>SDBT01004409.1_pt1 | contig 23936 bp, 25 predicted proteins | sample 2277101 | NCBI WGS metagenome assembly SDBT01 (sample SAMN10404973, study PRJNA504765) | marine sediment metagenome | isolation source: marine sediment core GS10_PC15, 103 cmbsf | place: Arctic Ocean: Southern Knipovich Ridge | collected 2010 | reverse complement strand
CGGCATCACCTGGTGCTGACCGATCGCCTCGTTTTTGTGGGCGTGGCTCTGGGTTTGCATTGGAGAAACGAGGGGTGTGATGGGGAGAGGGGGCGAGCCTGTCCTATCGGTCGAACGGTTTATCCGGAGGCCTCGCAAGTTCCTGCGACCGAGTCTGCTATTCGTGGCAGCACTTCGGCCACGTCCTGGTGGAGCACTACGTCGGCAATCCCATCGCAAGGCGTGGGCTGGAAATTGACGATGATCAGCCTGGCGCCCTGTCGAACGGCGGCTTCCGGAAGCCGGGAGGCGGGCGTGACCTCCAGGGAGGAACCAGCCACCAGCAGCAGGTCGCAGGCTTCTATCTCGCGTTGGGCATCGTTCAGCACGTCCTCCGGCAACGCCTCCCCATAAAGGACGACTTTGAGTTTGAGCACTCCTCCGCATGCGCAGAGAGGCAAGTCGTCGCCTGCCAGCAGGTCCTGGATCAGACGGCCGGTGCTCACCACCTTGTGGCACCGCAGGCAGATGGCCTCGCGCGGGTGGCCGTGGAGCTCCAGAACCTCTCTCGATCCGGCCCGCTGATGCAGCCCGTCTATGTTCTGGGTGATGACCGCCTTGAGCAAACCTTCTGCCTCCAGGCGGGCGAGGGCATGATGGGCGGGATTGGGTTTGGCATGGGCGGCCTGTCGGGCCAAGGGGCGAATCCAGTCATAAAAGGCTCTTGGGTTGACCTTGAAGGCCCAGATCGAGGCCACCTCGAAGGGGTCGACCTTCTCCCACAGGCCCGAGGAAGGGCTGCGGAAGTCGGGGATGCCGGATGGAGTGCTGATCCCCGCTCCCGTCAGGGCGATGGCGTGGCGAGCACCAGCCAGGAGAGCCGCCGCTTCTGCCACGCGCTGGTCAATCTCGCTCACGTTGGCTCTCTTGTGCGCCCTGATCCCACGGCTCATCCGAGAATGACCCTTGGCGAGGGATCTGTTGGAACTTCTCGTTTCCTGCCGCCTCGGGGTCGGCGGCCAGCTTGTGGGCCCAACGGAGGGGCTCGGGAAGGCGGTAGCCTCGGCAGCATCGCAGGATGAAGTCAACAGCGGTGGTCAGGTCGATCATGTGACCCATGGACACGAAGACGGGCTTGACCTTGGTGCGCGTTCGAACCACAGCTCCTATCAACTCCCCTTTGTGGTGAAGGTCCTCGGTAGAACCTCTTTCCAGCCCAGGGTCTCTATGGGCACCGCACAGTCTGCTCTTTGCGCAGCCTATGGATGGCCGATCAATTATGATACCGATATGGGTGGCGATACCCATCCGTCGAGGATGGGCGATTCCCTGGCCATCGAAGATGAATAGATCCGGCTTGGCGGAGAGCTTAGCCATCGTCCTCAGGATGACTGGCCCCTCTCGAAAAGCGAGAAGTCCAGGAATGTAGGGGAACTCGATCGGTTGCTCGGCGATCTGAGATTCCAACGGCACGAGGTGGGGATAAGTGAGGACGGCAACCACCGCCCGAGCCATACCGTCCTTTATGCCTACGTCCACCCCCGCGACCACTTCCACGCGGTGCTGGTCGAAATGAGCGGAGAGGCGCTGAGACAGGTCCCGTTGGATGCGGAAAGCTTCTTTCGGTTGCACATTCCAGGGGTGAGGGGCTGCGATGTTCATGAGATTCCTTTCGGGTTCTCGACCATGCTCCCAATTATATTATAGCATATCACAGAGCGAGTTGAATCTCGGATTGACAGCCCCTTCCTTTTGGGATATGATGTATCCATCCGCCTCGGAAGGAGTTTGGCGCGCTTCCTGGGCTTAGATTTCAATCTTCGCTAAAAGGAGGCTGAAAGTGGCCAAAGACAATGCCGATGCCGATGGAGAGAAGAAGGACTCCAAGGTGAGGGTGGCCATAGTTGGGGTGGGCAATTGTGCCTCATCCTTCGTCCAGGGGGTCAGTTTCTACCGCAACGCGGATGATAAAGACTTCGTCCCCGGTCTGATGCACGTCAACCTGGGGGGATATCATATCCGGGACATCGAGTTCACAGCCGGCTTCGACATCGACGCGAATAAGGTTGGAAAGGACCTCTCTCGGGCGATCCTAGAATACCCTAATAACACATATAAATTCGCCGACGTTCCCGATTTGAACGTGCCGGTCTATCGGGGTATGACCCACGATGGCCTCGGCTATTACCTGTCCAAGGTGATAAAGAAGGCGCCGGGAAAGACCTCCGACATCGTGCAGATCCTGAAGGATACCCATACGGATGTGGTGGTCAGCTACCTGCCCGTGGGCAGCGAGATGGCCACCAAGTGGTATGTGGAGCAGGTGCTGGAAGCCGGCTGCGGCTTTGTGAATTGCATCCCCGTGTTTATTGCGCGTGAGGACTACTGGCGAGGTCGCTTCGAGGAGAGTGGCTTGCCCATAATCGGGGACGACATCAAATCCCAGGTGGGTGCGACCATCGTCCACCGGGTGTTGACCCGGCTGTTCCGCGACCGAGGGGTGAAGCTGGAGAGGACCAGCCAGCTCAACGTTGGCGGCAACATGGATTTCTACAATATGCTGGAAAGGACTCGGCTGGAGTCCAAGAAGATCTCCAAGACCAACTCGGTGACGTCGCAGCTCGACTACGACATCGGCTCGGAGAATATCCACATCGGCCCCAGCGACTATGTGGAGTGGCTGACCGATAGGAAATGGGCCCACATCCGCATGGAGGGTAGAACCTTCGGGGACGTTCCCCTGAACGTCGAGTTGAAGCTGGAAGTCTGGGACTCACCCAATTCAGCGGGTGTGGTCATAGACGCCGTGCGCTGCTGCAAGCTGGCTCTGGACAGGGGGATGACGGGCGCTCTGGAAGCCCCCTCTTCCTACTTCATGAAGTCTCCCCCGGTTCAGTATACGGATAGCGAGGCGAGGCAGAAGGTGGAAGAATTCATCGCAGGCTAAGGCGAATTGCATTCTGTGCGCTGCAAGCTGCTGAAAAAGGGAGCGGATGAGTGGGTTTGGGGAGGGCAAAGCTCGGTCCTTCCGACCCCTTTTGCTCCCTTTGTTTGACTCGGGAGAGGCGGAGCTCGTGATACAGGGGATGTTAATCAGGGTCCCGGTCTTCGTCGTGCGACGATTGCCTCAACGGGTGGTGAATGGACTAACCGTTCTGCTCGGCGACATCACCTACGCTTTATGGGCTAGGGGCCGGAACAATGCCATTCGAAACATGACCGTATTGTTGGGCGATGAAGGGGATCCCAAGGAAGCCCGCAGGTTGGCTCGGAAGTCTTTCCGGCACTATCTTCGGGTGATGGGAGATTTCATCCGGCTGCCCCAGTTGGATCGCGAGGAGCTGGAGCGGAACCTGATCTTTTCGGGCTGGGAGTGTCTGGATGAAGCTTTGGCCGATGGAAAGGGCGCGATCCTGGTGGGGGCTCACATCGGCCACTGGGATCTGTCTGCCTTGATCGTGGCTATGCATGGTTACCCGATGAGCGCCATAGTGGAGCGCTTCGAATGGCCGGAGATCGACAAGCTGGTGCAAGGCTCGCGTGCCAGATGGGGTCTGAAGCCGATTCCCATGGACCGTGCCCTGCGACTCGTCTACAAGGCGCTGCGCGCCAACGAGGCGGTCGGGATCGTGACGGATCGCCCTTCCTTCGACAACGGGGTGCCCGTGACGTTTTTCGGGAAGGAGACCAGGTGGCCGTCTGGCCCCGCGAGTCTGGCGATTCGGACGGGGGCCAAGATCCTGGTGGGATATATCATCCGGCGTCCGGACGGTCGTTTCGAGGGGGAGTTGCAGCCTGTGGACGGGACCGAGATAACTGGCCATATGGAACATGACGTCAGGGCGCTGACCCAGGAGATCGCGTCGATGCTGGAAGAGGCGATACGAGCCTATCCACAGCAGTGGTGCATGTTCCGGCAGATGTGGCCGGAAGCCTCGTAGAAGAGCGATGGTAGCGTATCTCTTGTATAGATTGGCGGGGACCCTGCTTCCCCTGGTGCCACCTGGGGTGGGATACGCCCTTCTCTCCCGGATGGGGAGATTGGCTTTCAATCTGGCCAGGGGACGCCGGAAGATCGTGATGGGCAATCTGGCCCATGTGCTTGGTGTGGATGTGGATCAGCGTATCCTTCGGGAGCTCGCTGTGCGGGTGTTTCAGAACCAAATCAAGAACTACTTCGATCTGTTTCGCCTTCCCTCGATGGATGAAAGACAGATCGAAGGGGTGACGAAGGTGGAGGGTTACGAGCATCTGCAAAGGGCCCTGACTGCCGGCAAGGGGGCGATCATGGTAACCGCCCACTTTGGGAACCTGGATGTGGTAGGACAGATTCTGATGGCCCGCGGCCACAAAGTGACCGCCCCCGCGGAGCATCTGAAACCAGAGAGGCTTTTCCAGTATATATGCGATCTGCGAGCGAGCAAGGGGATGCGGATGATCCCGGTGGATGGTCCGCTGACCGACATATTCCGCGCTTTGAGGAGGAATGAGATCGTCGGTTTAGCTGCCGATCGCGATCTGACTGATGGCGGAGTGATGGTCGACTTCTTTGGGTCGCCCGCTCGTCTGCCATCGGGCCATGTACAGCTGGCCCTCAGGACCGGGGCACCCATCCTCGTGGTCCACTCTTTGAGACTTCACGATAACTCGTATCGGGGAGCAATTCTTCCGCCAGTCGAGCTGCAAGCAGATGGTGAGATAGAGGAAAACCTGAGGCGAGTCCTGGTTCATATCGAGGAGTTCATAGCGCGGCATCCGGAACAGTGGGTGATGTTTCAGCCTGTCTGGGAGGATATGAAGATCCAGCGGGCTGGAGAGAGATAAGGAGATCAGGTGATGGATTCCCTGCCGGTTCCATCCGAGGGCTGGGGGAAGGCGGATCTGCACATTCATAGTGCCGTGTGCGATGGCATGGCCAGCGTTCGGGAGATACTGGACTACGCCGAGCACGAGTCCGATCTGGACCTCATTGCTATAACCGATCACGATGAAATCCGGGGAGCATTTGAGGCGTGGGATCTGGCCGCAAGTGGTGGCTACCGGGTCGAAGTCATCGTAGGTATGGAGATCAGCACCCTGGGCGGCCATCTCTTGGCCTATGATCTGCAGGAGCCCGTGCCCATGTATCGCTCCCTTTCGAAAACCATCCGAATGGTTCACGAGCAGGGAGGTTTCTGCATAGTTCCTCACCCAACCAGCTGGCTGACCACCAGCGTGGGCGAGCGTCGCCTGAACTCGATCGTGAGCTCGGATGAGCTGTGTGTGGACGGGATCGAGATCGTCAATCCCAGCTTCGCGGGGAAGATAATCCACGAGAAGGCTAAGCGGCTGAACAGGCTTCGGTGGCACTTGCCCGAGACCGGGGGGAGCGATTCCCATACCATGAACCTGATCGGGACGGGGCGAACGTTGTTTCCCGGGCGGACGGCGGATGATTTCCGGCGCGCTCTGCGCGGGAGCATGACTGTTGCGCAGGGCGAGTTTTGGGGATTGCGGGAACACAAAGAGCTGTCGGGGATCGCGATGCAGCAGACTTTCAAGAGCTGGGTGATCCTGCCGGGGCGAAAGCTCAAGCGGGCCGTGCGGTCCGTGGGCAAGGGAGATCGGGGTTGAAGATCGCTCTGGTTTCGGCCTACGATTATCCCTATCCGGGCGGGGTGACGAAGCACGTCTCGAACTTGGCCATCCAATTCAGGCGAAAGAACCACGACGTCCGCATCATCGCCCTGTCATCGTTGCCCGACTCCGAGTTGGACGACTACGTTATAAAGGTGGCGAGCGTGGTCATTCCCATACGAGTGAGTGGCTCGGTGGCGCGGGTGAGCCTGTCTCCTGGCATCTACACGAAGGTGAAACGGGTCCTTCGTGAGGAGCGTTTCGATATCGTGCACCTGCATGAGCCGCTCATGCCTGCGCTCCCCCTGGTGACGCTTCGCCACTCGAAGAGCGTGAACGTGGCGACTTTTCATGCATACCGGGATTCTCATCTCGGTTATCGCTATACGCGCCGCGTCGCCAAGAGGTTCGTCAACAAGCTGGATGGCAAGATCGTGGTCTCTTCGGCCGCCTTGGAGAGTGTAAGTCGCTACTTTCCCGGCGAGTATGTCATCATTCCTAACGGCATCGATATCGAGCGGTTCGGGGATGTCAACCTCAAACCGATCGAGAAGCTGGCTGACGGGAAAGTGAATATCCTGTTTGTGGGGCGGCTGGAGAAGCGAAAGGGGTTTCGCTATCTCCTGCGGGCTTTTGCTCAGGTCAAGACTGAGGCGCCCGAGGCGCGGCTGGTGGTGGTAGGTGCCTTCGATAAGTACGATCGGCGGCCTTTCGAGCGGTTCGTCAGGAAGTACAGGGTTGGAGATGTGCTCTTCGAGGGATACGCGAGCGAGGACGACTTGCCGCACTATTACCGCTCGTGCCACATATTCTGCGCGCCTTCCACTGGCTTCGAGAGCTTTGGCATGGTGCTGCTGGAAGCGATGGCGGCCGGCAAAGCCATAGTTGCTTCGGATATCCCTGGCTATCGCACCGTGGTCACGCACGGTGAGGAGGGCTTCTTACTGAAGCCGAAGGATCCAGGAGCATTGGCGGAAGCCTTGCTCACCCTGGTGCGCGATGCCCCTTTGCGTGAAGGGATGGGCCGGAAAGGCTGGGCGACGGCTGCTCGGTACTCCTGGGATCGCGTGTCCGATCGGCTTCTCGATTACTATGCGCAGTTGATACGCAAGAAGCGAGAGGGGGAGAGCGGTGATCAGTGAGTGGGCCAGGAAGTGGTCTCAGGGAATAGTGTTGCCGTTAGCCAACCTTTCCCGTCGGCTGGGGATCTCTCCCAATGTCCTCTCTATCCTGGGCCTGGCGGCGGCTTTCGCTGCCATGGTGGTTTTAGCCCTTGGACGCCAATGGATGGGGGGCCTTCTCATAGTCCTGGCGGGCGGCTTCGACGCGCTGGACGGGACGTTGGCCAGAATCTCAGGCCGAACGAGCACCTTCGGCGCATTCCTGGATTCCACCATAGACCGCGTGGCCGAGGCTGCGATCTATGGTGGATTGCTCTACTTCTACATGCGAAGCGGCACCTGGCTGGAGCCTTTGATGATATATATCGCGGTGGTGGGATCTTTCCTGGTGAGCTATGCGCGGGCTCGGGCCGAGGGGTTGGGGGTTGAATGCAAGCAAGGATTACTGACCCGTTTCGAGCGCCTGGCTATCTTGGTCATCGCGCTCATCATCGGCCAGGTTCCTATCGCTCTCGTCTTGTTGGCCGTCCTCACTAACGTGACCGCGTTTCAGCGCGCCTTGCACGTCTGGCGCGTGACGCGAGATGGCCTGGGATAGAAGCATTTCGAAACGATAACGACTGCGCTGCCGGCTCCGATCGCTCGGCCCCGGCCACGAGAAAGGATTGAAATCGTTGTGAGAGAACTGCGAGCGCCTTCCGAATCCTCATCCAATCGGATTCTGCGGCTGGCGCCTATCCCCATGCTGCTGGTGCTTTCCGTCTTGTTGACGGTCCTTGTCGCTGGGTCGACTCCGGAGGTCTCGGCACGGCCTTCCTTCGAGTCTCCCGTCTCCCCTGTCGAGCCCGCTATGGATTCGCCTGTGACCCCGCCCGACCAGGCTCCCTTGGATACTCCGACGGAGATGCCGACCGAAGTGCCGGCCGGTGAGCCCGAATCCACGATGAGTGAGGAGCTTGCCGCAGAGACGCCGCCGGAAGAGGAGGCTCCAGAAGAGCCTGCCGATACGTCGTCGATGATGCCGGCTTGGGATACAGCCGTCACGTGTCTCAGTGGGTTCTCCTATGTATGGCTTGCCTGTGGTGTGATGGCTCTTTGCGTGGTTCCTTTGGTGTTCATCCTTCTCTCAGTTCTGGGAGCCAACGCCAGGGCCGGCGCAAGCGGAACGGACGAGGATTAGGCAGGGCCTTCTGGAAAGACGAGGAGCGCTTTGATGGCCTCGGCGGACCGGCTGGGGGCGAAGGGCACCGCGGTGCTTCTGACCCTCGGCGCTTTCATCCTCAGGGTTCATGGTCTGGATTTCCAGAGCCTTTGGAGGGATGAGGTAGACTCCATCCATTTCGCCACCCGGGATCTCTCCTTGGTGGCGAGCATGTTCCTCAAGGAGGGGGAAAATGGCCCCCTTTACTTCGCGTTGCTTCGTCCCTGGATCTATGCGGTTGGAAGCAGCGACTTCGCCCTGCGATATTCCTCCCTTTTCTTCGGAGTGCTCATCGTTCCGCTGATATTCTTCCTGGGGAAGCGGTTGGCTGGCGATCGCGTTGGACTTCTGGGTGCCCTCCTGGCAGGTTTATCACCCTATCTGATATGGTACTCACAGGAGCTCAAGATGTATGCCCTGATCGCCTTTCTTTCAGCGCTTTCGGCCAGCTTCCTGACCTCTGCCCTTCTCCGGAATCGGTGGCGCTATTGGATCGGATTCGTGGTGGTGACGACGCTGAACCTCTTCTGCCACCTTCTGGCCGTGCTGGTCATACCCTTCGGGATGGCGGTCTTCGCCATGTGGCCCCGAAAGGATCGCGATCTGCTCCGTCGGGGTTTGGTGGGGTTCGGATTTCTGCTGATCCCCTACCTTCCATTAGCGGCATGGGAGATGCCCCTTTGGATATCACCTTTCAGTACGGGCCACCCCGAAGTGCCTCTGAGCTCGATGCTGTCCTCCTTGTTGTTCGCTTTCAGCATGAACGCGGCTCCCAGAGGGGAAATCTTGCCGGTGAGCCTGTTCGTGTTCCTGCTCCTGGTGGGATCGTTTCTGTATCGATCGGGACCCTTGGAGGGGAATAGACGGCGCTTCGGCGTGAGCACAGCGGGCTGGAAGCTCTGGCGATGGGTGGAGGATCGTTGGGCGGCCATTTTCCTGGGGCTGTATCTGGTCGTGCCCATCCTTGGGATCTATCTGATCTCTCTGGGTATGCCCATTTTCACCGACAGGTATCTGATAATCGCTATCCCTTCGTTTTTCCTTCTCCTAGCCATGGGACTGGCTGCAGTGGGGGATCGGGTCAGGTTTCTGCTTCCCGCCTGCCTTCTCCTGGTGGCCTTGGTCGACGTCCGCTCGCTGGCATTTCAGTCACAGACTCCGATAAAGTCGGACTTTCGCTCTGTGGCTCGATATGTTCGCGAGAGGGCAAATCCCGAGGAACCACTTCTGTTCCTGATCCCTTACATAGAGAAAACCTTCCGGCGTTACTATGGAGATGGCCTTCAGGGATTGGAGGCGCCCTATACCAACAGCGGCATGACGGATGGCGAGCTCTCGGCGCGGATGGAGGGGCTCGCGAAGGGGCACGACACCCTATGGCTGATTTCCTCCGAGTCCGACCTGTGGGACCGACGGTGTCTGGTCCAGGGGTGGCTGGAGGAGTATGGGGCTCTCACCGACCGCGCGGAGTTCGCCCGAGTGAACGTTTATCGTTACGACCTGAGCCTCAAGGGTCCGAGTGATGGGAAGAGTGTCGACTGATGCGAGTGCCGGGAACGTACGCGCTCGTCTTGAGGATGGATGACTCCGCCGAGATCGAGATAGGGCGGCTGGGCGCTTTTGAGGTGCCGGAGGGCTACTATCTCTATGTGGGAAGCGCCCTGGGCGGCTTGCGGCAGCGGCTGGCTCGGTATGGGAGCTTGCCACGGCGGCGACACTGGCATATCGACTACCTCCTGCCCCGCGCTCGGGTGCTGCGGGTGTGGAGCTTTCCCTCCACGGATCGTTTGGAGTGCGCTTGGGCCCGCACGGCCCAAAGGATTCCTGGAGCGAGGGTGCCGATTTGGAGATTTGGGTCCTCGGACTGCGGTTGCCCGGGCCATCTGATCCATTTCCCATGCGAGCCAGATCATGACCTTTTCGCGAGGCTGATCGGTTTGCCGTCGCCGGATCTCCTGCAGGTGGAGATCCTGGTGGACGGTTCGTGGGTTTGTCGGCTGGCGTGAGCTATGATAGAATCGGTCGGGCTGGTGATGGTTCGCCATCGGCTGAAATCGAGGGGGTGGCTGGAGGTAACATATGCGTTTTCTGATCACGGGAGGCGCTGGCTTCATCGGGTCGGCACTGGCCAACCGATTGGTATGTGAGGGCCATCATGTTCGGGTCATCGACGATTTGAGCGCTGGCGACCTGGGGCGCCTCGATCCGGCGGTTGTCTTCACTCGAGGGGATGTCCGAGACATCCCGAGATTGTGGACGCTGTTACGCGGGGTGAACTGCGTCTTCCATCTGGCCGCGCGAGTATCGGTTCCGGAGTCGGTGCTTTACCCGGTAGCCTACAACGACGTCAATGTGGGTGGCACGGTAAGCTTGATGGAGGCGGCGCGAGACGCGGGAGCCGGGCGAGTGATTTTTTCGTCCTCGGGTGCGATCTATGGGGAGCAGGCAGATCAGCCCATTTCCGAGATGGCTCGCCCTTTGCCTCAATCTCCCTACGCGGCCAGCAAGATGGCGGGGGAGCAGTACGTCTCGGTCATCGGCTCCTTGTGTGGCATCGAGACGGTGACTCTGAGGATCTTCAACGTCTATGGGCCAGGACAGCCAGTTCCTCCCTCTCATGCGCCGGTGATCCCCAAGTTTTTGACCCAGGTGTTGAACGGAGGGTCGGTGGTGGTTTTCGGCACCGGGAAGCAAACGCGGGATTTCATCTACATCGACGACGTGGTGGATGCTCTGGTGGCCAGCGGCCAGATGGATGGCTTGGACGGTGCCGTCATCAACGTGGGAAGCGGGCAAGAGACGAGCATAGAGGGCTTGGTGCAGAAGGTTGCCGCGGCTACCGAAAGGGCGATCTCCCCCTTACACAACGAGGGAGAGAGCAGTGGGCCCTCCCGTCTGGTCGCTGACTTAGCGCTGGCAAGGAAATGCCTGGCCTTCGAGCCCAAGGTGGACGTCTTCCGTGGTCTCGGGTTGGTCTTGGAACGTGACGGCAGGTTCGGCAAGATGTTGAACAGATAGGCGGATCGATCTCGGCTCGGGCCTCGCTCTCCTCGGTGCTGTAGGTCCGTTTGGTTTCCTCTCGGCCTGCCACGATCGCATTGATGATCTGAATATTGTTGGGCGGACATCCCGCGACATGACGAGGGCTTCGCGAGCCCTTGGGGACGCACACGCCTACAGTGACGACCTTTTTGAGGCTTACTCCCGGTGGAAGCGGAGCATCGCTGGTCACCAGGGTGGCGCCGCGCAGGTATCTCTCCTGATGGGCGTTCTTCATGTCGAAGATGGCGCTGGCGACGGTGTTTCGACACACGGTGCATGATCCTTCGACGAGGATCACACACAGTCCTTCGATTCGAACCCGCTCGTCCTCGATGGAGCGCATGAAGTGACGTTGGACGGTTTCCACAGAGACTCCCACGACCTTGATCCGGTTTTCCTCCATCTGGTCCAACCCTCGTTTGGCGGCGGCGAGAGTGGTTCCCACCTCCGTTGGGTCGCAACCCATGATCCGGGCTGGTCACGGCATCCACCGCCACCACGTTGGGCTTTAGAAGCACGCGATCTCCTGGCTTGATGATGTCGTCTATGCCTCCGATCAGGTCGAGGGATTCCCGGATCGCTTCCCGTGAGGACGATAGCGACGTGGGGTTCCGCCATCATAGAGCCTCCTTTGGTTGATTCGGGGCGCAGCATGAGCCTATCACAGTCGAGGTGAAGATGGATCGTGTTTCCTCGGGCCTTGCAAGGCTGGTCTGCGCCGGGCGATTCTGGCTGGCTTCATGATATCGCCAGGCAGCTGAGATGGGCAACGGGAAGGCGATTGCCGAGAGCGATGAGGAGGATCAAAACACGGATTTGGGGAGAGTCAGGAGGCGTCCGATGAGGCTCGGAGGCAAGACACCCAGTGGCCCTCTGAGATCTCGGTCAGTTGTGGGGGCATGTTCTGACAATCGGACTGGGCGGTCTGGCAGCGCCCCGCGAATCTGCACCTGGGAGGGACATTGATGGGGCTGGGGATCTCGCCGCTGAGGATTATCCGATGCTTCCTCGCCGCCTCGGCTCGCGAGATGGCGGGAATGGACGACAGGAGAGCCTGGGTGTACGGGTGGAGTGGATTCTCATAGACCTGGCTGGTGGTGCCCAGCTCCATGATCTGGCCCAGATACATCACCGCGACTCGATCGGACATATGTTTCACAACCCGCAGATCATGGGCGACGAGGAGGAAGGTCAGGTTGAGCTGCTGGTGCAGTACCCTCAAGAGATTGAGGATTTGGGCTTGCACAGAAACGTCCAGGGCGGAAACCGGCTCATCGAGAACGATGAACTTCGGGTCCACGGCCAGCGCCCGGGCTACCGCCACCCTTTGACGCTGCCCGCCGCTCAGCTGGTGGGGAAAGCGGCGAGCGAAGTCAGATGAGATGCCCACCATGTTCAGGAGCTCCACCGTTCGGTCGTGCTTTTCCGATCTGCTGAGGCGGTTGGGCATCCCTTCGGCCAGGATCTCCTCGACCCGCATGCGGGGGTCGAAGGATGAGAAGGGATCCTGGAAGACGATCTGGGCTTCGGCTCGGAAGCTCTTCAACTCGTGCGAGCCGAACTCCGAGATCTCTCGATCCCGGAAGAGTATGCGGCCGCTGGTCGGTGGCAGGAGACGCAGTATCAGACGGCCCAGGGTCGTCTTGCCGCTGCCGCTCTCTCCCACCAGCCCTAGCGTCTCCCCCTCCAGGATATCCAGGTTGACGTTGGACACGGCACTCAGCAGGAGTTTCGGCTGCCCGAGGAAGCTCCTGCCTACCACGAAGTCTTTGGAAACGTCGCGCAGCTTTATCAGGGCTTCAGCCATCTTGCCCTTCCTGGAGGGGGTGCCAACACCGCAAACTATGATCAGGGGTGAGATCGATCCAAGGCGGATCTTCCTCTCTGCACCGCCCATCTCGGTAATCGCAGCGAGGTCCGAAACGACATCCGCCGGTGGAACCGAAAAGTCGCGGCGGGTAGCCGGGGATGGACGGGAGGAATTCCCCTTCCTCATCCAACCTGGGGATGGAGAGGAAGAGCGCGCGAGTGTAGGGGTGCTGAGGCGCCTCCAGGAGGAGTTCGGTGGGGCCCATTTCCACCAGTTGGCCGGCGTACATGATGGCTGTACGCTGGCAGATCTCCGCTACCAGCCCTAGGTTGTGAGTGATGATCAACACTGACATTCCGAGATCTCGCTGCAGCTCCTTTATCAATTCCAGGATCTGGGCTTCGATGGTCACATCCAGCGCGGTGGTGGGCTCGTCGGCGATCAGGAGATCCGGCCTCAGGCATAGGGCCATGGCCATCATAACTCGCTGGCACATACCTCCGCTCAGCTGGTGGGGATATGAACTCATGACCCGTTCGATCGAAGGGATCTGCACCCGCTCCAGCATCTCCTTCGCTCGGGCCACTGCCTTCTGCTTCGAATCGTCCTCGTGGGCCTGTATGGCCTCGATGATCTGCTGCTCCACGGTGAACACGGGATCAAGGGAGGTCATGGGTTCCTGGAAGATCATGGAGATATGAGGTCCCCTCACTGCTCGCATCTCGTCTCTGGAAAGCTCGGTGAGATTCTTCCCCTTCCACAGCACCTTTCCGGCGACGATTCGAGCCGGGGGTTGAGGGATCAAGCGCATGATGGACAGGCCGGTCATGGTCTTGCCTGACCCCGACTCGCCCACCAGACCGAGGGTCCCTTTGGCCTCGATGGAGAATGAGACGTGGTCCACGGCGTTGAAGTTGCCTCGAGAGGTCTCCAGCCGGGTGGTCAGGTCTCGGACCTGAAGCAGCGTGCCTGAGTCGCGTTCGGGGCCCGAAGATTTCAATTTACACCTCTACACGCGAAGGCGCGGGTCGAGCATGTCCCGCAATCCATCGCCCAGGAGATTGAACCCCAGGATGCCGAAGGCGAGGACCGCTCCTGGAAAGATCGTCAGCCACAAGTCCTGAAGCATGTAGTTGCGGCTCTCCGAAAGAATCTGCCCCAGGCTCGGCAAGGGGGGTTGAGCTCCAAGCCCCACGAAGCTCAGGAGAGCCTCGGCTATGATGACGATGCCCATGTAGAAAGAGGCCATCACCAGGGTGACGGCGAAGGTGTTGGGTATGAGATGCCTTACAAAGATGCGAACGTCGCCCACCCCCAAGGCCCTAGCGGCTTCGACGAATTCCTTGTCCCTCAAAGCCAACACCTCTCCTCTGATGATGCGGCCGAAGCCCGCCCAATTCACGATCGCCATCCCTACCAGGATGGCGGTAATGCCAGGCCCGATCGCGGCTACGAACAGTATGGCGATCAGCACCATGGGGAAGCCCCAGGCGATGTCCATGATCGAGCTGAGAATGAAGTCCAGACGCCCGCCGTAGTACCCGGCAGAGATCCCCACCGCCATTCCCAAAACCAAGGAGATGGCGGTCACCACCACGCTCACCATGAGCGATATGCGGATGCCGTAGAGGACGCGAGAAAGCAAGTCTCGCCCCAAGTGATCGGTCCCCGCCACGTAGCCAGGGCTCAGGGGAGGCGCGAAGGTGTTATAAATGTCTTGCTTCTCGTAGCGTACGCCATATATATCTGGCCCAACGGTCCCAGCCAGTATGAACAGAAGGACCATGATGCCGCTTATGATGACGATCTTGTTCTGACTCAGCAGAGAAGCGAGATTGGCCCAGAATCCCGACTCGGTCCAGGTTTCCTCCTCCGGCGTCCATGCCTCGTTCTTATTCAGGTTGGCAGCCCTTGTCGACATTTTCAATACCTGATCCTGGGGTTGACCACCGCGTAAAGGACGTCGGCCAGGATGTTGGCGAAGATGACTCCGGCGGCCAGGATCAGGGTCAAGGCCTGTATCAGCGGGTAGTCCCGCTGTTCGACGGCGTTCACCAGGAGCCTTCCCGCTCCCGGCCAGGCGAAAACCACCTCGATGGCCACCGCGCCGCCCAGGAGCCAGCCCAACCGCATGGCGAAGACCGAGATCACCGGCACCAACGAGTTCTTCAGGGCGTGCCGCCAGATCACCAGCCTTTCCGGGAGCCCCTTCGCTCGTAAGGTGCGGATGAAATCCGAGCCCAGGACCTCCAGCATGGAGGTCCTCATGGTTCGAACCGAGATGGCCAATCCCTCGAAGGCCAGAGCGGTGGCGGGCAAGACCAGATGCACCGGGGATTTGTAACCAGAAGCAGGGAAAAGCCTTAGTTGGTAGGCGAAGATCAAGATCAAGAAGAGGGCGACCAGGAAACTGGGCACGCTCTGTCCGGCATAGGCCAGAGCTACGGAGAGGTGGTCAGCCATGGTGCGGTGACGAACGGCTGCTATCACCCCGATGGGGATCGCCAGGATGTAAGAGATGATCATCGCCGCAGCTCCCAACTTGAGGGTGTTCATCAGCCTCTCCCCAGCCAGTTCCCATACATCGCGTTGTAAAATGTAGGTTCGGCCAAAATCGCCCCGAATGGCGCCGCTCAGGAAGTAGCCGTACTGGGCGATGATCGGCTCATCCAGATGCAGCTTGTGGCGGACAAAGGCTCTGGTCTCCTCGCTGGCGCTGGCTGGTAGTATGAGGGTCACCGGGTCGGATGGGGTGATCCGGATCAACGCGAAGACCGCTATGGAAACCAGGAACAGTTGAGGAATGGCGATGGCCAACTTCTTGAGAATGTACTGGAGCATAACGGTCTCCTTCGGCCTTCTCCCCTGCGCCAAGGCGGCATGGACTTCGTTCCCTCGGTCATAGAGAGCGGGGGCAGCCAGCAAGCGCGGTGATAGCGATCATGCCGGCTGCCCCCGGAATCCGCGTCGCGCCCGGAGCCGATCAGCCCGTCGCGCGCGGAGACTCCTCGGTCACATAGAGATCATTGTGCATGTTATAGGCCATGTAGTTCTGAACCTTGAAGCCCTTCACCCACTTGTTCAGCGCCCAGACATCCAGAGGGTTGTAGATGGGCACTACGCCTACGTCCTCCAAGATGACCTTCTGCCAGTTGACTATGGCCTCGATCCGCTTCTCCTTCGTCTCCTGGAGGTTGAAGGAATCCAGCCACTTGTCGGCTTCCGGATTGTTGTACCGTGACCAGTTGGGCTGCGGGATCACTTGGGAGTGATACAGGGCCTTCAGGACGTTGATGGAGCTATCGTACCAGTAGCGGAAGAAGGTCAAGTCGAATTCTCCAGCGATCTTACGATCCTGCTCGGTCCCCTTGTCCAGGACTTCCAGGTTGACCTTGACGCCCACTTCCGCCAGCTGTTGCTGGATCACCTGGGCGGTGTTCTTCTGCTCGCTGGTGCTCAGTAGAGTCAAGCTTAATTCCAGGGGCTTTCCATCCTTTTCTCGCACCCCATCCAGCCCCATCATCCACCCGGATTCCTCCAGCAGGGACCCGGCCTTGGCGAGGTCGCGTGGGTACAGGGTCTCCGAACCTGCCCAGTAACCGTCGTCCTGCGGGACAACAGGGCTGTATCCCTCATACCCTTGGCCGAAAATGACCTGATCGACGATGGGCTTGCGATCTATGGCCCGGTAGATGGCTTCCCGCACGTTGCGATCCGCGGGGATCTCTCGCTCGAGGTTGAACTGCAGGAGGAGCATCGCCGGCGCACTCCGCTTGATCACGGTGATGTCTGGATTAGCCTCCAGCCTCTCGATGTCCTGAGGAGCGGGCTGTTCCACCATGTCGAAATCGCCCGTCTCCAGATTGACGGACCGCGTGGATTGATCTGCCAGCCAGATATATTCCTTCTGATCCAGGTAGCCCGGCCCCTTGTTGTCCATGTGGTCCGGCGCACCGAAGTAGTCATCGAAGCGCACCACAGTAAGGGAGTCACCCGACCATTCCTTGAACTTGTAGGGGCCGGTACCATCGGCCATGGTCGTTCCATAGGTGTCGGGGTTGGCCTTCCTGAGTGCCTCGTTGGCTATGGGGGAGTAGATGAAGCAAGTCCCCCGGAGAGCGTCGGTATCCAGCTTGTCCAGATGCAAGACGATGGTGGTGTCGACGGGAGCCTCGACGCTGGTGACGTTTCGATAGAACTCCGGCCAGTACCCGGGATCCGTGAGCCACGTTTCGAAGGTTGCCTTCACCACCTCGGCATCACATGGATCGCCGCTGTGGAATTTCTTTCCCTCTTGAAGGCGGAAGGTTATGGTGCTCCAGTCGTCCGCCACCTCATGCGTTGCCAGCCAAGGCTTGACCTCCCCCTGGGGGTCGAGGATGCTCAGATACTCGTAGATGTCCACCCCCATCCCCTCAGGCACCCAAGGGGTGGCCCAGTCTATGGGCTGTATCTCATTGTGTATGCCGTAGATAAGGGAGCCGCCCTTGCGGGGTCCTTCTGCTGCTGGCGCCTCCGTGGGCACAGTGGTGAGGGTGGCCACGGGAGCTTGGGTGGCTTCCGGAGCCTTCGTGGCCTCAGGAGCCTTGGCGGCTTCCGGAGTGTTAGTGGCCTCCGGCTCAGCATCGGGAGCGCAAGCCTGTAGGAGGCCGCCGATGGCCCCTGCCGACATGCCCATGTACATGGCCTTGAGCACGAATTCCCTGCGTGTGTACTTTGACCGGCGAAAATCCTCTACCAGTTTCTCTACCCGATCACCTGACATAATGCTATCTCCTCCTTTGAGATGTCTGCTGCTGAAGTCGACACGCTAGCCATTCGAACTGGAAGATGTCTGAAACCACCTCCTTCCCCGGGCCAGAACGCGACCTCGAACTCTAGTCGCGACCGGTCAGTGGATGATTTCGCAGCCCATACAGATGGCCGGTGAACTTGCTACGGAGGGTAATCCAAGAGGATCAGGCGTAATCATGACTTATTATATCACCTTTTTGGGGCCCTGTCAATATCACACATTCCATAGCTTGGAACGCCAACTGATCCTACCACCCTGGATGTTTCAAAGAAGCGGAGCCAGTATCAGACAAAAACAACAGAACCAACTAGATGGCGTACCATAGAGCTCATCGGTGAGATAGTGTGCCGGGCGTATGTCAGTCCTCATCGACATTGCGATAGGTGTCCGGGATCTCGGCGCCTATGACATCGTCGGCGAGGTACTCGGCCCAGGTGGATCGAATCCAGGCCATGCTGGCAGTTACCATGCGTCTCTGCGCCTCCTCCCGATTGCCCAGCTTGTGGAGCCGGGTCACCTCCTTGATGCCATCTGCCGCCTCCTGCATTAGGCTCACAGCTTCTCGGTTCTTCAATACGCTGTGGCGGATAGCCTGCTCCGGTAAGGATTGGTTGTAGTCGTAGGTGTCGTTGGTGAGGTTGTACATGTATTCCGGGTAGATATGCCATACTTCCTTGCCGTACTCCGACCAAAGGGCTTCGTCATCCACCGGTTGCCGCCCTTCGCGCGCTGCGAGGCCAAGCTTGGCGCCCAGATAGCGAGCCTCTTCCAGGGACTTGTCTAGATGCACCGCGTGCACCGGCAGCCCCCCACGTAGCGCCACTGCATATGGAAGGATTCCATGCAGTGAAGTCGATTCGCTGTCCGATGCCCACCGGAGTTGCTGGCGCAGGAGATGGAGGCGAAGTGGCAGCCTTTCAGCTCACCCGTCCAGATCAGAGGATAGAGGCGTTCGAGGAAGACATGGTAGGCGGAGGTCATCGTCCAGCCATGAACTGCATCCCCGACCAGGAGGCCGTCGACGCCCTGCACCTTCTTGTACAGGGCCCCCTCGCCCTTCCTGCCCATGTCATCATCCTGTGCACAGCCCTGCCCTATGTTTCGAACGCAGTGGAAACAGCTCTTGCAAGGATGGATATCGTACTTGTGCAAATGCACCCAGTCCACCTCCACCCCTTCCACGGACTCCACGCCCTCCACGGCGGCGCGAAGCAGCTTGGCCGTGAAGCCGCTGCTTCTCCCACTTCCCAGAAGAGCCAATACCCTAGCCATAGAGCCCCCTCGATTTCGATTTCAGTCTTACCAGATGCTATCACAGGAAGTGAGGCAGAACAAGAGCAATCGATGGCTCCGGGTCAGATGAAGCCTAAGCCTCATCGAGAGGATGGTAGGATTCCGGGGTATCTGCGCCGATCACCTCTTCTTCCAGGAACTCCTTCCAGGCGGCGCGGACCCAATAGGGGGCGGTGCGGGCGAGGCATCGCTGCGCCTCCTGAAAGTTGCCCAGTTTGTGGAGGCGTACCACCTCCTTCAGGCCGTCTGCCGCTTTCCTCAGAAGCTCCTCCGCCTCCGGCTTTCGGAAGACGCCATGGCGCACGCAACGTTCCGGCAGGGAGTCGTTGTAATCCATGGTGCCGCCGGTGAGATTGTCCATGTAGTCGGGGTAGACGTTCCAAACCTCTTTGCTGTACTCCTCCCACAGGGTCTCATCGTCCACGGGCTGCCGCCCGTTGCGAGCCGCCAAGCCGAGCTTGCGGCCCAGGTAGCGCGCTTCCTCCAAAGCCTCGTCCATCAGCGCGACGTGAACCGGCAGGCCCCCTACATAGCGAAAGCCGAAGGCGAATGCTTGCTGGCAGAGCGTGCGATTCGCCACCCTGTGCATGCCGGAGCAACTGGCGGAGGAGATGGAGGCGAAGTGGGTGCCGCTCAGTTTCCCGGTCCAGCCCAGGGAGTACATGCGCTCCAGGAACAGGTGCATAGCGGCCGTGATGGTCCAATTGTGGACGGCGTCGCCGATCAGGAGTCCATCGGCGTCGGCTACCTTCCGGTAGAGCACGCCTTCGCCATTTCTGCCCATGTCGTCGCTTTGGGGGCAGCCATCGCCCACATGCCTTATGCAGTGGAAACAGCTGCGGCAGGGGTGGATGTCGTACTTGTGGAGGTGCACCCAGTCCACTTGTACGCCTTCCACGGTTTCGACTCCCTCGACGGCGGCTCGAAGCAGTCTGGCAGTGAAGCCCTTGGATCTGCCGCTTCCCAACAAAGCCAGAACCTTGCCCATCTCTAAACCTCCTCTTTTTCGGTCAGGCCCTGGACGTCGGTGGGACTGAGACCTGGGCCTCTGAAGCTGGGGGGCTTCCGCGCCTGCTTGCCGCCGTTCTCAGCCTACTGGCCTTCCCCTTCCATGACTGCTTCTATGACTCGGACGTTGTTAGGAGGGCATCCCATCACGTGACGCCGGCTTCGCATTTCCTGGGGCACGCAGACTCCGAGGGTGATGACGTCCTCCGGGTTCACTCCAAGAGGCAGGGGCACATCTCCTGTGACCAGGGTCAGGCCTTTCAGATATTGCTCGCGATTGGAGTTCTTCATGTCGAATACGGCGCTGGCGACGGTGTTCCGACACCCGGTGCACGATCCTTCGGCGTGGATCACGCACAGCCCTTCGATCTGGCCTCGTTCGTCCTCGATGGAGCGCATGAAACGGCGTTGGACGGCTTCCACGGGGATCCCCACGACCTCGATTTGGCTGTCTTCCATCTGGCCCAGCCCCCGCTCGGCCGCGGCCACGGTGGTTCCCACATCCGAGGCGTCGAAACCCATGATCCGGCTGCCGACGGCGTCCACTGCGACGAGATCTTTGCCCGCAAGGATCAGGCCCATCTCCACCGGCAGCCCTAAGATGGGTCCCATGCCCTCCGCGCCGATGGTTCCGTCCACCACGGCGAGGGAGGGTTTGAAGGCGTGGAGGAGGTCGGCCACGCCGCGGAAGATGCCCAGCTCGTGCATGCGCCGCTTATGCTGGTCGTGAATGAGGCCCTTGAGATTCTTCAGGCTCAGGGTGGCCTCGGTCTGGTCGTGCGTCTTGAGCACAGGGAGGCTCACGATCACATCCGCCTGCACTACGGGCTCGAAGGTCTTAAAGGTGGGGAACAAATCGCCCCCGGGGACCTCGATCTCAATCGGCTTCGTTCGCTTGAGGTCTACCACCTCATAGCCGTCCGCCCGCAGCTTCTGGTAGCCGGTGGAGGCATAGGCCTTCTCGGTGTCCGTGCCGTGGGCAGCGGATTCGGCGATGAACGGTCGGGCGCCCATGTCTCGGATCATGTCCGCCAGGCTTCGAACCACCTCCACCCTGGTGACGGCTCCCGTGTTCGGTTTCACCTCGTAGACCACGTTGGGCTTTAGAAGGACGCGATCTCCCGGTTTGATGATGTCCTCGATGCCGCCGATCAACTGGAGAGCTTTCCTGATTCCCTCCTCAATCTCCTCTGGCCTCCGTATGTCTTTCGTACGAACGATGGACACGATCGATTTCGTCATCTCGGTTCTCCTTTCCGTCGTGGACTGAACAGCTTAAAGTATCCGGGTGAGCTCATCCTGATCGAAGCGGGGCAGCGGCACCAGCCCCGATCCTTCCCGCATTAAAACGCCCGCATCGGAAGGCTCTACGCTCCCTAAGATAGCACAAGGGATGCCCTCCATTTCCAGCGCTTCCCGAACTTTGATGGCATCTTCCGGGGCCACGGCGATCAGGAGGGCGCCGGAGGCTATGACTCCCAGAGGATCCAGCCGGTATTCCTGGCACAGGCGCGCGCACTCGTCCAGGACGGGGATCTCGTCTCGATCCACCAGGAGGCCCTTGCCGCTGGCGGCCGCCATCTCGTGAAGTCCGGTGGCGAGCCCCCCTTCGGTGGGATCGTGCATGGCGTGGATGGCGGCCGTCTCCATGGCGATCATGGCGTCCCGAAGAACGCTGATGCCGGGATGCCGGAGATAGTCCTGGGCTCGGGCAACGAAGTCCCGCGAATACCCTCGTGTTTGAAGGTCTGCCTTCAGATCCCGTGCTATGATGGCGGTGCCCTCGATGGCGATGCCCTTGGTCAGGAGGATGCGATCGCCCACCTGGGCGCCGCCGGTGGTGATGAGATGTCCCTTGGCCACCTCTCCCAGCATATGGCCCACGATCAGGGGACGCGGGAGGTCCAGGGTGACCTCGGTGTGGCCTCCCACCAGCGTCACTCCTATGCTCCGACAGGCGTCCATCACCTGGCGAAACAGGTCCCGAATCATCTCCGGGGTGGTGCTTCCCTGGGGGAGGAGGAGGGTCGCCAGGAACCATCGGGGGATCGCTCCCATGGTGGCCAGGTCGTTGGCGTTGATGTGAACGGCGTACCAACCCAGCTGATCTGCGGCGAAGGTGACGGGGTCCGACTTGGCGATCAGGTAGCGGTCGCCGAAGTCGATGGCGGCAGCATCCTCGCCCAGGCGGGGCCCGACGATCACTCGATCATCCTCGATAACGTAACTGCCGAGAATCTGGTCCAGTAGGCTGGGAGGGATCTTGCCTGCCGGAAGGGGCTCTTCCATTTGGCTCCGCTCAGGGCTCAAGGGTGAGGTAGATTCTACTACATGGTCGTGGGGTGCAGCAAACCGCGACCGCGTCTCCCATCCAGCAGTCGCCTCGCGGGCTCTCGCCGTTGGCGAGCTCCCGGTGCCGAGCCCTGAGGCCTTTGCTGGACCGGGCCTTCTGTGCTATCATGCGGGTAATAGCCCCTGTAGCTCAGCGGATAGAGCAGCGGCCTCCGGAGCCGTGTGCGGGCGTTCGAGTCGCCCCAGGGGTGCCACCTCTTATTCGTATCCCCTTACAAGAAGAGAATAATCGCTTCTTTACAAGGAAATGACTCCAACTAGGCATATTTGCGAGGATTGCCCCGCCAGAGCTTGTCATAGTGTTTCTAGCCCCGGCAGGGCCAGGCCAAAGCGGGAAAAACCAACACTGCTTAGAGCAAGAAAGACGCTCCTGAAAATGCCAGATTCTCCGGGAAGCAAACCGCTTCGTGTTGAGGCATAGTTGCTGAAAGCCTGGGCGAATACCTGATTTGGAATCGAGTTAACGACGTAACTCTTCTATGCTAGAATGTGTATATAGTAAAGGACCCTGTCGTGCTGAACCTGCTCTAGGTGTTCCTAGCGATCGTCGTGCTTAAGCTCGCCATCAATATCTCGAGATACTTCAAGTGCCGCCGCTATCTCGACCGCTACCACAAGTGGCTTGCAGATCCGATCTGGGAGCTGGTGGAACACAGGGGTCAAGTGATTGACTTGTTCAAGCAGGCCAATGTGGAGGATGAGGATCCAATGACGAACAAACTCGAGAATGCCAGATACCTGTACAAGTTTACCGTCCTGAGCGGGAGTTCAGCATGACCAAGCCACACGAAGCTAAAACTGAAGCAGCGACAGCCGGCCAGATCGGCGCGGAGTTAGCCGAGTACGCCCGTGCATTGGGGGCCGAGTTGTACGGCGTGGCGTCTGCAGCGGATTATGTCAGGGAGTTCCCGGACAAGCCCTCACCGGCGCGGTTTGTGGAAGGCGCACAATCGGTCATCATCATCGGCTTGCCCTATGAACCGGGCACCGTGGCCACCGTGCTGCGCCCTGAACTCGCCGGGCTGCGCGCTCAAGCATCTGACCAGGTCTCGACATCGAACGTACAGCCGGCTGGGGCCGAGAGGTTCTTCTTGGGCGAGGAAAACGGCATATTGGCCCGTGAACTCGCCCTGATGGGCTACAAGATCGCCAAATACCTGCGCCATCAGGGCTGGACCGCTCTCCACCTGCCACCCGGCGCGCAAGACAACCGCTTTCGTACAGCACCCTTCTACCACATGCCCGCGATGTACCTGGCGGGGCTGGGAACCTTGGGCTTGAATTGCGCTATCCTCACGCCCGAGTTTGGACCCAGGATCTATGTTACCTCAATCATCACGGACTGTCCCTTGCCCGCCGGCAGGTCTATGGGTGAAGAGATGTGTGAGCATTGTGGGCTTTGTGTAGAGTCTTGTCCCATCGGAGCTATTGATGGCAAGGGCTGGAAAAACCCCTTTGCCTGCGCCTCCTATGGCTGTTGCTCAACCTGCATCGCCATCTGTCCTGTTGGAGAGCTGTGAGGCATAACCCAGGATCAGACCAACGCTCGCGTGGCAGCAGTGCAGCCGCTGTGCGGATTCAGAGCAACATAGGCAAAGGTATGGATCTTTAGAAAGGACTGCCCTGAGCGTGCCATTCGATGACGGTTGGCAGAACCCAGGACTTGATTGCCCGAATTAGCCTGGCATCATGGCTTGAACGGCAGGGCACTGTGCGGTC
>SDBT01004408.1_pt1 | contig 23942 bp, 20 predicted proteins | sample 2277101 | NCBI WGS metagenome assembly SDBT01 (sample SAMN10404973, study PRJNA504765) | marine sediment metagenome | isolation source: marine sediment core GS10_PC15, 103 cmbsf | place: Arctic Ocean: Southern Knipovich Ridge | collected 2010 | reverse complement strand
CGTCGGTGTGGTGGTTCCACAGCAAGCAAAACCAACGCAGAAGACGGTCGCTTGGCGTCAAGCCCTTCGGGAGCGCGCCACACAGCACACTGCTTCGTTGCTCCTTCTTGAAATAGCACCGCTATTCCTGCGGCGTCGCGCCTTGTATTGAGCTGTGTGGCGCAGCTCAGAACAGGTCGATTCATGTGATTTCGTCCACTATACTCCTTTGTTACCGGCTCACCGCCGATACCGATTCGATGATCTTCGGGTATGCGGCGCAGCGGCAGATGTTCCCCGCCATTCCCTCCAGCACCTGCTGTTTCGTCGGTTTCGGGTATTCCAGTAGAAGCGCCCGGGCCGCCATGATCTGGCCGGGTGTGCAGAAACCGCACTGCAAGCCGTCGTGGTCGATGAACGCCTGTTGCAACGGATGCAGCTCCTCGCCGTCGAGCAGGCCCTCGACGCTTGTCACCTCGCGGCCTGCAGCGTCGAGTGCCAGGATGTGGCAGGAGTAGACCGCCTTGCCGTCGAGCAGGACCGTGCAGGAGCCGCACTGGCCGCGGTTGCAGGTCATCTTCGTCCCGGTCAACCCGAGATGATTGCGCAGTAGTTCGACCAGTGTCGTCCTCGGCTCGACAAGCTCGCTGACCTGTTTGCCGTTGACTTTCAGTTCGAGCGTCACCTTGCCCTGGTGTCCGCTTAATGGTTCACCCTTCGCCAGGTCCCTGGAGACGGCTTCGGGGAAGTTGATCAGCACCGTGGTCCCGATTGCGCCGGTTGAGACGGTTTTGACGAATTTTCGGCGGGTGATCAGGTTTCGTTTCTCTTTCCTGTCCATGGTTTGACCCTTCCAGGCTGCGGAGGCCGGGAGCGGTATATGGATCACCGCTGTTTACCGGTCGCCCGCAGGGTGTCGATGATCGAAGTTGTTTGATATGTAAACGGTTACTCAGTATGAACCGGAGAATGTTCAGTCGGAATATACGGCTTGCTCTATCCGCTCTCGTAGCTCACCACACATGAATCGCGTTTTCTGAGTGCAATACACAGCTCTGTGCAGGGCGCGACGACTAAGCAATTGCAGCTCGGAATGCTTGTCCGGGATTGCCGTGATTCGCCTGTTTTCTTTCCCCGGCGAAGCATCGCCGGGCTGAATCGCTGCGTTCAGAACACAGAGGGGGCCGACGGCGTCAAGTTGTCCCCGGCGCTCTTCGCATGACATCACCCGTTCGAGAGTGATTGCCGCGAACGCTTTGCGCGGCGATAATGGTTGACGATTTCGGAGATGATGCTCACCGCTATCTCCGGCACGGTTTCGGAGTGGATATCGAGGCCGACGGGTGCATGCACGGCGGCCAGTTTTTCGGTTGGGAAGCCGGTTTCGCGCAATGCTTTCGAGAGGATTCGCCATTTCCTCCTGCTGCTCATCAGGCCGAGGTATTCGATTTCCGTCGAGAGCAGCCAGCGCAGTATCTCGAGGTCGTGCCTGTGCCCCCGTGTCGCGACAAGAACGTAGTCTTGCGGTGATATCTTCGCAATCTCCGTCATCTTCGAGAAATCGTCGGCGACGATCTGTTTTGCGTTGGGAAAACGTTCGTTGTTCACGAGTCCGGAGCGGTCGTCATAGACGCAGTAATCGAGTTCGATGAAATCAGCCAGCTCGGCGACCGCCCTGGCGACATGCCCGGCCCCGAAGATGTGAAGCACGGGAGGCGGTTGGACCAACCGGACAAGGCAAAATCCCTTTTCTGTTTCAAACGATTTCGAGCGGCGCGATTCGATTACTTCCCGGATTGCTCCGGCGATCCCGGCATCGAAGGAATCCAGTGATTCGCCGGGAAGCACCCTGCTCAGGCGTGACCGGACCGATTCATCCTCGAATACCTCGGTGACCACTATTCTGTCCTGGTCGCCCGGCTCCGAAAGCTTGAGCTCTTTCCAGAAATTCTGAGACTCACGTGTGAACGGTTCTATCAGGATCCGTGTTTTCCCGCCGCATACGCCGCCCTCGCCCGATGCGTCGCTCCGGCTCAGGTCAAATTCCGGCAGTTCCGGCATCCCGTTTTCAAGAACTCTCCTGGCCCTCTCTATGACCTCATGTTCCATTACGCCGCCGCCGATCGTTCCGATCGATTTGCCGTTTTCGAGGACGAGCATCAGCGGATAGTCCTTTCTCGGCACCGATCCTTTCCAGTCGAGCAGGGTACAGATGACCGCTCTGCACCTCGATGTGTCGATATCGACAAGCGCTTTGTAGAAGCTCTTTTCCATGATCTGCCGTGTCCTGTCCTGCGTCCGTGTCCATGTACTCGATTTCCTGATACGACAAGGCCGGCCCGGCCGTTCAACGATCATCCCGGCGGCCCGCCCGCCGCTGTCATCCTTCGAAGCCCTCCTGCGCTATGTCCGCTGAACGCGAAACGTCCTCGCGGTGATGACAGCTCAATATATGACTTTCAACGCTTCCAAGGCGGGACCTCGAGTCGCGGTTTCTCAAAGAATGTACGGGAATTCCCATGGTTGTCCGATGCATGAATAATAATCGAAAGGGCCCCGGAGTTGAGATGGTTTTGCCACGAGATTATTATTTATTGTTATATTATGCACAAGATCGGCGTGTTTGGGAAAATCGTTCCGTCGGGTCTTGCGATGACACAGTCAGCGTATGACCTGCTGCGAGACAACTTGATCTGAAACGGCGCTGGTACGGAAAGCAGGTACGATTATGTTTCGGATTCTCTTTCTATCACCCGAATCACCGGATTTGAGCCTGATTGCAGCCGCGCTCGCTCAGTCGCATGCCCCTGATGACTGGGAAATCGCCTTGCGGAGTCCTCTATGGGGCTCTCAGGGATGCGGCCTACAAACTGCGGGGCGAGGCGGAGAAGGAGAGGAGTTTGCATCAGCAGGAGGGTATCTGGGAGGTCGAAGAGGAATAATATATCTGAAAAACCAACCTTGGGTGGGGGGATGCATCCATGTCTGAGAACAGTAAAAAGATCAACCGGACTACTATCAATCTCCTGAAGGGAGATCTGACCGACCTCGATGTCGATGCGATAGCATTCTACGCGAATTCGGATCTGCAGTTGGGCGCGGGTTTCGGTAATGCCATCACGATGCGGGGCGGACAGGAAATTCAGAAGGAGCTGTCCGGGATAGGCCGGCTTGGCAGCTGTGAAGCTGTGGTTACCGGGGCGGGCAACCTGAAGGCCGGGTATATCGTCCATGCCAATGGGCCGAAGTTCCAGGAGGTCGAGCTGGAAGCGAAGCTGAAGAAAACCATGATCAACGCTCTGCAACAGGCGGACAGGAAGAAGATCAAGCGGATAGCTTTCCCGCCGATGGGCGCGGGGTTCTATGGCGTTCCGCTGCCGGTATGCGCAAGGGTGATGATGGAGGCTTTCAATGAATACCTCTCTGGAAAGAGCGGTGTCGAGGAAGTCGTCATCTGCGTGATGAACACCAGGGAATACAAGCCTTTCGAGGTCGAACTCAACTCCCTGGAACAGGAAAGGATTTTACCATGATCGAGTTGCTTCATCTCTCTGAGAGGATCGCGCACCTCACCTTGATATTGATGGCGTGTGTGTACACGCTGCGCATTATCTGGCTCACGCGGTTCAAGGCGGGCAAGGAGCGCCAGGCGCCGACCGGCGCTGCCGATACCACCCCAGGGAAGGGAATCTTGTATTCGCTGTTCAATATCGCGATGCCTTGGGCGATGGAGAGCACGAGGAGGAAGTTCTTCACCTACATCCAGTTTGTCATCTTCCACCTGGGTATAACCACGGCGATCGCTCTGACCTTCATCATCCCCTTCGGGCCGCGACTGCTCGAAATCCCCTGGGTTGCAGCCCTCTTCCAGGTGATCATCGGTGCTGCTTTCATCGTCGGCATCATGCGGATTATCCGCAGGGTCGGCGTAAAGGTGATGCGGGCGATCAGCACCCCGGATGACTATTTCTCGCTGATCATTCTAACCGTCTGGTTCTTCTTCGCGTTTTTCTCGGTTTCCAACCAGCCCGAGCAGAGCGAAACGACCATGAAGATGATGATCGTCTATTTCTTCATGACCACCTTCTTCCTGGCCTATGTACCCTTCAGCAAGATTTCCCATTACCTATATTATCCCTTTACCCGTTACTATTTCGGCAAGAGCATGGGATATCGTGGTGTCTACCCGATTCGTCGGGGTCCACGATCGAGGCCGGCGAGGGGCTGACGTTTTCCGGAACCTTAATCCACGGAGAGAATGATGAGTACGGATACGAAGCAAAGGTCTTACAAGGCGTCAAGGTTTCTTGAACGGATGGACCAGAAGTTGAATCGTCAGATGGTCGGTTCCCTGGTTGCCTGTGTGCACTGCGGAATATGCACCGAAGCATGCCACTATGTGCTTGCCAACCCCGGTGACCCGACCTATGCGCCGGCGTACAAGGCGGACAGGTTACGCAAGATATTCAAGCGCCACTATGACTGGACCGGCAGGATCTTTCCCTGGTGGGTCGGCGCGAAAAGCGTCGTTACCGACGAGGAGCTCGAGGAACTCAAGGACATCGCCTTCGGCAAGTGCACCAACTGCCGCCGCTGTTCGGTCAACTGCCCGATGGGTGTTGATTTCGCCACCTTCAACCGGGTGCTGCGCGGCTTGCTTGTCCATGTCGGCGTCATGCCGGAGGGGGTCGCGGTGGTCAGCAAGGACCAGTGGGAGATCGGCAACCAGATGGGTGTGCTCAAGGAGGACTACCTCGAGACCATAGAATGGATGAGCGAGGAGGTGCAGGCCGAGCTCGATGATCCGTCCGTGGTCATTCCCATTGACAAGTATGATGCCGATGTCGTCTACGCGATCAACCCGCGCGAGGTCAAGTACGATCCGCGTACGATTTCCGACGCCGCGAAAATCTTCCATACCGCCGGCGAGAACTGGACCATGCCCAGCGAGGGTTGGGACCAGACGAACTTCGGACTTTTTTCCGGCGATGACGATCTTGGCGGGTCGGTGGCCTCAATGGTCTATGACAAGGTCGAGGAGCTGCGCGGCAGGAAGCTGGTGATCTCCGAATGCGGCCACGGCTACCGCTCGACCCGCTGCGAGGGGCCGAACTGGGCGGCTCGCGAAGTCGACTTCGAGATGGAGAGTTCCGTTGTCACCATGCTCCGCTACATCAAGGAGGGCAGGATCAAGGTCGACAGGACGCGCAACAACATCCCGGTGACCTTCCACGACTCCTGCAACGTCGCCCGTAGCTGCGGTCTTGTCGAGGAGCCGCGCGAGTTGTTGAAGCTCGTCTGCACCGACTTCCATGAGATGTATCCGAACCGCGCGGAGAACTACTGCTGCACCGGCGGAGGCGGCGCGATGTCGATGGCCGAGTACGCGCCCCATCGCCTCAAGTCGGGGAAGATGAAGGTGGAGCAGCTCAAGGCGACCGGCGCGAAGATCGTGGTCACGTCGTGCCACAACTGTGTAGACGGCCTCGCTGACCTGATCAAGCATTATGAACTTGACATGGAGGTCGCCCAGCTTGTCAACCTCGTGGCCAATGCGCTGGTCATTCCAGAGAAGAGCGAGTTGTCCGTTCTTCGGCGGAAGAAATGAACCCTGCTGGGAGTTTTTCAAGGGGCTGGGTGGATGCGAAGGCTATAAATGCCGCACCTGCGAGGTTTACCGCATGGCGCCGTGGTGCACCGATGACATCAAAAGGTTGATCATTGACCTCTTAAACGTCTAATTGTCAATCGGGAATCCGGTCTCCTGGAAGGACGGTGCCTGAAGGTTTTGATGTAGCGCTTCCGGGCGAACATCCTCGTGGCTTTTACGCCGTTTGTGTCCGGGCAGCTCTTTAGCGGCACGAAGCGTCCGCCGCCGTGTGGCCCGGCGAGTGTGTCCCGCCGGGTTTATTATCTCCCGGTTCCAATATCGAATATCGCTCTGAACCAGCTTTTTAATTCCTGATTCTTAATTGCTTTTTCGTCGGTGGTTGAGGTACGGAGCCGTCAGGCCGGGAGTGAAGTGGAGCTTTAGCGGGTGAGGTATCTTTTCTCGCAAGCGAAATGTCATACATTCACATCTCGGGGAGTTGAGGGAATGTCGTATGGTTCTCTTGATCGACTTTTCCCTGTCCTTTGCGCACATTTACATCGGTGATTTCTAACCAGGAAAGCCAGACTGAGATGAGTTTCAGCCAAATTGCACGCGAGATTGCCGAGTCGCCGACCCTGATGCTCAATGAGCAGGCGCGTCTTCTGAGGGTCAAGGGCGAACCGGTGATCCACCTCGGGGCCGGCGAACCGAAAAACCGCGCTCCGATTGCGGCGATTCTGAGTGCCGCCGCGAAGCTGAGAGAGGGGGATATCAAGTACACCCCCACCGAGGGGATACCTTCTCTCCGCAAATCGATCATCCGATACACCGAGGAGAACTACAACAAACTGGTTTCGCCGGAGAACATAATTGTTTCCAATGGGGCGAAGCAGGCGTTGTGGAACCTTCTGTATTCGATCGTCAACCCCCAGGACGAGGTCATCATCCTCGCGCCCTATTGGGTCAGTTATCCTGAGATGATTAAAATGATGTACGGTGTCCCGGTGGTCGTCACCCCGGAGGACGGCACTTTCCATCCACGGATGGAGGATGTCGAACAGGTCGTCGGCTCCTCTACCAGTGCGATCATCGTCAACAGCCCGAACAATCCCTCCGGCGTGATGTATTCGCCCGAGTTCGTCGCCGAGCTCGTTGAGTTCTGCGAGAAGAAGGGCATTTGGTACATCTCGGATGACATCTATCACAAACTGATCTTCGATGGCAGGTCCTGGCCTTCTCCGTACGAGTATACCGGCAAGGACCTGGAGGATTCACGGGTGGTCACCGTCAACGGTGTGTCGAAGCTTTACGGTATGACCGGTTTCCGCGTCGGCTGGACTGTCGCACCGCGCAGGTTGGTAGAGATCATGATCAATGTTCAGGCGCAGACCACTTCGACCGCAAGCCTCGTTCTCCAGGCCGCGGCCAACGGTGCGCTGACCGGGGTCCAGTCGGTGATTGAGGCCCTGCGCCAGATGTTGCAGAACAACCGCGATATCATGATGCAGGAGTTGAAATCTTTCAATGGGATCACCTGTACCCTTCCCGAAGGCACTTTCTACTGCCTGCCCGACTTCAGGGCCTACAGCAATGATTCGATTGAGCTCTCCAGGCAGCTTCTGGAAAAGGCGATGGTGGTCACCGTCCCCGGGAAGGAGTTCGGAATGGAGGGTCATCTCAGGCTCAGCATCTGCGGATCGATCAAGGATATCAAGCAGGGCATCGAGCGGATCAAGTGGGTGATTGACCCTCAATCGCCTAACGAGCTTTTCATCGGTGAGAAGAAACTCGTGAGGGACTGGCTGTGAACAACATCCTCGAGATAAAGACCCCGGCGGAGGACCATGCCGATGCGCTGGCGTGCGATTACGGGGTCAAGATGCACGGTTTGATGAACCTGCGCAAGGTCTACTGGAACCTCACCTCCGCGGCGCTGTACGAGGAGGTGGTTTTTCGCAGGGAGGGTCGCCTCGCCCACCAGGGTCCAATCGTCGTCGAGACCGGCGGCCATACCTCGCGTGCCGCCAATGACAAGTTTATTGTTCGCGAATCGACCTCCGGTGAGCAGGTCTGGTGGGGCGAATACAACCGCCCGTTCCCAGGCGACAAGTTCAATGACCTGCATATCCGCCTGAACGGTTACCTCCAGGGCCGCGACATCTTCGTCCAGGATGTCTATGCGGGCGCCGATGAGCAATACCGTGTCCCGGTGCGCATCATCACCGAGTACGCCTGGCAGAGCCTCTTCGTGCGCAACATGCTGATTCCGCTCCGTTCGGCAGATGAGTACAGGCAATTCGTCCCCGAATTCACGATGATTGCCTGTCCCAACTTCAAGGGAATCAAGCAGATAGACAGTACGAATTCGAACACTTTCATCGTCGTCAACTTCGAGCAGAACCTCGCGATTCTCGGCGATTCGCAGTATGCGGGTGAGATCAAGAAGACGGTTTTCACGATGATGAACTATGTGCTCCCGCTGAAGAACGTGCTCTCGATGCATTGCAGCGCGAATCTCGGCAGGGATGGCCGGAGCGCACTCTTCTTCGGCCTCTCGGGCACCGGAAAAACCACCCTCTCGGCCGACCCGGCGCGCAACCTGATCGGCGATGATGAGCATGGCTGGTCGGATGAGGGCATTTTCAACATAGAAAACGGCTGCTATGCGAAGGTCATCGCGCTCTCCGCTTCCGCCGAGCCGGAGATCTATGCCTGCACTCGCAAGTACGGCACGATCCTCGAGAACGTCATCTATGACAAGGTCTCGAGGATAATCGACCTCGATGACGACACCTTGACCGAGAACACCCGCGCTTCGTATCCGCTCGAGTACATCGATAACGCCGTCCCCGAGAAGCGGGCGGGCCACCCGAAGAACATCATCTTCCTCACCTGCGATGCTTCGGGCGTGATGCCGCCGATCGCCAGGCTCACCCCCGACCAGGCGCTCTACCACTTTATCAGCGGCTACACATCGAAGGTCGCCGGAACCGAGAAGGGCCTTGGACTCGAGCCGGAGATCACCTTCTCGGCATGTTTCGGCGCGCCGTTCATGGTCCATCCGCCGTGGTTCTATGCCGAGATGCTCAAGCGGAAAATCATCAGGCATGAAGTCAACTGCTGGCTGCTCAACACCGGCTGGGTCGGCGGCAAGTACGGCGTCGGCAAACGCATCAGCATACGCCATACACGCACGCTGCTCAATGCTGCACTCGACGGCGAGCTGCTCGATATCCCATACAAGCAGGATCCGGTATTCGGTTTCGAGGTGCCCCAAAAGTGCAAGGATGTTCCCGATGATGTCCTCGATCCCGCCTCCTCGTGGTCAAGCCGGAAAGAGTACGACAACGCGTATCGTCAACTGGCGTCTCGCTTCATCGAGAACTTCAAGAAGTACGCCGATGACTGTCCGCCTGAGGTCGGGGCGGCCGGTCCGGGGAAATGAGATCGGAGCATTTCGACAGATTTTCGGGGTGGCCCGGACAGCTTGATGTCCGGGTTTATCATGCAGCTATGCCGTTTCGAGGAGGTGGAGAACCGCGGCCGCCACCTCCAACGGATCGATCCTCTCGAAGTCGCCCTCCGCTCCATTCGACCCGCCGCGGAAAACGATTGCCGAAGCGTCCGACACCGGCCACCAGCGCCAGGGAGCCGTCGGACCCATTGTCGAGATCGTCGGTACCCCGAGGGCCGCTGCGAGATGCAGCGGACCGCTGTTATTGCAGACCACGAGGCGTGAGCAGGCGATCATGTCCATCAGTTCGGTCATCATCGGGGCCGGGCACAGCGGTGCCTCCACACTGCTCGCGACCGCCTTGCCGAGTTGTTCTTCGCCCGGGCCGCAGATCACGGCTACCGGAATATCCTGGCGCCGGAGCGCCTGTCCGAGTATGGCGAAAGCTTTCACCGGCCACCGTTGCCGGGCATTGTGCGCTCCGGGCATAAGCACCACCGGATCGCGTAATTCGAGGTTGCGCCAGGCCTGATACCCACGTTCGAGCCGGTCGCCGCCCCGTGGCAGTCGCGGGATTGAATCGTCCGGCATCGCATCGAGCTTCGCATTGATTTGCAGGTAGACCTCGCGCATCGGCATGGTTATCGGCGGAAAAGGAACCGGAACCGTCGCGTAAACCCCTCGTCCGCCGCGTTCGAAGCCGATCTGGTGCCTGATACGGCCGCGGGCGAGCAGCCGGGCGACCCTTATCTCCGGCCTCACGGTGAGATCGACTGCGAGATCGAATGCCGGGCTCTCCTTCCTCAGGCGTTTCAGCGCCGAGGGCGACCGGAACGATCCCCACCCCGTACCCCCGAAGAGGTCCTCTGCGAACTCCGGCGCGATGAGCACCCTCTCGGCCTCTGAATAGTGCGTCCGCAGTCCGCGAAGCGCCGGTTCGGCGAGTACCAGTTCTCCAAGGCGTTCGTTCTGAACGACAAGCAGACGCCGGACCTCTTCCGGCGGTGGAACTCTGAGTGGCGGGTTCGGGGGGTTGAAGGTGCGCAGCAGCGCCTTGCGCAGTCCATGGCCGAAACGGCCGAGGGCATAGCTGGAGACGAGCTGATCGGTGTCCTCCGGCGGGGGAGGGAGGGTGTCACCGAACTGGACGGTAGGGGTCATTTGCCTTTCGCCTCCAGCAACTCCTCGTAGTATTCCATCAATCGCAGATTCATAATTTTCAACCAAGGTAATTAAGAAGGCTGATCACGGAAACAGCCGTGTTATGATACATCGGGGAACGGGGAGATGGTTAATCAAAATAAAGGCAATATCGGGCAAATTCCACGTTACCGTAAAATTTTCCGATTGTCTGCATAGGTTGATGGTGGATGTGTCGGGTGATGTCTGGTCGATTGTGGAAGCGCTGCAACCGGCATAAAGCGTTCCGTCAGGTCGTTAGGAACGTAGGCCGGGTCTCCGAACCCGGCAAAAGCCTTCACCTGTGATCGCTGCTTAATTTCCCATGCCGCCATAATCGTCGCTTAATTTCCATTTATCGCATAATTCGCTGCGAATATCGCCAATCATCGCTTAAATTCGAATTAGACCCTTTGACGCTTGCGCCGGTGCCGGGCGGCCCTGCCGGCTTGATGACAGGGTTCAAGCCTTATAGCTCCGTAACCAGGCCTGTTCGGGGAAACGGCCGTGTGTCGAGTTTCATGCCCGATTTCCGGATTAATTTTGGGGTGAAGATGAAGCTCTACCTGAGTTCTTTTTACAGACATGTTCTCGCGGTTTTTCTTCTTCTGGCCGGATCGTGCATGGTTATCGGACAGTTTCCCTTCAACGGGCCCGTCGATGATCAGCCGAGAACCGGTTGGGACTACAGCCGGGATGTCGAGGTCGAAGGCGGTTTTGCATATGTCGCCACGATGGAGACCGGACTCAAGGTGGTGGATGTTTCGCAGCCTTCAAACCCGGTTGAGGCGGGATACTCCGATCTGCCGGGTTATGTCTTCGCGGTCACGGTCGAAGGTGACCATGCCTATGTCTGCACGAACATCATAACCTATCCGAATATCGGCGGATACCTTTACATCCTCGATGTCTCCAATCCGGAAAGTCCCGTTGTGCGGGGATATGCCCACATACCCGGCTTTGCGGTAGCCGTGGACATTGATGGTGATTACGCCTGCATCTGTGTGAAGATGGTTGACTACGCACAATCGAGCGGCTACCTCTTCGTGTTCGATGTCGCGGACAAGATGAACCCTCGGCAGACCGGATCTTGCCCGCTTCCCGGGGACAACGCAATGGATGTGGCCGTCTCGTCCGGCCATGCCTATGTCGCAAATGAAGCTTTCGGCATTCGTGTGGTCGATATTTCCAGCCCTTCGAGACCTGTTGAAATTGGCTTTTGGCAGGGTGCCGGACATGCCGAAGCCGTAGCCGTTGACAAGGAGTTTGCCTACGTTGCGGTCGAGGATATCGCCTCGAAAACGGGAAGCCTGGTTGTTCTGGATGTATCGGACCCCGCCACGCCCGTGGAAAAACAGTCGCTGATCATGCCCGGCTATGCCTATGATATCGCCGTTGCCGAGGGTTATGCCTGTGTCGCGGCCTGGTCGGCCGGGTTGAGGGTGGTGGATGTCCATGATCCGGCCAATGTGAAGGAGGTCGGCCACTATTCGATGCCGGGATGGGCCGAGGGGGTGGCTGTGCTTGGCGGTTACGCCTATGTCATCAGCGGGCAAGAGCGCAATTATACCGGGAGCCTGCTGGTGATCGATCTTTCGGATCCTGAGAAGCCGGTGGAGACGGGCCGCTATGACCGCTCCGCCGATGAACGTGATGACTTCGGTTCACCGTTTGGTCGTCCGTAAATCCAGCTCGATTGGACATTCAGTCTCACCGGCGGCGGTGGTCGATCTCGCTGTTCACTCAGCGGCGCAGCGTCCGGCGATTTTTCCCGCCCGTGCCGCCGATTCGAGTGTCGCGGGCAGGCCGGTGGCCGACCAGTCGCCGGCGTAGTAAAACCCCTCGCCCTGGCGCAGTAGCGGACGCGGTGTATCGGGTGTCAGCAATGGTGTCGCCCGCGGATACCAGCGGATTGTCACCTCGCCCGCCGGATCTGAAGCGCCCAGCATCTGTTCGGCTCGCGGGAGAAAATCCCGCTTCAGCGTTGACAGGTCCGGTTTTGTACCCGGCGGCAACGCGGAGATCACACGCTCGACCAGGACTTCCCCCCCCGGAGACGGCTCCGCGAACCAGATCGCGCGCTCTTCGCCTTCCTCGGCGAGTGGCCCGGGAAGTGCGTCAACCGTTTTGAAACGGCTTCGCAAGGTGATAATTCCATTGGCTTTAACCTTGTCGGCGGCGGAGAGCAGCCTGACGGCCTCGCTGCAATCTTTGAGAAACCCAAGCATCCAGGGTGGCGGCGTGACCACCACCGCGTCGAAGCTGAATCGCGTCGTGCCGGTCGGCTCGATCCACCATTTCCCGTCACTCCGGTGTAAAGCCCTGACCGCGGTCCTCAGCATTATCTTGACTCCAGCCCCGGCAAGACACTCGCCTGCGGGAGCGGTGATCAACGACTCCCGGTCGCCGCGCGTCCAGCCTGCGCGGCGTTGCCGGTCGGAGAAGATTCGACGCAGAGCCGTAATGAAGGGTGCCGAAGCCGCCTGCTCCGGTTTCGCGTTCATCATTCCGAGGACCAGGGGGATTCCGAGCCGTTCAACCAGTCTTCTCGGCCAGCCGGTGCGTTTCCAATGTTCGGCGGCGGTCAAATCGTGGCTCCGCAGGATTGAATCATCATCCTCGTTCCCTGTCAGAGTGTCATCGTTCGTCTCTTCGGGATTCGATGTGAGCGTACGCATCAGGGCGGTTATCGCACCTCCGCGGTCGGTCAGGGGGAGAAATGACGAGGTCAGCAGGTTCAGCAACGGCGTTGCGCGGTGGCTGGTCGGCGCGGCGAGGTGCCAGTACAGGCGTCGGCGTCCCGATGCCGCGCCGATGGCGATTGGCAGCAGGTTCAAAGCTGAGGTTGAGCCGAGACGGTCGGTCAGTTCGAGGAAATCATGGTATGCGCTGGTCGCGAGGTGCCGCCCGGTGTCGAATCCGGGTCCTCCGGCGGCACGCCCGCCGAGATGAGGCAGCGCTTCGAACAGGGTGACCTCCGCGCCGTGGTCCGCCGCCGTCAGCGACGCTGTCAATCCTGCAACCCCCCCTCCGATGATTCCGATTCGTTTCGCCAAGATGGTCTCCGATGATGATTGACCCGCCGGTAACCCGGTCGCTCGAATAAAGATGATATACAATTGTCTGCAAGTTACTGTTTGCGAGGGAACCGCGGCAACGCTCCGCCGCGTCGAAATCGATTGCATCTTGACATTTGTTGGGCTATATATTTGGACTTGAAAAAAATGTAGAAATAATAAATGATTCTGAATTGTTCTGGGAAGGGAGAGTCCGATGAACATTGCGGTGCTGGTCAAGCTGGTGCCGGATACAGCGGCTCAGATCAGGTTGACCCCGGAGAAGGACTGGATCGATACGCGGGATCTGAATTGGGTGCTCAACCCGTACGATGAATACGCAGTCGAGGAGGCGCTGAAGCTCGTCGAGGCGCATGGCGGCGAGGTGACCGCGATTTCCTATGGCGGTGAGAATGCGACCGAGGGGCTGCGCAAGGCGCTCGCGATGGGTGCCGACAAGGCTGTCCACGCGAAAAAAGAGGGTTTCACCGATCTGCTCGGCACGGCGACCGCCTTGGCCGGGATAATCAAGAACGGTAATTATGATCTTGTATTTGCAGGACTTAAGGCGGTTGATGATGAATGCGCCGCCGTCGGTGCGATGGTCGCGACGCTGCTTGACATCTCTTGCATCACCGAAGTCTCGGAGCTGGAGGTTTCGGATGGAAAGCTCCGCGCCGTGCGCGAGATCGAGGGCGGTCAGGAGGTAATCGAGGCCGCCATGCCTTGCCTGATTTCGGCGCAGAAGGGTCTCAACGAGCCGCGTTACCCTTCGCTCAAGGGGATTATGATGGCCAAGAAGAAAACGATCGAGGAGGTCGAGGCGCCTCAAGTCGATCCTCGGGTTGAGACGCTCGGTTTTTCCTATCCACCGGAGCGTCCGGCGGGAAAGATTGTCGGCGAAGGCGCCGAGGCGGTGCCGGAGCTTGTCCGGTTGCTGCGTGAAGAAGCGAGAGTGATCGAGTAGGAAGGGGGTGGCAAAGTGAGCGTGCTCGTTTATGTCGAACAGCGCAGTGGCACGGTAAAGAAAGCCGGGCTCGAGGCTCTTGCTCAGGGCAGGAAAATTGCGGAGAGCGGTGGTGGCGAAACCGGGGCCGTAGTCGTAGGTAAGGGACTGGATGCGGTAGTTGACATCGTGAAACGGCATGGAGCGGACAAGATATTCGTCGTCGAGGATGAAGCACTGGCCGACTATGCCGGAGAGGGCTATACGGCGGCGGTGGTCGAAGCGGCCGGAGAGATGGATACCAGGGCGGTTCTGATCGGCGGGACATCGCAGGGTCGTGATCTCGCGCCGCGTGTCGCGGCTAAAATGAACGTCATGTTGCTGCCCGATGTCACCGGGATTACGCCTGATTCGGACAACATCTCCGTCCGGCGGCCGGTGTAGGCGGGCAAGGTCTACATGGACCTCAAGGCGAAGGTTCTGCCTGTGGTGATAACTACGCGCCCGAATGTTTTCGATGTCGAGCAGGCTGATGGGACGGGTGTGCGGGTCGACCTCAAGCCGTCATATGAACTCAAAGCGAAGACGGTCGAGGTCAGGGTCTCAGCGGGAGAGAGGCCCGATGTCGTCGAGGCGGACCGTATCGTCAGCGGCGGCCGCGGCATGAAGGAGCCGGAGAACTTCAAGCTGATCGAGGATCTGGCCGATGTTCTGGGAGCGGCGGTCGGCGCGAGCAGGGCTGTGGTCGATGCCGACTGGCGGTCCCATTCCGAGCAGGTCGGCCAGACCGGAAAAACCGTCGGACCGTCCCTCTACATCGCGGCGGGCATCTCGGGCGCGGTGCAGCACCTCGCCGGAATGCGCACGAGCAAGGTCATCGTCGCGATCAACCGTGATGCCGATGCTCCGATCTTCAAGGTGGCCGATTACGGTATCGTCGGCGATGCGATGAAGGTCTTGCCGGCCTTGATCGAGGAACTCAAGAAATAGATCTTAATTTGTTGTTATTTAAAGGGTATCCAATCTTCGGGCACCCTTTTTTTATGTGTGCGCCCGGCAGGGCGCACACACAGATAAACCCTGTTGGACGAGCCAACAGGGCCAAACCCGATTCCGAAGTGTTGGTGTCGGGTCACCAGGTCGGAAATTTCCGACAAGTCAAGTGAGGAGATACTGGTTGGGTACTGGCGGGTCCGCGCCGAGTTCGCGCGCCGCCCGGATCGGCCAGGTCGGATTGCGCAACAGCTCCCGGCCGAGAAGCACCATGTCGGCCATGCCATCGGTGATGATCGCCTCGGCATGCGACGGTTCGGTGATCTCGCCGACGGTGGCGGTCGCTATGTCGGCCTCCCGCCGAATCCGCGCCGAAAACTCCCGGTGTTTCCCCATGTCATATGGCGTGCCCTCCGGCAACGGCAGGATTCCCGCCGAGGAGCAGTCGATGAGGTCGACGCCGATCTTCTTCAACTCGCCTGCGAAAGTGATCGATTGCTCGAGGTCCCAGCCCCCCTCGATCCAGTCGGTCGCCGAGATGCGGACGATCATCGGCAGCTCCTCAGGCCAGACACGTCGCACCTCGCCGGCCAGGGCCAGTGGAAAGCGCATACGGTTCTCGAGGCTCCCGCCGTAACAGTCTTCCCGCCGGTTGCTCAACGGCGAGAGGAAGGAGTTGAGCAGGTAACCGTGGGCCATGTGAAGCTCGATCAACCGGAACCCGGCCCTTTGCGCACGGTGCGCCGCTTCCACCCAGGTTTCGATCATCGCCTCGAGGTTCGGTTCGGTCAGCTCGTGGGGCACCGGGTACCCTTCTGAAAAGGGCACGGGCGAAGGGCCGACCACCGTCCAACCTCCCTGGTCCGGTGAAAGAGGCCCGGAACCCTTCCAGGGAATGGCTGTCGCGGCCTTGCGCCCCGCATGGGCGAGCTGGACGCCGGGAACAGCCCCCACACAATGCACGAACTCGGTGACCGGCATGAAGGCCTCCACATGCAAATCGTCCCAGAGGCCGCAGTCGCCGGGAGAGATACGGCCGATCGCCTCGACCGCGGTCGCCTCGACGATGACCAGACCGACACCGCCGGAAGCCCGCGCGCCATAATGGACCAGGTGCCACTCCTGCGGAAGCCCCTCGAGCGAGGAGTACTGGTCCATCGGACTGAGGCCGATGCGGTTTCGCAGGGTCACACCCCTGAGAGTCAGGGGTTCGAAAAGCCTGGATGTGTTGGACATTATTGTGCTCTTTCCGTTTGCTGAATTGCTGGAAAATCCTTCGTCATTCCGATAAGTCGTCCGGACCGCTTCGCGGGTGGATACACCCGGCGCGGACCATACGGTGTCAATATAATTGATACCGCGGCAAAGACCACGAGAGATTCACCATACGGAAAAATTCCTCCTGGTGGACGAGATCACATGAATCGACTGGGTGGCCCGGCTGCTCCGCAGCCGGGTTTCATGTATGGACGGAGGCCCGGCGAGAATACCATGGGAAACCCTGCCATCAAGCTGGCAGGGCCACCCGGACGCCCGGACGGGACTAAGGACCCACCGAAACGGCTAATAAATCCGGCTTGACAAGTGAGCCGGGCCTCATGCCGAGTCTTTCGGGAGGCAGCCGGTCGCCCCAACGCTGGCATGTGTGGATTCAATTCTCTACTTTTCAGGCGGATACGTGCCACCGAAGAAAAGGCACGGCTGCCAACGGAGGAGTCATGGATTTACTGAGCGAAGCGTTGAACCGGACCTACTTCGGGATCACGCTGCAACAATACGCACTCGCATTCATCTTCCTCTTCACCGGATACCTGGCTCGCTGGATATTGACCTACTTGATCCGAAGGGCCGAACGTATCGACCTGCGCGGGTTCGTCACCTTCCGCACGGTGGTGCTCGACGCGATGGAGACCCCGATCCGCTGGGCCGCGGTCCTCGGCGGGCTCTGGGCGGCGCTCACCGTGTTGCCGATTCCAAAGGAACCGGTCGACCTCGACCGATTCTTCAACAGCTCGATGCGCGCGATTTTCATCATCGTCACCATTTGGTTCGCGCTGCGGCTGCTCGACAGGGCCACTGTGGTGATGAAAGAACGCGCGGAAAAAACCGAGACCCAGCTCGACGATCAGTTGGTCCCGCTGGCGCGCAACGTGATCAGGATTTTCATCATCGTCATCGGTGTGGTGGTGATTATCCAGGAGATGGGGTACTCACCCTCCTCGCTGATAGCCGGCCTCGGACTTGGCGGCGCGGCACTTGCACTCGGCTCGAGAGACCTGATGGCGAACCTCTTCGGGAGCATCTCGATCTTCGTCGACCGTCCCCTGCACCTCGGCGACATTGTGCAGATCGGCGGCATCAAGGGGCGGGTCGAGGAGGTCGGGATGAGGGTGACGCGTATCCGTGACTTCGACAACAGCGTTACCACGCTGCCGAACTCGATGCTGACGACAACGCCGGTCAATAACCTCTCGATGAGAAGGAAACGGCGCATCAAGCTGACCATCGGCCTGACATACGACACCTCCGCGGACCGAATCGAAAAAGCGGTCGAAGCGATCCACAGGATCATCCGCGATGATGAGCGGATCGACCAGGAGCAATCGCTGGTCAAATTCACCGAGTTCGGCGCCTACAGCCTCGATATCCTCGTCTATTGCTTTACGAAATCCACCGAGTGGGAAGAGCACATGCAGGTGCGCTATGAGCTGATGCTCCAGTTCATGCGCGCGCTCGAGGAGATGGGACTCGAGTTCGCATTCCCGACCCGGACGCTGCACCTCGAAGGGGGTATATCCACGCAACAGCGATGATTAAGGTGAAACGGCGAACCTGCTGCAGAAACGGAAAACTATATATAGAGGAGGGCGGATCACCCGCAACGCGGTCGCCTCTTTGCCAGCCCCGGGTCAAAGCGAAACGGATCAGGAAACTGAACCGCGACCGGGTCACCAGCTCAGGACGACAAGGACATTACCGCCGCCGAAACTGCCGATCCAACTGCGGTCAATGTGCTGGGAGACCTAGCTGACAGGTGTTGACTTGTCCCGGTATCTCATGCTATAAAAAGAATACACCGCAGACACTATGCTCACGGTGTGCAATTGAGTTCAATCCTCCCGGCGCGGAACCCTACTCCTCCACCTCCCCGGTCACGGGCAAAGTATCGACTCTTGTATCGCTTCCCGTGGGCAATTCACCGGTTGCCTCCGGCCGCTCGATACTGTTGGGAACGGCGGCGGAATCGGGCGGGAACCGTGAACCGGTCTCCAGCGCGCCAAGGCTGTCGGCCTGCAGCCAGAAGAGGCTGTCGACCTCCACCAAAGGTTTGCGGGGAGGCTCGAAACCCGCCGTCCGCTCGACCATCCACTTCAATTTCTCATCGAGGAAAGATTCATACCCGGAGAACCTGTAGCGGATGCGGCCATAGGGATCGATTACGACGAATGTCGGTATTCCGCGGACTCCATAGGCATCGGCGACCTCGTTGTCCGCGAGCAGAACCGGCCACCTCATTCGTTCGACCCGGACGAAATCGCGAACCCTTTCCAGGCGCTGATCGCCGGTAATCCCCTCCCAGACATTGACGCTGACCAGACGAACCTGTCCGCCGGAGACCTCTTCATTGAACCGGCGCAAACGTGGGACAGTCATCCGGCACGGCCCGCACCATGTCGCCCAGAAATCGAGGACGACCACCTTGCCCTCATGGTCCGACAGGGTGAATTCCTCTCCCAGTGTGTCGGTTGCGGTGAAGTCCGGCGCCCGCAGCGAGAGCGGGTCCGCGAGGATCGCGGCCTTGCGGCGCCTCGCCGTCCTCTCACGCCTTTCGCGCATCGATTCGATGATCTCACCGAAGCGGAGGTTCAGCGATTGCTGCACGGTATCGACCTCCACGGGCTCAGGGACGTAGGTGGTGTCGCCGTCCGCCTCGACCTCGACGGCGACCTCGATCTCCTGCTCCTCGGGCTTGGTCTCTTCCAAATCCTCTTGCGACATCGGTTCGACGAGCTCCGGATCGGTGTGCTCGAGGATGTACGGATAGTCGAAGAAACCATTCCGCACCGCGAGATCATAACAATAGAACATGCTGTCCACATCGCCGAGTTCCTGGTAAAGCTCGGCAAGGGCGATGTAAGCCCAACCCTCCTCGGGGTCATAATCCGCGACGGCGCGCCTGATCGCGATCACACTGGCGACATCACTCATCGCCCGGTAGTGTCTCTCGATTTCCCTGACCGCATAGGGATTGAAGGGATGCTCCCGGTGGAACGACTCGAGTACCGTGAACGCCTCGTCTTCTCTCCCCAACTCCCTGAGAATCTCAATTTTCAACCCGGTGGCGGAGTAGCGATAGGGGTTGATTTTGACCGCCCTGCGCGCCTGCACAAGGGCCTTTTTCAGCTTCCCGTTTGCTTTCAGCGCACGCGCAAAAACCTCCCGTGGGTACGGCACCCGGGGAACGATCCTGACTGCCCTGCGCGCAAGTTCGAGCGCGCGCGAAGTGTCCGGTTGATGCAACTCAAGCAGAGCCTCGGCGGCGGCGGCGAGAATGTGCGGATCTTCCGGCGCAAGACGAAGGGCTGACTCCATCCTCCCGGCGACCCCTGACCTGGCGCCGGATACCCGGGCTTCAAGCATGATCAAACGTGCATTGGAGGGATCGGACGCGAGACGATGAATGTACTCTTCGCGCACCGCGGACCGATTATAGCTCATCATCCTGTCCTGGTAGTACATCTCCAGCTGAATATCGTCAGGATAACGGACCAGGGCCTCCCTGGCCGCCCTTGCGGTGATGTACGCCGATTCCGAAGACCAGGGCGAAGAATGGGTCTCCCAAAGGATATTCACATGCCAGGAGAGCTTCCTGTCCGAATTGCTCCTGCCGCAGCCGTTGACGCCGAAAATGACGGCAAGGATGAGCATCAACAGGGCAGGTAGAGACGCAATACGGAACATTAGAGCTCCAAAGGCGAGAGATTACTCCCGCCGGTAATCGCTGTAGATCTGAATCGATTTGAAACGTATGGTAAAGAACAGCAGCTTCGCCACCCCCCTGGTAACTACTCGAGAGGGAAGATAGACGCCCTCCACCGGGGTCGAGAAGGCCAACTCCATGTCCATTTCCTTAATCGCTCTTCTCGGCGGCTTCACCACCTCGGCGGAGACATGAACCGGCGCCCAGAGTGAAGTGTCGACGGTTACGGTCGCCCGTAAAGCCTCCGCCTCCGGATCGAGCGGTTCATAGCCCACGAGTAGCATGCCCTGCCGATCCCATCCGGCATGCCAGATTCTGAAGGCGTCACGACGCTCGGGGTCGAAAGGAGCGAGCGGGCTGAAAGATATCGAAAAACCGTTAGTGTCATCCTCTTCCTCCTCCGAATGCTGATCGCCACCGGCGCGCAGTGTATCGATGATATTACCATCGTGATCAATCTCGAAGAGGGGCCTTGTCTCCTCGTCTTCTCCGGGACCATAGAGGAAAAAGGTAGTGTCGCTCCTTTTCACATCGCCGTTTTTCTTCAGGGTCTGGCTGACAGCCTGCATGCGGTAGCCGAAGTCATCGATGGTCGCGTCCAGCACTTCGAGATAGGTTGCGATGGAATCGAGCCATACCTCCGGCAAATCGCCCACCTCTCCGTCGCGTTCCCCAAGGTGTTGCGCAAAGCCCTGAAACGATGCGAAAAACATCAGCGAGGCAACGAACAAAGCGGCCAACGCCGCTCCGGCAGCGTGCTTCGACAAATGTTTCATCACCGGGTTCCTTTCGGGAGTCACATGGCCGCCAGGTACTATCCGGGCACGATTACCTCGAGCGCCGACGGACGCACTTTGATCACGACCTCTTCGTCGGCTTCGATCAGCTCGCCGTCGATCTGGATCGCCCCGGCGCGCTCGCGGCGGACCCTCATTTTCCTGAACTGCTTCGTTCCTACCTCCGGCACCTCTCGTATGGTACCGTCGAAGACGCGCGGCAGGTTCGCAAGGAAGGCGACCATTTCGATCTTCGGCACGACCACCAGTTCGAGCAGTCCATCATCCGCGCGCGCCTCCGGAGCGATCTTCACACCGCCGCCATATTGGGTCAGGTTGGCAACGGTGAGAACGACCGGCTGGGCGACATCGAGCTTTTCGCCATCGAGATCGAGTTCGAAATCCTGGGGCTCGTACCGAAAGTACTGGTATATCCCGGCGAAGACATAGGGCAGGATTCCCCTCACCGGGAATTCCTCGAAACGCTCGACGAGTTCGGCGTCCCAGGCCAGACTGCAGGTGACGAAGAAGGGTCTGCCATCGATCATTCCGACATCGATGCGCTTCCGGCGGCCGCGTTTCAACACCTTGACCGCACGTTCACCGCTGAGCGGAATGTCGAAATGGCGGGCGAAACCATTGCCGCTGCCGGTCGGAATCACCGCGAGAGCGGTCTCGGTATCGAGGAGGACGCCGCCGATGCTGTTGACCATACCATCGCCGCCGACGACGATGATCGTCTCGACGCCATCATCGACAGCCCGACGCGCTTTACCGATACCATCTTCCTTGCTCTTCGACATCTGGTAAGTGAGGTCGATCCCGGGCACATCCCAGACCTCGTCGAGTACCCGGCGTACTCCCGCCACCGACCACCAGACGCCGGACTTGGGATTGATGATAACCCTTACCTTGCGAACTTCGCCGTCAGCTATGGTCACGAAATTGTCATCCTATCGACTATAACGGTTCATGGAAATGCGTGGACATTGTGAGAATCATTGAGACGAACTTTACTTGTTCGGTCTGGTCTTGATGCGACGGAATCGCGGTGTGACCTGACCGCTGATAAACCCTGTTGGACAAGCCAACAGAGCCACACTTCGTCAGACCTGAACCCTGCCATTTCGTATGAAATCCGGCCTCGAAGTGTCGGGGTCGAGCCACCCGGGCGGCCGCTTCGCGCAAGCCGGCAGGGCCACCCGGACCGGTGACTTCCAAATATCCTTCAAGATTATCCATGGCTCTGCAAATCCCTCTGACCGCGTAATACGTTAAAGCGATTTCAGCCTTTGATGAACGCGTTCGAGGGTCTCCATTTTCTTGCAGAACGCGAAGCGGACCTGATTTTTTCCCCTGTCGCGGGTGTCGTAGAAAGAAGTTCCCGGGACGGTGGCAATGCCTGCGCGTTCGATCAGAGCGCGACTGAAGCTGAAATCATCGTCGGCGCCAAGCCTCTTCATCGGTTCGGCGGCATCGACGATAATGTAGTAAGATCCCCTGGGAGTGTAGGGGACGAAACCCGCCCGTTCCAAAGAGTTCAACAGGAAATCGCGCGCCGCGAGGTATTGTTCGGCCAGAGCGCTGTAATAGCCGGACGGCATGGCGAGGGCATAGACACCGGCCCACTGGAAGGGCGTCGGCGCGCCGACTGTCAGGAAGTCATGCACCTTGCGTATCCGTTGCGTGATCTCCCCGGCGGCAATCGCCCAACCGACACGCCAGCCGGTCACCGAGTATGTTTTGGTCAAACCGTTGATCGTCACCGTGCGCTCGGCCATCCCGGGGAGGGTGGCGAGCGAGAGGTGTTCGGCGCCGTCGTAAAGGATGTGCTCGTAGATCTCATCGGTGATCGCATAGCAATCCCACTTGCAGCATAGCTCGCTGATTTGCTGCAATTCCCCGCGGGTGAAGACCTTGCCGGTCGGGTTGCTCGGGGTGTTGATGATGATCGCCTTGGTGTGATCGTTGAATGCGGCGGCGAGTTCGTCCGGATCGAACCTCCAGTCCGGAGGGTTCAGGGTGACGTATCGCGGAGTCGCGCCGGAGAGGATTGCATCGGGGCCGTAATTCTCATAGAACGGCTCGAATACGATCACCTCGTCGCCGGGATTTATCATCGCCTTGAGCGAAGCGATCATCGCCTCGGTCGCCCCGCAGGTGACGGTTATATCGGTCTCGGGGTTGCACTCGATGGCGTTGTATTGGCGAGCCTTGCGTGCAATCGCTCGACGCAATTCCGGTTCGCCGAAGGTTACCGGGTACTGGTTCCGGCCCTGGGCGATGGCTTCGATGGCCGCCTGCTTGAGCTCCTCGGGGGCGTCGAAGTCCGGGAACCCCTGCGAGAGGTTGTCGCCACCGGCGGCATCGCAAATGCGCGTCATCTCGCGGATGACTGATTCGGTGAAGGTCTCGGTGATCTTGGATAGGCTTTTCATCGCCGTGAAGGTTCCCTCGGTTCAGCTCTTGTAGAATTTGCGGACGGTGTCGATCACGTAGCCGACCTCATCATCATCGAGTTCGACGTTTATCGGCAGCGATATGACCTGGTCGCTGATCCGTTCGGTGACGGGGAAGCCGCGATCCTCGAGCCCAAGGGCTTGATGGCGATAGTAGGGCTTGCGCCAGTGGATCAGCGTCTCGATGCCCCGCTCATCGAGCCGGTCGCGGAGGTCATCGCGCCGTGAAGTGAGGACGACGAAGTTCTGATAGATATGGAACACGTCCGGACCATCGACGGCAGGCAGCACAAGATCACCGACCCCGTTCAGCCCATCAAGATACATACCGGCAATCCTCCTCCGGCGTTCAATCCATTCCGGCAGGTGACGTAGCTTGACATCGAGGAATGCCGCCTGCAGATTGTCGAGCAGGCAGGTGAAACCGTGCCCGTGATACTCTCCGGTTTTACGGTCTTCGCCGTTGTAGCGCATCACTGACGCGTAATAAGCGACATCGGTGTCGTTTGTTGTGATCGCGCCGCCA
>SDBT01004406.1_pt1 | contig 23950 bp, 18 predicted proteins | sample 2277101 | NCBI WGS metagenome assembly SDBT01 (sample SAMN10404973, study PRJNA504765) | marine sediment metagenome | isolation source: marine sediment core GS10_PC15, 103 cmbsf | place: Arctic Ocean: Southern Knipovich Ridge | collected 2010 | reverse complement strand
CCTCTCCCTCTCCTCAGGAGCGTTGTCGATCTCGTAGAAGTCGTACCACTTGCCAAATCCCTTGTAACTCAAGACCTTGGTTATCGCCGAGGTCAGACTCGTCTTGCCGTGATCCACGTGCCCTATCGTCCCTACATTCACGTGCGGCTTAGTCCTCTCAAAATGCTCCTTAGCCATCAGAATTCTCCTTTCCTTTGAAAAGTAATATTACCGTAGTACTATCCCCTAGCGACCCGCTTCCTAACTTCGGGTGGCACCTGGTCATAATAATCGAATTCCATTGTAAAAACGCCGCGCCCTTGAGTCCTAGATCGGAGGTCTGTGGCATAGCCAAACATTTCTGCCAAAGGCACGTGAGCCTGCACCGCTTGCAAGCCACCGCTCAGGGGCCTCATGCCCTCAATCTGCCCCCCCCGCGCGCTCAGGTCTCCGATGATCTCGCCCGCAAACTCTTCGGGCGCTACCACCTCCAGCTTCATCACGGGCTGCAAAAGGACGGGAGCAGCCCGCTGCACGCCGTTTCTCAAAGCCATAGAGCCAGCGATCTTGAAGGCCATGTCCGAGGAATCTACGTCGTGGTAAGAACCGTCCACAAGGGTAACCTTTAGATCAACCAACGTGTAACCGGCCAAGACACCACTATCCAGAGCCTCACGAACACCCCGCTCTATGGAGGGGATAAAACCCCTGGGGATAGCCCCTCCCACAAGCTTGTTCTCGAACTCAAACCCCTCGCCCTTCTCCAGAGGTTCCAGCTCCAACCACACGTGGCCATATTGACCTCGCCCTCCCGTCTGACGAACAAACCGCCCTTCGGCCCGCACCGCTTTGGTTATGGTTTCTTTGTATGCCACCTTAGGGCGCCCCACGCCAGCCCTGACCTTGAACTCCCGGAACATACGTTCGATCAGGACTTCCAGATGCAACTCACCCATACCGGAGATGACGGTCTGGCCCGTTTCCTCATCAACCCTTACCCTAAAAGTCGGGTCCTCTTCGGATAACCGCGTCAAGGCCTCGCTCATCTTATCCTGATCGGCGTCGGTGCGGGGCTCAATAGCCACCGATATGACCGGTTCTGGAAAATCAATGCTTTCCAGGATAATGGGGTGGTTGAAATCGCTCAACGTCTCACCAGTGAGAGTGTTCTTGAGACCCAAAGTAGCCCCGATGTCACCAGCCAGCACCTCGTCCATCTCCTCGCGGCGGTTAGCGTACATGCGCAGCAGACGGCCGATGCGTTCCTTTATGTTCTTATTAGTGTTACGCACCGCCCCCCTGGCCTTGATCTTGCCTGAGTACACCCGGAAATAGGCCAGTCGGCCCACGTAGGGGTCGGTTACAATTTTAAAGACCAGGGCAGCTAAAGGTGCTTCCTCATCGGCAGGACGGCTCTCCTCGGCCTCGGTTTTGGGGTTGATCCCGACGATAGGCGGTATGTCCAGCGGCGAAGGCAAGTAGTCCACCACCGCGTTCAACATGGGCTGCACACCTTTGTTCCGCAGAGCCGACCCGCAAAGTACCGGCACCAATTCACCGCCCAGAGTGGCCTGACGCAGGGCGCGCCGTAACTCCTCGGCAGTGATCTCCTCACCCTCCAGATACTTGATAGTCAGGGCCTCATCGGTCTCGGCCACCTTTTCCACCAGGAACTCTCGCTTCCGGGTTGCCTCCTCCTGCAACTCGGCCGGTATCGGACCGACTTCAGGTTCCGTGCCCAGCTCGTCGCTGTAGGAGATGGCCTGCATGTTAATGAGATCAACGACGCCGCTAAAAGAGTTCTCTACTCCAATCGGTACCTGCAGGGCTACGGGATTGGCATCCAGCCTCTCCTCGATCATCTCGATGGTGCGCCAGAAGTCGGCTCCCACGCGGTCCATCTTGTTCACGAAGCAGATGCGCGGCACCTGGTAGGAATTGGCCTGTCGCCAAACGGTCTCAGACTGTGGTTCCACACCAGCCACGGCATCGAAGATGACGACGCCTCCGTCCAAGACCCGCAAGCTGCGTTGAACCTCAACGGTGAAGTCTATGTGGCCTGGAGTATCAATGATGTTAATCTGATGATCGCGCCAATAGCAAGTTATGGCCGCCGCGGTGATGGTTATGCCCCTCTCCCGCTCCTGATCCATCCAGTCGGTGACGGTCGTGCCATCGTCCACATCGCCCATACGGTGGGTAAGGCCCGTGTAAAAGAGCACCCGCTCAGTAGTCGTGGTTTTGCCCGCGTCTATGTGGGCAATTATGCCTGTGTTGCGTATCCTTTCCAAGGGGTATTCTCTAGACATGCCCACAACCCTGATCCCCATACAGGACGATTACAACCCACCTACCATCGGAAGTGAGCGAAAGCCTTGTTGGCTTCAGCCATCCTGTGGGTATCGTCCTTCTTTTTGATAGTGGCCCCGGTGCCCTGAGCAGCGTCCATCAACTCATTGGCCAACTTCTCGGCCATAGACTTGCCAGGGCGATTACGAGCCGACTGCAGCAGCCAGCGCACGGCCAGCGAGATCCGGCGGTCGGCCGGCACCTCAATCGGTATCTGATAGGTCGCCCCGCCAACTCGCCGGGGCTTAACCTCCAGGACTGGGGCGGCGTTATTGAGTGCCTGCTCAAACACCTCCAAAGGGCTCTTTTTCATTTTCTCTTCGATGATGTCAAACGAATTATAAAGGATCCTGGCCGCCAGGCTCTTCTTGCCCCCCCTCATCAGTTTGTTGATGAACTTGGCCACCATTTCATTGTTGTACTTTACATCGGGCTTAATCTCCCGCTTGGGAGGGCGATAACGTCTAGGCATGCTAAACTCCTACTCTACTCTCGACTTTTTGGGCATCTTGGTACCATATTTTGAACGCCCCCTGTGGCGACCCTCGACGCCGGTGGCATCCAAGGGTCCCCGGATTACGTGGTAGCGAACGCCTGGCAAGTCCTTGACCCGGCCACCCCGGATCAAGACCACAGAGTGCTCCTGCAAAGTATGCCCTTCGCCTGGGATGTAGGCCGTGACCTCGATGCCGTTGGTAAGACGCACCCTGGCGATCTTGCGCAGAGCAGAGTTGGGCTTCTTGGGGGTCATCACCTTGACTTGAGTGCAGACGCCCTGCTTCTGGGGCGCCCCTTTAGGACGCCGCTCCCGCTTTTGCTTCAAGGCGTTGAAGGTGTAGTGCAAAGCCGGGGCCTTGCTCTTCTTCCTCTGCTTCTTCCGTCCTTTTCTGACCAGTTGGTTGATAGTCGGCAAGTTACACTCTCCTCTAAAACTCCAATGCCCGGCCTTCTCCCAAGCCTAACCCTGCTGCCTGGCATCCTCAAGGTATAAATCCATCGAAAGAGGCCATCGTAGAGAGTCGCGATGGCCTCGGTTTAACCTAACGCGCTCATCATAAAGTGAGCCGAGGAACGTTTAGCCCACGATTTCGACACATTATAGCACAAACGATTAAAAAGAGCAAATCTCAAAAACTTCTCTAACCCCCTCTGCCGTACCTCGGCAAACCCAGGCCCAGGCCAAGCCGGGGTAACCTCTCCACCTCGTCGTCCTTCCCAAACTTGATGACCTCGCCGTTATCGTTGATGGCCTCCACGGAGAGGCCCAGGCTCTGTAGTTCCTTGACCAGCACCTTGAAAGAGGCCGGCACTCCCGGTTCCTGGATCTCCTCTCCCTTGACAATAGCCTCATAGGCCCTCGTCCGTCCAACGACATCATCGGACTTGATGGTGAGCATCTCTTGCAAAGTGTGAGCAGCCCCATAGGCCTCCAGAGCCCAAACCTCCATCTCGCCGAAACGCTGGCCGCCAAATTGGGCCTTGCCACCCAAAGGCTGCTGGGTGACCAGAGAATAAGGGCCCGTGGAACGAGCGTGCACTTTGTCATCCACCAAGTGATGAAGCTTCATCATGTGGATGACGCCCACCGTTATCGGCCGATCAAAGGGCTCACCGGTTTTGCCGTCATAAAGGATGGCCTTACCTAGAGTGGGCAAGGGAATGCCCGTCTCTTTGCTCACGCGCAGGGCCTCCAGCGCCACCTCCTCATCCGACAGCGCAGATAACCCCTCGCCTGCTGCTTGCTGCTCCTCCAACCAGAGGTGCAGGCAAACCGTGCGCGCCCGACGGTCTGCCTCCTCCTTCTCGGCCAGGGAGCGTGGATCATTCTCGAAGACCAGGATGGCCTCAGGATCGTAACCACGCTCCTTCAGCCACTCTCGAAGGACACAGCGACGCGCATAGACCCGGTCTACTGCCAGGGCCTCCTCATCGTATCCCTTCCCCTCCAACCACTGGCTGATGTAAAGAAAGCGGACTTCTTCGTCGTCCTCCAGGTACTCAGGGTCGTATCCCATCTCCTCCAGCCACTGCCAGGCTCGCTGCGTGATTTCGGCCCAGGCCTGGTCAATGAGCCAGGCCCGCCCCAGCTCTGCGGCGATCTCATCCTCATCAGCCCCATCGAAAACGGGGGAAATAGCTCGAAATCCCAACCGGTCGGCGGCCCAGCCCAGGTGGGTCTCCAGGATCTGGCCGATGTTCATGCGCCCCGGCACGCCCAGGGGATTGAGAATGAACTCTACCGGAGTGCCATCGGCGAGGAAAGGCATGTCCTCAATGGAAAGCATCCTGGAGATAACACCCTTATTGCCGTGGCGTCCGGCCATCTTGTCGCCTTCGGTGACCTTGCGCCGCTGAGCCACGCTGACTCGCACCATTTTATCAACGCCAGCCGGGAGGTCCCGGTGCTCATCGCGAGTAAAGACCCTCACACTCACCACCTTGCCCCGCTCACCGTGGGCCAGGCGCAAGCTCGAATCCTTGACATCCCTGGCTTTCTCACCAAAGATAGCTCTCAGGAGTTTCTCCTCAGGGGTCAGTTCCTTCTCGCCCTTGGGGGTGATCTTGCCCACCAAGATGTCGTTAGGCCCCACCTCGGCCCCAATGTGCACGATGCCCTCCTCATCGAGGTCCTTCAGGGCCTCTTCTCCCACATTGGGGATGTCGCGGGTGATCTCCTCAGAACCAAGTCTGGTATCGCGGGATTGGATCTCGTGTTTCTCGATATGAATGGAGGTGAATTTGTCTTCCTGCACCAGACTCTTGCTGATCAGGACGGCGTCCTCATAGTTGCCGCCCTCCCAGGACATGAAGGCCACTAACACGTTCTGCCCCAGGGCCAACTCGCCGCCGTCGGTAGAGGAGGAATCGGCCAGCACATCCCCCTTCTCGACCCGCTCCCCCCTGCTAACGATGGGGCGCTGATCAATACAAGTTGATTGGTTGGAGCGACCGTATCTGCGTAAGGGGTAGACGTGAAGGCCATCATCGCCGGCCACCACGATCTGGCGACCGGTAGCGCTAACCACCTCGCCATCCTCCCTGGCTGCAATCACCTGGCCCGAATCAATGGCCGCGTCCCACTCCATACCGGTGCCCACCAGAGGCACCTCAGGGGCAATCAAGGACACTGCCTGGCGCTGCATATTGGAGCCCATCAGAGCGCGGTTGGCATCGTTGTGCTCCAGGAAAGGGATAAGAGCCGCCGAGATACCCACAATCTGCTTGGGCGAAACATCTATGTAGTCAACCTTCTCTGCCGCTTCGAAGAAGAACTTCTGGCTGCGCCGCACCGAGACGCGAGGCTCAACGAATTGACCCCTGTCATCCAGGCGCGCGTTGGCCTGGGCGATGGTGTATTTGTCCTCCTTGTCGGCCGTGAGATAGACGATATCGTTGGTGACTATGGGTCTGATTTTGACATCGTCCTCCAGGCGCAGCGATGCGATACGCTCAGCCAACTCTGGGGTAATGAGAGTGCCCGCCTCAGCTACCACCTCCCCGCTCTCAGGATCGAGAACCTGTTTCCGCAAGGTTTTGTCCACCAACTGCTCGTATTCGTTGGGCACCGACCTGATCACTTTGCGATACGGGGTTTCAATGAAGCCAAGAGCATTCACCTTACCATAGGTAGCCAGGCGGCCGATGAGGCCGATGTTGGGCCCTTCGGGGGTCTCGATAGGGCAGATGCGGCCGTAGTGGCTGTGGTGAACGTCACGCACGTCGAAGCCCGCCCGCTCGCGCCTCAGCCCTCCTGGGCCCAGGGCCGACAGAGTCCGCTTATGGGTAAGCTCGGCCAGGGGGTTAGTCTGCTCCATGAACTGGGACAACTGGCTGCCGCCGAAGAACTCACGGACAATCGCCACCACAGGGCGGATGTTGATCAAAGCCACAGGGGTGACCTGCTCTGGATCGCGGATGCTCATGCGTTCCTTCACCACCCGCTCCATGCGCCTGAGCCCGACACGCAACTTGTTCTGGATAAGCTCGCCCACAGTCTTAATCCGTCGGTTGCCCAGGTGGTCTATGTCATCGGGCTCTTCCACCCCGTTGTTGATGCGAATCATGCGCTCCACCAGCTTGACCAGGTCCTCCTTGGTGATGGTGCGCCACTCAAGTGGGATGTTCAGGCCAAGCCGCTGATTAAGTTTATAGCGCCCCACCTTCTCCAAATTATAACGGTGCTCGTCAAAGAGTTGGGCCTTCAGATAGTCCCTGGCATTGTCAAGATTTAGCGGGTCACCGGGGCGCATCTTTCTGAAGAACTCGAGCAAGGCTTGCTCGGCCACGGTGTGCTTGCTCTTTGGCTTCCACGCCGGCTCCTGCCCGATGGTGGTAGCGATGTACTGGTGATCGGGCATGTTATCAACGGCCTCGAAGAGTTCCAACAGCTCCTCGTCGCTGCCCTCCGTGAGAATCTCGCTGCCAGTGCCATCGTCCACTGCTGCCAGAGCCCGCAGGAGGATGGTCACAGGCAAGGTGCGCTTGCGGTTGAACTTGATGATGATATAATCGCTCTTGCGGGTCTCGAACTCCATCCAGGCTCCCCGGTCGGGGATGAGTTTGGCCTCGCTGAGCAAGCGTCCCGTAGCCCGATCCTCCTTGACATCGAAGTAAGCGCCGGGCGAGCGAATCAATTGGCTAACCACCACCCGCTCGGTGCCGTTTATAATGAAAGTGCCACTTTCGGTCATGAAGGGAAAATCACCCATGAAGATCTCCTGCACCATGGGTTGGTCGAGCTCCCTGTTGTAGAGCATGATCTTCACGTACAAAGGGGCAGCGTAAGTTATGTCCCTGTCCAGACACTCACTCTCGGTGTATTTGGGCTCCTCAAAGCGGTAGTTCAGGCCAAATTCCTCGTTTATGCGTTGATCAAAGCCAGGAAAGTGAAGTTCCAGGTTCCCGCTGTAGCTGACGATGGGCGATATCTCATCGAACAGCTCCTGCAGAACCACTTCTTTAAACCACTTAAAGGAGTTCAACTGCACCTCGATCAGGTCGGGCAGGTGGTGCACATCTGAGATTCTGGCGTACGATTTGCAAACACGATTATTGGCCATAGGTTACCTCTGGTTCCCCCCTTCAGAGAAAAGACAAAACCCAATCCGCTGAGCCATTTACACCGTCGCAAATTGGGTTAAAGGCATAGACGCAACTTAATATTATACTAACTTCATCGATTTTTGTCAAACAATTGAACCGGCACGATTTGCTCTCGCAATTATCGCACATTCTGTCCCCAAACTGAAATGCACCTACCGACAGGTGCATGTCAGTTTGGGGGCAACCTTTGTTGGCAGGCTCACCGGAGCACCCTGAGCCTGTCGAAGGGTACGGCTTTGCAAGACCCGCATCCTTCGACAGGCTTCGTCGTGAGCTCAGCCGAACGGCTCAGGATGCTAGTCTGTATCTCCTCAAGAGTCAATTCCCCCCAGAAGGGACATACACCTCCTACCGACAGTCGATTTGACAGAAGTGGGAAAATGTGATATGATATTGATCGTAGGACGCAGTAAGCTTTTGTTTGGAGTTCAAATGATGAACCGCCCGAGCTTCTTACAGCGTTGGGCGGTTTATTGTTTTGTACAGCAGTAATCACCACAGGCTGCCAAGCAGAACCAAAGAACAAACTCACTCCGGCCTACAGCATATCACAAGGGAAGGAGGGATGACAGACTGTGAGTGAAAGAGTGACCGGCACGGTGAAGTGGTTTAGCGGCCAAAAGGGCTACGGCTTCATTGAGCGCGAAGGCGGCGACGATGTGTTCGTCCACTTTTCGTCTATCCAGGGCGAGGGTTTTCGCAACCTGGAAGAAGGCGATCAGGTGGAGTTCAATATCGAGAGCGGCCCAAAGGGCCCTCAGGCTACCAACGTAGTGAGAATCTAAACCTAATAGAACCGCTATAACACGCAAGCCCCGGCGATTACGATCCTCGCCGGGGCTTGCGTTTTTAGAGAAAGCCACCTGTGCAGTTGACGCAGGCGGCTCTTTATCACGTAACCAAACCGTGTTCTACCACGCCTGTGAGAGCGTTTCAAGGTGGGGACAACCTGTCGGTGAAAATGGGCAGTTGCGGTTGCAAAGCGGCCGTTTTGGTTGATTCTGCGTCGTTATAGAAGTTGACCAGCCCTCAGGGGTGAGTACAATAGATTGGAATCAACAATCTCGTTCTCACCCCAAGGAGGGCTGGTCTATGTACGATTGTATCATCAAAGGGCAGAATAGGCCAGTTTCGCGTCGTCTGGTCGAGGGTCTGCATTGGATCGCCTTGATCGGCCTGGTTGCGTTGCCCTGTCTGGGGATCATCCCCGAAGGGTATCGAGGGTGGATCACCCATCCGCCCGTTTGGTATGCCGAACCACTCCGTCGGCGAGTGGGTCATTCCCCGGGGCGGCGTTGTTCGTGGCGGCATTTTCACTGGCGAGTGGCTTGGGACTACGCCTGCCGCAGTTACCACCGGGTGGGGTGGCAGGTGTGGTTGCTGGTGACACTGTCGGGTTTCCTGTCGGTGGGGGTATCCCAGCGAGCGCCGACGACGAGGGGTGTCCTGAGCCTTGTCCTGAGCCCCGTCGAAGGGCTGTCGAAGGGTTGGTTGACTTGGTGTGTGCTGGTCCTGCCGGTAGTGCGCTGGGTGGTGGCGGTGAGTGCAGTAGCCTGGCCCTATTGGGGGCGAAGCAGGCTGTGTGGTGGACTGCGGTGGGGGTTGTATCGGCTCTTCCAAGTGACGGTGTTGGCGATGGTGACAGCGGACCTGTATCACCTGGGAAAGGTCATGCCCTTCCGCTGGTCTTCCTCGCTGTCGGGCGGCGGTGTGCCGTCGCTGGTGTTTGGTGGGGTGGTGCGGGGAGCCAAGGGTTGGCAGGTGACCATCGATCACGTGGAAGATGGGACCTACGAGATCACACTGACGGGCCTCCAGGGAGATGAATTGTTCATTCGCTATCGACCGGTGGACGAGTTTGACGAGCGGATGTTTCTGATCTTCCTGCGCCACATCTGGACACCAGAGGACACGCCAGCGCGTCCGTTTCTGCGCCAGGAGTGGTTAGCGGAGGCGTTTGACACCCATCAAGAGTTGATCAGCCGCTGGTTGGGTTATCGGCGGGACGCCGATTGGCGGCGGCTGATGAGTCGCCGTCACGGCTCACTGCTGAGTCTGGATCAGATTCAGCAGATCATCAACGTCTGGGCGCCCAACTTCTGGTGGTCGGTGGAAGAAGTGCAGGCGCATCTGGCGAGGCAGGGGGGCGGAAACCCTCGCTTGGAGTATTCTAACAACCAGATCGAGGAAGCGGGGAGGTTGAGTGGATTCCTGCAGGTGCGGCGTCGCCTGCGGGAGCGATTTCACTTTGGGGCAGAGGCGGTGAAACCCAGGGATGGCTGGTTGGTTCAGCGTCTGTTTGACCAAATCAGCATCTTGTTGAACAAGGTGGAGATGGGCGAGGGCTTGACCCTCGAGGAGGGGCTGGAGATAGGCATCTTGCAGGCTCAGCGGAAGGACTTGGGTCTGGCCAGGGGCACTGAGTTGGAGAAGCCTTTGCCGTGGCTGTATCAGGTGCAGCAGGTGCTGTTCGGCTGGTGGGAGGACGTGGAAGGCGATTCGATTCACTGCATCTACTGCGGTAGCACTCAAGTGGCAAGCAAGAGTCGGGAGCCGAGGCCTGTCCTGAGCCTGTCGAAGGGTACAAGAAGTACTACGACCGAGGAGGCAAATTGCGAGAGGTGGCGGTGTACCGTTACTATTGCAAGAACACGGTCTGCTCATGCAAGACCTTCACCAACCTTCCGCCAGGATTGGTGCCCTACTCTCGCCACTCGCTGGACGTGCACCTCTTGGCGGTACAGGGCTATGCCTGGGGGCGGAGTGCCTATCGGCTGGTAGGGCAAGCGGTGGGAGTCTCTGCTGCCACCGCCTATCGCTGGGTGAGCATGTGGGGGGAAGATTTGCTGCCGATGGCAGACCTGTTCGGAGTGGTGTGCTGCAGCGGGGTCATCGGGGTGGATGAGAAATGGGTGAAAGTGCCGAAGAACGACAAGCCAGAGGGGAAGCACAAGAAATGGATGTACGTCTACCTTGCGGTAGATGTCTACACCTACGACGTGCCAACGAAGTTGGCCTAGCACATTGCCATCTTTCCCTATCTGGGCAAGGATAGTGCGCGGGCCTTTCTGTTGGAGTTGAAGGCTAAAGGGTACAAGCCACGGATCATCGTCACCGATCTGAATCGAGACTACGGCGAGCCGGTGGCTGAGGTGTTCCCCAAGGCCACTCACCACGAATGCATCTTTCACGCCATGAAGTGGACGCAGCGGCAGATCAAAGAGGTCTATGGCGCTGACTATGCAGAGAAACACCCTGAAGCAGTGCGGTTGAAGAAGGACATCTATCGCATCTTCCAGTGCAAGGACAAGCGCACTGCCCTGCGGCGGTATGACGAGGTAATGGCCTTGCGCGATGAGTATGTGGCTGCGATGCCGGAAGCGGCTAAGATCTTTAACAGCCTGAAACAGCACTGGCCCAAGTTGGTGAATGGAGTTGGCAGCAAGGTCATCCCCAAGACCAACAACGCGGTGGAGTTGGTGATTCGACGGTTTGACCAGCATTACCAGAACTTCTGTGGCTTTGAGAGCATCGAGACAGCGCGGCGCTTCCTGGCGGTGTTTGAGATGGTGTATAGGTTCACCCCGTTCGCCAAGGACAACAAGAAGGACAAAGAACGACCGCCCGACCAACGCATCGGCGGCAAGTGCCCGTTGGAGTTAGCTGGCTACGAAGTGCTCAAGTTGCCCATCGCCCAGATTTGCCGAGGCCAGCTCCTTGGCTGGCCCACCGAAGCCTGGAAGGAGATTGTCCCCAATGTGTAACGCTCTCCGCCTGTCACTTGCGCAATCTCACCACCCATGCTATAATTGGCGCGGTCAATTTCGTCCTCAAATTTGACAGAAAGATCAGGAGCAGTTACTTTGGGCAACGATCGAAAAATCGGCGCGGCACTGGTGCTGGGCGGCGGCATCGCCGGTGTGCAGGCAGCCCTGGATCTGGCCAACTCGGGCATCAAGGTCTACCTCGTCGAGAAGTCATCAGCTATCGGCGGCAAGATGGCCCAACTCGACAAGACTTTCCCCACCAACGACTGCGCCATGTGCATCCTCTCACCCAAGCTGGTGGAGGCAGGCCGCCACCTCAACATCGAGATTATCACCAACGCGGAACTGATCGGCTTAGAAGGAGAGGCCGGCAACTTCGCTGCTACGGTGCGCCGCAACCCCCGCTACGTTGACCTCGAGAAGTGTACCAGTTGCAACGACTGTGTCGAGGTCTGCCCCATCCATTTGCCCAACGAGTACGAAGAGGACCTCTCGGAGCGGACGGCCATCTATCGCCCCTACCCCCAGGCTGTCCCCAACGCTTACCTAATCACCAAGAAAGGCACCAGCCCCTGTAAGAATACTTGCCCCGCCGATACCAGCGCGCAGGGCTACATCGCTCTCATCGCCGCTGGCCGCTACGAAGAGGCGCTAGAGGTCATCAAACAGTACAACCCCTTCCCGGCCACCGTGGGTCGGGTTTGCCATCACCCCTGCGAGAGTGAGTGCAACCGGAATAAGATTGACGACTCGGTGGCGATTTGCGCTCTCAAGCGTTTCGTGGCCGACACAGTCTACGCCCGATGGGATGCCGAAGGGCGTGACGAGGCTGAGGGACGAGAGCTGACGCCTTTCCCCCTGGCCCCAAAGGAGCTGCCGTCTGAGGATAAGCGGCAGGCGGCGGTGATTGGTTCCGGCCCGGCTGGCCTGACCGCCGCTTACTTCCTGGCCCGGATGGGCTACGAACCGACTATCTTCGAGGCACTGCCAGTGCCGGGAGGCATGATGCGGGTCGGTATCCCCCCCTATCGCCTGCCCCGCGACGTGCTGAACCGCGAGATTGACGAGATTCTGAAGCTGGGGGTAGAGCTCAAGCTCAACCACCCCATTCGAGACCTCAACAGGCTCTTCGAAGAGGGATACTCGGCCATCTTTATGGCCATCGGTGCTCACGAGCCGCAGAAGTTGGGAATCCCCGGCGAGGATGCTGAGGGGGTGTTTCAGGGTGTACCCTTCCTGCGAGCCGTGAGCCTGGGGGAAGACGTGCGGTTGGGAGAACGGGTGGTCATCGTGGGCGGGGGCAACACCGCCGTAGACACCGCTCGCACTGCTCTGCGGATGGGCAGTAAAGAAGTGATTATCGCCTATCGCCGTGGCCGAGAGGAGATGCCGGCCAATTCCTGGGAGGTGGACGACGCCGAGACGGAGGGGGTGCAGTTGCAACTGTTGACCCAGCCGGTCGAGGTGCTGTCTAATAACCCTTCGGCAAGCTCAGGGCAAGGTGGCCGCGTCAGTGGCGTGCGCTGCATCAAGATGCGCCTGGGCGAGCCTGACGCCAGCGGTCGCCGCCGCCCCATTCCCATCGAAGGCTCGGAATTCGTCATCCCCTGTGATACCATGGTGGCCGCCGTGGCCCAGGCCCCGGAGATCAGCTTCTTGGATCCCGAGCACGGCCTGGAAATCACCCGACGCAGCACTTTTGCCGTGGATTCTCAGACCCTGGCCACCAACCGGCCGGGTATCTTCGCCGGGGGCGACGCGGCGGCGGGGCCTGGAGCCCTCATCGAGGCTATCGCCGCTGGCCGCCGGGGATCTCTTTCCATCGACCGCTATCTCAGGGGAGCACCTCTCCTCACCCCCCGCGAACTAACTCCCCTGCCCGTGGCCGAGCTGAGCGATGAGGATGTGGCCGAGATGTTGGCCCGAGGCGAGGTGCACCTGCAGCCACGGGTGAAGATTCCCACCGCTCCAGTGGACGAGCGAGTCCGAGATTTCCGCGAGGTGGAACTGGTTCTCACCGAGGAGCAGGCTCGCACCGAGGCCCTGCGCTGCTTGCGCTGCGGTCTCTGCTCCGAGTGCTATCAGTGCGTGTTGGCCTGCCAGGTGGGGGCCATTGACCACCAGCAGGCTCCCGATCAGATGGAGTTGCAGATCGGGGCCGTTGTGCTGGCCCCCGGCTACCAGTTGTACGACGCGGAGCGCTCGGGGGAGCTGGGCTATGGTCGCTATCCCAACGTGCTCACCAGCATGCAGTTCGAACGGCTGCTTTCTGCCTCAGGGCCGACGGGAGGCCACGTAACCCGACCATCGGATCACAAAGAACCCAAAAGGATCGCCTTTCTGCAGTGCATTGGCTCCCGCGATCAGAATCACGACTATTGCAGCTCCGTCTGCTGCATGTACGCCACCAAGGAAGCCATGCTGGCCCTGGAGCACGTGCCCGGCGTCGAATGTCAGATCTTCATGATGGACATGCGAGCCTTCAGCAAGGGCTTCGATGCCTATTTCGAGCGCGGCAAGGAGTTGGGCATCAAGTACACTCGCTGTCGCATTTCGTCGCTGAAAGAGGACCCCCGCACCCAGGACATCCTCTTCCAGTACCAGACCGAAGACAGCCAACTGAACACCGAGCACTTCGACCTGGCCGTCCTCAGCGTGGGCCTGGAGCCTCCTGCCGGTGCGAAAGCCTTGGCGAATACCTTGGGCATCGAGTTGGACGAGCGGGGCTTCTGCCGCACCGAGCCTTTCAAGCCCGTGGAGACCAGCCGCCCAGGAGTCTACGTCTGCGGCGCTTTCGCCGAACCCAAGGACATTCCCGAGAGCGTCACTGAGGCCAGCGGCGCTGCGGCGGCCGCCCTATCGCTGATCGGCATCGAGCGCGGCACCCTGGTCGAGGAAAAAGTCTATCCACTGGAGATTCCCGTGACCATCACCGACGAGCCGCGCATCGGGGTGTTCATCTGCTCCTGCGGGTCGAACATCGCCGGGGTGGTGGATGTGGACGACGTAGTAGATTACGCTAAGACCCTGCCCCACGTTGTCTTCGCCGAGAACACCATCTACACCTGTTCCGCCGACTCCCTGAAACTGATCCAGGAGCGCATCGCCGAGCACCGACTGAACCGCGTCATTGTTTCCTCCTGCACTCCGCGCACTCATGAGCCCATCTTCCGCGACACCATCCGCGAGGCGGGATTGAACCCCTATCTCTTCGAGATGGCCAACATCAGGGACCAATGCTCCTGGGTTCACTCATCCCAACCCGAAGCAGCCACCCAAAAGGCCAACGACCTAACCCGCATGGCCGTGGGTCGCTCCCGCTGGCTGATGCCCCTCTACACCGCGCCCCAGGCCCTGAGCCACGAGGCGCTGGTCATCGGCGGGGGGGTGGCGGGAATGACCGCCGCCCTGAACCTGGCCGAGCAGGGCTTCGGGGTCTATCTGGTGGAGCGGGAGCGGGAGTTGGGCGGACGCCTGCGCCAGATATACCACACTGCCGACGCCGCTTCACCACATGACGTCGCGGCCGCTTCATCACATGACGTCGCGGCCGCTTCATCACATGACGTCGCGGCCGCTTCATTACATGTACGTAGCGGCAGCGATCCACAAGCCTACTTGAGAGAACTGGTGGGCAAGCTCCAGGCCAACCCCCGCATCAAGGTGCTGACTGGCCACCAGGTGGCCAAATTCAGCGGCTTCGTGGGCAACTTCAAGACCACCGTGTCCAGCGCAAACGATCCCACCCAGCGCCTGATTGAGCATGGTGTGACCATCGTGGCCACCGGCGGGCGGGAGTATCGGGGAACGGCGTATCTGCTGGGCCAAGACCCGAGGGTCGTCACCCTGGGGGATTTCGAGGAACTGCTGGTAGATTGGGAAACTGGTAAACCCGTAAATTCGGAAACTGGTCTACGAATTAACGATGATACGAATTTACGACTCCACCAATCTACCAATCTACCAAACTCCGTGGTGATGATTCAGTGCGTCGGCCCCTGGGACGATGGCGATGACATATCCTTCTACTGCAGCCGTGTCTGCTGCGGCGTGGCCGTCAAGAACGCCATTCGAATCAAAGAGCTTGACCCTGACTGCAACGTCTACGTCCTCTACAAAGACATGCGCACCTACGGCTTCAGCGAAGTCTTCTACACCGAGGCGCGGGAGAAGGGCGTCATCTTCCTGCGCTATGATGACGCGAGCAAGCCCAACGTGCAATCAGTTGACGGCCAGTTGCAGGTCTCGGTTCTCGAGCCCATCCTGGGCCAGCGTCTCGTCCTCAACCCAGACCTGTTGGTCCTATCCAGCGCGGTGGTGCCAGCCGAAGGCAGCCAAGATCTGGCCAAGCTGCTCAAGTTCTCCTGCACCCTGGAAGGGTTCTTCCTAGAGGCCCACGTCAAGCTGCGGCCCGTGGATTTTCCCGCCGAGGGCATCTTCCTCTGTGGCGCGGCCCATTATCCCAAGTTCATAGACGAGGCCATCGCCCAGGCCCAGGCAGCAGCGGCGCGAGCGGCGACCATCCTCTCCAAAGATGTGCTCCAGGTAGGCGGGGTGGTGGCCGTGGTGGACGAGGAGAAATGCACCGGCTGCCTCACCTGCGTGCGCGTCTGTCCCTACGACGTGCCGCGCATCAACCCGACCAAGGTAGGAGCCGGGGCGATCCTGGGTGTGGCTGAGATCGAGGCTGCTGCCTGCCAGGGCTGCGGCACCTGCGCTGGGGAGTGCCCGGCCAAAGCCATTCAGCTTCAGCATTATCGCGACGAGCAGGTGTTGGCTAAGGAAGAGGCATTGTTCGAGTTGTTGGCGGCCTAGACAATGGTTCAGAGAGAGGTGAAAGATGTCCATATTGCTGACTGTTCAAGTAACTGAAGAAGAAGGAGGGGTGACTCTTTATTGCCCTGACCTTGATGTTGTCACATGCAGTTCGACGTTGGGAAAGGCAAGGGAAAACTTTGCTGACCTGGTTGAGGAGTATTATCTGTATCTCATTGACAATGAGGGCCAGCTTGATGCGGAGAGCCGAGCCCATCTGAACCTGTATCGCGCTCTGAAGATGGAGAGGAAAGAGGTCGAGCCACCGGGCAAAGAGGCTCGACTGCTACTGCCGACAATCCTGACCCTGTTTTTTGTTGAGCGCGCTCCTGAAGAGCTGCCATTGGCAGTGACGTCAGCATGACCCGCAAGTCGTACTCCACCAGGGAACTGGCAAGATGTCTCCGACGGTTGGGGTTTGTGGAGGAGCCAAAGCGCGGAAAAGGCAGCCATCGCTGGTTCACCTTTTTGCTCGATGGCCAAAAGACCCGTACCATGCTTCCTACCCGTGAGAAAGACGTTGCCCCCAAGACCTATGCTTCGATCTTGAAGCAGATTCGTTTGCACCAAAGCGAGTTCCTCAGAGGCTGCAAAAGGCAGCTCTCTGAGGCAGAATACGCCGAACTACTTCGTTCGAGACGTGAGGATCCGTATTTCAAACCGAAAATGGACTAGGAGTTCTCTATGACCGACTTCGAACCCCAAATCCTGGCCTTCTGTTGCCACTACTGCGCCTACGCTGCGGCTGACTTGACAGGCTCGATGCGCCTCAAGTATCCGACCAACGTCAAGATCATGCGGCTGCCCTGCACCGGCAAGCTGGACGTTCTCTACGTCTTGCGAGCCTTCGAGCGAGGAGCGGACGGCGTCTTGGTGGCCGGTTGACTGAAGGGCACTTGCCATTACCTGGGAGGTAATCTGCGGGCTGACAAAAGGGTGAGCTACGTCAAGGAGCTCCTCGACCAAATCGGCCTGGGTGGCGAGCGGTTGGAGATGTACTTTCTATCGTCGGCCGAAGGAGCCCGCTTCGCCGAGATCGCCACGGAGATGACGGAGCGGATTCGGACGCTGGGACCGAATCCTTTGAGAGAAGGGGGTTCTGCTCAATGAGGAATAGCTTAATGCTTGACATCAAGCAAGTCGAGATCAGCGAAAAAGAACTTGAGGATATGCTTAAAGACAATTTGCATTTGATCGAAGAGGGACTCAAGTTCATTGGCAACCAGATCGTAGCTGGGCGCGGCCCCTTGGATATTCTTGCTGTGGACAATGGTGGCAGTCTCGTCGTCATGGAGCTAAAGGTAGTTGAGAGTGACGATATGCTTGTACAAGCTCTGGACTATTATGATTGGACATTGAAGCACATTGATAGCGTCAGGCGAATGTACCCCCGATTCAATGTGGATTATGAGCAGTCACCAAGGCTGATTCTTGTAGCGCCTTCATTTACCCAAACCCTTCTTTGGAGAGCTGTCTACCTGACGATATCGCCAGAGCTGTTCACTTTCAAGTGTCTGGAAGCCGATGGTAAGAGAGGCCTACTTTTCGAAGCAGTCAGTCTACCTCCGCCTCCAGAGCCACCTCCCTCTCCAAAACCGATAGAGGAGTTCATTAGTTATGTGACGGTAGTAGCTGTGCGAGACTTATTCGAGAAAGCTCTCAACGAGCTTCGCGATTTGAGCGGAGATGTGAAAGATGTAGAACAGTATACGACCCGAAACTACATTGGCTACCGGATCAAGGGAAAAAAGGTCTTTGCAGTTTTGTATCCTAGAAGAGGTGCTTTCTGGATTGAGACGAACGATGAAGAAGGAGATTGGAAAGGCTACAAGATTCAGACCGAGGATGACTATAGAAGAGTCCTGTCCAATGTGAAAAGGACCTATAAGGTCTTCGGCGGACAGGCGGCTTTGGAAGAGGAAATCATTGCCGAGAAAGGCGCTTTCTAGCACTATTTCAAACGTCACGGTTGTGGAGGTTAAACATGATCATAGGCGAACAGAAGCCTCTGGACGAAATCAAACAGATGATCGCCGATTATCAAAAGATTCTGATTCTCGGCTGCGGCACTTGCGTCACGGTGTGCTTCGCCGGCGGAGAGAAAGAGGTGGGCATCCTGGCCTCTGCGCTGCGCATGGCCACCAGGCTCGATGGTCAAGGCAAAGAGATCGTCGAGGCCACGGTGCAGCGCCAGTGCGAGTACGAGTACAACGAGGAAGTTGCCGACCTGGTGAGGGAGGCCGACGCTGTGCTGTCCCTGGCCTGCGGCATCGGCGTGCAGACCATGAACGAGCAGTTCCCGGAGAAGATCACCCTGCCCGGCCTCAACACCTCCTTCCTGGGCCAGCCCACCGAGCAGGGCGTCTGGGCGGAACGCTGCCAGGCCTGCGGCAACTGCGTGCTGGCCCTGACCGGCGGCATCTGCCCCATCGCCCGCTGCACCAAGAGCTTGCTCAACGGCCCCTGCGGCGGCTCGCAAAATAGCCTGTGCGAGGTGAAACGGGTGAAGATGAAAAACGGCAAACCGGTCACGACGGTGAACAAGAGGGGGAGAGAGGTGCCGGTCATGGAGGAAATCGAGTGCGCCTGGCAGCTCATCTACGAGCGGCTCGAGGTCCTGGGCAGGCTGGACTTCTTGGACGAGATCCAGCCAGCCAAGGATTGGACCCCCAGCCGCCACGGCGGCCCGCGCCAGATCGTGCGCGAGGATCTTCGGCTTGAGGCAGAGTGAGGGAGGAGTGATGACGATGACGATGAAAGCAGGCAGCAATCTGGAGAAGATTCTCGCCGCTGGGCACTTCGCTGCCACGGGTGAATTGGGCCCGCCCCAGAGCGCCGATCCAGAGGTCATCCGCAAAAAGGCGAGCTACCTCAAAGGCTACGTGGATTCGGTCAACATCACCGACTGCCAGACGGCGGTGGTGCGCATGTCCAGTATGGCGGCGGCTGTCATGCTGCTGGAGCTGGGGATTGAGCCCAACATGCAGATGACCTGCCGTGACCGCAACCGCATCGCCATCCAAAGCGATCTGCTGGGCGCATGGGCGCTGGGCATCAAAAACCTGCTGTGCCTGACCGGCGACCATCAGTCCTTCGGCAATCACCCCACAGCCAAAAACGTCTTCGACCTGGATTCGATGCAGTTCCTCCACATGGTTAAGCACCTGCGCGACGAGAAAAAGTTCTTATGTGGCGACCCGGTCAAAGGCATCGAGCCTCGTTTCTTCATTGGGGCCGCGGCCAATCCCTTCGCCGACCCCTTCGACTACCGGCCCCGTCGCCTGGCCAAGAAGATCGCTGCTGGCGCCGACTTCATCCAGACCCAGATTGTCTTCAACGTGCCCAAGTTCCGCGAGTACGTCAAGCGCTGCGGCGACATGGGGCTGCTTGACGAGGTCTATCTCCTGGCTGGGGTAAGCCCCATCAAAACCCTCGGCGCGGCCAGATACATGGCCAAATTCGTGCCGGGCATGGATGTGCCCCAGGAATGCGTGGACCGCATGAGGGGCGCTGTGGCGGGTATCCCCAAGGAAGAAAAACAGCGCCGCCGCGAAGCCTGGGAGCGCGAAGGCATCCAGATATGCGTCGAAGTTATCCAACAGGTGCGGGAGATGCCGGGCGTGGCTGGCGTGCACATCATGGCCATCGAATGGGAGAAGGCGGTGGCCGAGATCACCAAACAGGCCGGCCTACAGCCCCGACCGACGGTAGACTAGCCGGGAGAATGAACAATCGAGAGCATTAGCGCAAGAACAAAGAGCCATCTCCGGGAAGGGGGATGGCTCTTTTTGTAGGGTGAGGAACAACAGACTGGAAGGATTTAACGGACGGAAATACCTCGTTGACTTGTTACTTGATTAGCAGGAATCTAATCTACCGACAAATCAACATAGGCCGCCGACTGGCGCGCAATATCTGGTCCACCGCGCTACCGAGCACCACCTCCAGCACCGGGCCGTGCCCGTAGCCCCCCATGATGATCAGATCGCTCTCGTGCTGGTCGGCTGTTTTCAGGATCGCCTCGGCGACCGGCCCGCTTTCCTTCACGAAGGCGGCCTGCACGCCGTGCGCTTCCAGGTACTTTTGGGCGCGGGCCAGCGTTTCCGACGTGGTGCGGCCGGGTTCTATCACTGTCACCGCGACCAGGGGGATGTTCCACTTCCCCGACAGGTAGGCAGCCACGAAGAGGGCCTCGTCCGACTTTGGGCTGCCGTCGTAGGCCAGCAGCGCACGACCTAGATTAGATGAAGACCCTGGCACCGTCAGCACGGGCCGGGGACAGCGCCGCAGCAAGGTGCTCAAGCCCGAACCGAGCCTGGCGATGGCTTGGGGCGCAGGGGGATAGGAAAGGCTCAAGACAACCAGATCGTTCCAGCGGGCCCGTTCGCAAATCTTGCGCGGCACTTTTCCAACTTCGAGGGCCAGTTTCCCCGGAATATCCGCCGCTTCACAACGCCGGTTGAACTCGGCCTGCACAGCTTGAGCCCCCGCACCGTCTCTTTGCGTCTCTGAGGGCACCACGTGAAGACCGTGCAGCCGCGCTCCCTCGCGCCGGGCAACTTCCAGCGCTTGCTCCAGGGCGTGCCAGCCGCTCTCCTCACCGTTGACGGCCACCAGAATATCGGCGAACAGGCGATCATGCTGACGAGTCGCCAATCGTTCTTTCCGCCATTGTCCCGGCGGCGGGCCGGCCTCGATCTCATCGGGCGTCACGGCATCCAGCAGTTTCTCACTGACGCGGGCGGCCACGCGCCTCGGCCTGGGGCTGAACCGGGTGGCCAGGTCGTCGGCTGCTGCTTCGGGATCAATCTCCCACCCCAACTCCTGCTCCAGCCCAGCACGGTGCTCCGAAACCCACAGGTAGAGGTCGGTCTCCGTCCGTCCAGGGAAATCCCGCAGGATGCCCCGTTGGCGGATAATTTGCACTACCGGCAAATAGACCTCATCGTACCAATGGCCGACCGCCTCCTCGTACGGAATCTCGCGTTTTTGCTCCAGGCCCATGAAGTAGCGATGAACCTCGATGTGCTCTTCGAGCGTTCGATACTGGCCGGGGGCGGTCACGCTCAGGTCAGCCTGCGGGCGGAGCTCGTCCAGGTGGGTGCGCTCCAGAAAGTCGGCGTACTCGGCTTTCAGAATCAGGTCATCGGGCTGGGTGTCGGGCGAGAGGGGCACTTTGGTGCGAACCTCGGTCACGTAGGCCTGAATAGTTGGCGCGCCAACTTGCCGGGCAACCGACACGCGGTGGTTGCCGTCGAGCACAAAATACGCCTCGCCAATCTGGTAGGCCTGAATAGGCGGCAGCCCTCCCAGGTCGGTGACTTTCACCTTGACCCTCGCCCATCGTTCCTGGTCGCTATCCTGCCGGGGCAGGAAGCTGCGGGTGAAGTCGGCGTAGCGTCCCACACTCCCGACGATGGCGTCCAACGGGATTTCTTTCAATTCCCGCCTTCCCCCGCCCTGGGCCTTCAGCTTTTGACGTACCTCCTCGTAGGAAAGGAGATCCGCCGATCTACCGGTCAGGCGGGCCATGATCTGCTCCAGAGCGGCCTGGCGGCGTGCGCGGCGAAAGTCCAGCACTGCCGACCGAAGGCTGGGGAAACTCTGCGCTGTCATCGCAACCACCTCCGATTATCCCTCATTACTCGTTGCCGCGTCAAAATGAATCACCTGATAGCCGTAGGTGTTCACCACCCGCGTATCATGGTAAGTGGTGCGAATGGTGGTGTTGGGGCTGTAGACGTGCTGGTGGCCGTGGATCAGATAGCGAGGGCGATAGACGTCCATCATACGCAGGAAGGTCTTGAACCCGGTGTGGCAGAGGTCGGTGCCGTCGTGGATGCGGTAGGGTGGGGCGTGGGTGATCAGGATGTCCAGAAACCGGCCATGCCGCAGCCTATTCCACCACAGGGCCGGGGCCATCCGTAGCGCCTTCCAGCGCATGTCCTGCTCGGTGTACTGATGGTCGCCCCGACCACTGTAGTACATCGAGCCCTCCAGCCCGCCGATGAGCAGCCCCTTGACCTTCACCACCCGCTCGTCCACGTTGATGCCACCCAGGGGCGCGCGCTTGAACTTGCCATCAGCGGTGTGAATCCCCTGGTCGTGATTGCCGAACACGTAGAGCAGGGGCACGCCGAGCATGGTGATGATGTATTCCAGGTAGTTGGGCGACAAATCACCGCAGGCCAGCACCAGGCCCACGTCCTCAAACCGCTGTTTGATGGCCGGGCTGTAGAGGCCCCCTATTACTTTGTCGCTGATGGTTAGGATCTTCATTTATGCGCCACTATCACTAATCTCCTGGCCAGGTGATCGTACGCGCTGCCTTCAAGGTCACCGTAGGCATCAATGTGCGCAAAACCACACCCGGTCAGTAATGACGCCAGCTCCACGGCTGAGTAAATGCGGTGCGACAGCTTGAGATCAGTGCGGTTATTGTCCACAAAAATAATCCAGCGATTCTCCATCCAACTCCAATTCTTGCTGACCTTTCGCTCCTCCAGAATGAGCACGCCGTCTTCCTCGTACCAGTCTCTCTCGCAAAAGATTCGGGCCAGAATCTCCTTGCCCATTATATCCATGAGAAAGACACCGCCCGGTTTGAGTGAGCGGCACACGTTCAGGGCAACCTGGCGGTCGTCTTCTGGATCCTCAAAATAGCCGAACGACGTGAAGAGGTTGACAACCGCGTCGAAAGCATCTGGCCGGCAAAAGGTCCTCATGTCGCTCTGGACAAACTCGATCTCCAGTCCCTCCGCCTCTGCTTGCTCGGATGCTCTGTCTAGCAGTCTGTCGGAGAGGAAATCGAGTCTGCCTCTCCATTGGTCAGACACAACTGATTATCGACAATAATTGCGGTCCAATCATTGGCGCCACTGCCACATCACTTGTCAACCCAGGCCATTTTCAACGCCAAGCGGCTTTTCGGCGCTTTGACTCACGCCCACCAGGGCTGGTCAGGCATCGGTTACCCTTCATTTTCGATGCCAAGCGGCTCTTTGGCGCTTTCACACTGCCCTCCCTCCGGTCAGTCAGCACCGTGGGAGAAAGGGGTCTTGGCTAGCTGCCCACCAACACATGCAGCCGCTTCAGATTGAAGGCCAGACACACCAGACACCACTCGCCCGCAGCCGCCGCCAACCCCCGCAACGAGAATTGGCGGAAGCCCAAGACTTCTTTGATGATGCCAATGACCGGCTCCGCGGTGCACTTGCGCAAGCGGTAGATGGCTTTGCCAATCTCAGTTCGGAGTTTGTAGGCCATCTTGACCGTGGGACTGGCATCTTCCGGCGGAGGGGCGGGCAGTTCGGCGAAGTAGTCCTTCCAACTCCTGTGATGCGGTTCGCGCCCGGTGGCGATGTAGGGCTCAATGTCTCGCTCTTCACAGGCCATGACGTTGCCCTCGCTAAAGTAGCCATTGTCCATCGCCGCCGCCTCGGGCCTGCCCAATTCAGGCGGAACTGCATCCAAAGTTGGTTCCATCTCAGCGTAGTCGTTGGGGTGGCTGGACAGCGTGTTGGACGTAATCAAGAAGCTGTCTTGCTCCACAGTAACTTGTACATTATAATGTTGGTCGAAGCCATTGTTATTGCTGTTTTTCATGATGCGCGACTCGGGGTCGGTGAAGTTGTACTGATCCTTGTCGCGTGGCCCCGGCGTGGGCGGCTGCGGGACTCGCCCACTGGGCTTGCGGCCTGTCTGTCGAGCTTTCTCTTCCCGCGCTCGTATCTTGGCTTCATACTCGGCTTGTTCGGCCTCATAGCGTTCTCGTGCACGGGCTTCCAAGACAGCCTTGGCCTCGGCCAGGTTCACCAGCCGTTCCGTGCGAAAGGCGATCTCATCTTCGACCACCAGACCCTCTGGCAACTCGACCTGGTCGGCCTGTTCGCCCAGCGCCAGCAACTCTTCCACTTCCCGGCGCAACTGGGTCTCTA
>SDBT01004405.1_pt1 | contig 23952 bp, 21 predicted proteins | sample 2277101 | NCBI WGS metagenome assembly SDBT01 (sample SAMN10404973, study PRJNA504765) | marine sediment metagenome | isolation source: marine sediment core GS10_PC15, 103 cmbsf | place: Arctic Ocean: Southern Knipovich Ridge | collected 2010 | reverse complement strand
TTCGACAGTCGCTTCGGTATCTTTCAGTATCTGCTCGATAAATGCCCAGTCCTCAGCAAATGGATCCTCCCGCGTTAGCCAGGTGTGCTCGACCCTGCATTGGCTGGGCAATGTGCCGTTTTTTAGATACTTATGAGCCGTTTTACTGCTCATGCCAGCCGCATCCGCGGCCTGGTATAAATGATCATGTTTATTCCGCATGTCGAACAATCTCCTTACCTGCAGGTCTGTAACCATCTGAAATCTCCTAACTTAAGGAAATCCAGACAGTTTATTGTCTCTGTCTAATATCCGGAAACTTTATTTGTCGCCGAAGGTAAGAGTAATTGTCGCCGATCACTCAGGAAGTGGGGACGGTTCGATGTGTTGATGATCGACGATTTTGGCTATGTCAAGCAGAACCGGGAGGAGATGGAGGTGTTGTTTACCTTGTTGGCCCACCGGTATGAACGAGGCAGTGTGCTTCTCACGAGCAACCTGCCGTTCAGCAAATGGGAGATGATCTTCAAGGATCCAATGACAACAGCGGCCGCCATTGACCGGCTGGTCCATCACAGCGTGATATTAGAACTGAATGTGCCCAGCTATCGAGCCGAGCAGGCCAGGAAGCGAAAAGATAAGGATAAATAACATCCGGAAATTTGCCCCCATGGGGGCACCCCCAGGCAACATTCGTTTATGGGAAAGATATGATAACTGAAAGGAAGAAATAATTGTCGCTAAGAGAAATTATAGTTGACGCTGGTCATGGTAGCATACCTATAGTTTTAGCTCGGTAAAAATTGCCGTTATTTAAAACTGAGACTTTAGAGTGACATGTTGACTCATAATAAACGTATCAACCTTAGAAATTTTGAGCCGATTGGCAGTAAAAGTGGCCAATGGATTGACCATCCGAAACTCTAATGTGCGTACGTATTTTTGTACCTCACTCCTTAAACTATGTCACAAAAGTTATCAATATTGGCTTTAATTAACATGGATAGCCAAAAGACTATTATTAACTAATTTTATCGCTACCGCCACCTCTGATTTGGTCCAGAATTCCCTGTCCGCCGGCAGCCAATAATTTCTTTGCGAGTTTTGCGGCACAGGTTTGGGCCTCATCGATGTGAGCGGTCATTGAGTGTTTGATATATTGCCTGCCTCCAAGGTCAGATATCATTGCATCAATTGCTATCATTTCGCCTTGAATATTTGAATAAACTCCCAGTGGTATGCTGCATCCACCCTGCATAGCTGTCAATATGCCCCTTTCAGCCTCAACTGCAATTCGAGTTGGCTCATCATCGAGCTGCCGCAGAAGTTCGGCAAGTTCACTGTCATCGCTGCGAATCTGAACAGCAAGAGCGCCCTGAGCGGGTGCGGGAAGAAATTGGTCGGGTGGCAAGGTCAAGGAGATTTTATCTGTCAATCCCAGCCGATTCAAGCCTGCCTGTGCGACAATAATAGCATCTACCTGGCCGGCGGTGACTTTGCTGATTCTTGTTTCAACATTTCCCCTCAGGGGGACACAATTCAGGTCGCTCCTAAGATGAAGCAACTGGGCAATACGTCTCAGACTGGATGTTCCAACGGTTGCACCGACGGGTAAGTCTTCAATAGAGGTAACTCGGCCTGATGTAACCAATGCGTCGGCAACAGACTCTCTTTTTGGTATTGCCGCAATGGTCAGGCCGGGTTTTTTGGCTGTCGGCAGGTCTTTTAGACTGTGTACTGCTATATCAGCCTTTCCATCCAAAATCGCATTCTCAACTTCAGAGGTAAAAAAACCAACAGTCTCGGACTTATAAAGGAAGTCAGATTTGTCACGGTCGCCTTTTGTGGAAACTTTGACAATTGAAGTTTCAACGTTACGAAAGAGATTCCGTAATGAATTACAGATATAATTAGACTGCACTAATGCCAGTTTACTTGCCCGGCTTGCAACTTTGATATGTCTCATTTTACTCCAACAATAAGTTATTGTTTGCGGTTTTTTAAGTTTTTACACTATCATCAGTGTAGATTCAACCATTTAACCTGCATTTTTCAGAGTTTATTTTCGTTGGTTACTTTTATTGCCATTCTGGCGACGATGAAACATGCCGGATAAGTTGACTTGCATTCGTATGCTGAATTTGGTATGATACCTGAGTGGTTTTACTATATATGAGTAAATATGAGGCATTGCAATGACACGATGAGTCTATCGTAGTCAGCAGGATTGTACAGAGATGAAAAATCATATGTCTGATATTGAGCGCAGGATTTTGGGTGTTCTTCAGCAAGGATTGCCGAAGAGCCGGACTCCTTACAAAGATATGGCTTTACAAATAGGTATAGAAAGCACGGAACTTCTGGAAGTATTGAGAAATTGGAAAAAACAAGGCAAGCTTCGGCGAGTAGGGGCAATAGTAAACCATTTCAAGATAGGCTTGGATTCCGGTGCAATGGTAGTATGGCAGGTTGAATCTGAGCGCATCAGTGAGGTCGGCCAACTACTTGCCGACTTTAAAGAAGTCAGCCATGCCTATGAACGTCACAGCTGTGAAGACTGGCCGTACAACCTCTACACAATGGTTCATGGCAAAGATGCAGAAGAACTTCAGCAGGTAGTTAGACGTATGAGTAAGGTCTGTGGTGTTTCCAACTACCGCATTCTGGTTACTGAGAAAGAACTTAAAAAAGTGCCACCAACATATATTACGGAACCTGACTAATTTTAAGGAGGAAGATTAGAGATGTCCGAACTGCCAATCCTGGAAATGATTATATTTTTATCTGTTTGTATCTTATATCTGGCGGCTGCGATAGTTGGCATTGTTCAACTGTGGAGCAGAAGTGAGAGATACAGACGTGTACTACTACCGGTAGTATCTCTTGCAGTCTGCATGGAGGCTGTCCTGCTTATATTCCGGGCGGTTGCGATAAAAGCTATTCCCCTGACAGGATTATTTGAGTCGATGATAGTTCTTACTATTGTTTTCGGGCTGATATTCCTCTTTTTTAGTATCGCTATCAGGCAAGTATGGTTTGGTACTGTGATGGTCTGGATAATCCTGATAATGATTCTAATAGCTGCTGCTGTTGCCAAACCTGCCTCAGAACCCTGTGCAATAGCCTCAACACCCTGGGCGATTGCCCATGGAATCGCAATGGTTTTTAGCGGAGCCTTGATAATGTTTGCAGCATCAAACGCATTTCTTTATCTGCTTGGCAACAGAAGACTAAAACAAAAGAAAGTGATGAAGGTTCTTGGCAGAGTACCCAATATAGAAAAGTTAAAAAGTCTGAACGTGTTTGGGTTGAAAGCCTGTTTTGTGCTGATGACGTTCGGCCTGGCAAGTGGATTTGGAATGGCTGTAGTAAAATCAGCAGCTATCCAAATGAGTATCACTGACTGGCTGACAGACGCTAAGATTGTGCTCATCATCGCTGCCTGGGCATTATTAGCAGTGATACTGTTGTTGCAACATATCAGTGGGCTTAAAGATAAAACGATAGCATATATAACAATAGTGGTATTCTTTTTGATTCTGTATGCATTTGTAGGAACATCCGTTTTCTGTGGTACCAAACACGATTTTACCAAGAGCAATGCACAAATAATTAAACTGAGAGAATAAGTATATAAATGAAGATTATAGTCGCAGGTCTTAACCACAAGAGTGCCCCGATAGATATTCGCGAAAAATTGGCATTTGATGCTGCGGATACTATCAAAGCACTAAGACAGCTTAAAAGCAGGTTCCCTGAAGCCGAATTTGTGCTGCTATCAACGTGCAATCGTGTTGAGTTATATAGTGCCAGTGACCCTGCGGGGGCAGTTAACGCTGAGAACCTCACGAAGTTCCTGTCGGAGTTTCGGAATGTTGCCCTGGAGGATTTTCAGGATTGTCTTTATGTTCACAATGATGCCAATGCTGTTAACCATTTGCTAACGGTTGCCTCAAGCCTGGACAGCATGGTGGTTGGCGAAGCACAGATAATCAACCAAGTCAAAGAGAGTTATAGACTTGCTTGTACTGCGAAGAGCACGGGAAAGGTTTTAAATCGCCTGTTTCACTGTTCCTTTGCTACCAGCAAAAAGATATTCACAGTAACTTCAATTTCAAGCGGAAGAGTAAGCATTCCCGGGGTTTCAGTCGAGCTGGCGATGCAACTTTTTGCTGACATCTCATCGGCGAAAGTTGTTGTAATTGGGGCCGGCGAAATGGGAGAGTTGCTGGTGCAACATCTGCTGCATATTGGATGCAAAAATATCACGGTTGTAAACCGCTCTTTTGAACGTGCTCGTAACATAGCCAGCCACTACAGCATTATGGCGCAAAAATGGGAGGAACTTGATGCTCAGCTAATTTCTGCCAACATAGCAATAGCCTCAGCGGCAACCCCGGATTATCTTTTCAGAAAGGAACCATTCAAAAAAATAATGGACAACCGACAGAAAGAAGCCTTGCTGATTATTGATATTGCGGTACCACGAAGCTTTGAGCCTTCAATAAACGAAGTAGAAAACGTTTACCTTTACAGTGTTGATGACCTCTCGAAGGTAGTTGAACAGAATCTCAAAGCTCGAAAAGAGGACATTGCAAAAGGGATGGCGATTGTCTACGAAAGTGTCACCAATTTTATGGATTGGTTCCGTGCCAGAGATATTGGGCCACTGATAGGTCAGATGGGAGAACAATTTAGACAAATCAGTCAAAAAGAACTGGACCGCTTTTTTGTTGGTACCAGACAGGACGCCTCATGCAAAAAAGTTTTAGAACAAATGGTAAAACGCATTGTCAACAGGCTGCTGCATTGTGTAATTAAAAATGTCAACGTTGTTGCCAAAGAGCAAGGGTCGGCTGAAGCCGTAAAGTTGGTTGACAGCATCGTAAAGCAAGCCGAAGAAATATCTTCCGAAAGCGGCGATGAAGAGGATAAACAATAATGAAACAAAATCTGCAGTCAAGTCAGGTTCTTAGGCTTTTATTTTGGGAAACGACTATTAAATGCAACTTGGCCTGTGCACACTGTAGGCGTTTGGAATCTAATGAAGCGGTAATTACGGATTTATCAACAACCCAGGGGAAAGCCCTGATTGAGCAGTTGGCTCAATTGGGAAAGAATCAGCCAATGATGCCTGTGCTGGTATTTTCGGGTGGTGAGCCTCTATGCAGAGATGATTTGTTCGAATTGGTTGCCTATGCGAAATCTTTGGGGATTATACCAGCTCTTGCGACCAATGGGACAATGATAGATGCAGCAGTGGCGAAACGGTTAGCTGACAGTGGTATTGTAAGAGTTGCAGTAAGCCTGGATGGCGCAACTGCCAAGGTTCATGACAAGTTGCGGCAGTTGGCTGGCTCTTTTGCCAGAGCAGTTGAAGGCATAGGCCATCTGCGTGAGAAAAACGTGCCCTTTCAGATAAATATCACTTTGACCAAATATAATGCTGAGCAATTAGAGGATATTTACGAACTTGCTAAATCACTTGGCGCAGTAGCAGTACACATATTCATGCTTGTTCCGGTTGGTTGCGGTCAGGTTTTAGCAGAGACGAACATGCTTTCACCGCAACAGTACGAGCAAAAGTTACTCGATATTTGCCGTTTGGATAGTCTGGGACAGTTACAGGTAAAAGTAACGTGCGGCCCGCATTATGAACGTGTTATGAGAGAACAAGGTTTATACCAGAACCGTATAAAAAAAGATAAAACCACAAGTTCTGTCCCCGGCAGGGGCGGACATAGAGGTACTTCAAAGGGGTGTTTGGCAGGTCTGGGCGTATTATTTGTAGGGCATCAGGGAGATGTGTTCCCCTGCGGTTATCTGCCTGTGAAATGTGGCAATGTGCTTAAGGACCAATTATCGCAGATATGGTATAAAAACAAGGACCTTGCACAGATGCGTGACAGTAATGCTCTAGAGGGCAAATGTGGTATATGCGGCTACAGGCAAATATGTGGTGGTTGCCGCGGCAGAGCATATGCTGCAACAGGCAATTATATGACTGAAGAACCTTTCTGTGCATATATTCCGCCTGAGGCAGTAAGTTAGTGGGAAAGTAGTTATGATAAATATCAGCAAACTATATTGTGATGAGGTTACGCCGGGAGATTGGCTTCGCTACGGCAAGAAATGCTCCGGTGAACGTACCGGTGAGATTGTTCCAAAAAAAGCGTCTGAAAGGCGTCCAATTGTTGTTTGGAATATCACCAGAAATTGTAATCTAAAGTGCATCCATTGTTATAATGACAGTGGTGCAGGCAAAAGCTGTAATGATTTGAACACTGAAGAGGCCAAGGCTGTCTTGGACGACCTGGCACAGTTTGGTGTGCCATCAGTCTTGTTTTCGGGGGGTGAACCATTGATGCGGCCCGATTTGTTTGAGTTGATTGGCTATGCGGCTGATAAAGGGTTACGTACCGTTATTTCAACCAATGGAACACTAATTACTAATGATGTAGCTAAAAAAATAAAAGAACAAGGTGTTTCCTATGTTGGTATTAGCCTTGATGGCATTGGCCTGATAAATGACAAATTCAGGGGAGTGGATGGCGCTTTTGATAAAACAGCGCAGGGGATAAGAAATTGTCAGGACGCCGGTGTGCGAATCGGTCTTAGATTGACGCTAACAAAGAGAAACGTTCAGGATTTGGAGGTCTTATTTGACTTTTTGGAAACAGAAGATATTGAACGGGCGTGTTTTTACCATCTTGTACCAAGCGGCAGAGGCGCAGGCATAACAGATGAGGACCTCACGCATGCTCAAAGTAGAAATGCCATTGAGACAATATTACTTAAAACTAAAATCTTTAAACAGGCCGGCAGAAAAACAGATATATTGACGGTCGACAACCATGTTGATGGCGTTTACCTGTACTTGAAACTACTCACCGAAGACCCCGCCCGCTCGGCAAGTGTCTGGAAACTGTTAACCTGGAATGGCGGAGGGATGTATAGCAGCGGTGTTGGAATCGGGTGCATTGATTTTAACGGCAAAGTCCATCCGAATCAGTTCTGGTGGCATTATGATTTGGGGGACGTGCACGAAAGGAGTTTCAGCCAGATTTGGACCGATACTAACGAACCATTACTCAAGGGTTTACGAAACCGCAGGACATATGTTAAGGGCCGATGCAGGCTTTGTAAATTCTTTGATGCCTGTGGCGGCAGTCTGCGGGTGCGGGCAGATTTGCATTTCGGTGACCCCTGGGCCCCGGACCCCGGCTGTTATTTGACAGACGAAGAAATTGGGCTGGATGCAGAAAAACAGGCAGAATTAAGAAACACCGGCGAAGTTTTCCAAATGCCGGATTAGTTTTTATAGGCAAGTGTCTTTTCCTGAAGAAAGGCTGGCTGAAGAGAACATCTCCGGTAATACAGGCAGAATTGCCCAATTTGGGGGGAATTAACTGATGATTCTTGGATTTTAGATGCATTAAGAGACGTGGTGGAGGTATTGCCCTTTTTATTTCCCGATATTGGGAATTTTTCTTGCATTTTTCTTGCATAAAATGTAAAATAATAGTCTAAACTGGCTAAATATAATGAAATCAATCAAAAAAACGGGAAATAGAGGTCAGAAAAAGACGTTAAGAACGTATAATATCGCATTGCCTTAAGCTGTTGCAAAAAAAGTTACAATAATGTCCGCCAAGACAGGTATGATGACTGATAGTATTGACAAGCCAAGTCAAAGCAGGAGAGAAGTTCTTGTCGAGCAAATCCTTTGGCTGATACAAATTAGGTGGGTTGCTGTGGGGGGAATTATAACTGCTGCTTTGATAGGAAATTATGCATTCCCTTATCCCGTATTGACAACCGCTGTCCCAATTTACATCTGCGCGGGCCTGCTTTTTCTATCAAACGTTGTATATTTCTGCGTTGCAGCCAAAAAAACTTCTGACGCCAGTCCAAAAGATGTTGTGCTGGCAACGGTCCAGGTCGAAGCAGATTTGGTCATTCTGACGATGGTGCTTCATTTTTCAGGTGGTGTTGTCAATCCATTTTTCCTGTTTTATATCTTTCATGTTATTATAGCGACGATAATCCTGCCGAGAAATTTGTCTTTCGCCGTCGGACTAACAACCATTTTTTTGTTTGGTGTGTTGGCCTTCAACGAGCTAAATGGAGGGGGTCTGCTTGGATATTATCCATTGCGACTTGCTATTACAGGAGGCTTGTGGGGCAATCCCGTATATGTACTTGGCGGGTTCGTAGCATTTACTTGTACGGTGGTGCTATCCCAATACTTAACGAGAATAATCATCGTACAAATGACAGCCAAAGAGTTCGAGGCTGCACGAAACAACGATATGCTCAAGGCGGTCATCAGTGCAATGGCTGAAGGGCTGATATTTGTCAACCATACTGGAAATATAACGATTTGCAATCCTGCCGCAATGCAGTGGAAGAAAGACAGCGATATTGACACAGGTGTCCATTTACCTGAAGATTTCCCTCCGGTTCTGAGCGAGCACCTTAAAAATCTTCTTGCCGATACAACTTTAACGGCTGAGATATGTCAGCCAGTTAAGTTTCATACTTCCGGGGAGAAACAACGGTATATCGAAGCTGAAAGTTGCCCCGTTTTCGGTGCTGATGGACAAAAGCTTGGATATGTTATTGTAGGCCAGGATTTAACCGAGCACAGGAAGCTGGAGAAAAATATGCTCGAACAAACTGAGCAGGTTACCGCAATTAATGAGATGTTGAAGATGACACGAGTTGAAATGGCAGAGCGTGAAAGAATGGTCACTCTGGGCCAGATGGCCGCGGGCATTGCTCATGAGATAGGCAATCCCCTTGCAAACCTTTCTTCGGTGGCGCAGTACTTAGGCAGGAAGCTAATCACACATGAAGAAAAGGAACATCTTTTGGTCATAGAACACCAGGTGAACCGCATTTCCAATATTCTAAAGCGTATGCTTAGTTTGTCTCGGCCGGCAACAACTGAGTATAAGTGGGTTGACATTAACGAACTGATAGATAACACTTTGTCGTTCGTCCAATTTGATAAACGTTTACACTCAATTTCTATCAAAAGTATTAGCAATCCTGACTTGCCGATGGTGTGGTTGAACCCGCAACTTTTTGAGCAGGTGCTTCTAAATATCTTTATAAACGCTCTGGATGCAATGAATGCCAAGGCCGGTGAGCAGGAACATATTCTTGAGATAACAAGAGAATTTAAAGATGAAATGGTTAAGGTCCGTATCAGCGACACGGGAATTGGGATGAGTCCGGAAGTTTGCAAGCGTGCTTTTGAGTCTTTCTTTACCACCAAGGAAATCGGCAAGGGAACCGGCCTCGGGCTCTTTATAAGTTACAACCTTGTTAGCGAAATCGACGGTAATATTACATTAGAATCTGAACTGGGCAAGGGAACCACAGTAATAATCCAAATCCCTATAAGAGCCCAAAAAGATATTATCAGTGATAGTAAGGGACAAAAAAATCACGATAGTGTGAAATCTACCAAGGAAAGTGAATAAAAAGATGCAAAGAATTGTTATGAGAGGCGTAATAACCAATGACAAGTGAAATATTATTGGCTGATGACGAAGTAACTTTCAGAAAAACCTTTGCAAAGATACTTCAGGAAGAAGGAATGACAGTTACAGCCGTGTCTAATGGTACCGATGCAATAAATGCCATTATGAAACAACCTTACGCCATCGCTATACTGGACATCCAGATGCCAGGGGCTGATGGTATAAAGGTGCTTAGGGAGATAATGAAATTCAGGTCACAGACGAGAGTAATAATCATCACAGCCTATGGAACGGTTGAGATGGCAGTTGAGGCCATTAAACTTGGTGCATGTGATTATGTAATGAAGCCTGTAATATTTGAAGATATACTGATAAAAATCCGACAGCATTTACGCTATTTGGAACTGCAGGAAGAAAATCAGGAGCTTAAGCTTGAACTGGACGGCAAGTTTGATATTGGACAAATCATAGGTCAGACACGGGCGATGGAGCAGGTTTTTGAGATGATTCGGAAAGTAGCCAACACCAAAAGCAACATATTAATAACCGGAGAAAGCGGCACCGGCAAGGAATTAGTTGCCCACGCTATACATTCATTAGGTTCGAGAAACAGCAGGCGTTTCATAGCGGTCAACTGCAGTGCCATACCTGAAACTTTGCTTGAGAGCGAATTGTTCGGTCACAGGAAGGGAAGTTTTACCTCTGCCTTTGCAGACAAGAAAGGACTTTTTGAGAGTGCTCACGATGGGACTTTGTTTTTAGACGAGATAGGCTATATGCCGACGACCTGTCAGGTAAAGCTGCTTCGGGCAGTTGAACAAAGGCAAATAATACCAGTTGGAGCAACTGAGCCTGTAGATGTTAATTTACGACTAATTGCTGCCACGAACAAAAACTTGCTGGAAGAAATAAAAAAGGAGCGATTCAGAGAGGATTTATATTACAGAATGAATGTTGTCGGCATTCATCTTCCGCCCCTACGTGAAAGAAGAGAGGATATTCCACTGCTGGTGGAACATTTCATAAAGAAATATAATGCTGAGATGGGAAAACAGTGCGTAGGAGTGAGCGATGAAGTTATGAGGCTGCTTATGAGTTACGAGTGGAAGGGTAATATAAGGGAGTTGGAAAATGTGATTGAGCGAGCGGTGATATTTGCTGAAAGAGATGTTATAGAGATGTGCGACATTGGCTTGATAGGTGTCGGCGCAACAGCGTTAAACGGAAAAAACGAAAACCTCCAAGCTGCCGTCAAAGCATACGAGAAAGAACAGATATATCGAGTCCTAAATAAGTATGATTGGGACAAGGCCGAAGCGGCAAAGGTTTTGGGTGTGGGCCTGTCAAGTTTATACAGAAAGATTGATGAGCTGGATATTAACATTAAAAAGCACAAGAAGCAGGAATGAGCGAAAAAAGTTTGAGGATTTGACAATTTTTTTGGCCAAAAGATTCCAGCTATAGACTTTTACAAGGCTATTATGTTATATTTATTAATATGAAGTAGTGACCTGTTTAGGAATAACCGATGAAAGTGTCAAAAACTACGGCTTATGCTTTGCATGCTCTGATGTACATGGTCAGGCATCGTACGCAATTGCCTGCAACAACTAATACCATAGCTAAGGCAGAAGGGATACCTCAGGGGTATTTAGCCAAAATATTTCGACAATTAGTAAAAGCAGGTCTCGTCAAGGCTGTTAGAAAAAGGGGAAAAGGATACGTTTTTGCCAAACCGCCGGAAGAAATCAATCTGCTCGAACTATTTGAACTTGTTGAGGGCGAATCATTATTTGACGATTGTTTGATGAGACACTGTGAATGTGGCGGAACACCTGAGAACTGCTGTATTTACGCAAAATGGCTTCATGCCACAAAGAGAATTAAGCAGTTACTTTCAGAAACTACTCTGGAAATCGCAACATGGAACCATCCGGAACATCGTTTCTACAGTCTGCCTGAATCACTTAAAGCCGCAAACAAGAAACCAAAGGGCAAAGTGACCAGAAAAGAAACAAAGGCTTTGTAGTCGTCATATCTCATAAAATCAAAAGTATCAAAACACAACCTTGCGAACAGCAGTAATTGTTTTGTCGAAGTCTTTTTGCCCGTGTTCGGTAGAAAGAAAATTGGCTTCGAACTGGGAAGGCGGCAAATATATACCATTTTTCAGCATTGCAGTAAAATATTTTGCGTACATTTTCGTGTCTGATTTTACGGCTGAATCGTAGTCAGTAACCGCCGTAGAATTGAAAAACAGTGTGAACATCGAGCCTATTCTGTTGATGGTGTGCCTGACGCTGACATTTTCGAGCGTCTTACTGATTCGAGTGCATAGTTTTTCTGTTGAAAGGGCCAGAGAATGGTATGTTTTTTTCGATTTTAACAATTTTAACGTTGCAATACCGGCAGCAACGCAGACCGGGTTTCCTGAAAGTGTACCTGCTTGATAGACCTTGCCCTTGGGAGCGAGGTTATTCATAAGCTTTGCTTTTCCACCACAGGCTCCTATCGGGAAACCGCCGCCGATTATTTTGCCCAGGCAAGTTAAGTCCGCTTTTACGCCGAATAGACTCTGAACGCTTCCATATTTGACTCTGAATCCGGTTATCACTTCATCAAAAATGAGAATGCTGCCGCTTTTGGTACATAGTCTTCTGATAGTTTCCAGAAAACCGGGTTTCGGGAGAACAACCCCCATATTGCCCGCAACAGGTTCGACAATAACCGCTGCAATTTGGGAGGAGTATTTCTTGAAAACTTTTTCGATGGAGCCGATGTTGTTGTAGGGCAACAGTATCGTATGTTTTGTGAAGTCCCGGGGCACACCCGGACTGCTGGGTACTCCAAAGGTCATTGCACCGGAGCCTGCCTGGACAAGCATGTAGTCGACATGCCCATGATAGCAACCGATAAACTTTATAATTTTGTCCCGGCCGGTACATCCACGAGCCAGTCGTATGGCAGTCATTACAGCTTCTGTGCCGGAACTGACAAGCCTGACCTTTTCAACTGTGTCAATCTCGTCGGTTATCATTTTAGCGAGCTGGGTTTCAAGTTTTGTCGGAATTCCAAAACTTGTCCCCTTGGCCATTACTTTTTTTACTTTATCAAGCACTTGTCTGTTGGCATGGCCAAGTATCATCGGGCCCCAGGAAAGACAGTAGTCAATATATCTGTTGCCATCGGCATCATAGAGATATGGGCCTTTCGCTTTTTCGATAAATATGGGGCTGGCACCGACAGCTTTGAATGCACGGACAGGGCTGTTTACGCCGCCGGGGATTACTTTGCTTGCATCCTGAAACAGTTTGGAGTTTTTTTTAGTTTTCATTTAACTTCCTCTTTTTAAGAAGCGTTTCAATGTTGTTTCAAAATACTCTGTAAGGATACAATCCAGTTATTATGGCATCAGTTCGGCCTGTGCTATGTTATGTTTTTTTGCTTCATTCAAAGTAGGATTTCCCAGACAATATACTTTGATGCCGGCAGGTACTGAGCCGAATTGTTTCAGAAAGGCCCGAACAGTCGAGCCACTTGTAAAAAGTACCTGGTCGATGTAATTAAAGTCAACCGGACCCGGGTCGAGCTCAACAGTCTTGTATACTGTAACTTTTTCGATAGCCGCCTGCATATCAAGCAGACCATCAGGTAATTCATTTGACGAGATTTCAGCACGAGGCAGAAGTACCTTTTTGTTTTTAAGATTTATTTTATTGAATTCCTCAAGCAGACCTGCACTTGACTCATTTTTCGGGACTAAATCTACTGCTATTCCAAATTCCCTGAGTCTTTGAGCAGTAGTTATGCCGATTGCGGCTATTTTTGTATTGGCGAGTGCTCTGGCGTCTTTGCCTATGGCATACAGCCGCTTGAAAAGATATTTTGCTCCGTTTACACTGGTAAAAACCACCCAGTCAAATATGCCGATTTTTTCCAGCAACGAATCCACTTTGGAATAATCATCGATGGGCACACAGTCGATTATTCGTCGATGAACGATGTTGCCAAGTCGCTTGTATTTTCCCGGGTGGTTGCCTAATACAAGAACGTTTGGCTTTTTTGTAAACCAGTCGAGTTTTTCCTTGAGCTCCACGACCTGACCAACAATGAAAATAGCTGGAGTTTGTAATTGTTCTTTCTTAACAGTTTCAACGAAATTATCTAAAGTACCTGTAATAACCCTTTGATTATAGCACGTGCCATTTTCAATAGCGGCGATTTTTGTTTGACCCGGCCAATCTGCTTTCAAAAGTGAGTTGACAATCGTTTCGATATTGCCGACCGACATGAGAAAGATGATGGTGCCGGCTTTTGGTATTACTATTTCTTTTTCATCTTTACGATGTCCTGTTACTATAGCGACGCTGGAAGTGCAATTTCTGTGTGTCGGCGGGATTCCTCCATAACAGGCTGCTGCCAGTGCACTGGTTATGCCGGGGACAACTTCAAAATCTATGCCGGCATCGGCACATGCTTCTACTTCTTCACCGCCTCGTCCGAAAAGATATGGGTCGCCGCCCTTTAACCTGACGACAACTTGATTGGTTTTGGCTTTTTCAATCAAAAGTTCATTTATCTTATCTTGCGGCAGTGTATGACGGCTTGCAAATTTGCCGACAGATATTACTTCGGCGCCTTCTTTGGCGAGCCGAAGCAATTCGTAGGGTATCAAGTGGTCATGCAGAATAACATCTGCCTGACAGATTAGTTGATAGCCTTTTAAAGTGATGAGTTCGATATCACCTGGACCTGCACCTACAAGATAAATCTTTCCCTGCAACATCCCGGTCTTGCCCCAAGGTTTAAACAATTTATAACATTCTCACAACTGAGAATTCCTGTACTAAAAGCTGCCGAAACAAATTAGCAATCGGCAAATACCAGCAACTCGACCTTTACATTCCGGCATCTTTTTAGTATATATATATTTATTTGTGGAGCTTAAGTCAAGTGAAAAGATATGATTGCTTAAGCTGCGGTTATTACAGGGTACTCTTTGAGAGTAGTTTGCATAATAAGGCTTGAGCCAAAAAAATTGCTAATGTGTTGAAGGTTACTATGCCTCGAAAAGTTACCGTAGATAAACTGGATTGCCGAATATTGGAAGTACTTCAAAATGATTTCCCAATTAGCAAAAGGCCGTACGAAATCATGGCGAGTAAATTACAGCTTTCCTGCGATGAGCTCTGGAACAGGACACAGAGCCTGTTGGCTCGTGGAGTGATTCGCCGGGTCGGGGTCAGTCTCGATTCCCACAAGTTAGGTTTTTGCAGTACCTTAGCCGCTGTCAGTGTTGGGCAGGAGCTTGTCGAGCAGGCATCCGAAATAATAGGTCAGTTCCCTGAGGTAACACATAGTTATCTCCGCAACGACCATTTCAATATATGGTTCACTCTAATCGCAGTTGACGAAGATAAAATTGAATGCATTTTAGAGCAAATCCGTTCCACCTTATCGCTTGACAGTTCACAAGTTATCAATCTGCCTATGAAACGCCTGTTCAAGCTCAACGCCCGTTTCAACGTATCATCCTGACCATAAGGACTTAATCGCTGAGTTTATACGTACCCCCGCAGTGCCACTTTAGCTGGTTAAAAACTCCATCGCTATAAATCTTACTATGATTCAGATAGTAAATAAGGATGATTGTTATGCTGAAGAAGCAGCGTCTGATGAGGTGCGCATATGCCTGTAATCACCCACAGCGGAAAAAAGAGTACTCATTATAATCACCCAGTAATATTGCCCCTTAGGTGTTAAAACGATGTTGTCGTCCCGAAAGGTTATGGCCCCGCTCGTTAGTAGGAACAAAAACTCCCTGCAAAGATAAGGCCAAAAGCGGCTACCATATTTTTTCTTCATATATACAAGATTAAAAGTGCCATCAAGTAATTTCAACAGAAAATCATAACGCATTCTTTCGAGGCACGAAAAGTTTCTGCTTGCAACAATAGGATGTCTATTTTTTTGTAGCAGACTGATGTATTGTTCAATGGAAAACGTATTAGAATACATTGTTCCATTGATATACCCGAATGAACCTGGCCCAACTCCTACGTACTCATCATGGTCCACTATGTATTCATCTGTCGCTCCTTTCTTGCCAGAGAAACACCATACTGATTCCTGATTGTAAGTATCAGCTAACCGCTCTACAATAATTTTGTATAGTTGTTTTTCTTGCTGACAGTTTATCTTGCCACACTTTTGGGTGATTTCTTTCTTTTTGGCCTTTGAGACCATTAAAGGATAGTAGGTAACCTGGTCGGCCTTAATCTTTTTAATCATCTCAATATCCTGTATGAGCATCTCTTCGGTCTGATTCGGAAAGTTAAAAATCATATCAATGTTGACGGTATCAAACATTCCTACAACTAAAGAAAGTTTTTCTTCGATGTCTTCGCCGGAACCGTACTTCTCAAGCCTTTTAATACTTTCAAGAATTTCTCTGTTAAAAGACTGTATCCCGACAGATAGACGGTTGATACCTGCATCACTTAGGATTCGTAGAGTTTTCGGGACCAGGCAGTTAGGATTGGTTTCTACAGAAATCTGATTGATTGGCCAAATATCTTTTGTAAATGATATAATTTCTTCTAATTTATATGGTATTATCGTTGGTGTACCACCTCCGATGTAGATAGAATCGAAACGATACCCGAGGTTATAATAGATTTCTATTTCTTTCCTTAAAGCATCAAAATAAGCAGAAGCAAGGGTGGGCTCCATCTTAACCGTAAAAAAAGCACAATAGGGACAAAGCTCCTCACAAAAAGGGATGTGAATATAGAGAAGGTATCGGCCATCTTCATCAGGATGTGGCGGTAGAAAATGTGAATATCCATCAAATGTCAAATACCGTTGCGCTAAACATGTAGTATAATGTCTCAAAAAGGTTTCGATAAACATCTATCAGTTATTCCATATAAGCTTTGTACAAAAAACCGTTGAACTTTGGTTTCAACATATAATATCCGACCTTGTGGCCCAATACAAGACTTTCGGTCGATTCCTGATGAGACCAGAGGTATGTCAGTATATCAGCATTTCAAAAAACATTTTGTGTGTTTAGACGAAAGAGTAATATCTGAAGATCCAATTAAACTTTATACTAAAGCTTTTTCCTGAAGAAATAAAAAAAATTGAGATTCTCACAAATGAGAAATTCTGACTGGAAAGACCTCTGAACAAGCTGTTAAGAAGTACCACTAAAAGCATCTGCCTTTACTTCCAGATGGCTTTTGTCAATAGCCCAAATGTTATGCTTTTTGCCAGTCTATGAACTGGAGTTGCAGCGCTTCTAATCATCGGAGCGCATTTTCAGATACCAAAATAAATGAAAAAATTTTGTGTCTGAAAGCACAATAAGGCTCAGGGAGGGTTATTATAATAGCGCGAAAAATTCTCATAGTTGGGAAAAAAGGCCTTTGTTCTTGATTTGAGAGGTCGTTAGACGCCAGTCAAGCTTGACATAAGTTGAATTATGTTATAAAATTAAGCTATAAGGTAGCATCAATGGAGTTATTGGCTGTTTTAAAAATTGAGAACGACGGTTGTGAAAGGCCTGAATCATCCGAGTAATAGGCTATTTAAAGCAATTATGGTAGAAGCATTCAGCCTCTTTTTGAGGATGAAATTGTGTTTTTTGGGCCCGGTTTATGTTCGAACAGCAGAAAGGTTGCTTATATAGGGTAAAGCCCAAAAAGAACGGGAAGTAATGGTTTCGTGGGGTACAGAGGCAAGTTGTGATGCTGTCCTGTGGGTACTATCCTGCTCCCTAGTATTTGTTAACTTTTGTCAGTTAACGCATCGAAATTATTCGAAAGGTTGAGATAAGAGAAGTTGTCAAATAATGATATCAAAGCGCAAAACATTCTCCCGTGGTTATGGATTTAATAATTTCGAGGGACAGCCACAGGATACATTAATTCAAATAGGAATCCCTGAAACATTAATTGTCCCCTTGAGACAAGGATTTGGTAATGAAGTTGCCCCAGTTGTGGAACCTGGCCAAACGGTTGCAGCTGGCCAAATAATCGCCAGAGACGATGAATCCATATCCAGCCCCGTTCATTCCTCAGTAAATGGAAAAGTGGTCCAGATAGAAAAGATAGACTATCTTAGCAATCAGACAACCGCCGTCATAATAGAATCTGATGGGGCAGACGGCTGGCAGAAATTGGAGGGATATTCTTCTGATTGGGAAAATTTGTCCAGTGAAAAAATAGAGGGGTTGATTTATCTCTCCGGTGCAGGCTCTCTTTGCAGGGCCGGTATTCCAACGAGCTTTAAGAGTTCGGTAATACTTCCTGAGCAAGTTGAGGACGTTATTATTCACGGCGTCGAGTCGGAAATGTATAATCTTTCGTCAGCAGTTCTTTTGAAAGATGAAAAGACATTGCATTTCGCGGACGGTGTGAGAATATTGCAAAAGATAATGCCCGGAGCCAGGTTTCAGATTGCTTTGAATAAGTCGCGCAAGAAATTAATTTCAGAGATATCCAGAGTGCTCAGTGACAGCAACTCGATTGACATTTGCGGGCTGGAGCCTAAATATCCTTTGGATCATGATGAAGTTTTAATCCCAACGTTATTGGGTCGTGAATTTCCCTATGGTTATTTAGCAGCAAATATCGGTGTGATTGTATTAGATATCCAGGCAATCTTACAGGTTTATGAAGCAGTAGCGGAAGGAAAACCTTTAATAGAAAGAACCGTGGCTTTATGCGGCGGCGGCTTTAGAGATAATTCTCATGTTAAAGTTCGTCTCGGTACGCCTTTAGAACACGTTGTTAAAGGAAAGGTCCGGAAAGATAAAGATTTACGGTTTGTGATAAATAGTTCTTTAACCGGAGCGATTATTGATGATCTGTCGTTGCCACTTGACCGTACATTTTCTGCGATAGTAGCCCTTGCCGAAGGAAATGAGAAAGAGTTTCTTTCTTTTATGCGTCCCGGCTTTAAAAAGGACTCGTATTCCAAGGTGTTTGTTTCCCGTTTATTTAAGAAAAACGCCAAAACATTTAAGAAAGCTTCTGATACGAATCTCCACGGTGAACTGAGGCCTTGTATATTTTGCTCATATTGTGAGCAAGTGTGTCCTGTGGCTATTATTCCGCATCTTTTCTTTCATCGTGTTAAGAACGATATGGTTGATGAGACATTATTGAATTATAAGATATTTAATTGCATCGAATGCAATCTGTGCAACTATGTATGTACCTCAAAAATCCCCATATCCCAATATATAAAAGAAGGGAAAGAAAGGTTGATAGCCGAGGGTTTTAAAATTCCTGCACCGAAGATGGACCTTAAGGGAATTGAAGAATATAAGAGTATAAAGTGATTGACGGCGATTAAATCCTAAGCATTGGCTGCTGAAATACTTAAAAAACTGAAGAAAGCCAAGGGTGCTAAATAGATGAAAGTTATTGGGTTAATTCTTGACAGACTACGTGAGGTTAAAGCTTTGAAGGGTTTAAAACCTCTTTTTGATGCTGTTGACGCGGGTGTATTGGGTGCAGATGAGATAACCCGTGGTGCTCCACATATCGTTGATAGTATAGATATCAAAAGATATATGTCAATGGTAATAGTCGCTCTTATTCCGCTCGTGTTAGTTTCAGTATATTTTTACGGGTGGCATCCACTGAAGATAATCATTGTATCATACATAGCAGGAGGTGCTGTTGAGGTTATATTCGCCATGGTCCGCAAAAGGGAAATTCATGAGGGATTCCTGATAACAGGTTTGATTTTTCCGTTAGTGCTTCCGCCAACTGTTCCTTTGTGGGTTGTAGCAGTAGGTGTGGTATTCGGCGTATTATTTGGAAAAGAGATGTTCGGTGGGACTGGGAGAAATATCTTTAACCCGGCACTGGTGGGAAGATTATTCATCACCATTGCCTTTCCCGTGATTATGACCACAAGTTGGCAGATGCCCTTTACCGACGCCATAACTTCCGCTACCCCATTAGCTGTATATAAGACCACAGGCTCTATGGCATCATATTTTGACCTGATTGTGGGCAAAACAGCCGGCAGTATGGGTGAAACTTGCAGAATCGGGATAATTATCGGCGGACTGTTCTTGATTTTCTGTAAGGTGAGTGACTGGCGAATTCCTGTTTGTTATATCGGTTCTGTTTTTTTAGTTGCTTTGGCAGGAAGCCATTTTCTGCCTGCAAGAGTGGCTCCACCCATATTTCAAGTTTTAACAGGCGGCCTTTTATTTGGCGCAATGTTTATGGCAACCGACCCTGTTACATCACCCTTTACCCGAGTGGGCAAATACAGCTTTGGCATATTATGTGGAATTCTCACTGTTTTGATACGAACTTTCTCCGGATATGTGGAAGGAGTTATGTTCAGCATTATAATTATGAATGCCTTTGCTCCGCTTATTGACCATATTGTTTTGTCGTTAAAATACCGACCGGTGAAGATATGAACTCCAAAATAACAATGATTTTGTTTGTACTGATCCTGGGTTCTGTTTTGACTACCACCCTTGTGAGTGTAGATGCTTATACTGCTCCTCTTATAGAAAAAAACAAAACAAGAAAATTACGGGTCAGCATTCTCAAATCGTTGAATATTCCTTATTCCGAGGACAAGGTGGATGAAGTATTCTCTGAGAATGTGGTAACAAAAACACAAGGAGAAACAAAGTTTTACGTTGCTGAGAGTGAAGATATTGCGTTTGAAATCTCCGGTTCCGGATTGTGGGGACCAATTCATGGGACTATTGCACTTTTGCCCGATTTGAAAACAATTAAGGGAATTATAATTATTCATCAGGAAGAGACTCCTGGTTTAGGGGGGCGAATCGCTGACGCAGAATTTTTAGACAAATTTAAGGGCAAAAGTACCTCCCCCCGAATCTTGATACAGGCTCCCGGCAAAGCGAAGGAGAACAACGAAGTAGACGGGATAACCGGAGCTACTTTGAGTTGTAAAGCGTTTGAGGAAATACTGAACAGCGAAATAGAAAAATACGTTTCAGCTATCAAGGAAAATAAATAATGCTGCTTAAAAAGCTTTTAGGTGCCAAGGGCTGTAAGACGGCCAAGCAAGGTATGTGGGGTGAGCATCCCATATTTGTGGTTGGTTTGGGAATATGCTCGGCATTGGCGGTAAGTAACAAAGTCGAAAATGCTATCGCTATGGGGATGGGTGTCACTTTCGTTCTTATTGCAACCGCAATAATCATATCGTCGTTTAAATCCCTAATTCCTCCGCGAGTCAGAATAATAACTTATATGATAACGATTGCATCATTTGTTATTATCGTCGATAAATTCCTCCAGGCGTTTTATCCCGGGATTTCTGAGGCAGTGGGGCCATATGTGGGACTCATTATTACTAACTGTATCATTATGGGTAGAGCTGAGGCTTTTTATATTCAGAACAATCTTTATCAATCGCTGGTCGATGCAATTGCAAATGGACTCGGTTACTCATATACACTTATTGCTATCGCAGTAGTACGTGAGATTCTTGGCTTTGGAACTTTGCTGGGAATGCGCATTATGCCCGGAGGCTGGGAAAACTGGGTAGTAATGTCAATGGCTCCAGGTGCTTTTTTTCTTTTAGGAATAGCAATATGGATATCACGCACGTTAGCAGAAGCTAAATCAGAGGACGAAGGAGAATAACAAATGGCACATTTAATAACTATATTTATCGCGGCGATTCTAACTCATAATATTGCCCTGACATATCTTTTGGGGATGTGTCCGTTTATTTCTTTATCCCGAAGTATCAAAACAGCTTTTGGAATGAGTTTTGCCGTAATTTTTGTTGTTACTCTTACAGCCGCAATCAACTGGCCTATTTATCGGATTTTACTTCATTACAACAGCGAACTTATCTCTTACATTGTTTTTATCATCGTAATTGCGGCTTCGGTTCAATTGGTTGAAATGCTGATGGAGCGATTTTTTCCTCCGCTGCAGGCTGCCTTTGGCATATTTCTGCCTTTAATAACAGTAAACTGTACCGTCCTGGCAGTATCTCTTTTTATGGTATTGAGAGACTATTCATATATTGCAACATTGTTTTTTGCTTTTGGCTCTGCTGTCGGATGGATGCTCGCAATAATGATAGTCGCAGCTATCAATGAAAAACTTAAGTTAATCGGAAATATTCCAAAAGGGCTTCAAGGTTCGGGAATAATCATGATTATCGCCGGGATTATTGCTTTGGCGTTTTTAGGTTTTGGTGGAATGGTTGATATAAAATAAGGTCTAATGGTGGCGTCCAATGAATTTTGTACCTGTAATAATAATAAATCTTATTCTTCTGATAATAACGATATTACTCGCTATCGCCGACCGGTTATTTGTTACTTACGGTGAGTGTAAAATAACAGTTCATCAGGAAGATGAAGCAAAGGAATTTACAGTTCAGGGTGGAAGTTATCTGCTTCAGACTTTAAGTGAAAATAAGATTAACATCACATCTTCCTGTGCAGGTAAAGCAAGCTGTGGATACTGTAAGGTAAGACTTTTAAGCGGTGGAGGCCTGATACTTCCCACGGAAGAGATTTTTATGAGCAGGGAGGAAAAAAATTCCGGTACCAGGCTTGCATGTCAGGTCAAGGTCAAAGAAGACCTCGAAATTTTCGTACCCGATCTTTTAACTACTGTCAGAACTATTGTAAAGAACAAGAGTTACGACCCAAAACTTCGCTGGAAATTCATTTTAGAAGGTCATGAGGAACTTATATCTGAAAAAACGAAAACCAAGCTCGGTCGTAAAGATAAAGAGAAAGTACACGAAATAATTGAAGAATATAGAGATGTATCAGGTGCAATAGTTCCGGTTTTGCAAAGAATTAACAGCACTTTTAATCATTTACCTGAGCCTGTTTTAAGATTAACGGCTAAATCACTGGATATACCGTCAAGCGAGCTATATAGAGTAGCTACTTTTTACAATGCTTTCAGTCTTAAGCCAAAAGGGGAAAATATTATTAAAGTATGCCTCGGCACAGCGTGCTATGTCAAAAGCGGTGAAAAAATTCTCAATATTGTACGAAACAAGTTGGGGCTACAAGATGGGGACACTACCGAAGATTTGAAATTCAGCGTCGAAACCGTCAGTTGTATTGGATGTTGTGGCCAATCACCTGTAATGAGTATTAACGGCGATATTTATGGGTATTTGAAACCAAGTAAGGTAGAGGGTATCTTAAACAAATATACATAAAAGGGGCTCGGAATGGAAAAGTTAAGACCGGAAGATTTAGATAAAATCGCCCAGAGAATGAAAAAGGTAATTAACTTAAGAGAAGGAGCAGGAGAGGCAAAAATAATCGTCCATATGGGAACATGTGGTATTGCTGCAGGTGCAAGAGCCGTTATGACAGCCTTGTTGGAAGAAGTTGAAAAAAGAGATTTAAAAGACATTCTTGTGAACATATCCAGTTGTGCGGGACTATGCAGCAGAGAACCTATGATTACGGTTGAATTGCGGGATGAACCTCCGGTCAAATACGTTGACATAACAGCCGAAAAAGCCGTGGAGATTCTGGAAAAACATGTTCTTGGCGGTGAAATAGTTAAGGAATACGCTTTAGCTGCCGGCAGTGAGCGGGTTTTGTAATGCATTGCTGATTCTCAATTGCAATTGAGTTTTAGAGATGGAATAATTTTTGTATTTGAATCAATAATAAAACTTAAAGAGAGTATAAAAATATGGCTCATCGGTTGCATGTATTGATTTGTACCTGTACGAACTGCATATCGAATGGTGCATTGAAAATAAAGAATGCTCTTGAAGCAGAAATCCCCAAAAAAGGTTTGGAGGACGACGTTCAGGTTGTGCAGACAGGCGCCAGCGGTCTCTGTGTAAAGGGGCCAATTCTGATGGTTCAGCCCGATGGTATTTTTTATCAGTATCTCAAGGAGGAAAATATTCCGAATTTAGTCGAAGAGCATTTTCTCAAAGGCCGGCCGGTAAAGTCACTGATGTATGTGCCGGCTGGTGAAGAAATACCAATCCCGAAAATAGGGGATATTCCATTCTTCAAGGACCAGAGACTCATCGCACTGAGAAATCGTGGTCTTATTGACCCTGGAAGTATTGATGAATATATCGCCAATGATGGCTACAAAGCATTGGCAAAAGTCTTGTCAGGTTTGACTGATGAACAGGTAATAGAGGAGATCAAACAATCAGGCCTGCGCGGACGAGGCGGAGGTGGATTCCCAACAGGCAAAAAATGGGAAATATGCCGAAACTCTGTATTGAAAAGGAGAAAAGAAAATCCCCAAGCTCCATGTTATATTGTATGTAATGCCGATGAAGGAGACCCAGGTGCATTCATGGACCGCAGTATCTTAGAAGCTGACCCCAATTCGGTTATTGAGGGGATGTGCATAGGTGCTTACGCTATCGGTGCAACTGCAGGTTACGTGTATGCAAGAATCGAATATCCTCTTGCCATTAAAAGAATCGAAAATGCAATAAAACA
>SDBT01004404.1_pt1 | contig 23956 bp, 42 predicted proteins | sample 2277101 | NCBI WGS metagenome assembly SDBT01 (sample SAMN10404973, study PRJNA504765) | marine sediment metagenome | isolation source: marine sediment core GS10_PC15, 103 cmbsf | place: Arctic Ocean: Southern Knipovich Ridge | collected 2010 | reverse complement strand
AAGACTTGACAACGTATAGACATTGTACTATTATATATATATGGGAAAGAGGAGAAATAAAATGGAAAGAAAAAATTATATGAAAGTTAGAATGACCCAGGAAATCCGGGTCCGGGTTAAAGGAAGGCTCCGGATAACCAAATCGTTTACCGATGAGTATTTCCTTTTGAAAGATTTCCTGGAAATAACAAGGATCAATGGGGCCTATTATGATTATAGGCATTTTAAAAAAATCGAGTGGGCCCTATAAATAAAATGGAGGAGAAAAATGAAAAAAGTAAAGAAAAGACCACTTTTCAAACTGATCAACAAGTCTGTACAAGAGTATGAGCGGAAATGGAGAGAAAAGGCCAAGCGACTCCATGGCAGAAACCGAACAAAAGCACTTAGGAAAATGAGAACTGCTAGGGATCTCCTAGCAACGAGATCTTAAAAGGAGAAAAAAAAGGAGAACCAAATGACTGCAAAATTCGAAGCTCATGGTGATGATTTATTCATCGATGGAAAAAAGGTTCTGAAGGCATGGGAAAGTTTCTCCGGCTGGTTTTGGTTCGGAGTTGAAAAAGACGATCAAATCTGGTTTGGCTTTGTCCAGGGATTCGAGGAAGAGTGGGGACACTTTTCCCAGGGTGAAATTGAAGCTATGGGAAAGTTTAAGGTCTGGCCGATCCCAAAGGCCAGTCTTCCATACTCAGGGAGGAGGTCCCATGAAAACGGCTCCAGTCGGGTGTAAGGCCCACAGTAAAACGGATAATGGAAAAGGGAAAATGATAAATGTATGGAGTTGGCAAAAATGCGTCCAATCAGACTGCGAGAAAAAAAATGAATGCCCGACATACGAACGGGCTATAGCTTGGATTAAATAAATGGAGGAGAAAATGGAAAAAGTTATATGTCCACTTAAACAACGTTTTTCAGAAACTCAAAATCCGCATTGTGGAACTATGCAAATTAGAGAGTATTACATGGGAGATTGTGATAAAAAAGAATGTGCCTGGTGGATCCATCAAGCAAGTTGCTGCGCGATCGTTAGGATAGTATTTGAAATGCAAGATCTCAGTGTTTCATTTAGACATTAAAAAAGGAAAGAAATGAGATATTTCATCTATCTTGCCAGGGGCGAGTCGTTCTATTTCGAGGAGAGTCTTTTAGATTTCATCCCTGAACGGGTTGTAAATTTAATGCTGGTCAATATTGTCGATGATCTCGGGCTCTGCAAGCTCTGTGATCTCGATTCTCATTGTCACGTTATGGTTGAGACGTTCCCGGATTCGGGAGCGTGGAAGAAACTCTGTCCAATTCTCTTCAAGGATGTCTTTAATCCTCCGTGGGAACTGGACGAAATAAACTAAAGGAGATACTATGCCGACTAAAAAAAAGAAAATGGACATTTTGATCAATTTCAAAGTTGATAAAAAGAGTTTAGCGCAGCTGGATTCCTTTGCTAAAGTAAGTGGATGGTCCCGGAGTTTTATCATCCGGGAAGCGATCAAGAGGTATATAAAAGAGGAATTGAAAACCGAGATCTATAATGAGTAAATATTTAATACTCAGGGAGTACGAAAAAGGGATTATCGTTGAAAATAAAAAACGTGGATCTCTCTTAGGGGAAATTTGTTTTCGTTATCAATGGAAGAAACTTGTTTTTTGTCCCCGGCAAAACACCGTTTTTAGTGAAGATTGTCTTCAGGATATTATTGATAAAATGAAGCAATTAGAAAAATTACGAGCGGGCGACTGAAAAGAAAAATCATGACTCCTGATTGCACCTATCGAAAAAAAAGAACCTGTGGCCATTGTCCATTTATCAAGGAAGCCGGATTCACGGATAAGGGCAAATGCCCTTTTGATGGAAAGCTCCATGTTGTGGCCATTTCCCGATGCCGGAAGGCTTTGACAATCTATCTGAATTATGATTATTTTAAAAAAATTCTTGACATTGGGATGTGCAGGGCCTATCTTCTATGTATGATTCATATATGAAACAGGCCCCTAGGAGGCACGATTGAACAATCTGAAGGGTATGGGACTAGATGGAATTAAAGTCCGGCTGACGGGCGTTAGGTTTAGAAAACTGCTGATAGCAAAAGGCGTAAAAAAATATCGAATGGCGATAGATTGTAGGATCTCACATCGGACGCTTTGTAATTGGGCGATCGGGAAAACAGTTCCAAAAGACGAACTTGCCATAAAGGCTGGCCGCTACTTAGGGCTGATTGATCCTGAAAAATCTGACCTCATTGAAATTAAGAAAATGCAAAAGGAGCTTCAAAAAAAAATTAATAGATTAACTAAAAACGGAGGAGAAAAATGACGAACGAAAAAAACGAAAAAGCTGTCGTCCCATCCTTTAAAAATGGGGATCTAATCACGATCGATACCGAGCATGACTTGATCTCTCTCGCACAGCGGAGGACGGGAGTGATCTCAGAAATGATTAAATTTGCACTTCATGAGACTCATGAAGGGGACTGGATTGATCAAGGCGGAAACCCCTATCTGAAACATTCGGGAGCGGAGAGGATTGCTTTGCTTTTCGGAGTAAAGCGGTTCGGTGTTAAAACAGAAAAATTTATGACCGAGGATTCGAAAGGGAAGTACTTCATTTGGAAAACAACCGGAACGCTGGCCCTTCCCGGAAAGTATGATTCTATCGAAGCCCTTGGAACTTGTTCCCAGAGGGATAAATTCTGGGCTTATAAAGATGGAAAATGGAGGGAAACTTTAGAAATTGATGAAACGAATATCATGAAAAAATCCTTCACAAATTTCATGGTCAATGGAATCACTCATCTTTTAGGGCTCAGGAATATTCCCTATGAACAATTAGCAAACGCGGGAATAAACATCAGTAAAATTCAGAAAGTCGAATACAAGTCGGGATCCCAGAAAACAACGGCCAAGATGTCAGAAGACGATCTGAAAAGCCGCCAGGAAATTTGGGACATCTGCATGAAACTGGCAGCCGGATCCGAAGAGGACGCAAAGGGACTTTTGAAAACACTGACATATTTTAAAACCGGGAAAAAGGTAACAGTAGAGGGAAGGGAAGTTGATGAAGAAAAATATGTTACCGACATCAAAAGATTCACTTCCTCGAAATGGATCACCTCCACATTGAAAAGAGCGCGAAAGAAAATGCAAGATTTTGAAGATTCAGTCCCGGATGAAAGTCAATGATAGATCCAGGAAAATTAATCGAGATAGAAAGAGCCCTGACCGATCAACTTAATTCCCATGTTGAATCAGGAATAAAAAACAGCATTTCCCGGGGCCATAATAACGCTAGTGATATTGGGTTTGAATGTGATACATTTCAAGCCCTTTGTCGATTAAAAGGAAAGCTCAGGCCAAGAATATCCGTAGGTTTAAAAAAAATATTCCGTGTCGGAAATACGTGGGAGCAACCCAATATCCGGTGGCTCCAGGATGCCAAGATCAACGTGAGAGATACGGCAGACAAGAGGTTCGAATGGGAGAAATATAATATTGTTGGTTACATGGAGGCCGATATTACTCTGCCGGGATTGGATCCCGGCCTAAAAATTCCATTAGAACACAAGACGATTTCTCCGAATGGATTCAGGGCGATAAAAGCGTGCAAACATAAAGGGATTCCATTAACTGAAATCAAACAAATTTGGGTGAGGAAGTATCCCGGACAGCTAATGACTTATATGCTTTTTAAAGAGGTTGAACTCGGCGTGTGGTTTTTCTTTGAAAAATCAACGGGTGATTTTCTCTGGTGGATCACTCAGCTTGATTTTGGTTATACAGAGACTTTGATCCAGAGGGCTGAAAGAACCGAAGAGAATGTATCAAAGGGGTTCGTTCCACCGGTTGTGACAAAAGAGATCTGTACCGGTTGTGATTTTTCCATGACATATTGTTATCCGGACCAAGACTACGGACCGGGCTTTGTTTTCCTTTCCGATAAGGAAGCCGGGGAAAAGCTCGACCGCCGGGACATTTTACGGGAAGCCCATCTTGAGTATAGCCCTCTCGATAAACTCATTAAGGATCATTTCCGAGGACAAAATGTCGCAATCAAAGGGGAGCGGGGGACTTATAAAATAAGCACGAAACGTGGAGACAAAAAAACAACAGTCTCCATAGAAAAAATATAAAAAAGGAGAACTATTATGGAAGTCGCTTTAGAAAAAAAGGTGAATAGTTTGCCCGCGCAAGCTAGATTAATCGTAGTCAAGGACAAGGCGAGCCTGGACAGGGGCCACCTAGCGTTAGTTTACATTAAGGGCTTGAGGAAAGAAATTAATGAGCATTGCGATCCCTTAATTAATTCCGCCAACGAAACACATAAAAAGACCCTGGCACAAAAGAGGATTTTTATGGCTCCAGTGATCGAAGCCGAGGGCTACCTCAATCCTCAGATAGGTAGTTATTTGGGCGAGCTTGAACGGATCCGGCTGGAAGCGGAAGAAAAGACCAGGCTCGAAAAAGAGGTGGCGGCAAAAAAAATCAAGGACGAAGAGGACGAAAGACTAAAGGCGGCCCTAAAAGCAGAGGAAGAGGGAAAGCCGGAAGAGGCTGAAAAAATCCTTGATCGAGAGCCTGTCCAGCCTATTCACGATGCGCTCACACAGCAGGCCGCTGTCCCCTTTAAGACAAGGCTGCAGGGGTTACACGTTAGAAAAAACTGGAAATGGGAGCCTAAAGACCCTGTGGACTTTTTTGGGATCCCAGTAAATTGGATGAAATATGTTCCCGATGTCGAGAAAATAGACGCTTATGTCAAAGAACACCAGGAAAAAGCAGACATCTTAGGTATCCGGATCTATTCTAAAGATACCGTAATCCAAAGAACCAACGGATAAAACATGGCCGCCCCTGATGGTTGTGGTTCTCCTCCATCCCATCACTTTTGTAAGGCAAAGGGGCGGCCTCCTATTTCATAAATTAAGATGGATAAATTAAAGCTGATAAAAAGTTATTTCACGGGCTGGAATGTTGGCAAGCCGGATCTGGGAATATTCGAGTTTGGGATCGGCAGGATCCAGGTTGACTGTTTTTTAGTAAATCCAAACAAAAAGAGAATCCGGATTTTCGAGTTCAAAACAAGTCGGAGCGACTATTTTAGTGATGTTAGAAAAGGGAAATGGAAAAAATATCTAAAATACTGTGACACTTTTTCCTTTGTTTGTCCGAGGGGTTTAATTAAAAAAGAAGAGGTTGAAAGCCCCGCCGGTCTTTTATGGATAACGTCTCAAGCTGAATATTATGGAAGAAAGTGGGGACACGAATTTCCAAAACCAATTTGGATAAAAAGACCAAAAAAGTTGGATCCAATTTCCCTTGAAACTTACAATGAACTAATATTGCTTTTAATTTTCCGAGTTAAATATAGGAAGGATGATTTTTTTTAATGAAATTCCCAGATGATTATATCAACAAAATTATCCAAGGGGATTGTCTCGAGATCATGAAGGATATCCCTGCAGGGAGTGTCGACCTAATTAATGCGGATCCTCCATACAACTTTGACAACAATGCAGGGGTTAATGGGGAATATTCAAAAAGTTCATATTTACGGAAACATCAAAAAGAATATTTAAAACAAATAGATAAGCGTTTCGGACATGATTTTCAGCCCGAGGAGTACCTTGAAGCCTCTGTGCCGATAATGAAAAAATATAATGCTTATTGGTGGACCTCAAAAAATCTTGTTCACAGATATATTAATTGGGCCGTGGATCATAAGTTTTCATTCAATATTTTAACCTGGCACAAATTAAACCCTCTTCCTCTTTGGAATAATAATTATGTTCCGGATACTGAATATTGTATATTTCTGCGACAAAAAGGGGCATATTTTAATTCTAAACTCACGAATTGGCAAAAATATAGGAAATTTTATATAACCAATAATAGGGGGCACAATTCAGATCATCCAGCTGTGAAGCCTCTTTTTATTATTAAGGTCCAGATAGAAGTCAGTTCTCTGGAGGGGGCGCTTGTGCTTGATCCTTTTGTTGGATCCGGTACCATGGCCGTTGCCTCAAAAGAACTCCGGCGCCAATTTATAGGCATTGATTTAAACCCAATTTCTGTTAAATTGGCTAGGAAAAGGCTTTCTCAGAAAGGGTTTGATTTTTCTTATGGGAGCTATGATGAAAAAAAGGACGCCTGAAAAATTCTGGTTTCCCTGGTGGCCTGATAAGTGGATATTTGGATCCATTAGGATTGAATTCACTCCCGCAGAAAGGGGGATCTGGGTTGATCTTCTTTCCCTTGCATCGAAAGACGATGGACACATAAGAGCAAACGAGGAAACCCCATATCCGATTCAGCAAATTTCAGGGATGTTAGTAATTCCAGAAAGAAAGCTTAAAGATGCGATTGAAAAGTTTATCAAAAAAGAAAAACTCACTAGACTAAAAACAGGGACTTTATATGTCACTAAATGGGAAAAATATCAATTTGGAGAAAGACACAGGAGACGAATAAAAGCACAAATGTCCGGAAAATCGGCTGTAGCGGCCGGAAAAAAGGCCCCTATATTAAAAGATAGTATAAAAAAGAAAATAAAAAGAAAAAAGAAAATAGAATACACACCGGCCTTTTTATCCTTTTATAAAGAGTATCCAAAACAGACAGGACAAAAAGTCGCATTTACAGCATGGAGAGAACATCCTAAAAAGAATCACAATGAATTAATCGAGGCTGCTAAAAATTATTATCAGAAATGTAAATATTTAAAAACGGGTTTAGAATTTATTAAGGACGCATCTGGATTTATCCGCCTCTCAAAAGAATACTGGAAAGATTTTTTGAAACCGGTAACACCGATCAAGTCAAAGCGAGATCCGGATAAAATCCCGGAAGTATTATGGCGATCAATAGCAGCGGTACTTTTTAGGAAGAAATCCGAACAATATGTATCAAGATTTTATGCAGATTTTAGGGAGATTTGGCCCCGGATCCAGGATACTAGCTTATTCGAAGGAACCACGGTTGAAGAAAAAATAAAAATAATCGAGGATGCGAGGAAAAAATGACGTTTTATGGAGATCTTGGCCACTGTCCGAAGTGCGGGAAGTTTTGTGGAGGGATTCAGGGCCGATTAAATAGAATGGGCCTTCATGGCGTGACAGGAGCTTGTAAGACGCATGGAAAAGTTGATCTTTCTCATCAGTCCTGGAGCTATGATCATTTTGAAAATGAGGGAAAATAAAATGATATATTTTTTACTTATAATAATCATCTTTTTGCTTTTTGTCTGGGATTTTATCATCTTTGTGCATCACATGAGAGTTTCAAATAAATTGGATAATATCCTCAAGGAACTGAGGAAGGAGAAACAACATGAAAGGAATATTTAAAAATTTACGTTCCTATATTACCAGTCTTTCTTTTACGCTTCTGTTTCCGCACCTGTCTTCAGAGCTTATCCGTTTAGATAAAGAAAATAAAGAGGGATGGAATAAAGAGCGAAGGGAGGAATGGTGGATCACTGAAACCGGCGGCAATTATGTTGTTTTGACATTGAAGCGTGGCGGGGATCCAGGAAAGAAAATAAGCCAACTCCTGAAGCGGGAAGAGGAAGAAATGTAAAATGAGAAATATGAGTTTTTTTTATACTGAGCTTCAAATTCGAAATGAATCAAAGTGCGTGACTCGGCGTTTAGGATGGAAATTTTTAAAACCTGGGGATCGAGTCATGGCTGTTGTTAAATGCCAGGGATTAAGAAAGGGTGAAAAGATAGAAAAAATAAGGCCGCTGGAAATCATCCATGTAAGCCGGGAACCATTGTCAATGATTAATTCAAATGAAATAACGCTTGAGGGTTTCCCGGGACTCGCTCCGGAATTTTTTATAAGAATGTTTTGTTCTATGAATAAATGTAGAAGATACAAGATCGTCACAAGGATTGTTTTTAAATATATATAAACCGGAGCTTCAAAATGAAAACAAATAAGCTGATTGAGTTTTTGGATGGAGAAATAGACGATTTGAAGGGGCTTGATATTGATACTGACAATCCAATATGTAACGACAGGTTATCCTTCCTCACGGAGATCAAGGAGATTGTGGAGCAGCAAGCACAGGGTGACGAGGAGCTGGTTGAGAAGATTCGTCTTGTTTTAGGTAATGGAATTTGGGCTGAACCCTGGGAGATTGATAAGATTATGGAGAAAATGCGCAAACTCCTCCAGTCCAGACAGCCAGGGAAAATGACGGATAGTGAGCTAATGTTAGAAATGAAAAGCAGGGGTTTGGTTGAGTTTGTGGAGCAATGAAAATTAGCCTGTTTTTTGCATGGTATGACTTTTGGGTTGGATTTTATTATTCAAAGAAATATAAACAATTATTCATTTGTCCAATTCCATGTTGTGTGATTTCAGTGTTATTTAAGGTGGAGGAGAAATAAAATGTTCATAAGAGAAGAGGTTCAAAGATTCGCGGAAATGATGGAAGCAAAATTGAGGGAAAATGACTATAAAGAAAAATTTGGCGACTGGCACGAAGAAAGCCAAACGTACTTATATCAGCGGATAGTTGAGGAAGTAAAAGAACTCGGGAACGCCGAAAACGATAAGGATCAAATGGCGGAATGCGTTGACGTGGCTAATTTTGCCATGATGATTGTTTGCACTATTATCAAGGATATCACAGAGAAAGCACGTGGCGATTGAAAAAAGATTCTGGGGATTTTATGTCACCTGTGACGGGTGTTCATATTTCTATACCCATGAAGTTGTGGATGATTATAAGGGTGCTGTGGCTGCGGTCAAAGCCGAAGGCTGGAAATTCAGGAAAGATGAAAATGGGAAGTGGTTAAATTATTGTTTCGTATGCGCGGAAAGGAGGATGATGTAAATGAAAAAAGCTGATTTTATAATCAAAGGATTAACGCCGTGTAAAAAAAACATGCTTACGATTAGAAGTGGCTCCAGACGCGCCAGGTATCGGCGATGGATTGCTCCGAACAAGAAATATCAGGAGTGGGAAGAGGGGACCGCAAAAGATTTGTGGATCCAATCAAAAAGCCACTCCTCGGCTTTGCCGGAACGTCTTCCCATCCTAGATCCTGTTTGGCTGAGAGTGGTTTTCTACCGGAAGAAAATACAGAGAATAGACCTGACGAATCTCTTGCAGTCGATCGAAGACGCTATGGTCAAGGCAGATATAATCAAAGATGATAGCCAGGTCCGGGCCTTCGATGGATCCCGGATCCGGTTTGGTCTTGATCATGAACGTGTTGAAATAACTCTATATTGGCCCTTCCAGGATGAATGGTCAATTTTAAAAAGCTAAAAACAGGAGGTGGTTAAAATGAAACGATACCATTTTAAAGGATGGATACTTTTATTTTTCATCTTTCTCATGTCTTGCAATTCACCGAATAGCCCCACTCTACTGAAAACGGGGATAGAATCAGACCGCATTCCCGTTGTTCCTTTTCTAGTGATTTTTGAGTGGGAGAATCCAGTTCAAAGATTTCAAGAACAAGATGGAGTCCACATACAAGGGCGACTCATAAATACTGGAGATACGATTGCTTATCACTGGCGCGGAATCCCGAAAGCTTATCAAGACTTAGAGAAAAGCATGGAAATCAAATTGCGGATCCATAGTGCTTATCCGGACAATATCCGATTCTCACCACAACAAAAAGGGGGCCACGGGGAGTGGATTAATCTATATACAGAATCTTTTTGTTTGATTGAAGATATCAAAGTATTGGAGATTAAAATGGAATATGACATAATTGTTATATTCGAGCCATCCGTCAGATACGGAGAGACCATCAAACATACGCTTACTTATATTTTTGAATAGGAGGTGACTTATGTCACGAAAAACAATTATGACAGTTTTGGGGTTTTTAACTACGGCCCTAGTTTTCCTGAAAGTCCAATTCGGACTTGAAATTGATGTAACAGGCTTCATTGCGAGCCTGGGGGTTGTCCTGATTTATCTTCTATATCAGGCAAAAATGGACATCAGGATGATTGGAAGGCAATTTAACAAATTCAAAAGCAAAAAGTTTTGGCTTGCTCTGGCTTCGACAATTGTTCCGGCAGTCAACACAGCCTTCAATCTGAATATTCCGGTTGAAATCGTGGTTGGGGTGATGGGGTTTATCATGTCCCTGATCTTCGGAAAGGAATTCAAGGACGCTAACTGAAATTAAAATTATTATGGAGGTGCGATAGAAAAAAGACGCTAGTAGAAAAAGAGGGCTGGATCCCGAATCGGGAAATCCGGCCTTTTTTTTTATTTGACAAATCTCCTGGAATCGCATATTTTTTAAATCACGGTGGTTAAGCAATTCGGATTTATCGGAAATCTTATTTTACTGTTTGTTAAATCAGCAAAAAAAACTCTCCCAAAAAAAGCCAGCAAGAACAGAGATCGGCTTGAATTCAATTTGATGTATGCTGCTATGATCCTCTATGCTTTTTCTCAAAAAATATGGATGATCCCTTATTGCTTCGATCGCACCCCAAAAGAACAACTCGGGCAATATAATGCAGGGCGATCCAACATAGACGGATATATCACGCGGGGGCCCCACCAGGATTGGAAGGCTTCTGATATCCTAGAGCTTAATGAAAAATTAAAGCCAATCTGGACGATCATCACAAGCTATAAGATATTAGGCATATTCTGGGAAGCCATGGGCGGAGTGTGGGGATATCGCTGGTGGGAACAAGGGAAAACAAACTTCAAGGATCTTTATCATTATCAACTAAAAAGCAGGTAAAAAATGCCGAATATAACCAAAGTATTTGATGCTATTTCTAAAATTTTAGAACTCGAGGAAATGATTGAAAAAGAAATAAGGAAGGTGAGCAATGCAAAAAGGCGAAAAAAATTCAAGAAATTATGTGCTAAAGCGATCAACAAAAAAGATGATGAAAGTTTGGCTGCTCTTCGTGATTATTTGTTTAAGCTATAGCTGCATAGGATATGATCCGAGCCTCTTTCCTGGCTATGATATTTTAAACCCTTCAGCTGAAGTCAAAATGAATCCGATCCGGGTGACAGACGATGGGAATTTTGTGGTAAACGAAGCCTTTCTAATGTGGACGCATGAACTAAAGGAAGAGATCAAGAAGCTGAGGAGGCAACTGAAATGACTGAAGCCTTGTGGATCGCTTTGATCGTCAGCCTCTTGTCCACATTGTCGGTTTGGGGTAAATCGTTTTTTGATTATAAATCCAAAAAAGCCGCAATAAAAAAGAGTAAAGGGACTGCGTCACCATGGCTTACTACAAAGCCGGGGAATCCTGGCTATGGAGAGAGAATCGCAAAGCTAGAGGGAGCGGCGGAGAGTCTGGAAAAAAATAATGATAAAGACCACAAGTTGATACGAGTGGATATTTCCAAAATCTTCAGCCTTTTGAATAACAAAAGGTAAAATGGAAAAAAAAGCGGTCCCACTTTCCAAAGTTGAGCTATGGGACAAGAACCCCAGGAACATTAAGACAAAGGATTTTGAGCGTCTTAAACGCCAAATTCTAAAGCTCGGAGTCTATAAACCTCTAATCTGTGTAAAAGAGGGCAGAAGGTTCATTATTTTAGGCGGAAATATGCGTTTTAAGGCTCTCCAGGCCCTTAATTATTCAGACGTGGATATATCCATTGTAAAAGCTCCCACAGAAGCCTTAAAAATTGAATATGCGCTTTCCGATAACGACCGGGCCGGGGAATACGATGAGGATAAATTGGCAGAATTGGTGTACCCGCATATAGAGGAAATCAAGTTAAGCGATTACAAAATGGATCTCCGGGATCCTGTCAGCCTAAAAGAACTAATCGAGGACTATGGGCCCAGCGAGGACGATAGCGAAAACGATGTTCTGGAATATCTGGATGAATTCCCACCGGTAACAAAAAGCGGCGAAATGTTCCAGCTGGGAAAACATAAATTACTATGCGGGGATTTTACAAAAAAAGAAGATGTGGCAAAATTGATGGGAGAGAAAAAGGCCGACATGGTTTTTATAGATCCACCATGCGATTATAAAATGGATCCTTTTGACCTCTGTTTCAAATATTGCGAAAAAGACATTTTTATAATGCACTCAGATAGAAGGTTTCTCCCGATATTTAAAAAACACGGCGACAAATTCAAAGAATATTTCGTAGTGCATCATAGGCAGCCATTTTGGATCAGAACAAATTTAGTCCCGATAAGATATCATATTTTGATAGGCCATTTTGCGGGCAAAAAAGCGAAGAGAAAAAAGCTCAGAATCGGCACAGTCATAGAGCTAGGATCCATGTATTCAAGAGAGAGAGATTTTTTCCAAGCAAAGAAGATAGAAATTATGGAGCCCTTTATAATAAACTACTCGCACGAAAAGGATATTATCGTTGATTTTTTCGCCGGGAGTGGATCCACATTAATGGCCTGTCATAAATATAGAAGAATAAGCTACAACCTGGAGATAGATCCAAAGATGTGCGACATGATAATTAAAAGGTTCTCGAAGCATTCAGGGATTAACGAAAAAGAGATCCGGGGAAACTAAACTCAGGGAAATCCCTGGAGGGATTATGCCATACCAGCTTTGGCTTCATAAAAATTGGAATACCATCTTTATTGGAGGAGTAAATCAAATGATGAACCCACTCAGGATTAGGCTGATTCGCTCCCGCTCCCGTTTGAGGTCCAATGATAACCCAATCAAGCCTTTTATTGAATTCAATATTAATACTATCGAGCAAAGGTTCAAACGAAATATATCTGATTTTGGCTTTTATTCCTTCAAGAAAATAGAGAGAATTATTAGTCATTCTTTGATCGGTCGCGGAGCATCCAATCCAACAGTTATCCGGATACGGACTGAATTCAATAAGTCTTTTCGGGTTCTTTGTCAAAAATTGAAAGATATTATCAGGATTATTATTGACAACATTAAAAACCCGATCGATCCATTCTCTTGGGACCCACTCCCCAAAAAGATCAGCAACGGAACAGACGAATATTTTAACAAACCTTTCCTTAGAAGGTTCATTGAGTCTGTTTTCATGGAAAGCCGGTTTCCAATCGAATCCACGCCATTTATAAAGAGCCCTCGCATAACAATATTTACAACCATGCAAGCAGCCGGTAACAGGATTCCAGCTAAAATCAGTCCATTCAATATCTGTCTTGTTCATTGTGCCTCTCTAATTCGAAATTATTTAATGCTTCGTAAAGTTCATTGGATGTCTCAAAACCTAATGATGTTGCTATACAGTCCGGAGCGATCCCGTTTTCATAGTTCCTTAATATCGGAGGAACGCTTGATCGGAATTCTTCCAGCTCCTTCCATCCTCCACTTGGGTCCCGAAATGGCCTTATTCCAAGCCCTCCGGAGTTGTCCAGGATATCCCTCCAAAGTTCAGCGTTTTTCGGAACTAATCCATACCGGGCCCGTTCGCTTAACATCCGGTAAATTTCTAATTGGGCCCTACTGAATGAAATATTTATTTTCTTTTTCATTTTCACTAATCAATACATATATATATAATAGTACGTTGTATATACAGTGTCAAGTCTTTTATTTAGAATAAGATAGAAAGATGAAATCAGATATCTGAAATGGCTAAACAAAAGTATAACAATAACTTCCCGCTTTTAGCAGAGGACTTTGCTCGAAAAGGAATGATTGACAAGGAGATCTGCAAAAAACTTGGAATCGGGAAGAGTGCATATTACGAATATCAGCTTGATCACCCGGAGTTCTTGGAGGCCATAAAAAGGGGAAAGGTGCCGGTCGATGTGGAAGTTGAAAATTTATTATTAAAAAGAGCCCGGGGATATACATATGAGGAGACCACGGTCGAGTTTAAAAAGGACAGTCAAGGGAAGATTGATAAGAAAAAACCGACATTAGTTAGAAAGGCTACAAAGCAAGTTGTCCCCGATGTAACAGCACAAATATTCTGGCTGAAAAATCGAAGGCCGGATTCGTGGAAAGATAAACATGACCTGAAGCTGACTGAAGGGGTCGAGGTCACTGTAATTTCGGCAACTCCCAGGCCGGGAGATGATATCTCAGGGAAGAAAAAAAGAACAACTCGAGCACAAAAAAAGTGATTGAAAAAAGAAAGATCGAAGTTGACCTGTCTGCTAAGTACGATCCCACTAGAAACGACAAGCAGATGGAATTCCATGCAGCCTTTGAGACCTATAAGCTGTACGGTGGGGCCATGGGCGGAGGGAAGACCGGTGCTTTAATCAATGAGGGGCTAATGCTCAATTTGGATTATCCGGGAAACTTTGGGCTTCTCCTCCGAAAGACCTGGCCGTCATTTAGAGATACCGCACTGCCTCAATTAGAGAAGTTCCTAGACCTGAATTTAGTGGCGGACTGGAACCATTCTGACAAGATGATCTATATGATAAATGGATCCCGGGTCCGGTACGGTGGATCCGGAGACCGGCCCGATGATTGGGAAAAGTGGATGTCTGGAGAATATGGCTGGATAGCCATAGATCAAGCTGAACAATTTACCTTGCTTGAATTTCAAATGCTTTCGACAAGATTGAGATTAATGATCCCCGGAATTAAATATTTCTTTCTCCTCTCTTGTAACCCGAATATTGGATGGTTAAAGGAAATTTTTATTGAGAAAAACTTAGAAGATTATATTTTCATCCCGGCACTTCCGGAACATAATCTCGAAAACCTTCCAAAAGGCTATATTGAACGTATGGAAAAGATCCTTTCCCCGAAGCAACGCGCGGCTTTACTCAAGGGAGATTGGGAAGCGGTGGGGGAACCTGACAATGTTTATTCGTATATTGCGATACAAAAGGCCGTTAAACGGCGTCTAGGGGCTTCAGATCCTATAGAAATCGGTTCTGACATAGCACGGTCCGGGGACGATGAAACCATAATCATTCTACGGGAAGGATTGAGGATCCGTGTCTACAGCAAGGCTCAGGGCCATGATTTAATGAGAACGTGCGGATTAATATGGAAGTGCTGCAAAGATAAGGTGCTGCCGAAATGGAAGAAACAGATTGAGGAACTTTGGGATCCTAAAGAAAAAAAGTTTCCTTCCCGCATAATATCGAGGATCACAATTAAGATTGACGCCGATGGATTAGGGGGTGGAGTGGTTGATCGGCTCAAAGAACAAAGAAGAGAAAAACAAGAAATGTATAAAGAGGCGATTTTTAAAATGCTTGACAAGGAGAAAAAAGTTGAGCTTAATAAGTGTGATTATCGAGTAAGGATAAAAATATTAGAAATCCACGGAGCGGCAAAAGCAAGGGACAAGGTAACATACAAAAACCAAAGAGCAGAGATCCACTGGGGATTAAGGGAAATCATGGGGGACCTCGATCTTCCAGTTGATCGGGAGTTACAAACTCAACTCATGGCAATCAAATATAAAATAAATTCAGCTGGACAAATCGAGATCATACCAAAGGAAGAAATAAAAAAGAAGCTGGGAAGATCCCCGGATCTTGCAGAGGCTGTCATTTATTCTCTGGCAAGCATTAAGGGGACGGAACCAAGGATCTGGTAGGGGGCAAATATGTGGCCAGCTAAACAGATAAAAAGGTTTTTTTGGAAATTACGAGTTAAGCAAGATCCCGTTTATCGCTCGATGATGACTGGCTTAGCCGGTAGTCCTATTTGGACGAATGACGATCTTGCAAAGCTGGCGAAGGAAGGATATCAAAACTGTTTTGCTGTTTATGCCTGTATCAAACAAATCGTGGATGCAGCTGGTGGAATCCCCTGGAACTTATTTAAAAGGCCACAAGGACCAGGCTCGAAAAAAGAGAAAATCGAGGATCACGGATTACTTGATATAATGAAAAGACCAAACCCTCAAAATGGGGGAGCGGCATTTACTAAAACGACTCTGGCTTTTTATTTAATATCCGGCAATTCTTATATTTCTATCGCGGGCCCGGACCTGGGCCCTCCGCTAGAATTATATAATCCAAGGCCAGACAGAATGAAAATTATTCCGGGACAACCAACGGACCCGATTTTAGGCTATAAATATACAGTCGGCGCAAATGAAAAAACCTATAAAACCGAAGAGATCCTTCACTTAAAGCAGTTTCATCCGCTTGATGATTGGTATGGCCTTTCTCCCCTTCGAGTGGCGGCACAGCAAATTGATATTCACTATATGTCGGCCAAATGGAACGCAAACCTTTTAAAGAATGACTGCCGTCCTCCAGGATCGATCACTGTTAAGGGAACCCTTGATCAGGAGCAGCGGGAGTTTTTAGAAGAGCAGGTTGACAAGAAAATGTCAGGCTTTGAAAATGCGGGCAGAAGACCTCCGATATTTGAAGGCGGGGTTAAATGGGAAACCTTTGCAATCACGCCGAAAGATATGGACTGGATAAAATCGGATCAGTTGAACATGCGGAAAATCTGTGCAATATTGAACGTGGCCCCGGAGTTGATCGGGGACGGTGAAAACAAGACGTTTAGCAACTACAAAGAGGCAAGAAAGGCGCTGTATATCGAGAACGTGATCCCGCTTATGGATTATCTGAGAGATGAATGGAACAACTGGCTTACACCTCAATGGGGTGAGGATCGACTATATTTAGAATATGACAAAAATTCAATTGATGCGATACGAGAGGAATTAAAGGCTATTTATGAACGCGAAGCAAAAGCATGGTGGAGGACAGTAAATCAGCACCGGGAAGCCACGGGTGATGATGATCTTGGGCCAAAAGGGGACGTGCTTTTGATCCCGACAAATTTGATCCTTTTTTCTGATATAAGCGGAAATACGGAGGAGGAGTAATGGGATACAACAATCTTAATCAATGGAGAGGGGAAAAGGGAGAGCGGAAACTTCTTACCTCGGGAGGAAATGAAGAATGTCAAGTATTATTTCATACAATGGGATTAGTTGGGCGTGTCCTAGCGGTGATTGTGGGACAAGCCCTTGTTCATATTGTGCGGAAAAAATAAAGGAGACATATAATGCAAACAATAGAATTTATGGACGGGACGAAAAGAGAGAAGAAATATAAGTTTCTTCGTGATGCTTTGGGTGATGCGATGAAACAGGATCGGATAAACCCGATCAAGAAAGTCACGGTCACAAGGGTTATCCCAAAGAAGAGGAAGAAATGAACATCGGTGATTGTTATGGTTATTATTGCCTGGACCATAAAGCAGATGATATTCCAAGCAGATTCAAAGCGCATATGAGAAAAAAGGAAAGGATGAATGTTCTGATAAAAAAGGCTTTTCAAACTCCAATGGATCAGCTAAAAATGAAGGCAAGGGGAAAGAAAAGAGGAGGATGTTTTTAAATGGAGCTTGGTCAAACTTTCGAGACGCCGTTTTATCTTCCCTGGGCCGGGATGCCTCAGATTGAGGAAAAAGCAGCGCCGATAATTATAACTGATCGAAAATTTAGCCTCAAGACGCGTAAATACATAGAGGACAAAAAAGCAAGCATAACCATCCCAGTAAAAAAGATGTGGGAAATTCAATCCGAGGTTGTGACGGTTGAGACGACAAGGAAAGCACTGGAAACCGGGAAGATTCCAAAAGAGTGGAAAAGCGTGTGGAGAAAAGAAATAAGAGAATTCGTCCGGGAAACAATAGAGACAGCTTGGCTTAAAGCTATATCGAAATCTGGCGATGATGTAGCCCTGGCGGTCAACCGGATCCAGCGAAAACAGTATGAATTTGATGTGACTATGACAAGCGTAAAAGGATGGGTTGACCATCAGGGTGGGGTTCTTATTGTAGATCTCACGGCCCAGCAATTCGGGTCTATCCACGCTTTACTTCAACACCAAATTGTTTTTCAAGTGACAAGCCCTTATGTTCTTGCTGAAAGGATAAAGCCGTTAGTGGGGCTGACAAAAAAAGAAGTTATGGCGGTAGCCAGGGCGATGTCGGCAGCTGCAGAAGAGGGGCTGCCAGCGGCGATCGTAAATAAACAGGGCGCCACATATGCAAACACGCTGCATAAAAACAGGGCAGCGCGGATAGCAAGGACAGAGCTATCTAACGGTTATAATTTCGGACATCTTGATTCATTGAAAAAGGCTGCCAGTGAAGGCTGGCTTCCGGGAGTTCCAGAGAAGGACTGGATTGCTGGTGGACAGAAGCCATGCAGTATATGTTTAGAAAATCAAGCAATGGGATATATCGCCTTGAAGGCTACTTTCCCAAGCGGACACCAGCACGCAACGGCACATCCTTTTTGTCAATGTTCTCTAGGGTCAAGGATTAGGAGGTAACAAAATGGCCGTAAAATTAACATTTAAAAACCATATACAGAATCATTGTGTTTTTTGTACAGGAGAAGCCGTGTTTATCGACGGGGAGACGAAGGATGCCGCCTTTGATACTAAAGGCGACCCGATGAATCTGGCCCAATTCAGTTACGGCGAACTTAGAATCAAAGTGGAGGATAATGCTTCCTCTCCAGTCCTGAATGTCAGTATCGGTACTATCGACCACAAAACAGAGGAGTTCCATGAAGAGGCTGCCTTTTCAGAACTGACGGCCAATGGGACAGCAATGATAAGGTTATCCACCCTGACAACACGGATGGCGATTAACGCTACTCTCACTGGTGGTACTTTCAAGGTGACAATTACGGGTGAATTTAAGAAATGATATTAACGCAAAGCCAACTTGCTCTTGAGAACTCTCTGCGCAGAATTATGCCTGCTGGCGTAGTCTCTCTTTGGATTCCTGATGGATACAACAGAGCTAAGGATATCATTAGGGGAAACCACGGGCAGTGCTTTGGAACTCATCCGAATGTGCCAGTCCTGCCTAATCTCATCAACCCTTCTGTCGGTTGGGTTGCTGATGGATTAGACGATAAGGTGGATTTTGGCGTAAGGGACTCATTCAAACTGTCCTCTGCCCTTACGGTTGGAGGTTGGTTTAATATATCGCCTTCAAATTCTAATGATGGGGGAATCTTTCAGAAAAAGCCAGCGGTAAACGATTACGACTATATGCTTTATTTCGGCTCATTGGGTTTTGCCTGCATTTATTTAAAAACCTCCCTGGGAGTGGCAAAATATGCTTCATATAATGTAAATCACAGAGATGATAAATGGCATTTTTGGGTCGGAACATTCGATGGTAGATATCTGAAGCTATATATCGATAATGTTCTTCGTGGCACAACGGATTGTGGCGAAACAACAATAAGGACATCTGATTCTGCGTTACATCTTGCTCACGGATATGGCATTGTCTCTAATTATACCGAATGTTTTTCTGCCCTCCCCTTCATAGCCAAATCAGCTTGGTCTCAACAGCAGGTTAATAATTTCTATCTGGCTACAAAAGGACTTTTTACGCCGAGAGGATAATAATGAAACATGCACTATAGGGAGGCAATTATGGAATTCGAAAAATTAGAACAAAAAACTTTTCCTTTTGAAATTAAATCCATTTCTGAAGAGGGCGAATTTGAAGGATACGCCGCAATATTCGGAGGGAAACCAGATCTATATAATGAGATCATTGAGCCGGGCGCATTCAAAAAAACATTAAGCGAGAAATCCCAGTTTCCTGTTCTCTGGTATCACGATCCAAGGAATCCCCTAGGATTTGCTGATGCTGACGCGGACAAAAAAGGACTTCATGTGGTGGGGCAGTTGAACCTTGAGGTTCAATTGGCCAGAGAAAAACGTGCCCTCATGATACAGAAAGTAATAAGGGGATTGTCGATCGGATTCAGAACGATCACGGATACAATAAAAAACAGAATCAGATACCTAAAAGAGATCAAGCTTGTTGAGATCTCGTTGGCGACATTTCAGGTCCATCCAAAAGCCCTAGTGAAAAACGTCAAAGCCCTGGGATTTGATTCATCTTTGGATTCATTAAAGACAGTGGAAGAATTTCTCATTGAAGTTAAAGCTGGCAAGATGATATCATCTGTCAACATGCAACTTATAAATAACGCTGTGAATGCGTTAGTGATTCTACTTGCCAAAACTGAGCCGCCAAAAGACACTCAGGATGCCGGGAAGAAGAGTCTGTTTTCTTCAGTGATCGAGGGGCTGGAAACGGAGAACAAGCCGCATCTGCACTTGTTTGGATCCACAATCAAAACTCTCGAAAATATTAAAAAGGAGTAAACTATGGAAGAAGAAGAAAAAAAAGCGTTGATGAAAGAGATGGTTACCCAAGCAGCGGAGAAAGCCAAAGAATTATTTATTGTTGAAACCAAAGGCGACATCACGAAGATCAATAAGCTCATTGCAGACCAGCGAAAAGAATATGATGCTTTCCTGGAGGGGAAAAAGTCATTATCTGACTTCAAGACGTTTGAGGGAAAAGCCCAGGTAGCTGAAAAGGAAATGAAAAAACGCCTCGATGAAGTCGAAACCAAGATGAAAAGACCGCAGCTGGAAACCCACGGAGATAAATCTGTAGAGGTGAAGGAAGGACAGTTGGAATACAAAGCGGCTTATTTCAATTTTATGCGGACCGGAGAAATGAAACTCGATGACAAAGCCGGGAATTACATTACGGAAAGAAAGGCACTTGTTTCTGATGCCACCGGTCAAATCCTCATCCCGGAAGAGTTAGAGAGAGAAATATTTAGGACTCTTCCCAAGCTCAACATCATCCGGGCAATGGCCACGGTGCGAACAACCACCCGGAATCGGCTTAGGCGCCGGAGTTTGACTGAAGTTTCGATGGGATGGGGTAAGCTCGAACTAGGGTCAACCCCATCGGAAACGGATGTGGTCCCAGGTGAAGATTGGCAATATGTCGAAGATCTCAATGGCTTGGCTCGACTCGGAAAGGACGAGCTGTCAGATTCGGACGTTTCACTTGAGGCTATTATCGTTGACAGCTTCGGGAGAGCAAAAGCAGAGGCAGAAGAGACGGCATTTGTTGTGGGAACAGGCCATTCAAGTGAACAGCCTGATGGAATTCTCAATGGATCCACAGTGACAAGAGTTACCACCGCCGCCGCTGATGCTATCGCTGTAGATGATATTTTGAATCTGATTTATGCTGTCCCTGCTCAGTACCGAAGAAACTCGAAAATCCTGGTTCCTTCTACGACTGAATTGGCCTTGAGAAAACTCAAAAGCGCAACGGAGGAACTATACCTCTGGCAGCCGAATGTCCAGGCAGGTCAGCCCGCTACATTTGGTGGGTATCCAGTTCTAGCACAAGAAGATGTCCCGGCGATTGACTCAAGTGATGAATGTGATGTTGCCATTTTCGGTGATATCAAAGCCGGATATCGGGTTATTGACCGGCAGGGAATGTCAATCCAGAGGCTGCTTGAGCTTTGGGCTACAGCTGGCCTCATTGGAATCCTAGTAGGCTCAAGGGTCACTGGGGGAGTTATCCGAGCGGATGCCCTCAGAGTCCTTAGGGAACACGCGTGAGGAGGATAAAATGCAAAGATATCAACCAACAAGAGGAAAACATGCTGTTGTCACCGACCAGATCATCCTGGCCGGAAATTTGACGGATCTTGGGAGTATTCAAGATGTCCATGAGACAGATACTGTGAAGAATTATGACATTGGGACAAAGCTGGAAATGGACGATAGGGTCTTTCGGTACTGTAAAGCTAAGGTCGCTCTGGTTAACCTAAAGGGTGGCGCAGCGGATGTTATGCCGAGAGAAGGGGAAGCGGATGCTGTAGCCTATGAAGTCGGGGGCTTTACGATCACAATTCCGGAAAATCCGGAAGGGCCAGATTATACAGCCGAAGCCGTGAAGAACTATTGGGCTGAAGGGTATATTTGGATTTCAGCTTCACCAGCACCAGGGCAAATGCACAGAATCAAATCTAGCGCTGCAGCTGTGGGAGGATTTATAACCCTCACCCTCTATGAAGCTCTAAAGACGAGAGTTCCGGCAAGCACTTGGATCACAGCTTGGGTCAATCCCTATACTAGCGTAATACCTAAGACTTCGAAAACATCGGTCATTTGTCAACCCCTCCTTTCTGTTCCTATCAATTCTTTTTTCTGGGGACAGACTTGGGGTCCGTGTTTCGCTACTCTGAATGGAAACCCAATCGGAAGAACTGCACAAGATCGAATGGTCTATTACACTTCAGATGGATCTCTTCAGGCGGGAAAAACCCAAAACCACACGTCGGGCCAACCACACAAGCAGGTAGCTGGATTTCTGATCACGAATACTGCACCCTGGACGAATGCTGGAGGAGATCCTGAACTTGGGGGCGATCAGTTTTATATGCTCCAGTTGGGTCGCTGAGCAGAAGCAGAAAATTGAATTTAAAAGAGGGGGGTAGGCGCTGATCATCGCCCCCCTCATTTTTTTAGATTTTAAAGGAGATGATTATGCCAAGATCAAAGGCTTTAAAAAGTATCGGGAAAGCGGCTTCTAAACTAGCCGGAAAAGCTTCCAAAAAAAGTACCGGTGGTGTCAAAGTCGGAATCAAAAATGCCGAAAATGCTCATGTAAAAACAGGACAGGCTACGGGTCCGCCCCCGAAAGTTATTCGAATGACAATGAGTTTATCCGGGCCAGCGGGAGTTTTTCAAAAGGGTAAATCCTATAATGTCCCGGAACAGTGTCCTGTAGTGACCGCTCGTAATTGGGTCCGGAGCGGTGCGGCGGTGGAGGTGGACGGATAAAATGAAGCTGATATTGACCTCGAAGCCTACAAATGAGCCTCTGAGCTTGGCAACGGCCCTGAACCATTTAAAGGCTGATAGCGGGGAGGATAATGCACTGATCAGTGCATTGATTAAAACAGCCCGTCAGCTGGCTGAGAAGGAAACCAAGAGGGCATTCATAACGCAAACGTGGAAAATGTACCTGGATAAAGCCTTGCCAGAGATCATCATTCCAAACCCTCCGTTACAGAGCATTGAGTCTATTAAGGCGCTCAGCGGTTTTCAAAGCATTGTTGATGAAACCTCCGCAGTTTCACAGGCGGTTCTTTCCACCGCTTCAACAGTGGGTTTTGAGGCAGAAGATACGATTATCGTCAATAGAGATGGAGCAAGAGAAGAGGAAAAAACAATACTGAGCGTTCAGGTTGGGGAGTCTCTAACCTTGACAGAAAACTTAGAGTTTGCACACACGTCGGATCAAGCGGATCGAGTGGAAAAATATACCCTTGTGAGTAAAGCGGAATATAATGTTGATCGATCCGAGAATTCACCGGGGAGGGTGAAGCTCAGGGCTGGTTATAGTTGGCCGGTACATCGGGAATTCGCATCATTTATAATAGAGTTTAAAGCCGGATATGGAGATAATACTACGGACGTGCCCGATGCTTTGAGACACAAGATCCTTCAGCTGATCGGTTATCTTTACGAGAACAGGGGAGCGGAAGAGATCCCAAAGGGAATCAGTTTTAAGCCTTATAAGATATATTGGTTATGAAAAAAGCGGCGATCAAGATTGGTGACATGAGGCATAGGATCACTTTCCAATCTGGAGCGGAAATCGAGGACGAACATCATGGACATACAATCCAGTGGAATAACATTGCTACTGTTTGGGCGAAAGTGGATCCGGTCAGCGGGAATGAGTTTTATTATTCGCAGCAGCTGAAGAATACGATCACCCATAAAATTACTATCAGATACCGGAATGACATAAATGTAGAAATGAGGATCATTTTTGAAACACGCGTAATGAAAATTGAATCAATGATCAACCTCGAGGAAGGGAATCGGTTCATTTTACTAAGGTGCGAAGAGGAAATGAAATGAATAAAAACAAAATAAAGTATGAAAGGCCAACTATTGAAAAAATAAAAACAATGAATTTTCCGCTTGAAATCATAAACTCTCAAGGGAGAAAAGTTGTTTGCCGTCAATGTTCCGGCTGCCACGGGTGCCGATAAATGAGGCTTTCTTACGATTTAATCGGCGACAAGGATCTCCGGGCCGAACTGGAAAAGTATGCAAAAAAAAAGCCGATCGCAATAAAGAAAGAGACCTATGCTCACGGTTTAGATATCATGAGAAAGGCGAAACAAAATCTGAAAGATATGAAA
>SDBT01004403.1_pt1 | contig 23959 bp, 19 predicted proteins | sample 2277101 | NCBI WGS metagenome assembly SDBT01 (sample SAMN10404973, study PRJNA504765) | marine sediment metagenome | isolation source: marine sediment core GS10_PC15, 103 cmbsf | place: Arctic Ocean: Southern Knipovich Ridge | collected 2010 | reverse complement strand
TGTCGCTTTCGGAGGTGATCGATTTGTTGTCCGAACTGGGCGTGCGGTCGCCGATCGAGTACGATGATTATCTGAAAAGCTACGCCGCCGCATCTGAGTTCTTGGGTGGATCGAAGTGAACGCTGCTGAAGACGTCCACTTGCGCTACGATTAGCCCTACCAGCTGTGGCATGATGGTCATCGTTCACTTCGCACACCCGAGCCAAAACCCATCGTGACCCGCGATCGGATCCACCTCGCCTTCATGGGCATCGGCCACTTCTACGATCACCTGTTCCTTCTGATTTTCGCGACGGTGGCGGCACTCGCACTCGGGCGCGAGTGGCAAATGGGCTACGCCGAGCTGATCCCCTATGCCACCCCCTGCTTCATTGCTTTCGGCCTCGGCGCCATTCCGGCGGGCTGGATTGCCGACAAGTGGAGCCGAGAAGGCATGATGGTGATCTTCTTCATCGGCATCGGCTCGAGTGCGATCGCGGCCGGGCTGGCGCAAACGCCGATACAGATCGGCATCGCGTTGCTTGCGATTGGACTTTTCGCTTCCATTTACCATCCGGTGGGTATCGCCATGGTAGTACATGGGCGCGAAAAGACCGGGATGCCGGTCGCGGTCAACGGGGTGTTTGGCAATATGGGTGTTGCCTGCGCAACCCTCTTGACGGGATTCCTGATAGACGGCCCCGGCTGGCGATTGGCCTTTGCTCTACCTGGGGCCGTATCCGTTGCAACGGGTCTGGCCTATGCCGTCGTCGTCTATGCCGGCCGTGCGGCCGCCCTGGAGGAACAACGCAGCGGTGCTGCGGACCGAAAGGCGGCTACAGGCACGATCACCCTCGAACGGGCAACTCTGGTACGGGTGTTCGCGATTATCTTCTTCTCCACGGCGGTCGGCGGGCTCATTTTCCAGAGCACCACTTTCGCTCTACCTAAAGTCTTTGAAGAGAGGTTGCCGGAACTGGCTGACACGGCGACTTTGGTCGGGAGGTATGCTTTCATCGTCTTTGCCGTCGCCGCCTGTGCACAACTGGTGGTGGGTTATCTGGTTGATCGTCACTCGATCCGAGCGATTTTTGCTTCAGTCGCCGCACTGCAGGCTGTGTGCTTCGCAATGATGCAACATTTGACGGGGCCGGAAGCTTTGATCGTCGCCGTCGCTTTCCAGCTCGCGGTGTTCGGGCAGATTCCGATCAACGATGTGCTCGTCGGGCGTATCACGCGAAGTGAATGGCGCAGCCGTGTCTATGCTTTTCGCTATATCGTGACGTTCTCGGTGGTGGCCTCGTCGGTACCCTTCATTGCATGGTTGTATGCTTACTGGGATTTTGCCACGTTGTTCCGCGTCTTGGCGATTGCAGCCGCGGCCGTCTTCATCGCCGTATTGTTGCTGCCGGGCACGGGTGCGGTGACCGGTAGGATGCCTAAAACAGTCGTAGCGGATTGAACTGACATACTTAGGCTGACCGCTGAAAGCTGACCGCTCAGCGCGGCGGATCGTTGGTTGCGGCTCCGCCGCGCTGTGACAGGGATGTGCTAGACTTTGCCATGTCTTATAAGAGTGGTCGTCACTTCCTTCAGATTCCCGGACCCACCAACGTGCCCGGGAGGGTACTCGAGGCCATAGCCCGCCCCACCATCAACCATCGTGGGCCGGAGTTTGCCTCGATGACGCGGCAGGTCCTGGAAGGACTCCAAAAGATCTTCAAGACCCAACAACCGGTAGTGATCTTTCCCGCCTCGGGCCACGGCGCCTGGGAAGCGGCCATGGTCAACGTCTTGTCGCCGGGAGACGCGGTACTGATGTACGAGACCGGGCACTTCGCAAAACACTGGTGTTTGGTGGCTGAGCGGCTGGGGCTGGAAGTGGATCTCATGCCCGGTGACTGGCGCCATGGAGCCGACCCGGAGGCGATCGAGGCCAAGCTCGTTGAGGATGAGCAACATCGCATCAAGGCTGTGGCCATCATCCACTGCGAGACTTCGACCGGCGTCGTCAGCCGGATCTCCGAGATCCGTCAGGCGATGAATCGTGCCGGACATCCGGCTTTGCTCATGGTGGACACGATCTCATCACTCGGCTCTTTCGACTATCGGCACGACGAGTGGGGCGTCGATGTGACGGCGGGAGCATCTCAGAAAGGTCTGCTGCTGCCTCCGGGGCTTGCTTTCAACGCCATCAGCGAAAAAGCGCAGGCCGCCGCGAAGAAGGCGGGCCTTACCCGTTCGTACTGGGACTGGGACGCTCACCGTGGACCGAACCGGTCGGGCTTGTTCCCCTACACTCCGGCAACCAACCTGTTGTATGGTCTGCGCGAAGCCATCACTTTGTTGATGGACGAAGGCTTGGAGGCGGTTTTCGCCCGCCACCACCGTCACGCTGAAGCGACCCGTTGTGCGGTCAAGGCCTGGGGCCTCGAGAATCAGTGTGTTAATCCGGAAGAATATAGCGACTCGGTAACCGCGGTCCGTATGCCAGAAGGCCATGACGCCGACGAACTGAGGGCCCTCATTCTGGAGCGTTTCGACATGTCTTTGGGGAATGGCCTGGGGAAAGTCAAAGGCCGGTTATTCCGAATCGGTCACCTCGGCGATTTCAACGATTTGATGCTTGCCGGCACTCTCTGTGGAGTGGAAATGGGCCTCGGTTTGGCCAACGTGCCTTTCTCCAAAGGAGGCGTGGTGGCGGCGCTGGATTCCCTGGCGGGTGCGCGCCAGAGTCACCAGCGGTAGGGCCCGAGCGCCAATCGTGCTTCGAGCTCTATCCGTTCACCCTCTCTCCAGACGAGCAGCTTGTAGGGCCGGGCCTTGCCGTCGAGCTCTCGCATGAGCCACGAGCTCAAGTAACCCAGCCCGCGCCCCACGAAGAAAGGCTCTCCTCCCACTTCGAGAAGAGTTCCGGATGTTTCGGCTGGAGCATGTCCCAAAGCAAGCGCCCTTGTTCCACCGAAGCTCGAGATTGAGGGATGGGGACCGTCATCGAGCCGGCATAGATGCGGCCTGAATCCTCCAGGTTGCGAACCTGCTCGAGCGCAAATGGAATCGACCGGGCAACGCTTCTTTCGCTTGCCCAAGCTCCATTCACCCAGACTTCAACCGGGCAGGCGGTTCAGTTCAACCCTCTTTTTTCGAGTAAGGGTTCGATCTTCGGCTCGGCACCCCGGAAGCGCTTGTAAAGGACCATCGGATCCTCGCTTCCCCCGGCGGCCAAAAGCTTGCGGAAAGCTCCCGCCGTTTCGGGGTCAAAGAGGCTCGTTTCCTTGAAGGCCTGGAACGCGTCGGCGTCCAGAACCTCCGCCCATATGTAGCTGTAGTATCCGGCTGAGTAACCCCCCGAGAAAATATGGCTGAAGTACGGACTGCGGTATCGAACGACGATTTCCGGGATCAAACCGATCTTTTCCAGAGACTCGTTTTCGAAGTCCAAAGCGCCGAGCGTGCTGGCTTCGGTCAGGGTGTGCCAGTCCATATCCAGGAACGAGGCGGACAGGTACTCGACGGTGGCGAAGCCCTGGTTGAACTTGCTTGCCTGCTTGATCTTGTCGATCAACTCCTGAGGGATCGGCTCGCCGGTCTCGTAGTGCCTGGCGTACATCTTCAGCACTTCCGGCTCGGCGGCCCAGTTCTCCATGATCTGTGAAGGCATCTCCACAAAATCCCTCGGAACCGCTGTGCCGGAGAGCTTGTGGTAGGTGCAATCGGACAGCAGGCCGTGGAGCGCGTGGCCGAACTCGTGAAAAAGGGTCGATGCTTCTTCGAAGCTCAGCAAAGCGGGCTTGTCGCCGGTGGGCTTGGAGAAGTTGCAGACGTTGCAAATGATTGGCGCGATGTCCCCGTCCAGGCGGGACTGCTTCCGGAAGGAGTTCATCCAAGCGCCGCCTCGCTTGCTCTCCCGGGGAAAGTAGTCGGCAGTGTAAATTCCCAGGTGAGAGCCATCAGAATCCTTTACTTCGAATACCTTCACATCCTGATGATACTTGGGAAGGTCGGTCTTTTCTTCGAAGGTGATGCCGTAGAGCTTGTTCGCCACCGCAAAAGCACCTTCCCGCACGTTCTCCAGCTTGAAGTACGGCCGGAGCTGTTCATCGTCCAGGTCGTATTTCGCCTTTCGCAGTTTTTCGGCATAAAACCACCAGTCCCAGGGTTGCAGCTCGAAGTCCTTGCCCTGCTCTTCGATCGAGGCCTGCAGGTCTTTGGCTTCCTTCTTGGCCATGGCCAGCGCCGGCTTCCACAGTTGGTTGAGCAGGTCGTAGACGCCCGCAGGATTCTTGGCCATGTTCTCTTCTAGAATGTAGTGAGCGTGGGACTCGTAGCCCAGCAGGCGGGCGCGATCGGCACGAAGAGCCGCCGTTTTCGTGAGGATCTCCTTGTTGTCCAGCTCGTCGTTGTTGTTGCCGCGGTTGGTATAAGCCTTGAATATCCTTTCCCTGAAGTCGCGCTTTTCCGAGTACTGGAGGAAAGGAATCATGCTGGGATTGTGAAGTGTGAACACCCATTTGCCCTCGTGGCCCCGGTCCTTGGCCGCGGCGGCGGCGCCGGCGATGACCGCTTCGGGAAGACCGGCTAAGTCTTCCTCGGTATCGATGACCAGCTCGAAGGCGTTATTTTCTTTCAATAGGTTCTCGCCGAAGCGGATGGATAAAACCGAAAGCTCCGCGTTGATCTTCCGCAGCTCTGCCTTTTCCGCTTCAGCGAGCTTCGCGCCGCCTCGAACGAAGTCTTTTCGATATTCTTCCAGGAGGGTCTTCTGCTCCACGGTCAAGTCGAGATCGCCTTCTATTCCATAAACCGCTTCGACTCGCTCGAAAAGTTTGCCGTTTAGCAAGATGTCGTCGAAGTGTGCGGACAGGAGCGGCGCTACCTCCTTATCGATTCTCTGCAGCTCGTCGTTGGTGTGAGCGGAAGTCAGGTTGTCAAAGACATCGCTGACTCTAGTCAACAACGCTCCGCTTCTTTCCAACGCCTCGATGGTGTTCTCGAAAGTCGGCGGCTCGCTCGTTTGGACGATGGCTTCGATTTCCTGTTGCTGCCTCTTCATCCCTTCCAGGTAGGCGGGCAAATAATGCTCTTCCTTGATCTGATCGAAGGGAGGAACTTTGAAAGGGGTGTCATAGTCGGCGAAAAAAGGGTTCTGTTCCATGCTAGAAGACAACTCCTCTGCCGGGGGAGCGCAACAAATTAGCAGGCCCAACGCAATGATCATGATAAAGGTTTTGGACATTTTTATTCCCCACTGCCGTCCGTCTGTTGGTGATGCACTTGTTAATCTTCTTCACAGGCTGAAGATATTAATGACAGAAGGGAAGGGAATCAAACTCCCCGCCGGGCGGGCTTGGCGAGGCCCTCAAGCGGTAGCCGATCGTAGAGAAACGCTCACCACGAAGCCACCGGCCTCGCGGTTGTGCCCGCTCACCGAGCCTCCCATCCGTTCGACGAGACCCCGCACCAGCGCCAGGCCAATGCCGGTTCCCTTGGAGGTCCGGGTGAGCTCGTCCTCTCCGCGGTAGAAGGGCTCGAAAATACGCCTCAGATGCCGCGGAGGGACCCCGGGACCGTAGTCGGCAATGGCCAAAACGACACCTGTTTCGTGCCTCCGGCAAGACAGAAGGATCTCTTTCTTTTCCGCCTGGCGCGAGTACTTGATGGCGTTATCGACAAGGTTGAAGAGTACCTGGGTGAGGGCATCGCGGTCGAAGCGCACCGGCGGCAGGCTCTCCTCGACTTCGACCCGGAGGCGGAAAGCTTCCTGCTGTGCATGAGGCTCGAGGATTGCCACCACCTCCTCTAAGACCGGCTCGATGTCGCCTACCACCAGGGAGAGTGAGCGGTCTTTCCGCTCGAGCCGGGCAAGCTCCAGGACGTTGTTGACGAGCCGTGTCAGCCGCTCCGTCTCAGCGGTGATGACCCTGTAGTAATGTTGCCGTTTTTCTTTCGACGCTACCACGCCGTCGCGGAGCATTTCGCCGTACATGCGTATGGCGGTGAGCGGTGTTTTGAGCTCGTGGGTCACTGCGGAGACGAAGTTGTATCGTCGATTGGCAAAGCCCACCGTTACCGCCACCATTCGGTACACGGCGATGAGCCCCAAGGTTGCCACCAAAGCGAGAAGAGCCGAAAGCAAATAGATGTACCTGGCGCCACCGTCGTCCGGCAGCGGATCCAGCGTCAAAACACCGGTCACCTGGGCAAACGGCTCAGCGAAACGATGTCTGAAAAGGTACTGTCCGGGCGACTCGGCCAGGCTACCCGCCTCTTCCACCCAGATAACCTGAGCGTGAGCCGATAATCCGCCGGCGACGAGAACCTGTGCCGAAAGCCACTCGACGAGTCGGGGGATGTGGAGCACCAGTCCTTGGCGATAAGCGTTCTGGTCGATGAGCACCGTTCGATAAATCAGCAAATGATCGGAGTCCGCAAGCCGCCCCACCATCGGCTCGAGGTCCACGTTCACCGCTTCCATGACCTCCTCGTCGAGGTTGGGATCGAAGGCGTCCTTGGCCGCCGGTTGGGCGGAGGCTGCCTCCCTGGCTCTGCGCCCGGTGAAGTCATAGACCTTGGACAGCATGCTTTGTTTCGTTGCTTGCTGTTGTTGCTCTCTTTCGGCGGCGGCTCGATTGAGCTGGCTCAAAGCCGTCTGCGGGCTGTAGTCATCAAAGTCGGCTTGCCTTTTTTTCTTTTCGCTGAGGATCACGGTGGTTCCCGGACTCTGAGTAGGGTGAGTGACGGGGCTCTCCCGGAAAGCGGCGTTATCCCATTGGCGTCCCATCAAAGCCTGCAACTTCTCGTTTTGGGATTGAGCCGGGCTCGAGAGGCTGCCGTCCGGATCCATCTGGAAGTAACCGACAATGAAATCCTCTTGTGGAGGATCGGCTAGAGGCGACCGGGTGGCGGTGCCACCGCTTTCTGGAAGGTAAAGGTCACGGTAGTGCTCGAAAGGGCGCTCTTCCTCGCGGCGCAGGAAAGCGTTGAGCTCTCTTTCCATCTCGTCGAAAGCCCTCTCGGCCACCAATCGGTGTCGGAGGTCTCGTTCCGTCTCGACGCTCACCAGGGCCTGGGAGACCAGCAGACCCAGGGTCACCACAAGGACCACCGCCAAAACGACGAAGACGATGCGAATACGTTGCATAGAGCTTCCTTCAACCCTTGAAACGGTACCCGGCGCCACGAACCGTCTCGATGGTTGATTCGCTTTCACCATCGATCTTCTTCCGGAGCTTGGCAATGTGCATGTCCACGGTTCTCGTGTAGACGTCGTCGACGTTGGCCATTCCCCAGATTTCCTGGAGGAGACTCCGCCGGCTGACGATCCGTCCCTTCTCTCGTGAGAAGACGGCGAGAAGATCCACTTCCCGTGAAGTTAGCTCCTGGACGTGGCCTTCCGACCTGGCCTGCCGGTTGGCACGATCGATCTCCCAGCGGCCGAAGGCGAAAACCTCGTCGGTGGCTCCGAGCTTGCCGGAGCGCCGGAGCAGTGCCTCGATGCGGGCGACCAGCTCACGAATGGAGAAGGGTTTGGTCAGGTAGTCATCGGCACCCGATTGAAATCCCTCGACCACATCATCCTCCGAGCCTTTCGCAGTCAACATCAAAATCGCCTGCTGGGGCCTCTGCTCTCGCACCTGCCGGCATATCTCGAAGCCGTTTAAACCGGGCAGCATCACGTCCAGGAGAATCATCGCAAAATCGCCTGATAAGGCTTTCTCGAGGCCCTCCTCGCCGGTGGCCGCAGCGGCGGGGGCGTAGCCGTGATAAGCCAGCACATCGGAGATACCGGCACGAATGTTCTCTTCATCTTCTACGATCAAGATGCGGGTTTTTTCCTTCACCATCTCTTCTATTGTAGCCGGGAGGCTCCTTTTTCCTGTGTAAATCAAGCGTAAAACCTTTTGCCGGCCTTTTACAAGCCTTTTGCCCCGCTTGGGGAAGAAACGGGTTACAACGGAGTAGTAAGCGAAAAGGAGGAAAAACCATGAACGAGACAAAGAACCATCCGAGATTCAAGCGAGTTCCCCTGTTGGTCTTGGCCGCGCTGGTCACTTTGACTCTGGCCGGCCATGCGGTGATGGAGTACCGAACCGACGTTCCGATCTCAACGACCGGTCCTCCACAATTTGTTGCTCCCGGAGGAGGTGCGGTGGCTTTCACTGGACGGCTCAATCAGAGCGCGATTCTGGTGGGCGGAGACGGACAAATTTTGATGGAGCTCATCCTCGAGGCCGAAGAGCCTGCATCGTCCGATTTCGCCCAAGTGCCCACCGACCTGGTGGTGATTTTAGACCGCTCCGGCTCCATGGCGGGTACGAAGATGGAATACGCGCGGGCGGCGATCGGTGAGCTCATCTCGCGACTGGATGGGCAGGATCGGTTCGCGCTCGTCACGTACTCCTCCGGCGCCCAGCTCACCATCCCTTTGACTCGAGCGGTAGGGAGCGTAAGGCAAACCTGGCATCAGATCGTAGAAAGCATCCAACCCAACGGCGGAACCAACATGAGCAGTGGAATCGACGTTGCCATCAATACGGTTGAGGCTTCTCGGGAAGCAAGCCGCGCCGCCCGCATCATTTTGATCTCCGACGGCCTGGCGAACGAGGGTGACGCGAGTTTTGCGGGACTTAGCAGGCGTGCTTCGCAGGTATCCCGCTGGGAGTATGTGCTCTCTACCGTGGGTGTGGGAGAGGACTTCAACGAGCAACTGATGAGCGCCCTGGCCGACGCCGGCACGGGGAACTACTACTATCTCGCCAACAGCTACGAGCTCGCCCAGGTGTTTGCTCGCGAGTTCGAAGCAACCCGTCAAACCGTCGCCACCGGCCTCGAGGTCATCATCGATCCGGGCAAGGGTGTCGATGTGATCGAAGCCGCCGGATACCCGCTCCAGCGAGACGGCAAAAGGGTCAGCTTTCGACCGGGTGCTCTTTTCTCCGGACAGCAGCGCAGCATCTGGGTCACGATGAAAGTAGCCAGCGATCAAGCGCGTGAATATGAAATCGGCACGGTCACCTTGCGCTACTCGGAAGGTGGTGAAAGGTATTCGTTGACGCTGGACGACGTCCCCCGCATCGCTTGCGTTGCCGATCAAAAAGATTTTTTCGCCTCCGTCAATGCGGAGGCTTGGGAGGAATCGGTGCTTCAGGAAGCTTACAACCGACTCCAGGTAAAGATTGCCTTTGCGGTGAAGGAAGGCCGTAAGGCGGAAGCCCTCAGCGCGATCGACGCCTATCGAGCCGATAAAGACTGGATGAACCAACAGATGGCCTCACCCGCGGTTGAAGCCAACCTCGAAGAGTTGGATGACCTGGAGCGAGAGGTTGGCGAGGCATTCGCCGGCGCCGATCAGGAGAAGAAACAGAACTTATTCTCCAAGACCCGGCAGTCGGCGGGACGAGACGGACGACGCGCCGGCGCCAAGAAGTAACGGGCTTCCCGAGAAAGGAGTGGGATCATGGGTTTACTGAATCGACTGAACACACTGGTCAAAGCGGACGCACACGGAGTGGTGGACGCCGTTGAAGATCGTTCTCTGATGCTGCGACAGCATGTTCGAGAAGCGGAAGCGGAGCTCCATCGAAAGCAAGCTTGTCTGGCGGCGCTCGAGGCGGAGCAAAAGGAGCTCGAGCAGGAGATTCCCCGCCTCGAGGAGAAGATGAATCATCTCGAGGAGGACATCTCCCTGGCCATGAGCCAGGAAAAGGAGGAGCTGGCCCGTTTTGCCATCAAGAAGCTGCTTCCGCTCCGGCGCCGACACCAAGCGGTCCGGCAAAGACTGGATGAAGCGAACGAAGAGCACCAGGCCATGTCGGAGACCTTTACCGAGCAGCAGGCGGAGTTCGAAAACCTCCGGGCCCGGGTTCGGGGATATCTGGCGCAGGCCGGGTCGTCTTCCGAGCTGGGGGAAGTTTTCGCCGATCCCATCGTGGAAGAGGAGGAGATCGAGCTCGAGCTTCTCCGCCGGCGAGGGAAGCAAAAGAAAGGAGCAATCTGATGCGACTGGGCACTTTCTCCGGAAGTTTGATTGTTGCGGCGGTCTCGGCGCTGTGTGCCATCCCTTACCTCATGGTGGCCCGGCCCATCCTCGGAGCGGCGACCGCTTGGAGCACTTGTTGCGTGGCGATTGCGGTTGGCTACCTGATCACCATCGCTCCCAACCCGGCGCGAGGCATCCGCATCGGTTTGCTGGCGGGAGCTTTCGGGCTGGGGATCGTGTTTTTCTCCCCTGGTCTCTCGGTTACCGCACTGGGGTGCGCGGTCTTGCTGGGGGTCATGCGGAGCGGCTTCGTCTTTCGTGCCGAGCCGGCTCGTGCGTTGCTAATCGAGGGAGGACTACTTGCTGCAGGCCTGGCGCTGGCCAACGTCCTGGCGGGTGCGGGAGTCCTCAGTTTGGCCATGGCCATCTGGGGATTCTTCCTGGTTCAGAGCCTGTATTTCCTTCTCGGAGGCGTTGGCCGGCGTGCCGAGGGGGAAGAGGGGATCGACCCTTTCGAGCGGGCCTACAAGCATGCGGTCGGTTTGATGGACGATGTTTCTTTGTGAGGTTCAGGAACTACCTGCCTTCGCCGGTCGATAACCGGCGAAGGCAGGGGATTGGCAGTACCTTTTCACCTTCTGTCGATCGGCGCGGCTAGAGCCTCGCGACGAACTCGATGGGTTTGAGAATCGGGTAATCGGTCCGAAGAACCAGCAAGTTTGCGTCCCCGGTCACGAGACAGTCGGCCTCGGCGGCAATCAAACTGGCGAGAATGGGGGCGTCCGACAGATCTCGCGGTTTTTTATCGCCAAGCTCTTTCAGTTCAACCAGCTCCGCGCGGAGAAACAGTTGCTTTAGAAATTTTCCTATCGCTTCGTCATTCCACCGCAACACTTTGCGTATTTTCGGATAGGCCAGCACTCTTCTGATCTCCGTCAACTGCGGGAGAGAAAGAACAAGATCGAAGCGCGCCTCGAGCCAGGCGGTGACGATTTGGCCCGGCACGCTTTGCGGGTACATGAGACCGGAGATAAGAACGTTGGTATCGAGAACGACTTTCACTTTTTCGACGTCTTCCGGCGTGCCGTTCTCACAGCCTCATCCACCAGTGCCATGCCTTTTTCAGGGGCTATGTCCTCAAAGGCGGCTGCCAACTCCCCGGTCATCCTTTCGAACTCTTCATCCAGCTTTCGGATTCGCTCGAACAAAGCGATGTCGACGAGTGCGGCCACCGGCTTGCCCGCTTTCGTGATCAAAATCTTGCCGTTACGATACTGAACTTCGTTTAAAAGCTCGCCGAGGTTTTGGCGAACTTTCATAGCAGGTGCTTCACGAATCATCGTATTACCTCAATTGTACCAATTAATATGATTATATCAATTACGTTAACGGAAGGCAAGCCATAAATCTTAGAACTTAAGGACTGACAATTCTTTTTGAGCGCCGTTTCACTTTCGCTTTACTACGGCTTGATCTTGAAAGGCTTTCTACCCCCGATGCGATAGACCTCAAAATCGCGGTGATCGGTCGTGAACACGAGGTTGGTACCTAGTTCTTCCGCCATGACAACAAGCGTGGCGTCGGCGAAGTCCATCGGTAAGTCGTCGTACTTCTCCATAATCTGACGACAACGCCGGAGGGAGGATGGTGTCGATGGCACCAGCACCGCTCCACCCGCCAGGAAGAAATCGAGGCACGCCACGCGTCCTCCATGTACCCCACCAAGCAGGTGAGTTGCTTCCGTTAGAACGGCCTCGGTGCTGACAACCTGCCCCTCCCAAGCATTGTAGAAGCACAGGAAGTCCTGGTGACGTCTTTGGCTGCGGTCCAGCAGTGAAACCAGGGCACCCGTGTCCAGCAAGAGATCATTGGGCACTTTTGAGCGACTCCAAGATGTACTCACGATGGCGTTCAGCAAGGTCCGGTATGCCGGTTTCGAGCACGCCAAGGAGTCCACGAACACGATCCGCGGGTCGATTTCCCTTGCCAGGCGAAGTTCTGAGAAATTCCCGCAGTGCTATGCGAACGAGCTCTGAGGGTTTCCGATTCATCTTATGGGATGCCGCGTCGAGGGCCCGCTTCAAATCGTCCGGCATTCGAACCGTGAGTTGAGATGCCATAGAAACCTCCGTTGTATTGTATTGCATTGCATTGTAATGCATTTGTAGTCGCCGAGCAACTTGGCTGCCTGTCGATCGGTTGAAGACCTTGGATCTCTGCCAACTCTCCGGTCATCTTTTCGAACTCTTCATCCAGATTGTATTACCTCAATGGTATCAAGAGTGTCCGGGCGTGGCTCGAGAGGCGATCGAGTTGGGAAAGCTCCGATCCGAATCAAATTAGCTCAGCGGCATAGAATTGCGATATGGTGCCCCAGATTCTAGAACACTTCGCTCATTGAACGGCTGGAGGACACGATGACTTTCACACCTACAGCAAATGTTGATTGCCGGCGCTCCGTTGTTGTCATGCTCGCGGTTTTCTTATACGCATCGCCCGGCTTGGCCCAGGATGCCGTCGATCCCTCCGTCTTGTCGGCGCTGGAATGGCGTCTGATAGGTCCTTACCGCGGCGGGCGTGTAACGACGGTCACCGGCGTTGCCGACAACCCGATGCTCTACTACATGGGCGCCGCCGGCGGTGGCCTGTGGAAGACGGAAAACGCAGGGACGACCTGGGAGAATGTTTCCGACAAGCACTTTGAAGTAGGCACCATCGGCGCCGTCGCGGTTGCCGATTCCGACCACAACGTCTTATACGTCGGCACCGGCGAATCGCCGATTCGCGGCGTGACCACCAGCCACGGTAATGGAGTGTATAAATCGACCGACGCCGGCAAGTCCTGGGCACACATCGGGCTGGACAAGGCGGGTCAGATTTCGCGGATAAAGATTCATCCGCAAGATCCGGACGTGGCTTACATCGCCGTGCAGGGGGCAATCTGGGGGCCTAGCGAGGAGCGCGGCATCTTTCTCACCGAGGACGGCGGCAAGACCTGGACGCATGTTCTGAAGGTAAGTGAATCCACCGGTGCCTCGGATCTGGCGATGGATCCGACGAATCCGCGTATCCTCTATGCAGCCATGTGGAATCACTGGCGCAACCCCTGGTTCATTCATTCGGGCGGCGAGGATGGAGGCATTTACAAAAGCACCGACGGGGGCGACACCTGGGCCCAGCTCGAGGGCGGACTGCCCAAACTGGTGGGCAAGATCGGCGTGGACGTCTCGGCCAGCAACCCCGATCGTGTCTACGCCATCGTCGAAGCCGAGCCGGAGAAAGGCGGTCTGTATCGAAGTGATGATGCGGGTGAAACGTGGAAACTGATAAACGGCCATCGCGTGTTGCACACTCGTGCTTGGTACTACAACCACATCACCGCCGATCCGGTCGACGAGGACACGGTCTGGGTATTGAACGTACCGCTGATGAAATCCGTCGACGGCGGCAAGACCTGGGAGAAAATCGACACACCGCACGGCGATCATCACGATCACTGGATCAATCCCAACGACAACCGCATCATGATCAACGGCAACGACGGTGGGGCGACGGTGACATTCGACGGCGGCAAGACCTGGTCCAGCATCATGAACCAACCCACGGCGCAGTTTTATCGTGTCGCGACCGACAATTTGTTTCCCTATCGGATCTACGGCGGCCAGCAGGACAACTCGACGGTGGCGATTGCGAGTCAGTCTTTCAACGGCGGTATCGGCGTTCGCGACTACTATGCGGTGGGCGGGGGTGAGAGCGCGCACATTGCCTTTGATCCGGATAATCCCCGGCTCGTCTATGCCACGACGATCAACGGCACGCTGACGGAGTACGATCGCGACACCGAGATCAGGCGCACGATCATTCCTTATCCCGAGATGGTTTACGGCAAAGACTCACGGGACCTGAAGTACCGGGCCAACTGGAATGCGCCGGTCGCGATGTCGCCGCACGATCCCGGCATCGTTTACTTTGGCACCCAAATCCTGTTAAAGAGCACGGATGGCGGTACCACCTGGACCGAGATCAGTCACGACCTGACGCGCAACGATGCCGAGAAACAAGGCAGAAACGGCGGCCCGCTTACCCCCGAGAACGTCGGCGCCGAGTTCTACAATACCATTTTCTATGTCGTCGAATCACCGGCGGAAGAGGGGACGATCTGGGTCGGCAGCGACGACGGCCTGGTTCACGTCACCCGCGACGGTGGGGAGTCCTGGAACGATGTGTCGCCAGGACATCCTGATGAGGCTCAAATCAACGCCATCGAGGTGAGTCCCCACGATCCCGGCACCCTGTACCTCGCGGTCACCGGCTTCAAGCACAATGACTTCCACCCGTACATTTACAAGACGACGGACCACGGCGGGAGCTGGCGTCGCATCGACGACGGGATTCCAGACAACACGTTCGTGCGCGTCGTCCGTGAGGACCCGGTTCACAAAGGCTTGCTCTTTGCAGGGACCGAGGCCGGCTTGTTCGTCTCGTTCAATGACGGGGGTGACTGGCAGTCGCTCCGGCTCAACTTGCCGCCGGTGCCGATCACCGATTTGACGATTCGCCAGAACAATCTCGTTGTGGCGACGCAGGGTCGAGGATTCTGGGTGCTGGACGATTTGTTCGTCGTGCAGCAGGCGTCAGAGGACTTAGCCGCGAAGGCGTTGCACGTCTATACGCCGCAAACCACCCATATGCTGCCTCGCGTACCGGAAGCGGGTGAGTTCGAAGGCAAGAATCCGTCGCGCGATGTCCCGTTTTACTACTTCATCCGAGATGAGATCGAAGGCGAGCTCTCCGTCGACATTTTGGACGGTACCGGGCGCGTGATACGTCACTACTCCAGCGAGGAAAGCGATCACGACCGTTGCCGCATCGGCAACATGGATCCGCGGCGCCCGTTCGAGATCAAATACCCCTCCACCAAGCAGGGTTTAAACAAGTGGGGCTGGAACCTGCGCAATGAGAACATCCGCTGCATACCGGATATCCCTCTCTTCGCCGGCTTCAATGGTCCGCGGGTGGTTGCTGGCCAATATCGAGCAAGAATTCAAATTGGCGAGTACGAAGATACGGTGGAGTTCACGATCGATCAGGATCCACGCTCGCCGGCGAGTGATGCCGACACCCGGGAATGGGGGGCACGCCTCGATGAGGTCAGCGCGCTGATGAATGACATCCTGACCCACCTTCACGATCTGAGAACCGCCAGAGAGCAGATCCAGGCCCTGATGTCCGACCAAGCCGACGAGGATGAGCTGCAACGAATGGGCCGTGCGGCGGTCTCTGAAATTGGCCTGTGGGAGGCCCATATCACTCAGCTCAAGCACGAGACTTACGAGGACGAGGATGCGTGGGAAACGATGCTCGCGGGACAGCTTCGCTTCCTGATGGACGTCATCGACAGCACCGGGGCGCCGGTAACCGACGGTGCAAAGACGCGACTGACAGACCTAAAGGCCGAGTGGCAAACTCGGCAGGCGGAGCTAAGCCGCATCTCCGACGAGCACTTGCGCCCGATCAATACCTGGGCACAGCAACAGGGCATCGATCACGTACGTGTGCCTTGAACTTTAAGATAGCTCTTTTTATAATATAAGGAAGCTTTATTAGTGCGGACGCATCGAATCTCCATTCGACACGCCCGCTGGAATCGCCCGGCTCTCGCCGGGCGATTGTTATTGGATAGGTGTTCCATCAGCGTCGATGTAGTGAATTTCCCCGAAACCGAGCTCTTTGATGCTCTCTTCAATTTGGGCCCTATCGCCCACCACCACCCAGACCAGGTTGTCGGGATGGACGATGGATTTTGCCGCCTCGGCAACGTCATCGGTGGTGAGGTTTCGGACTTTCCCCGGATAGGTCTGGTAATAATCATCCGGGAAACCGTAGCGGACGATGTCGGAGATCGATGAGGCCACCGCATTCATCGTCTCCTGAGAGCCCGGCAACTTGAGCGTCAGGTTGCTTTGCGCTTTTGCCAGCTCTTCGGCGGAGAGAGGCCTCGTTCCGGTGATATCGCGAAGCTCCCGATCCAGCTCGGCCATGGACTCTTTGGTTTTGTCGCTTTGTACCGGGGCAAAAATGATGAACGGGCGCTGGCCCCGGGCTCCGACCAAGACCGACGCTACCCCGTAGGACCAATGCTTGTCTTCCCGCAAATTCATATTCAAGCGGGAAATGAACATGCCGCCAAGCGCGGCATTCATGGTCTCGTTGGCGATCTCCTGTTCGTTCGCCTTGGGGGGAGCGACGTGGCCGGCCAGGATCACCGATTGGATGGAACCGGGTTTGTCGATCAAGTAGACCGCCGATTTTTCTCGATGGCTCACTTCAGCGATATTCTTCTTTGGCACTTTCCCTTTTTCCCATCCTGAGAACAGTGCATCCAGTTTGGGGGTGATTTCTCCGAGCGTCGTATCTCCGACGATCACCAAGGTGGCGTTTTCAGGTTTGAACCAGGTGCTGTGAAACTTCTCCAGATCTTCGATAGAGATAGAACCTACGCTGGCGTCGGTGCCCGAGCCGGTAAACGGTGCCCCATAAGCGTGTTCTTTCCCATATAGCAGTGCCGGGAAAACGCGGAGTGCCATCTGGAACGGCTGCGCTTTCTCGCGCTGGATAGCGGCTTGGAGCTCGGCCTGCAAGCGTTTGAATTCGGCTTCCGGAAAGGAGGGATGAAGAATCACGTCAGCATAGATCTGCAGGGAGTCATCCAGGTTCGCCTTCAAAGCGGAAAGTCTCACCACCGACATGTCGAGATTGGAGCCGCTCGAAAGTCGCGCCCCGAGAGCGTCCAGACGCTCGCTGATTTCCAGAGACGAAAGGGTCTCGGTCCCCTCGTCGAGCATATCCATGGCCAGCTTGGCGGTGCCCGGCCGAGCAAACTGGTCGGCTGCGTAGCCGGCATCTAAGAGTAGTCGGAAGTTGACGACCGGAATTTGATGTCTCTCCACCAGGATGACTTCCAGGCCGTTTGCAAGTGTGGTCCGCTGGAAAGGGGGGAGATTCAAATCCGGTGGTGGCCCCGGTTCCGGCATTTTGGACCGGTCTGCCGCTTCTGTACTGGTTTGGTACTCGGGAAATGGATGGATCTCGAGGATATAGACCCCGTCGGAGAGCCACTGGTTGGCGGTGGTTTTAATGTCTTTAGTTGTGGCTGCGGCAATGTTCGTCAACCGGTTCTTATAGGCATCCGGTGAGCCGCCATAGACCTGACTGGTGGCCAAAATGTCCGATTTTCCACCGAATCCGCCGATCCGTTCGATGCCGCGAATGAGTCCTGCCAGGTACTGGGTCTTGGCCCGTTGCAGTTCCTCTTCGCCGGGCCCCTCGGCCAGAAAACGAGCCAGCTCCTCATCGAGGGCCTTCTCGACCTCGGCAAGCGGCACCTCGGGCTTAGCGGTTGCCTCGATAGTGAAAAGCCCGGCGATCTCGCGAAGCTCCAGATCGACTTCGACGCTGGTAGCGATCTGGTCCTCGTATACCAGGCGTTTGAAGAAACGCGATGTTTTACCCGAGGCCAGAATGTCGCCGACGAGCTCCAGTCGGTCTCCATCGACCGAGCCCCACTCGGGGACGTTCCAGACTTTGTAGATGCGGGCCTGGGGAACGCGGTCTTGAACCGTCTGCCGATGAGCTCCCCGTCTCTTGGCAATCCACCGAAGGTGCTTCGCCACCGGAGGGCCGGCGGGAATTTCTCCAAAGTATTTCTCGACTTTTTCCTTGGCCACCCGGGGATCGATGTCTCCGGCAATGGCGATGACGGCGTTCGCCGCCCCATAGTAGGTCTTGAACCATTCCTGCACGTCTTCCAGGGAAGCTACGCCCAGGTCTTCCATCGACCCGATGACCGACCAGGAGTAGGGGTGTCCTTTCGGAAAAGTGTTGTCGGTGACGAGCTGGTAGGAAACGGCGTAGGGCTGGTTCTCGAACTGGCGTTTCTCGTTCTGGACCACCTCCCGCTGCTCGTCCAGCTTGGCTTGATCGATGGCGCCTAGAAGGTGCCCCATGCGATCCGATTCCAGCCACAAGACGGTATCGAGCGCCGGGGTCGGTACGTTTTGGAAGTAGTTCGTACGGTCCTCACTGGTCGTCCCGTTGAGATCGGTGGCGCCCAATCGCTCCAAGACCTGGAAATAATCGTCATTGAAGTTCTCGCTGCCGTTGAACATCAAATGCTCGAACAAGTGGGCGAAACCGGTCTTGCCCGGCTTTTCGTTCTTAGAGCCCACGTGGTACCAGATATTGACCGCCACGATGGGGGCTTTATGGTCCTCGTGGACGATGAGGGTCAGTCCGTTGTCGAGAACGAATCGAGTGTATGGAATATCGATATCCTCGGCCTGTCCGCCGGCGATAGCCGGCAAGGCCAAGGCAAGAAACATGGTATAAATCAAATAGTTACAAGCTCTGGGACGCATTAATTCCTCCTTGCAAGAGTGCGTCGACACACGAAAAGACTTACGAAAACCAAAGGTGAAAGTTCCACCCGTCGGAAAGCTTGCTTCGATACCGCCCAACGAACTACCATCAAGCGCCTGAAACGGTAACAGAGGGCTTGCGTAGGACTATGGTTGATAATCGAGGTGTCACTCCACGAAGCATCCGCCGCATCATTATAGAGCAATCCAAGCGTGCCGGTGTGGGGCATATCGGTTCGGCACTCTCCATTGCCGACATCATCGCTGCAATCTACGGCCACATCTTACGGGTGGCCGAGCCGGAAGACCCCGATCGGGACCGGTTCATTCTGTCCAAAGGTCATGCAGCGCTGGCTCTCTATGCGGCCCTTTGGATGAGAGGATGGATTACCGAGGAGCAGTTGAACACCTACTGCGGGGACGGGAGCCTGCTGGGCGTTCATCCGGAGCGCGAACTCCGGGGGATCGATTTTTCTACCGGCTCCCTCGGGCACGGACTCTCCATCGGTGCCGGTGCGGCTCTGGCGGCGCGGATGGAGGATTCCTCGCGGCGGGCCTTCGTGCTGGTAAGCGACGCCGAATGTAATGAAGGGGCCCTGTGGGAAGCGGTCATGTTCTCGGCGCATCACCGTCTCGCCAACCTCATTGCCATTATCGATCTCAACGGTCAGCAGGCGTTGGGGTATACGGACGAGGTGTTGTCTCTGACGCCCTTGGCCGAGCGCTGGAAGGCATTTGGCTGGGACACCCGGGTCATCGACGGCCACGACGTGGCAGGGATGAAAACCGCCGTGGATTCACTCGATACCCATGCCGGCCCTCCGCATGTGTTGATCGCACGCACCTTGTTCGGTAAGGGCGTTTCCTACATGGAAAGCCAAATCAAGTGGCACTACTGGCCCATGAACGATGACGAATACCGGCAAGCGCTGGTCGAGATCGGAGCCGGAGAGTGAGAAAGGCCTTCGCCCAGACCCTGGCGGAGCTGGCCGAGCGGGACCGGCGCATCTTTCTGCTCACCGGGGACCTCGGCTTCATGGCACTGGATCCGTTTACCGAGCGTCACCCGAAGCGTTTTTTAAACGTGGGGGTGGCGGAACAAAACATGGTGGGTTTGGCCACCGGACTCGCCGAGTCCGGTTTCCTGCCCTTCGTATACTCGATAGCCACTTTCGCTTCGCTCCGGGCTTATGAGTTCATCCGCAACGGACCGATCTTCCACCGGCTACCGGTTCGCATTATCGGAGTCGGTGGAGGCTTCGAGTACGGCTTTGCCGGCCACTCTCACCATGGCTTGGAGGACGTGGGAGTGATGCGTCTCCAGCCCGGCCTCACTTTAATAGCCCCCGCCGACCACAAGCAAACCAGGGCGGCTTTGCTGGAAAGCTGGAATCTCCCCGGACCGGTTTACTACCGCCTGGGCAAAGACGACCGAACCACCGTCCCCGGCCTCGATGGCCGCTTTTCCCTTGGGCGAGCCGAGCTCATCCGGCAAGGCACGGACCTCTTGATGGTGACTTTGGGCAGTGTTTCGAGCGAGGCGGCGGCCGCCGCCGAGTCGTTGTCTTCGATGGGCATCGGCTGCGCCGTCATGGTGGTCGCCGGTTTGAACCCTGCGCCGGCGGATGACGTAGCGGAGGCACTGGTTCGATTTCCGATGGTCATGACCGTGGAAGCCCACTACGTCACCGGTGGGTTGGGCTCGTGGGTTTCCGAGCTGATTGCCGAGCGGGGACTATCGGCGCGGTTGGTTCGCTGCGGGGTGAAAGGCCTCCCTGACGGTGTGACCGGCAAGCAAAGCTACTTGAGGAAAAAACACGGCTTGTCTCGAGACCAGCTCGTCGAGACAGCCCGGAAAGCCCTTTCAGCGGAATGAAATGTCGTACTCCCTGATATCCGTCATCTTGCCGGTTTACAACCAGGCCGATCATATCGAGGCGGTCCTCGAGGAGTATGAGACGGCGCTCGGCAAGGTTCCGACTCCCCACGAGCTCTTGCTGGTGGTCAATGGTTGCCGTGACCACTCACTCGATGTTTGCCAGGCTTTGGCGGAGCGCTACGAAACGGTGAGCGTGATCCACACCGAAAAAGCCGGCTGGGGACGTGCGGTGATTTTGGGACTGGCGGCGGCCGGTGGAGATCTTTTGTGCTACACCAATTTGGCACGCACTCATGCGAAAGACCTGACCTTGGTTCTTCTTTATGCCATCGTGCACCCCGGCATCGTCGTCAAGGCAAATCGCAAGATCCGCGACCATTGGCACCGGCGCTTGGGCTCTTTGCTCTACAATCTCGAGTGCCGGGCTCTTTTCGACCTCTCCTATTGGGATATCAACGGCACGCCGAAAGTCTTTCCTCGAAGCTTCGAAAAGCTCATGTCGCTCAGCCGGCAAGATGATTTGATAGACGCCGAGTTCAGTGCCTTGTGCCGGCGCGAAGGCTATCCGGTGCTGGAGGTTCCCATCTTCTCCACTCTCCGCCACGGAGGGGTCTCGAGCACAAACTACGTTTCAGCACTCAAGATGTACTGGGGCGCCATCCAGCTGTGGCGGGTCATGCGGGACGGCAGGCCATGACAGGCCGGGATCCGGACGCGATGTGGGCGCGCCACAACGCGGAGTGGCGGGAGCCGGCACAAATCGCTTCCCAGTGGCAGGAGGCTCGGGACACCGATCCCAAGCTGCTCGGTTTCCAGGCCCGTGGCGCCTGGTGGGACGAACTGGAGAAAAGCGGCATCACCCTGTTGGTCACCCGAGAGTACGAGCACCTGGTCATGGCCTTGACGGTGGCCAAAGGCAAACCGCGGGTCACTTTCATGAGGCTGCCTCACCCATCGGGTCTGGTGGTCGACCGGAAGCGTGGTACGGTTCACCTGGCGAGCACCCGCAATCCAAATCAAATCTATGAACTCCGCCCGGTAAACGGCTTGATACCTCGACTGGACATGGAGCCTGAGATTGTGTCGGGCCGCCCCCTGGTGCCGGTGCGCTCTCACTTTTACCCCGGTTGTTCCTACATACATGATCTGGCGTTGGTTGGAGGCGCGCTTCACGCCAATGCGGTGGGGCAAAATGCGGTGGTTCGAATCGGCGAGAACGGATCGATGAGTCGGGTCTGGTGGCCTCGTTGTATCGAATCGTCCAAAGGGCCGATCTTCGAGCAAAACCACATCCAGCTCAACTCGATAGCTGCCGGAAGCGATCTCGAGAGCTCCTTTTTTTCCGCTTCCGCAGACAGGGTTTCCAAACGCCGTCCCGGACACAGAGATTTCCCCACCGATAAACGCGGGGTCATCTTTGACGGTGCCACCCGGGAGCCGATGGCGCGCGGTTTGACTCGGCCCCACTCCACCCGTTTGCACCGGGGAAAGCTCTGGGCGGCCAACAGCGGGTACGGAGAGCTGGGATTTGTGCGAAAAGGTGACTTCGTTCCGGTGGCTCGGTTACCCGGTTGGACCCGGGGGCTTTGCCTCCGAGGCCGGATCGCCTATGTGGGAACGTCGAGGGTGATTCCCCGGTTTCGCCGATATGCTCCGGGGCTGGACCTGGACGCCAGCATTTGCGGTGTGCATGCGGTGGACACCGGAACCGGTCGGGTCCTGGGCAGCCTCATTTGGCCGCATGGAAATCAAGTGTTCGGGTTGGATTGGATGCCTCTCCGGATGGCTTCGGGATTCCCTTTTGCGATGCAAGGGAGGGGACAATCCTCTCGAGTCAAGAAGCTCTTCTACGCGTACCGAACCGCGTCGAGGTGAATGGTTTATGAGCGACACGTTTCGATTTCTCTTGCTGAGCGCGATGTATGAAAACGGTGGCAACGTCACCCACCGTCATTTGGATGGACATCCTCAGATGTTCGTCTACCCCTTCGAGTCACAGTTGGGCACAAGGCGGGTCTCGGATTCCCTCGCTTCGGTTTTTCCCGTCAAGTACCGATGGCCGGTTTTCTCTTTAGAGGCGACACCCGAGGAGGACTACCGCGCCATCATCGACGAGGAACTGAAAGTGCGCGTCAAAACACCGCGGGTGAGCAAGTTCCGCCACGTGCCGTTCGACCTTTCCGACGAGGAGCGTGAAGCAACTTACGCAAGCTATGTGCGCCGAGCGGGGCGATCCCGGGCTAACAATGTGGCCAACTTTTTTCGCGCCACCTTCGACGCCTGGAAGGATTACAAGCGAACCGGCCGGGAGACCATTTATGTCGGATACAGTCCCATCGTGGTGGTGGACGCCGAAAAAGTGTTGAGCGATCTTCCGCGGGCGAGCATTTTACACGTGGTTAGAAATCCCTGGTCCGCTTATGCCGATACCAAGAAGCGGCCTGTGCCGCCGAGCCTTGCCGACTACCTGCTGGGCTGGACCCTCAATCAGTACCACGCCTTGCTTTACAAGGAGATGTTTCCCGATCGCGTTCATATCGTGAGGCTCGAAGACCTGGCGGACGATCCGGCGGCGGCACTCGGCCCGGTCTGCGAGAAACTCGATCTGGAACGGGCGGATTCCTTGGATGAGACGACATGGAACGGTTCGCGCCTCGGGGAGATCTACCCGTGGGGGACCATTCGTAGCGCCACGCCCGAGGTCAACCGCGCCACTGCCAGGGAGCTGTCTTCGGAGGAGCAAGACGAGATACGCTCGCGTGCCTGGCAGTATCTCGAGGTTTTCGACTACAAGGGTTTCATCTAGCAGATGCCTAAACGCGTCATCCTCACCGGAGGAACCGGTTTCGTGGGAGCCAACCTCGCCCGGAGACTGCTCCGGGACGGACAGGAAGTCCATTTGTTGGTGCGGCCGGGATACCGGTCGTGGCGCATCGATGAGATCCGCTCCGACCTACGGCTGCATGAAGTCCGTTTGGACGATCGAGGATCCCTGCGTAGCGTCATCCAGAAGATCCGGCCCGATTGGGTGTTCCACCTTGCCGCCCACGGTGCTTACGCATCGCAAACCGATCTTCAGCGAATGATAGAAACGAATCTTTGGGCAACCATCCACCTCGTCGAGGCTTGCCTGGAGTGTGGATTCGAAGCCTTCGTCAACACCGGTTCGTCATCGGAATATGGCTTGAAGGATCACGCGCCGTCGGAGACCGAATACCTCGAACCGAACAGCTACTACTCGGTGACCAAGGCCTCTTCCACTCTGTTTTGTCGCTACACGGCACGAAGACGAGGTGTTCACCTTCTGACGTTGCGCCTCTACTCCGTCTACGGACCCTATGAAGAGCCCACCCGCTTGATGCCCAGCCTCATCCTTCGTGGCAGGCAAGGCGAGCTGCCTCCACTCGTCGATCCGGACATCGCCCGGGACTTCGTTCATACCGACGACGTAGTGGAAGCTTACTGTCTTGCGGCCAGCCGTTCCGGCCAGGAAAACGGAGCGGTTTACAACGTGGGTACCGGGATTCAAATGAGATTGCGGGACGTGGTCCGAGTGGCTCAGCGGGTGATGGCGTTGGACGCTACGCCTCAGTGGAGGAGTATGCCGAGCCGACATTGGGATACCGCGGTGTGGGTCTCGGATCCCGGAAAGATACGGGCCGAGCTCGGTTGGTTACCACGATATACGTTCGAGCAGGGCTTTCG
>SDBT01004402.1_pt1 | contig 23963 bp, 23 predicted proteins | sample 2277101 | NCBI WGS metagenome assembly SDBT01 (sample SAMN10404973, study PRJNA504765) | marine sediment metagenome | isolation source: marine sediment core GS10_PC15, 103 cmbsf | place: Arctic Ocean: Southern Knipovich Ridge | collected 2010 | reverse complement strand
TGGTGCCTTTTGCACAGGTGGGCGATCGAATTGTTCAGTAGTTCACTCCCGGGCGTTGAGTTGACACTGAGATGTGCCGTGGATAAAGTAATTTGCCGGAGCGCGGTCACGTGCTCCAATGATCTACAAACAGGCCGTAAACCTTCGGGGGGAAGGGCGTTTTCCCCCGCCAATGCCCGCTTCCCTGGGGGGACGAAGGCCTGTTCTCGTGGCCCACGGGCGCTAGTTCGTGGGCCACATCTTTTGGGCCCGGGAACTTCAACGGATCGCGGCTGCGCGAGCGCAAGGGGCGCGATGAGAAAGGAAGACCTACCCGGCTGGGAGGACGCCGACACCGAGTCGGAAGACGAGGATGCCGCCGTGGTAGCCGGTCAGGATCAATGCCACCGTGCCGAGGACCGCAAGCGCCCAGTACAGTCCTTGATAACGCTGCGGCAGGGATCCTCTCAGCGCTCCTCTCCAGACCAGGCATGCGACGAAGCAGGCCAAGGTGACAATCGCGAGGTTGCGGTGATTCAGCAGCGTGCGAGTCAGATGGTCGTCGCCTGTAACGCCCTGAGCCGCCGCGAAGCCAGAAAGCAGCGCGAAGACCGCAGCCAGAGTGCCGAACTGCAATGTCCACCAGGCGACAACTCGCAGGTCGCGCTCTTCGACCGTTGCTGCAATCAAGTCACACACGAAAGAGGTGACGAGAAGCGCGACAGCAAAATCGACAACGATCGCGTGAGGCACCATGAGCATTGGCCTCGCTTGCTGATGAGATCCTGCTCGGCTGAATTCGCCGGGCACCACCTCGACCGGAGGCTAGCCGGAGGACAGGACCATGTCTGCCTTGACGGGGTCCGATACCTTGAAGATGCACATGGCGTTGCCGGAAGAGCTGGCAACCGTCACGTAGGCATAGTCGACGTTGATGTTCTTCTCAGCCAGCAGCACCGCTACCTTACCTAAAGCCCCGGGCTCGTCCGATACTTCGACCCCGAGAACATCAACGGTGGAGAACGGCAGGTCCGCAGTGCGCAACGCCTGGGAAGCCTTCTCGACATCGTCGGCGATCAACCGGACGATTCCGTAGTCAGAGGCCTCCGATGTCACCATGGCGCGGAGGTTCACGCCCTCGGCTTCCAGGGCGTTGCAGAGGGTCGCCAGGCGACCCGGTTCGTTTTCGAGAAACACCGTGATCTGTCTAAACACGGACATGTTCAGCTCTCACTCCTGGTCTGAGTGGTCTTCATCCCCCGGCGCGCAGCCGCTGCAGCCGCAGACCTGCCTCCCGCAGCGTCTCATTCCGTTTGCAAAAAGCGAAGCGAACCTGTTGGGCGCCCCTTGAAGGTTCACTATAGAACGACGAGCCAGGAACAACAGCCACTCCGATCTCCTCGATGAGGTAGTCGGAGAAGGCCAAATCGTTGGCAAAGCCGAAACTGCTGATATCCGTCATCACATAATAGGCGCCATCGGGAACGAAGACCCCGAATCCGGCATCCTCTAGCGCCCCGCAGAGCAGGTCACGTCGCTCACGGTAGGAGGCGCAGAGACGGTCATAGTAGTCCCGGGGCAGGGCCAGGGCTATCGCCCCAGCTTCCTGTAGCGGGGCTGCGGCCCCGACCGTAAGAAAGTCATGTACCTTCCGGATCGCAGCCGTGATGTCTTCTGCCGCTATGGTCCAGCCGACCCGCCAACCCGTCACCGAGTAGGTCTTCGACATACCGTTGATGACTACAGTGCGGTCTCGCATCCCGGGCAGAGTGATCATCGAACGATGGTGAAGAGGTCGATCGGGACGATCGTAAATGATGTGCTCGTAGATCTCGTCGGTCACTGCCACGGCATTGTGCTTGATGCACAGTCCGGCGATGCGAGTGAGCTCTTCGTCGCTGAAGACCTTTCCGGTCGGGTTGTTCGGCGTATTCAGAATGACGATCTTCGTGCGGTCATTGAATGCAGCCTCGAGCTCGGTCATGTCGATACGCCAGTCGGGTGGCCGCAAGGACACGAAGCGCGGCGTGGCTCCCGAGAGAATCGCGTCGGGGCCGTAGTTCTCGTAGAAGGGCTCGAAGACCACGGCTTCATCCCCCGGGTTGATCAACGCCAGCATCGTCGAGATCATCGCCTCCGTAGCGCCACAAGTCACCGTGACCTCACGCTCAGGATCGATCCTCACGCCGTCCTGCTCGAGCTTGGCAGCCAATGCATGGCGAATGCTGCGCGCTCCCCACGTGATGGCGTACTGGTTCACGTCGGCTTCGATCGCCTCCACCGCAGCCTGTTTGATCTCGGCCGGGGCGGGGAAGTCCGGGAAGCCCTGAGACAAATTCAGGGCACCATGCTGGAGCGCCTTGCGAGTCATTTCCCGGATCACTGACTCGGTGAATTGCTCGACCTTGGTGGACAGAGAGGGCCGCGCCACCTCTCTGTGTCTACTGTCCGTGCTGCTGGATAAGTTGCCTGATCGGGATCCTGGCGATGAGGATGTTGGTGCCACGGCGTACCTGCGTTTGAGTCGGTTGGGTTCCTGCTACGATTTCTCAAGATACGATCCGGTCATGTTACGTGGGCGGCCCCATGGTGACCAGCAGCACATGCGATAGCAGCGATTCCGGCGCACCTTCCGGCCGGGGGTTCGCGAGCCGGGCTCAGAATCTGATGGTTATCCCTCCAGAGAGCTCGACGTTGTGCAGTGTCGTGTCCCGCACAAGAAACAGTGCTTGGCGAAACTCGGGATCGAGATCAGCCACTTTCAGGGGCGTGATGTGGTCCTTTAGATCCACCCGGGCACCGACGGTCCCGAAGGCCATCTTGATGCCACCGCCGAAGACGTAACCGAGCACAGTTTCGCTGGGAGTGTTGCCCGTCTGCAGCCGAAAGTGGTGGAATCCGAGCCCGCCGCCGATATAGGGCTGTACGGGTCCCGGGAAGAGGAGGAGCTGGACCTCCGCCTCGGCATAGATCAGCTTGGCGTCGAACGAGCTTCCACCCGATAGATTGATGGCACTCGGGCTGTAGATGATGCTGCCCTCGACAGCGAACGGGAAGGCAGTCACTCCTATTCGGCCGCCGAAAAGAGGAGCGTTCTTGAAGTCCTCAGCGATGTTGGGCAGGTCGATCACGCCGAGCACGTCTCTGAAGCTGTCGCCGATGAGAGCGCCGATGACGAACGAGACCTCCTGTGCGGCTGCAGGTTGAGGGACAAGGAGCGCGCCCGTGAGGAAGAGCAGAGCCCCGGCGATCAGTCGTTTCGCGCGCATTGAATCCTCCAGTGCTGGATCGAAGAGCTGAGCTGCCTGGGTGGGCGAGTCCGGCAAGCTGCCAAGCTGCTGGCCATCATTCTATCTCAGACGGCGGAGAAAGCGTGGGCCGGTGGTGGGTTCGCAGGGCGGGGCTGGGGGGCGCCGAGCCCAATCCCCATCCCTGTCCCCAAAGCCCTCTTTGCCGAGGGGGACTGGAGATATTCAGCCTCATGGTGCACTGTTTGAGCCTGAGTACATGTGACCGACGCAGCCCAAGAGCAGCACTTGGTGGTCACAAGCAGGAGCCAGTATCGGAATGGAGGCACCCTTCTCCGTTATCTATAGCTAGGGTGTATCCAGAGGTGGCACGTCTGGGGGCCGTTGCAGGGGGGAGGTGTTTGATGAAGGCCAATACTTTGGCCAGACTCGGGCTGAAGGAGTTTCTGTGCCGCACGGCACACATATCCGACCTTGACGCAGCACTGCGGGCCGCCGCGAGGGCCTGCCTCCAGGTGCCGGGGGCACGGCACGCCTGGGCGAGCCTGCAGGCATCCGAGGTTCGGGTTCCCGATCGTGCGTCATTCGTCGGTGAGTTGCCCTACGGGCTCGAGGTGCCGATCGAGCTCGCCGGCCAGGTTTGCGGCACGGTAGGACTTGCTGCCGCCGAGCCGGTCAACGGTGCTTCGCAGGTCGTTGCGAGCATGGTTTCCGGAGTGCTGTCGACCTGGGAGGCGCGGCGACGCCTGGCAGAAAAATCACCGTCGCACACGATCGTCGGGTACAGTCCCGAGCTTCGTAGCGTAGAAGCGCTGGCGCACCGGTTCGCGATCCTCGATGAACCGGTCCTCATCATGGGTGAGACCGGGACAGGGAAGGAGCTTGTGGCGCGCACGCTCCATTGCCTGAGCCCCAGACAGGATGAGGTGCTGTGGGCGTTCAACTGTGCCGCTGTTCCTGAGGATCTGCTGGTGAGCGAGCTCTTTGGCCATCGCCGTGGAGCTTTTACCGGAGCCATTCGCGACCAGCGCGGCCGTGTCGAAGTAGCCAACGGCGCCATTCTCTTTCTCGACGAAGTGGGAGATATGGGGCCCAAGATGCAGGCTGCGCTTTTGCGTCTGATCGAGACCGGCGAGATTCAACAACTCGGTGACGAGGGCAAGGGTCAGCAAGTGAACGTCCGCATCATTGCGGCAACCAATCGTGACCTGGAGATCGAGGTCGCCGAGGGTAGGTTCCGCAGTGACCTCTACTACCGGCTCAGCCCCCTGACCATCAGGGTCCCGGCATTGCGGGAGAGGCTGGTTGACATCGTAGTCTTGGCCCGCCATTTCGTGTCTCGACTCGAAAGTAGCTGGCAGAGACCCCTCGAGCTCGGCGATAGCGCGATCCAACAGCTGGTCGCCCACCCGTTCCCTGGCAACGTGCGCGAGCTTCGAAATCTGATTCTGCAGGCGGCTGCTACCTGCGTCGATGGCCGAATCGAAGACCTCCACCTGCCCTGTTCAGGTCAGCCTCCCGCGAGCGTCGCTCTCTCCTGGCCGCGCACGGGTGGCACTGGACACACGGCCTCGTTCGGCCACAACCGTGGGCATGTGGACTCGAGGCAGGATCGTCTTGGGCACGGGCAGCCGAATGTCGGCATCAAAGGTGCCCGAGCTTCCAGTGCCAAGGGCAACTTTCCCAGGGCAGAAGGCCGAGTCAGCAGCACGCGCAGGAACTCCAGCGGCCGTGGTGATGGCAGGTCAACCGACCTCAGCTTGAGCTTGGAAGCCGTGACAGCCGATCACCTGCGCAAGGTCCTTGCCATGGTTGAGGGCAACGTTAGCGAGGCGGCCCGACTGCTGGAGATACCAAGGACAACGCTGCAATCGAAGCTGGAGCGCTACGGGCTGCTTTAGCCGGCACTCCTCACCACGAACCGTGGTGAGGAGTGCCGGCCTGCGAGCATCTCTCCCCTGTCCTGCTGCGGGCCGTGGGACCTGGACGGGATCAGCTACCGTCAGTGCTGGGCGTCGCCTTCATTCGGGGGTATGGGCTGCAGGCCGGGCACGAGCTCCTCCATCGACTGCAGAATGCTCGCGACGTGGTCTTCGCTCAGGCCACCCCCCCAGACTTGCCGAATCACACCCTCGGCATCGAGGGCCAGGGTCTGTGGGACAGCATGCAGGCCCAGGTCCGCCACGAACGAGCGAACGTCTTCCACAACGAGAATGGAAAACTCCGCCCGCGAGGTTTCTGCGAAACGCTGCGTACTCTCGCGATCGTCAAGCGATAACGCTATGAAACGCACCTGGTCAGCCAGCGACCGATGGATCGTATTCCAGATCGGCACGTTGGCTCTGCAGAAGGGGCATGTGGTGGTCAGGACCACAAGGATCGTGGCGGGGGTGCCGGGCTCCGCGGGGCGCAGCTCGATGGGGGTCCCGCTCAAATCAGCGGATCTGACCACAGGAAATTGGGTCCCGAGACCGAACTCGCTCTGACTCAGTGTTGGAGCTGAGGGTGGCGGCCCGAAGCGCCTATAGCTCCAGAGACCGAATTGAAGCGCCAGAACGGCGAGGCAGAGCAGAAGCACCGCGCCGATGATGCGCTCGAACTTGGTGCTACCGTCCTGTTGCTCTGCACCGCTGTTTGCATTGCCCGCGCTCACCGCGCCCTCCTGCTCTTCATGTATCAGGGTATTCCGGTGCGCACAAAGATGGCGCGCCGGGCCGATGGACGCAAGGGGTTAAACCCATCGGCCCGCGCGCGCCTCACTGTTGAACTAGGGGTATCTCAGTAGCAGAGCACGTCTGCTGACATGCCGTCAGAGCACCATACGGTGCAACCGCAGCCCCACCACTCCCAGACCCTCGAGCAGCGTTCATCGAAGATGCTACAAAACACGGCGCATGAATCACCACAATCGACCCAGCCGTCGCCACGTCCACCTCTACCACGATCGGCGTAAGCCGGCGATGCGGTCAGGTGCACCGTGGCCAGCACTACGAGGGCGATGGCCCAGACCAGTGTCGCGATTTCGAAATACCTTCTGCGATTGCTCACTGTTTCCTCCTGTTTCAGGTCTACTCGTTCTTTCCCGTTGCTTGCCAGCATTCCTCCGCGCTGGCCCATCAAGATCTAGGTCGAAGAACAGCGGGGCTCCTCCTGTGCCAGAGTCGAGGTCGTCACACTCACGGGGAGTTGGACGCGGTAGTCTGAGTCCTCAAAGAGAAATTCAAGCTATCCCCATCGGCAGCGATCAGGACGCCATCGGAGTCCATCGTGGCTCCGAAGATACGTCCCTCCGCCACCCATTGCTGCTCGAGCTCGCCATCCAGTGTGTAGAGATAGACAACGCGAGAGTTGAGCTTGTGCATCTTGTAGGTAAGAAGGATCCGATCGCCGGAGGCACTCAGGTCCATATGCATGATTGGGTCGAGCCTTGCCTGTGGCATGATTTTGCGAGCCTCCTCCACGCGCTTCTTGGCATCCTCACGGAGCCCAGGCGGATCAATAGGCCACTCGGCAACCTGGGTGAGCTCCCTGTCGAAAACTCTGACAACGAGCTGGCGGTTGTCGAGCCAATACAAGTTGTCCTCCGAATCGAGGACGAAGAGACTGTGAATCCAACCTTTGTAGCCGGCGTCAGGCTTCCTGAGAACTGGCTCCGCGCTAGTGAGATCCCCCGAGTAGCGTGTCAGCAGCGCCTCGCCCTCGCCGGGCCAGACCAGCACTTCACCCGTCGAGGTCGCAACGACGCTCGACGCGCTGCGGTGCTGCGCTGACGCCAGATAGGTCCCATCCGGGGCATACTTGGTGATCCGCCCAAGGCCGTCGTCGGCCACGAACAGATTTCCGTATGCGTCGATTGCGACGCCGGAAGGCTGCTTGAGCTCGCCAGGGCCCTCACCCTTGGAACCGAATACCTGAACGACGTCCACTCTGCTGTGGTCGATGGCCGGGCGCAATTGCAGGACGCGGTTGTTGCCCGTGTCGGAAACGTACAAGTCGCCCGTGCTGGTCGCGGTCAGGATCATCGCCCCATAGAGGGGATCCTCGAGACCATCCAACTTCTCCACGCGGAGCACGGAATCGGCGACAGTCGTGAAGGGGGTAGCCTCCGCAGACTCCGGTGCTGATGGCGAAAGAGCCATGATCGCCACCAACCAGATGGTGGCTGCACCGAGAATGGTGACCCGGCCTATCGGGGAGACAAGGGGACGAACAATTCGCGACATGGCATGCTCCTTGGTTGGAGGTTGTCGCCAAACCAAAGAGCAATCCTCGTGCCAAACACGAGGATTAGTGCGAAATGGCCTGTTTACACGGCCTTACAGCGAAGGCTGCGGTGTCGAGCGGGCGTGCGGTGCCGGGGAACCGTCACAGTCGGCGGATAAAACAAGACACGAGTGCCGAAATATCGGCACCCGTCAAGCTCATGCCGGTGCTAGCGTGGCGCGTCCGTGCTCGCGAGCAAATCGCGGACCTCGGATGCCAGGGCCTCAGCCTCCGAGCCAAAGACGAAGAGCCAACTCTCGGCGCCCAACCGTGGCGCGGCGAGCTCGTCCAGGATCTGGAGAGACTCATCGGTACGCCCGAGCCGCAGAAGCGCGTTCGCACGGTACCAGCAAGCCTGCCTCAGAATTGCGCTGTCACTGCCTTCACCCAAGGATTCCAGGCTGGTTACTGCGTCTTCGGGTCGTCCCGCCAGGTACTGGGCGACGCCCGTGTAGAAACGGAAGTAGTCGGCGTCGGACGGTGCCGGCGATACGTCGGCAAGAAGTTCGAGGACATGCTCGGGCTGATCGGCGAGCAAGGCCTGCCTCGCCTCCACCAACAGCTGCTCCTCCCCAGCACGACGCACGGCATCAGAAGATGGCCGGCCAACGGTCTCGATGAACTCATCGGTAGTCAGATCCACTAGCTCGGCCTGCAGATCGGCGGCAGGCACTAGCTCACCGCGCTGCATAATCGGCGAGGTCCAGATAACGACTGCCAGCAATGCTGCAATCGCCAACGTCGCGGCCAAGCGCAGATGCTGGCCTACCCACCCACGGCCGGCTCGTGGCGCTGGTGTCGGGAAGAGAACTGTGTTGGGCGCCGGGTCGGCTTCCGCCTCACGCAGGACTTTCAACGCCGCATCACGATGCACTCGTAGGTTGACTAGCACCGCATGGGCGTCGGCGCATTCCCGACAGCGATCCATGTGGTTGAGCTGCTCGTCGAGGTCCTCAGGGTGGGTATCCCCGTGAATCAGGCCGAGTAGGTCTTCGGTGCTGAGATGCATGAGATTCGTGGGTTCTTGCGCTTCTAGCGCGCTTTCTGTGCTCCCTAACCGATCAATTAACGGGCCTAGTGGACATTTTCCGACAGCATCTTTCGCAGGTTTTCGAGTGCTGACTGCAGTCGACTGTGCAGAGTGGAGATGGGTGCCCCGGTGAGCTCAGACGCTTCTCGCAGCTTCAGCGGGGGCTCCTGGAGTACCAGCAGCTCAACCGCCTCACGCTGGGTCTCGGGAAGCTCCTGCAGGCGGCGCAGCATCTCCTTGACCTGCGCGGCCTCGGCCGTTTTTTCCTCGCGCACGACCAGGCGCTCCTCCTGGTCGGCGTCGATGCCCCCTAGACGTGGTCCGGGTTCGCCGGGCTCCGCGAAGCTCGTGAGACGGGAGCGGGCTCGCACCCTGTCGATGGCGCAGTGGTTGACGCTGCGAGTCAGGTAGCGCCCGGTCGACTCGACATCAGGGAGGTTCCCGGCCCCGGCGAGCACGCGAGACACGGCCTCCTGGACCGCATCCTCAGCGTCATACGGGTTTCCAGTAATCCGCAGCGCAAGGCGCACCCAGATCTCGCGGTTCTGCTCGACTGCGGCGGCGACCAGCTCGGCTCGGCTCAGTTTGCGCTCTGCTCTCGTTATTCGGGCCACCTGGTGCTCTCCGGGACCGCTGTCCTGCATCGATCATCGGGGAGACGCCATTGGCATCGCCTCCCCCCAGGGCATGATACCTGTGACCAGGTAGGTGACAGGAGACAAGAATGCCTACCACTCGAACACAGCGGCCCCTAGCCCTGAGCAGTTTGCCGTTGCGTCCGCAGCGGCTGACCGAGATTCAAAGGTAGCAAATTCCACCATGTAGGCATACAGCAGTTCGACATCGGTGGCCTGGAGATACCGAGATGGGAGGCGAAGCTCGTGGCTACCATCAAAGGGCAGGACCTCGGGTGGCGAGCTGATAGTAGCCGCGCCGTACCCGGGTGAAATCGTCGTACGAAGAAAGAATCGACGAAACCGTGACGTTCGGATTCCTGGCCCTGATCTCGGCGCCCATCGAAATCACCCGATCGGTGATGTCGGAGACCCGCATCGGGCTCTCGGCTTCGGACAAGACTCGCTTGCAAGCGGCGACGATGGTATCGGGCCTGCCGCCGCCCGAGCGTCTTCCACGCCCGGATCCCTCGCCCTGTGCCGGTTCAATCTGAGATGCCGAATCAGCCGACATGCGGGCGCGTCGCACCTGCTTGGACAGGCGGTTGAGCGTCCTGGCCAACTCCTTCGAGGTTATTACCGCTCTCTCCAGCTCTTCCTCCAGGTCGAAGAGCTTCCTCGCATACCTGCGACTGACGGCAGCCCGCTGCTGCAATGCACGCCGCTGCCCGCCACCCCGGCGACCGAGGTTTTCGACCTTGATCTTCTTGAAGACGGAGACGGCCTCGGCTGGGAACTTGCGCATCTTGCCGACCATCTCGCTGGGAATCCTGTCGGGCTGCTCCTTCACGTACTTCGACAAACTGGCGAGGCTGATAGCCGTCTTGGCGGCCATCTCGGTCAAGGTGAATAGCTGCTTGTCCGTCTCTTCCATGGGGTCTTCGCCATTGGCAACCGCGCGGATCATTCGCAAAGCAGCCCGCGGCACCATGGGGTGACTCGGGCTACCCAGATAGGGGATCTCCGCGCGGTGGTCGCGCAGAAGATCCTCGAGGGCTTCCACCTCGATCTCGACTTCCCGGGATACCTGTTCCTTTCCGACAACAAGCTCGGGGTCTTTCTCGAAGGACGGGTACAGTTTCAGGATGCGCTCCACGTCGTCTTCGCTGAGCGAGTGGCTCTCGAGTCCCATGTACTTGATGACTCGAAGAATGGGTGTCAGCTCCAGATGGGGATGCCTACCGTGAAGCTCCAGTGCAGTCATCTGATCTCGAATTCCAAAAGAGCCGCGAGGCTCGAAGAAGTGCGTTTGGAAATGTCATCTAGCGCTCGCGAGTCTTTCCCCTCGCGGGTTTCTCGGGGCGCGTCGATTAGGATTTATGGGGACTTTCGAAAAAGAATCTCGAAACGATTCTGAAGGAACAATAGTGGGGTCCCAGGAGCGTTGTCAAGATTCATAAGGCCGCCTCTTCCTCGACGTAGTCGACGACCTGGGGCTTGATCAGTCGGGCGAAATCGGGGGGGAAAGGAAGCCGCACCGCGAGGACTTCACGATTCGGCGGCACCGTCTCGATGCGCACCTCGGCTGTAAAGAAACCGTCACCCTCAGCGGTACCTCGCAGCTCCGAGTAGGCCTGCTCCCCGAGCTTCATCTTCCAGAGTCTCTCGGCCTCCTTCATTACATCCCGGAGCACCAACGCGGTGTCGGGAAGCACTCGGCCGAGCCTGTAGCTGATTGCCCGGCCAGACAACTCGATGGTCAATACGCGTCTGTCTTCGTCGTGAGGAATGGTCATGTCCATGTGATCTCAGCGCTCAACCAACGCCTGTTTTGGATCGATGCCCAGCAGAGTCGCGAGCTCGTGCAGGTCTGCGACGGTAAAGTCGGGTACCTCGTTCGCGTGCGACGGCTCCACCGCGGCAAACTCGCCTCCGCGAATCCGCACCGTCCACATACCGAGGCTGTTCGCATCGTGGATCTCGCCGACCACACGGTCACCGACACACAGGCAGTCAGAAGGGTCAAAGGCAAAGCGAGCCAGGAGCTGCTGGAATGCCGGCAGCTTCGTTTCACCTTCCAAGCTATTGACGTAGGCGATGGCATCGAAGGTTTCAGCAAAGCCCAGCCGATCGATCTTCTTTCGTTGTGTTTCCGGATTTCCCGCGGTGATCAAGAAAAGACGGCAGCCTCGTTCTCGTAGCTGGCGCAGCAGGCGTCGGCAACCTGGCAGGGGCTCGAGATCGGGGACATCGGCGGCAAAAAAGGCAGTACGCGCCTCTATCGCCACGGATGACAGTGAGGAGCCGGCACAGCCCTGGCTGAATCGCTCCACGGCAGCAGCGAAGTAATTTCCCCCCTGTGCGGCACGGGCTTTGGACCGCAGGAAGTCGATGAGCTCACCACGATCGGCCCCCAATCCGGCGCGCTGCATCGCGTCCGCTGCGTCTTCCAGCGCCAGATCGACGAGCTGTCCGGCAGTGTCGATCAAAGTGTCGTCGAGATCGAAGAAGACTGCACTGGGGGCATCGGATTCGAATGGCCAGCTTGGGTTCGTGAACATGCCGGCTTCTTCGCTAAATGGGTTTGGGAAGCGGAATGAGCTTGGCCCCCGGCACCTGTGCGATGAAGACATCGGCGAGGTGAGAGTGGCAGGTGAAGGCGAGGACCTGGTGTCCCTCGGCAGCGAAGTCTCCCAGCAGTGTTGCTGTCGATGCGGCTCTCTTGTCGTCGAAGTTGACCAGAATATCGTCGGCCACGAGCGGCAGAGGGACGGCCTGGTTCGCATAGACGGCAGCCAGGGCAAGGCGCATGGCCAGGTAGAGCTGCTCGCTTGTGCCGCGCGAGAGTGCTTCGGGTCCTTTGCGTAGCCCGCCCTTCTTTTCCTCGATTTCCAGACGGGTCTCACCCAATGGCGCGAGCACGCGAGAATACCTACCGTTGGTCATGGTCTCGAAGTAGCGGCTGGCGAGCTTCAGGACCTCCGGTTGTCGCTGCTCCTCGTAGACCTGCTTGGCTAAGTCGAAAAGAACGCCCGCGACCGTATAGCCCGCCCACTTTTCGAGAAGCGCCGCGAGGTCCGAGCGCTTCTGCTCTCGATCCTGCAGCAAGTCGGACAGCTCGGCATCGCCCTCGAGATGCGCCAGTCGCTCCCTGACTCCGCCGAGTTGCTCGTTCAGGCCATCACGCTGTGCTGACGCTGCGGCAACCTCTGCCTCCGCGTCCTGCACTTGTCGCTCGATCTGGTCCGGATCGAGGTCCTCGAGCCGCGTTCGCAGGGCCTCCGGCTTCTCCTCTCCGGCAACTGCACGCAGAGCTGCACGTGCCTGAGCATATTGGTCGACGACCGTTCGCAGGCGCATGCCCTGGTCCTCGGCGGCCTCGAGCTCGGCCTGCAGCGCCTCCAGCTCACCGAGCAGAGGCTCAACTGCCTCCTGAAGCCCGGCCTGCAGCGATACCTGGTCGCGGTGCAGACTCTCGAACAAAGCGTTCACCCGCCCGCATGCGACTGTGAGCTCGCTGGTCGCCTTCTCCGCAGTGGCGGAAGATTCGCCGTGCCTCCGATCCTGCTCCTGCGCCTCACGGATGCGGTCCAGGAGATCGAGCGCGCCATCGATGCCGAGGTCGGCGTCGAGACCTTGACTCGCCAGCCACGCTTGCCACTTGTCCTCGGCCTCCTTGAGTGACTTCTGGCCATCCTCGTGCTGGGCCCACAGGGTGGTTTCCCGGTCCGCTGCCGCCAGACGCTCGTCCCGCATCTGCTGGCGACCGCGATGGCGCAGCCACATCATGATGATGCCAGTCATGGCGCCAATGGCACCGACTGCAGAGGTCGTGACCAGCCGGGCAACAGGTGGCACCACAACGGCACTGATGAAGGTGAAGGCGACAGCCATGGCCCAGGTCAGCATGACAGCTTCGCGGCTCACCGGATCCCGCCGCGTGACGATGTTCTCGTACGCGTCATGAGCATCAGCGGCGCGGGCCGAGATCGACTCGATTTCCGATTCGACCTGACGCATGTCCTCGGCAAACTGACGGATCTTTTCGCGCTCCTTCAGGCCCGTGGCCGTGGTACGGATGCGCTCGGCGTCCCATCCCTTGCCCAGGTCCTTGAGATGGGTTTGCAGAGCCGCCTGCGCCGTGTCCGCATCGGCAGAGCCTTTCTGGATTGCGGCTCGCAACTCACGCAGACGCGGGGCGGCTGCCAGAAGGGTACGGATGCGACCGGACTCCCTGAGCAGAGATCGTTGAGAGGGTGGCAGGAGCTCGGCGGGGTCCGACGTCTCGGTGTTTGGCCGCGGGGTCGATGGTGCCGTCTCGTCGCCCCCCCCGCCTGCGTTCACGGTCCCCGCATCCGCCGGTTCGCCGCTCGCCGCCGCCAACGGTACGCCCAGTGCTTTGAGCGCCGACTCCGCAGCCAGCAGGTCCTCGTAGTCACGCCAAGCGCGTTGGGCCCGACGAGCCGCGTCGAGCTGCGACTGGCGCGCGGCGATGATCAGATCTACCTCGGCGAGACGTTCGCCCAAAATGTGTCCCTGCTGCAGCAGGCGAGCGTGTTCCTCTGGTAGCTGCTGCAGCGGATCGATTTCCTTCTGCAGGGTGCTGATCTCGAGTAGCTTCTCCGCGACCGCCTGTTTCCGTCCCCTCGGCAGGTACAGTCGGTCCCTCTCCTTGCGCAGCCATTGGCGGAAGCCGATCGGGTCCTGGCCCCCACTTGCCATTCCTGCACTGTAGATGTGACCTGCGACCTCATCCTTCTGCAGGGTGTCGAGGCGCTGAAGCTCTGTCAGGCCGAAGGCAAAGACGTTCTCGAAAAGTTCTCTGGTCGTGTTGCGCAACAGTTCGGCCAGCTTGGTCTCAGGGAGTAATGATCCTTCTTCATCGCTGATCTGCATCGAACCTGACGAGGTGCCATCGGCACTGCGAGCGATTCGATAGTGGCCGCCCTCGGCGTCGAGATCGATGTGTCCCCCATGCTTGCCGCCTCGCAGTGGCTCATAGCGTTGCGGGTCGCCGCGCCGGGGGAAGCCGAACAGGACCGAGCGGATGAAGGTCATCAAGGTCGTCTTGCCACCCTCGTTGGGTGCCAGAAGGACGTTCAGTCCGGGGTCCAACTCCTCGAGGTCGAGATCTCGCCAGATCCCGAAACCATCGATATGTACGCGGTTGAAGATCATGACGGGTTGCTAGTCCTCACCACTGGAAAGCCACTTGATTGCAAGGCTCTCGGCCGCTGCAATGAGGCGGGGCCAATCTGCGACAGCCCAAGGATCGCCTCCCATGGCAGCGAGCACGCGACGATCTTCCAACAGCTCCGCCACTGCTTCTCGCACGGCGGTGCTGGACTCAGGTTCAGGACCGAATGACTTGCCGGTGCCGATCTCATGGTCTGGAGGGGCCGGCGGTGAAGATCGGAGCTCCTCCGCCAAGCGCAGGAAGTCGCCGAGAAGATCCTGCTGTTCTCGCAACGACCGCATGTCACGCTTGGCCCGTGTCGCGAGATCCAAGCGCTCGAGCCAGACCGTCCCGGGCTCGGCTGGGGAGGCGTGCTCTTCACGCAGCGATTCGGTGAGATCTTGGCCGGCGTCGGGCCGGCGAAGCTCGGCGTGCAGCGGTCCCGCACCGGTCAGGGTCCAGCGCAGGATGTGCAAGCAGTCGCTCGCCTCACCGACGATGCCGCTCGCAGTTTGATTGAAGACCCCGAGCAGGTCGTCGATGGACTGCATCCCCTCTATTGAGGTCCGCAATCGGTGCCAGCGTACGACGTCCGACCAGATCGGGGTCAGGCTGATCGAGCCGTTGGATGCCACCTCGACCAGCGTGCCTCCGCGAGGCCCCGTCTCGTTGATGTGAAGCCCCTGGGGATTACCGGGGTAGTGAATGATGGGTCGCTCTCCATGCAGAGTCTCGCGCTTGTGCACATGGCCGAGAGCCCAGTAATCGAAACGGCGAGACTGCAGATCCTGCAGTGAGCACGGCGCGTATGGAGCGTGCTCCGAGCGGTCGCCGACGCTCGCATGCAGAACGCCGATGGAGAAAGGACCTTCGGGCTCAATGGGGAACTCCGCAGCGAGATTGTGTTTGACTTCTGGACGGTTGAAGGAAGCGCCGTAGACATGGGCCAGGGTCTCCCCGTCACGCTGCAGGGGCAGTGCCGAAACTTCAGGACCGAAGAAATGGACAGAGTCCGGATATTGGATGCTCGATAACCATCCACCCATGGGGTCGTGATTTCCGGCGGTGACATAGGTCGAAATACCCGCCTCGTGGAGACGAACGAGTTGGTCGCGCAGCTTGATTTGAGCGCGCAGGTTTCGGTCTGCCGCGTCGAAGAGGTCGCCCGCGATGATCAGGCCCACAACCTGGCGCTCCACCGCCGCCGTGACGAGGCGGGTGAAGGCAGCTGCGGGTGCGTCCCGGAGGTGAGCGCCGAGTTCGGGCGAGAGGTCGGTCAAACCGCGGAACGGGGCACCCAGGTGAACGTCTGCGCAATGCAGGAATGAGAACGGCTGCATCAATTCGCCCGTACCCAGCTACACGGAGGGATCTGCCGGCGCGGCTCACGCGGCGGCACCCTACCCGTTACCCAGACATGCTCCCGGAGTCGTGTCGCCGGTAGGCGCTCAGGACTCCTTATTCTCCTGCTTGATCTGCGAACGCTTGGGACCGTGGCGCCGTCGGGCTTCTGCCCGCTCTTCGCTGCGCGAGCGAGTCTTGCCATGCGTAGATCGCCAGATCTTGCCCCGCCGGGTGCGTCGATCACCTTTTCCCACTGGCTACTCCAATGCTCGATTCTTCGGTTGACGATAGTTATCAGGACCACCACAGACACCACCCGGTACGCATGAGCGTCCAATCTCCCTGTCTGATAACGCAGGGATCAGACAGCGTCCAGCCGGCAAGACTGTCGCACGGCAGTTGGGTCCACGGCAAGTCGTTGCTCGAACCGGGGTGGCTCGCAAACATCAACCCCCGACGTCGGCGGAGCGGTGAGTCGTGCTCACCTGACCGCGCGAGGCCGGGGGTCCGCCGCTGATCTGCCTGCTAATAGTCGATTCTCATCCGCTTGGACCCGCCAGGCTTGTCGTCGGGCTTGTCTCCGGGCGCGGGTTTCTCGGTGTCCTTCCCAGAGTCGTCTCCGCGCTCAAATCGGCGCGCGCCTAGTCCTCACACACCCTCGCGCCCGCTCGCGACGCCACCCGTTGAGAAGTCCGGGTTAGGATGTCGGGCAAGGTGCCAACCACACGCTGGCGACGCTACACCCAGCTCGTTTCCTGTCACTCGCGCTCGTCGTTCGCGCTTTCTATACCGGATGTGCCGCTACGGGTCGGATTCTTCCGCTCCCACGGCCTGCTATCGAGTTGGGCAACTGAAACTCCAGGGTATTGCCGACCGTAAAACCTCACAACCGGAGGGAGGGGAAACTGCCGGACAGATCCCGAGACCTTGGTTATCGCGGGCCGCGTGATGCACAGTAGGATGGCGAGGCGAAGCACATTCAGTAACGGAGGTGACCATAATGGGTGGTTTTTTTGGAGGGTTCATAATCCTGCTGGCCTTGGCGGCCGTCGTCGCGTTCTTCCTGATCGGCATATACAACCGGCTCGTCAAGCTCCGCGTGAGCACGGAGGATGGCTGGAGCTCGATAGATGTGCAGCTGAAGCGTCGCTACGATCTCATCCCCAACCTGGTGGAAACGGTCAAGGCCTACGCCAAACATGAGCGCGAGACGCTCGAGAACGTGGTCAAGGCTCGCCAGGCGGGAATCGACGCGAAGGGTGTCAAGGAACAGGCACAAGCCGAGAACATGATCACCGGCGCATTGCGGCAACTGTTCGCCCTGTCCGAGGCCTATCCTGACCTCAAGGCCAACCAGAACTTCGGCCAGCTGCAGGAAGAGCTCTCCACTACCGAGAACAAGATCGCCTTCTCCCGGCAGCACTACAACGACACAGTCAGGCGCTATAACGGAACGCTACAGAGCTTCCCGACGAACGTCATCGGCGGCATGTTCGGCTTCGAGAATAGGGACTTCTTCGAGATCGAAGAGGCGGCACAGCGCGAGGCCCCGAAAGTCAGTTTCGAGTAGCCGTGCTGAATGCTGCCAGCCACGACCCGTTGAGAAATCCAGGCTAGGCCGGAGGGAGGGCTGCGACATGCGGGGCAGCGACGCGACTGATATCCGAGTCGAAACAGATCGCCAGGCCGAACCCATCATCCTGATCATTGCAGCGGACAACCTTGCCCCGCAGGAGCCGCGGCAACAACGCCGGGCGGCGCGGACGCACAGCAACCATCGCTTTGGAGCCGACGGGGATCTCCTCATCGATGTTGATGAGGACCCCGAGGCGGCTGACGTTTGCGGTTATGCCGAAGGCGTGGATGAGCGTCAGATCGCTATCGTAACCGTAGACCTCCACGCCAACCTGCAAGGGGCGCCGATGGGCCCTTCTGCGCTCGCGACCGGATGGCTCGGGGGGCGAGTCGACGGCACTGACACCGGCCGAGAAGGTCATGGTCTCGGACGTTTGTTGTTCGTCGGCTCGTGGCCTCGCCCAGGAGCTGGCCGTGAGCATCAGTTTCTGCGAGTCGTCTTTTCTGAGAGCCTGTCGTCCATTCATCTCAACCCCTTTGGGTGCTCACATAACAGCCTCATCGCGGATTTTTCGACCTGAACAGCCATGTCTGACCTCAGCGACGTCACATACCACGACCTGATCGCGGCCAATCGACGCAACAGCATCCTGCTCGTCGCGGGATTCGTGCTCTTCGTGGGGCTCCTGGCTGGCGTGCTGGCGGCTGCCTTCCTCGGGGGTGATCCCACGGCCGGCATCAGTGCCGGCGTGCTGGCCCTTGTCGTCGCCGGCCTGATGGCCGTGTGGAGCTATTATGGCGGCGGCAACGCGATCCTCAGGATGAGCGGTGCTCGCCTCATCGAGAAGAAGGATGATCCGCAGCTCTACAACGTAGTCGATGAGATGGCGATCGCCGCTGGGGTGCCGTCCCCACCGGTCTACTTGATCGACGACACGGCGCTGAATGCCTTCGCAACCGGGCGAGATCCCGACCACGCGGCGCTGGCGATCACCAAGGGCCTGCGGGAGAGGCTCACCCGCGGCGAGCTCCAGGCCGTAATCGCCCACGAGATGTCGCATGTGCGCTATTTCGACATCCGCTTGGCGATGTTGCTGGCGACCCTCGTGGGCATGGTCGTGCTGCTGACCGATTTCTTCCGTCGCGGCCTCTTCTGGACCGGGGGAGGGCGGCGCAAGAGTGGAGGCGATGGCGGAGGGCCTGCGGCGCTGGTGATTCTCGTCGTGGCCATCCTTCTTTCAATCCTCGCGCCACTGATTGCCAGGGTTATCCAGCTTGCGGCCTCCAGGCAGCGTGAGTACTTGGCGGATGCCGGCGCGGTGGAGCTGACGCGAGACCCGGAGTCGATGATATCGGCGCTCGAGAAGCTCGGCGGAGATCGTGAGGTTTTGGAGGTCGCCAATCGCGCCACCGCCCACCTCTTTATTGTGCAGCCGATCAAGAAATTCGAAGCGCGCGCCAAGGGGATGTTTGCTACGCACCCGCCGCTCGAGGACCGAATCGGGCGGCTCGAGGCGCTCCTCCGCTGATCGCGCTCCTGCTTGCCTCCCCGGGATTTCGACCTCAATCCGTACGATGGGCGCTTGGCAACTCGAGCGTTTGCCGGTGATCTGGGGAAGGTTGAGTCAATTTACCACTTTGCGACTGTCTGAAAGGTGGTTTAATATTCTGTGCTGACGGCAGGGAGAGGACCACTTTTCTGCTTGCCACCACATCTTGATCTATCATCTCGAGTGATTCTGAGGCACAGACTTTGGAAGGGAGCGCACCGAGTTGACTGGGGAAAGTCCGGGTAGCGGCGACAAACGAGAGCATGAGCGCTTCCCGAAGAAGCTCTCGGTAGAAGTTCATGTTTTCATTCTGCCCGCGAATCCCGCCGATCCCGGCTACGAGGCCAAGGGGCGTACGATTGACATCGGCCGAGGTGGCGTGCTGCTGCGTCTCGACAAGGAGGTCCGAGAGGGCCTCAAGGTGCGCTTGCGGTTCTGGGAAATGCCGGCGGGGGTGCGCCTGTGGCCGATGATGATCTCGGGCACGATCCTGCGCCTGAAGCGAGGTGAGTTGCCGTCACAGGAGGGCACGATCGGCGCGGGCAGCCTGCTGGCTATCGAGTTCACCGAGCCACTGACGGAGCTCGATGTACCCGGGACAGCATAGTTGAGCTCCCGAACCGGGCTGCTGGCATTCACTGTCGCTCTCACGGCTCTCGCTCTATCAGTAGGGGCTTCTGGCGACGGAATCTGCAGCGTGTTTGCAGCACCCGGCCTGCCCTCGGCGACGCTTCTGGTGCAGGAACCCGGGGCTGAAACGTCCCTCCCCCACGTTCTCATCGTTGCCACGGGTGGCACCATCGCCAGCCGCGCAGGCTCGCCCGAGAACCTCTCGGGCTACAGCGTGGCCGACACGGGTGAAGATCTGGTTGCGGCCGTGCCGTCCATCTCAGATGTAGCCAGGGTGACGGTGGAGCAGTACAGCAATGTGCCGTCCACTGCGATCACGCCGGCTGACTGGGTTCGATTGGCACAGCTCATCAACGGGGCACTCGAGCCACAAGGCGAGGGACCGTATGGGGATGTCGATGCTGTGGTCGTCACACACGGTACCGATGCCCTCGAAGAGACGGCCTTCTTCCTCAACCTGACCGTGAGAAGCGAGAAGCCCGTCGTCATCGTCGGGGCGATGCGCCCGGCGTCGGCGATCTCCGCGGATGGCCCCTTGAATCTGCTCAACGCGACTCGTGTGGCGGCCCATCCGACGTCGCGTGATCGTGGCGTTCTGGTCGTTCTCAATCAGGAGATCAACGCAGCAAGGGACGTCACGAAGACCAATACCAAGCTGGTCCAGACTTTCGCTGCCCGAGGGCTGGGAATTCTGGGCGTCGTGGAAGGTGATCGCCCCGTTTACTACCGGGGCACGGAGCGCCGGCATACCCACGAATCCGAGTTCGACGTTTCTGCTCTCGCTCCTGAGGATCTCCCGCGCGTCGACATTAGCTATACCTACGCTGGCTCTGACGGGGTCGACATCGATGCCTTCGTGGCCAAGGGCGCCAGGGGCATCGTGGTGGCGACGGCTGGCGCTGGAGCTACCACCCGTGGCCAGTCTGCAGCGCTGTGCCGCGCTTTCGAGGCTGGCGTCATCGTGGCTCGGTCGAGCCGGACGGGGTCGGGACGGGTCGGCAGCGGCAGGTCCCGGGGCGAGTCGGTGAGCGCCGATGATCTCAACCCACAGAAGGCGCGCATCCTCCTGATGCTCGCTCTGACAGTGACCGAGGACGCGGGCGAGATCCAGCAGATCTTCGATACCTACTGATCTGGAATCAGCGCCACGACCCTGGCGGGCGCTCCGGTCCCGTCGGCGATCTTCATCGGCATGGTGATGACCGCGAAACCCGACGCCGGCAGTGACTCGACGTTGGTCAAGTTCTCCAGGTTGAACACGTTCGCCGCTCCCAGTACCTGATGCGCCTCGAACAGTGAGCTCACCCCAGGATCGATGCTGGCGGTATCGATTCCCACCCCTGCGACGCCACGCTCGGCCAGCATCGAGGCGGCAGCCTCAGAGATTCCGGGGAAGTGCAGGGTCGTGACGTCCTCCGGAGTTTCGCTGCCGTAATAGGCGTTCCAGTCCGGCCAGAACTTCGCCCAGCCGGACCTGACGATGACTATTGAGCCTGCAGGAATGGTGCCGTGTCGGCTCTCCCATGCCTCCAGGTCTTCGGGCCGCAGGGTCGCATCGGCATCCGTAGAGCATCTGTCGCTGATGTCGATGAGCACCCCTGGGCCAACGAGCGTGTCGATGGGGATCTCGGCAATGGTCAGGCCGCCTTCTGCGAAATGGATGGGGGCGTCGATGTGGGTTCCCAGGTGCTCCGGCGAGCTGAAAGCTCCGGACGCGTACCAGTACCCCTTCTCATTGATCGCCCAGCCCTCGCGCTCGTGCTCGAATGCCGATCCCGTGGGCCAGTACAGGCCTTCCGGACTCAAAGGGTAGGTGAGATCGACCAGGTGCATGCCGTCACCGGCGGCGAGCCGCTGAACAAGACCGGCGATATATTCGGTGGACGTCACCTCCGGGTCGGTTGTGCCTCCCCCCGTAACGCCCGAGGCACCACAGCCGGCGGCGAAAAAGGCGACCGTAAGCAGGAGGAAAGGGACACAAACTGCACAGATGCTGATATTGTGGAATAAGGTGTTTCGTTGCATTGTGCGCCTCCGTGACAGGTTCGGGGGAACATCCGATTCTGAGGGTGCACCATGACGAGGCTGATCGCCACCACAGTGGTCGGACTAGAGGAAGTCGCTGCGCAAGACATCCGCGATAGCTTCGGGCTCCCCGCCCTTGCGGCTCGCAATGGCGCCGTCAGCATCAGCCTTCCGGGACCTGCGCTTCGTCCCGAGGTCATCGAAGCCATCAAGACCCTGAACTACTGGAGTCGTAGCCTCAACCGAGTCGGTATCGTTCTCTGCGAAGGACCATGCCCCGACCTCGACGCCTGTTACCAACTCGCTCTCGGCGCCGACTACTCTTCGCTCATCGACTTTGATCAGAGCTTCGCCATCCGGCCCTTGCGCAAGGGTCACCATTCCTTTACCTCAATCGACCTCGGGCGGGCCATTGGCCAGGCGGTGATCGACAGTGTCAGTGAGGCGAAAGGCAAGAGGCTCGCCGTCGACCTCGATGAGCCCGAGGTCATACTGAGGGCCGGTTTGCATGGCGATGAGTTGCGCCTGTGGCTCGACACCACGGGCGACCTGCCGCTGCATCGCCGCAGCTACAGAAAGCAACATCATCCGGCTTCCTTGATGCCGAGCTTGGCCTACTTGATGCTGCGTATTGCGAACTGGACTGGGGGGCCCCTGATCGATCCGATGTGCGGCATTGCGACCATACCGATCGAGGCCGCGCTCTACGCTCGCGGGATCCCCCCCGGGCAGTTCAGAACAGGTGGCTGGGCCTACGAACGGCTAAGTTGGTTGGACCCGAGCCCGCAGCCCACTGCCGCGGCGGAGGTGGATGCTCCGAGCTCGTTGGTTGCCCAAGGTAGCGGCCTGGATATCCTCGGGATCGAACGCTTCGATCGACATCTACAGGGCGCATGGCTGAACATAGCCGAGGCGGGTCTCAGCGACGAGCTGCGCATCGTGCAGGGTGATGCCGCCGACCTGGAATCCGTCCTGGATGATTCAGAGTGCTACCCCGTGGCGGTGCTCAACCCTCCCTACGGCCGCCGGGTCGGGTCGGGTGGCCAGACGGAGATTTTGTATGGTCGTTTTTGCCAATCGGCTCAGAGGTCCGGGATTCGGCGCATCGTGGTGATCACCGAGTTCCTACGCGCCATGGATCGGTCGTTACGAGATGCCGACTACCAGATCACGGCACAGTTTCCGGTCATGTACGGTGATCTCAGGGCCGTGATCTTCGTTGCTGATCAAGCCTAGCCTGGACTTCTCAGCGGGTGGCTACTACGCGAGCGCGATGGCCTATTCCTCGGCAGGCTCGACGAGCTTCACCTGATCCGGGACGTTGGGCACTAAGCAGAGAAACTCGAACGGACCCTCGAGCACGTCGTACCAGTGTGGTGTGCCGGCGGGAATGTAGACCACATGATGGGCGCTGACCTCGTGGATCTCGTCGGCGATACCGACTCGGGCCCGGCCTCTCAACACATATTGCTCGTGTTCCACCGCATTGGTGTGGGCGGGCATGCCACCACCCTTTTCCATGACGATGCGCCGCATCACGAAATTGTGCGCACCATCCTGCGGGCCGATCAGAATCGCCATGCGCGCGTCCCGAGCCCCACTGAGATGCTCCAGTTCGATCTGGTCGAGGGGTTTGACCGAACCCCTGCTGGGCGAGTCATTGACCCCGGCCGAATTACTCATCGATATCTCCTCGCTCGGGTGGTGTTTCAACCCGCAGGCTCTCGGGCATCGACCTGATGTAGAGATCGCGCTTGGGGTAGGGAATCTCGATGCCACGCTTGTCGAACTCCACCTTCACTTTATCGGTGATCTCGTCCGCAATGGTGCGCCGGCGTCTCGCGTCGGATATCCAGACTCTGATTTGGAGCCCCCCTCCTGATTCCCCGAAGCGTCGGATGATCACCTGCGGCTCCGGGTCTTGCTTGACGCCCTGAACCCCCTCCACGACCTGCTTGATGATCGCCTTGGCCTCGTCGGCGTCGGTGTCGTAGGCGACCTGTATCGGGATTCGAACCCGAATGTCCATCCCCGAGCCCGTGTAGTTGACGATGTCGCGTCGCATGATCTCGTTGTTGGGAATCACGAAGATCAGGTTGTCCGTGGAGCGGATTTTCGTCGCCCGTAGACCGATTTCGACAACGTCCCCCCAGGTGGAGGTCTCACGTGGCGCGTTCCAGACCTCGATGCGATCGCCGATCTGGAAGGGACGATCAATGATGAGCAGCACACCGGCGATGAGGTTGGATAGTGTGTCCTTGGCCGCCAGGCTCACTGCCAGGCCGGCAACGCTGGCTCCTGCTACGAGAGGCGTGACATTGACGCCGAGCTGGTCGAGCGCAAGGATGGCCGCAACCGCGATAACACCGAAGCGCAGCACCTTGTTGAGGAGTGGCAGGGCAGTGTCGTCGAGCGTCGTCGCGGTCCTCGGTGCGAGCTTTTCCTCGACCATCTTGAGCAGATCGGCGAGGAGGGTGCCGAGGGGGAATGCCAAGGCCACCAACCAGATGGCGGCGACGACACGGCCGC
>SDBT01004401.1_pt1 | contig 23965 bp, 18 predicted proteins | sample 2277101 | NCBI WGS metagenome assembly SDBT01 (sample SAMN10404973, study PRJNA504765) | marine sediment metagenome | isolation source: marine sediment core GS10_PC15, 103 cmbsf | place: Arctic Ocean: Southern Knipovich Ridge | collected 2010 | reverse complement strand
TGGTACCCGAGACAGGATTTGAACCTGTGACCTTCGCCTTAGAAGGGCGCTGCTCTATCCAACTGAGCTACTCGGGCATATAAGTCTTGTGTTTTTATACTATTTTAGGCGGTTTTTATCAAGTCTGTTATATCAATTCCTCGATTTTTATAACTTCTTTTAGAAGCAATATTTCGATAGTGAATGCTATAGCGTTATTGAACATGTGGAACGCGATTGCGGGAATTATTGATTTACTCCTGATTACCAGCGAATTGATTATTAATCCCAAAATAAAAATTGGGATTATTGAGCTTAGCTGTAAATGTAAAAGCGCAAAAAGCGCGGCTGAGATTATGCTTCCGGAAATTATTCCCCATTTGTTTGAAATTGACCGCAAAAGAAATCCTCTAAAGAAAATTTCTTCTATAAACGGGGCTATTGCTATTATCAATACTCCTGAAATCATTAAACTAACCAGATTATCCCCAAATAACGGTAAAATTCTTTCCTGAACCTGATATCCGGGAATTTTCCAGCCCGTGTAAAAAATTATTAAGCTGATGGCCAATGTTATTCCTAAAAACAGCAGATATCCGCTAAATACCAGTTTTATTGTTTTCCATACGCCTGTACGGGTGAGCCCAAACGTTTTCCCGTTAAATTTATATTTAATTAACGTTAAAATTATTAGCGGAATGGCAATTAGAACCCATTGGACCACAAATAAAACAAGAAGATACAAACTTTTGTATTCCGAATCCTCTATCATTTTTTCTATTCCAAAATACCGCATTCCAAAAAAAGCGATTCCGAGTAGACCTGCGGCCATTAATATGGTTATAATAATGTCCTTAGTGTTCCAGGGCGCTTGAAAATACTTTTTCATGAGATACAATATAAAGGGCAACTAAGAATCATTTTACAAGCATTATGCAATTACGTGAAGGGGAACAAATAATAAAAGTCTTTCATCACCATCCAACGCCTTTTGTGTTTGATGTTTTGAAGGTGATTTTGGGGAGTTTTCCCTTTTTTCTGCTTCTTTTTCTTTTCACTCCGATTTTGTCCCTCAAATGGACAGTGATTCTGTATTTGATGGTTTTCGCTCTTTTTACCCTGGTTTTGATATATGTTGCGTTGATTTATTGGCTTGATAAATTGATAATTACAAATCAAAGAATTATTCATATAGATTGGAAATATCTGACTGTGAGAGATGAATCTGAAGCTTTTTTGAGGGATATTCAGGATGTCCAAACCGAAGAAAAAGGTATTTTGTCCAGATTTTGGATTTTTGATTACGGGTTGTTGAGGTTGGATACACCAAGTTCTTATGTAACTATTGAATTTCTTGATGCTCCGGATCCCGAAAACATTCGAAAACATATTTTTTCCCTTAAACAACAATAATGATCGAAAGTAAAAAAGGAAATTCAGAAAAAGTTCTGTCCCCTCTCGCAAATACGAGTAACGTCCAGTTTGAGAATACCTTGAGACCTCAGTCGTTTGATGAGTATATCGGGCAAAAAATTATAAAAGACAATCTGAAAGTTTCCATAAAAGCCTCAAAAAAACGCGGAGAGGCTTTGGATCATGTGCTTCTCCACAGCGCTCCCGGCCTCGGGAAAACCACTCTTGCGGGTATTATCGCGAAGGAAATGGGGACTGGCATGAAGATAACTTCCGGTCCGGCTTTGGAAAAACAGGGCGATGTTGCTTCCATCATTTCGAATCTCCAGGAAAATGACATTTTTTTCATAGATGAGATTCATAGGTTGAAGCCGGTTGTCGAGGAGGTGCTTTATACAGCCATGGAGGATTTTGGTATTGATATTATTATCGGGAAAGGGCCTTCGGCCAGAAATATGCGTATTAATCTGCCAAGATTTACTTTGATTGGGGCTACCACCAAGATGAGCATGCTGAGTTCTCCTTTGCGTTCGAGATTTGGCAATGTTTTTAAACTGCAGTTTTATTCCGATGAAGATATCGCTGATATTATTTTGCGATCTTCTTCTATTCTCAAGTGTAATATTGGCGAAGACATGGCTAAAATTTTGGCAAAATCGTGCAGACAAACTCCGCGTATAGCAAATCGTTTGTTAAAAAGAGTCAGGGATTTCGCGGATGTGAAAAATGAGTCTGTGATTGATATGTCGATATTGCATGAGGCGCTAAAATCCGTTGGAATTGATGATATCGGCCTGGATGTTACCGATCGTGAGCTTTTGTCCGTGATAATTGATAAATTTGAGGGTGGGCCGGTTGGTTTGAATACTCTGGCGGCGGCGATTTGTGAAGAGCAGGGTACGATTGAAGATATTTATGAGCCTTTTTTAATTAAGCTTGGATTTTTAGAGCGTACCGCCCGTGGTAGAATCGCAACAAAGAGGGCATATGAACACTTAAGTATGAGCATATAAGTTTACTTTGATTTGTTATTTTTATATAATTGCTCGCGTCAATTTAATTTTAATTTTATGAAAAAGGTCATTTTATTACTTAGCATAATTTTGTCTATAATTTTGTCGGGCTGTATTGTTCAGGACGCGTTTAGAGATGAGCCTGAGCTGACTTCCATGACCGGAATACTTTTTGAGCAGACTGTTACCGATGATGTTTCGGGAACGCATTTACTTGCCGTGACGGATGCCGGAGAACAGACGGAAATGCCGCTGAGAAGCCTTTCCGTGAATCTTTCCGGACAAAATTATCTTGAGAACAAGGTGCAGGTTATCGGTTTTATGAATGAAGATGACGGGGTTTTTGAGGTAACGGGGATTTCTGTTGTGGAAGCTCTGCATGAAATCGTGAAAGACCCTGATTTTGTTGCGTATAAAAATACGGATTTTGGGATTCAGCTGAAGTATTATGATAATTGGGATGTTAATGAATTAGCTGATTCATTAATATTCACGGCTCCCGTCGATGATGACACGGAATTAGGAGGAGATGAGGTTATTATATCTCAGACCCCTTTTATGTATCAGCCGACAATTTCCGAAGACGGCGAGGAGGATAATCCGCTTTTGGTTTATATGAGCGAAAATTTTCCAGAGGTTAACGACCCTGATTCCTTAATTCATAAAATAGGTCTTACCGGTTTAGACGGAATAGAGATGGAAGACGGAATGGATATTGTTTATTACGTTTACAGAAGTGGTTTTATTTACGAAATTTCTTTTGTGGCTTCGGCGAATCATGATCATGATAATATGAAAATTTTCGCGGAAATGTTGGCAGAGTTTAAATTTACCGGGTTTACTGTTGAGGGAGAGATGGAAGATGATGCTGTTTTAGATGAAGAAGAATTGGGTGAAGATGAGAGTATTGATGTCGAAGAACCTGTGGAGGAGGCAAATGATGTTGTTCTTCCGGTTTTGGACATGAACTTCGCGACTTTTGAGAGTCTGCCTCTACTTTTTGCGGGTGAATATCCTGCGAGTTGGTATTATGCCGGTTCCGGTGGCGCGGGTGCTGATGTTTTGAGGCATTATGGTTTCAGTGATGAATCTGTAGAAGATAATAATGAATTAATTTCTTTGGATGTAATTACCAGTGATATTCCGAGTGGATCCGGGTTGGGAAATTTAACCGTGGTTGAATCCGGAAGTACTTATACCGTTTACACTACTGTGGCCGATAGAAATTACAGAGTGGAAGGTGACAAAGAGTATAAAGATATTATTTTGCATATCGCAGGTAGCATTGTCGTGATTGAGGATTGACTCCAAGTTTTTAGCACTCTATAATTGAGAGTGCTAAAAGGTAGTATTACAATTTTTCTATTTTGAGTAAAGGATAGTTTTGCTGGTTGCGGTTCCAAGAATAAAGATTTTGTGCTAGAATTGTATGAAAACAAAAATAATTTACTAAAAAAACATATTCATGACCGACTTCAGTAATTTCAACAAGTTCACGAAAGAGGCGAAAAGAGCGCTTATCATAGCGCAAGAAAAGGCAAAGGAGTCAAAATTGAGCTATGTGGGAACCGAGCATGTTCTTTTAGGGATTCTCTCTCAGGAAAATTCTCTCGGTGCGTCAGTTTTACTTAATTTTGGCGTTTCCCTTGAAAATGTAAACCTTGTATTAAGGACTGTTGGACGGACTAATCCTCCTGTTTCTTCCAAAAACGGATCAGGTGGTTTGAGCGGCTTTGCAAAAGAAGTAATCGAAGAGGCTGTTAAAACAGCTCATGGTTTTGGACATTCTTTTGTTGGAACCGAGCATTTACTTTATTCTCTTGTTTCTCAGGATAATACTGCCGCGACCGTTATTTTGGAAAATATGAAGGTTTCCCCTTCTGATATTAAGGAACAAATTCTTGAAATTTTTGATCGAGCAAAGGCACAACCCGGTCAGGAGACAGGTCACGATTCCGGAGTGCCTCCAAAAAACCCGCAAATGATGAACCCCCTTGAATTCTTTTTATCCGGACTACAGGGCGTTTTAACGGGCCAGCAAAAAGAAACCGCAGGATATAAAAAACAAAAAAAGGATAAAAAATCCAGTACTCCGGCTTTGGATTATTTCACTAATGATCTAGTCGAAGAGGTCCGAAAAGGAAAAATTGACCCAATTATTGGGAGAGAAAAAGAAATTGAACGCATGATCAGTATTTTATCAAGAAAAACCAAGAATAATCCTGTGATTATCGGAGAATCCGGAGTTGGTAAAACCGCGGTTTGCGAGGGGCTTGCTCAGGCAATAGCCAACGAGGATGTACCCGACAATATGTTGGATAAGAAAATTCTTTCACTTTCCATGGCTTCTGTCGTGGCAGGAACGAAGTACAGAGGTGAATTTGAAGAAAGGATTAAACAGATATTGGAAGAGGCGGCTGCTCAAACTAATGTTATTTTGTTTATCGATGAATTGCATACGGTGATGGGTGCGGGAAGCGCTGAAGGAAGCCTGGATGCCGCAAATATTTTGAAGCCGGCTTTATCCAGAGGAAAAGTACAGGCTATTGGTGCGACCACTACAAGTGAATATCGTAAAAATATTGAAAAAGATCCGGCGCTTGAACGCCGTTTTCAGCCTATTGTTGTTGATGAGACCACTGTTGATGAAACTCTTGAGATTTTAAAAGGTATTCGTGAGTCTTTTGAAGATCATCATAACCTTATTATTACAGATGATGCTTTATTGGCTTCTGTAACATTATCAAAACGATATATTAACGACCGATTCTTACCGGACAAGGCTATTGATCTTATTGATGAAGCGGCCGCGAAAAAGCGAATTAAAGCTAAAGGAAATAATGACAAAATAAGAAAATTACAGAAAAAACTTTCTTCTATTATAAAAAAGAAGGAAGAATGTGTTTCTCGTCAAAATTACGAAAAAGCCGCGGAGCTTCGAAACCAGGAACTTGAAGTTGTTAAAGAGATAGATGAACAGAAATTCATAAAAGTTCCAAGAGAAAAAAGAGAAAAAGTAACCGCTGACGAGATCGCGGAAGTTGTTTCTATAATGACCGGTGTACCGGTTACACGGTTGGTAAAAGATGATATTTCCCGTTTAAAATCTCTGGAAAAGTCTTTGAAAAAACATATTATTGGCCAGGATGAAGCGATTGAAGCTGTTTCTAAAGCGATACGCAGATCCCGTGCAGGTTTTGCCGATGAAAAAAGGCCTATTGGCTCATTTATTTTCATGGGGCCAACCGGTGTGGGTAAAACCGAACTCGTAAAAACAATTGCCTCTGAGGTTTATAATGACAAAAACGCCCTTATCAAAATTGACATGAGTGAATTCATGGAGAGGCACAATACCTCCAGACTGGTTGGTGCTACCGCCGGTTATGTCGGATATGATGATGGAGGGCAATTGACCGAAGCTGTCAGAAGAAAGCCATATAGCGTTGTTTTGTTTGATGAAATTGAAAAGGCTCATCCGGATGTCTTTAATCTCCTTTTACAAATACTTGAAGATGGAGAACTTACCGATGCCAAAGGACGAAAAGTGGATTTCAAAAATACCATCATTGTCATGACTTCTAATATTGGGGCCAAAAAACTCACAGAAAAGGCCGCACCAATCGGTTTTGCCTCCGATTCGGATGAAGTCGCTCAGGCTTCCCGGGATTTCGAGGAAATGAAGGTTGAAATTTTAAAAGATTTAAAAGACCATTTCCGTCCTGAATTTTTAAATAGAATTGATAAAACTATCGTTTTTAGAGCCCTTACCAATTCTGATATTAGAAAGATCGTTAAATTACATTTAGGTTTTCTGGAAGAGCGTTTAAGCCAAAAAAATATTACTTTGAGTATTACTGCAGGAGCTTTGGATGTTTTAGCAGCTAAAAGTTATGATCCAAAATATGGTGCCAGACCGGTAAGAAGGGCTATTCAGGATTTAATTGAAGATCCTTTGACCGCGAAATTTTTGGATTCTGTTTTTAAAGACGGCGATTTGGTGAAAATTGTAAAAAAAGAAAATGGAGTTGATTTAGTGAAGGGATAAACCTCTTGACTTCTACAAGCCCTATCCATATAATCGGTCTGCTGTTTGGATTTTTGATATTTTTATTAGCAAGATAATCATTTTTTCCAGGCAGTTTCTAATCAATAAGACATCTTGCTAAGTAAGGATTATGGCTACTGTTTATACAGATGACAGTCCTGTCATGGATAAGTTGATGGCGGGTGCTGAAGAAATACAAACTCCTACTCCGGGTTCGCTCATGGAGGGTATTGTAATTTCCGTTTCAAAAAATAAAGTTCTTGTGGACATGGATGGCTTGTCTACAGGCATAATCGCCGGTCAGGAAGCCCATGACAGTTCCGGCACCGCTAAAACTCTTAAGCCCGGAGATGAGGTTTCCGCGTATATTTTAGAAGAGGAAAATGAGGACGGTCTGGTTGTTCTTTCATTGCGTAAAGCCAGCCAGGAAAAGACATGGCATAAATTCGTCAATGCTTTTGAAACGGGAGAACCTGTTGCGGTAAACCCTACTGAGGCTAATAAGGGAGGTTTATTGCTGGATATTGACGGAATTAAAGGATTTATTCCGGTTTCGCAATTGGCGCCTTTACATTATCCGCGTGTTGATGGGGCTGATGCCGCAGAGATTCTTATCAGACTACAGAAGCTAATCGGTGTCCCTTTGAATGTAAAAGTGATTAATCTGGATATGGAAGGCGGTAAATTAATTCTTTCCGAAAAGGCCGCTGAATCCATAAAGCGTGAAGAGGCCTTTGATAAGCTTGAAGTTGGTCAAAAGCTTAAGGGTAATATCAGTGGTATTGTTAAATTTGGTATTTTTGTGACTTTTGGAGGTTTGGAGGGACTTGTTCATATTTCCGAAATCGCGTGGGGACATGTGAAGGATCCGCATGATTATGGAAAACTTAATGATGATGTTGAAGTTCTTGTTATTGGTAAAGAAAAAGATAAGATAAGTCTTTCAATGAAGAGGCTTGTACCTGATCCATGGATTGAAGCTACAAAGAAATATAAAGTTGGGACAGTCATTGAAGGTGAGGTAAATAGAATCACTCCTTTTGGCGCTTTTGTTAAGCTTGATGACGAAATAAACGGCTTGATTCATATAAGCGAGATTGCTGAAGACGAACTTGATGACGCTTCAGATACTCTTAAAGTCGGTGACAAAGTGAAGGCAAAAATTATTCAAATTGATTCCGATGATCATCGGGTAGCACTTAGTATTAAGGCGATAGACGAAAAAGAGAAGAAAAAGCCTGCAAAGAAAACTAAAAAAGACGAAAAAGAGGAAAAAGACGAAAAAGAAGAAAAAGACGAAAAAGAGGAAAAGGACGAAAAAGAGGAAAAAGACGAAAAAGAGGAAAAGGAGGAAAAAGACGAAAAAGAAGAATAGCATCCCGCTATGGAACTTAATTCTGAACAAAAAAAGACTGTAGAACATGATAAAGGGCCCTTGTTAATCGTGGCTGGGGCAGGAACCGGCAAAACCAGAGCTATCACCGAAAGGATTATTCATCTTATTGAAACTAAAAAGGCAAAACCCGGTGAAATATTAGCCCTGACCTTTACCGAAAAAGCCGCCAATGAGATGCTTGAAAGAGTAGACGAGAAAATGCCTTTGGGTTATGAGGAAATCTGCATTAAAACTTTTCATGCTTTTTCAGAGAGAATTTTACGGGAATCCGGCCTGGAAATCGGCATTGATCCCGGATTTAAAATCCTTGACCAGGTCGAACAATGGTTTTTCTTCAAAAAGAATCTTTATTCATTTAATCTTGATTATTATAGACCTCTCGGGAATCCAAATAATTTTATTTATGAACTTTTGAATCATTTTGGAAAATTGAAGGATGAACTTATCAGCTCCGAGGATTACTTGAATTTTTCCAAAAAAATTGGAGGTGATGATGGTAAAAAAGTAAAAGAAATCGCTACTGTTTATGGTGAGTATCAGAATTTATTAATCAAAAACAATTATCTGGATTTCGCGGATTTAACCAATTTTGCGATTCAATTATTCGAGGAACGGCCAAACGTAAAGCAAGAATATCAAAATAGATATAAATATATCCTCGTTGATGAATTTCAGGACACCAATTACGCTCAATTCAAGCTGATTTTGGACCTTGCTTCGGGTCATAGGAATATAGTCGCTGTTGGTGATGACGACCAAAGTATTTATAAGTGGCGGGGCGCCAGTTTGAGTAATATTTTGAAATTTGAGGAGGAATTTCCCGAGCATAAAAAAGTGGTTTTACTCGAGAATTATAGAAGCTCAAAAAATATTCTTGATGCGGCTTATACTCTTATTCAAAACAATAATCCTGACAGACTTGAGGCAAAAACAGGGTTGAATAAGAAACTTGGCTGTAATGTTGAGGGAGCTGAGCCCGTTGAGATTCATCATTTTCCAACCTTTTTGGAAGAATCCGCTTTTGTCGCTGAGAAAATTAAATTTTTGCACGAGAGTGGCGCAGAACTTTCGGATATTGCCGTCCTGGTCCGAAATAACAATCATGCTAATATTTTTGTTACTGAACTCAAATATCTTGGTATCCCCTATCAAGTCCGAAATCCTAAAGGGCTAATGTCGCTTTCGGAAATCAAGGATTTGATCGCTGTGATAAAGTTTTTGTCCAATCCTACTGACGATGTGGCTTTTTTACGAATTCTAAAAATGGAAGTTTTTGGCATTCCTATGGTTGAAATTTTGGATATTTTGAATGGAAGCAAGAAAAATCATCTTTTTAAACTCGCGAAAGATCGTCTGGATGAGGTTTATAATTTATTTACTGAGCTTATTGAATTTTCCAAACACAATTCCGCCGGAATGGTTATTAATGAATTCATGGCCAAGTCCGGATATCTGAAATTTCTGCTTGATAACGACAAATATGAAGAAATGGATAACATTAACCAATTCGCAAAAAGAGTTTCGAAGTTTGAAAGGGAAAACGAGCACTGTACTGTTCTTGATTTCGCGGCTTATCTTAATTTGCTAAATGAGGCAAATGCCACTCTTAGCTATGATAACGCTCCCGCTCGTGATTCTGTTCAGATTTTGACAGCTCACGGAAGTAAGGGGCTCCAATTCAAATATATTTTTATTGTAAATTGCGTAAAACAACGTTTCCCGAACAACAAGAAAGGAGAGCCTTTTTATATCCCCGAGGAGTTAACCAAGGAGATATTCCCGGAAGGCGACTTTCATTTGCAGGAAGAGCGCCGACTTTTTTATGTTGCCATGACGAGAGCGAAAGAAAAACTGTTTTTGACTTATAGCGATCAATACGAAGGCAATAAAAAATGGAAAATATCCCCTTTCATAGAAGAACTCGAAAAAAGTGGTGTATGTGTGCGAACCGACCATAAATCAAATGAGGATTTCATTAAAAAACTTCAGGAATTCAAAAAACCAAATGCTCCTATTTTTGATTTACCTCCATTCAAAAGCAAAAAGCTTAGTTATTCACAGTTGGATACATTCAAAAACTGTCCTCTCAAATATAGCTATAGATATGTGATGAAAGTTCCTGTTCCTCCCGCGCATTCAGCAAATTTCGGTACCAGCGTACATAATACTTTGAAAGATTTTTATAAACTTCTGATGGACGGGAAAAAGGTGGATTTTGATGTAATGTCTGAGCTGTATGAGAAAAACTGGATTTCGTACGGATATGAAAGCAAAGAACATGAAAAAATTCGATACAAAAAAGGTCTGGAGATGCTGAGACGGTATTTTGGTTCCAATTCCGACCCCTGGATTGTCTCTGAGTTCCTGGAACGCCCTTTTACCCTAAAACTTGGTGAATATTCTTTGTCCGGTCGAATTGACAGAATAGACAAGCTTGACGATGGTACTTATGAGGTTATTGATTATAAGACCGGAAGATTAAAAAAGAATCTTAATTTGAAAAAGGATCTACAGCTTTCCATATATGCTTTGGCTTGCAGAGATATTTATAAGATCCCTGTGAGCCGATTGAGCCTTTATTATCTGGAGGATAATGAAAAAGTCTCTACCGAGCGCAGTGATGAACAACTGGATGCTTTGAGAGATGAAATTTCAGATTTGATTGATGATATGAAAAAATCCGATTTTGCTTCGACTCCGGGATTTTTGTGCAAATTTTGTGATTTCAGATTGATTTGTCCGGCGGTTTAATTGGCTTTTTTAATGTAGTCCGGAGTGTCACTGATTACCAGATCCACCCCCAATTTGTGGATCATCTTTTTTATTTTTCCGTTTTCCGCTCCCCAAACCGCCACTTTTATCCCTTTTGCTTTAATTTCTTTAACCAGTTCTTTTGTGGCCAAAGGTGCGGGAATACATAGGTAGCCGTTGCTGTTTTTTATTGTCCTCATAATATCTTTACTTGGCAGATCCTTCCATAAGTGGAAGGATTTTTTGTGTTTTTTGCCGACTTGTTTGCCGTTTACCATTAAACCCGTTTCATTCAGATTTTCCGATAATGATGAACCGGTAACCGAATCGATTTTTCCCAAAATGCTTTTTAGTTTGTTTATTCCCAGCATTGGAACTATTTTTCCCAGAATTCCGTATTTTTTTGTCGGAAAATAATAATAAATCAAGGGCCGACCGATGCCGGATTCTTTTGCCTCCCTTAATATTTCCCTGTCAAAAGTCAAAATAAAATGTCTTTTTTGTATCTGCCTGTATCCTTCCCTGCGCTTATTTCTAGTGTCTATTTTTTTTATCGCGGCATCAATTTTTTTTATCAGGTCCGGCTCTTTTACGTCAAAAAAGAACGCAACGTTCTGATTTTCATTTTCCGCTATTATTTCAAGAGCCTTTTCAAAACTTAAAAGTTTTTCTGTTTCTTTTTTGTTTTTTATTTTATCGTGTGCGAGGTATAGCTTGCCGTCCGGTCCTTTTCGAATATCCACTTCTATTTGTTTTTCCCCTCCTTTCAGTGCCGCTTTTAGGGCCGCTTCCGAATTCTCCCTGTTTCTTCCGTAACCCAATGCCCTGTGAGCCACTACAAATTCTTCTTTATTAAATCCTTTTTTTGCCAACTCATTGGCTTTTTTTGTGATTTCTTCATCAAACGCTTTCGCGTCAAAGGTTCCCTCTTCTCCGGAAAGGAAACTGGATATGCTTATGAAAAAGCTGGCAACAGCTCCTTTTCCAAAAATATCCTCCCAAAAAGATCTTATTTCCTGCATATCCTGCAATTCTTTTTGTGTTCTTCTGGCAATGATTTTCTCTTTTGCTGTTTTTGCCCTGCTTCGTAACGCTTTTTGGGCTCCCGCTTTTTCATCTTTGAGTACGGATTCTCTTTTTCTTCTCGCTTCTATATTTCCACTATTTGAGCCAGAATCCTGTTCCGGTGCCGATTGTGTATTTGAAGACGTGTCGTACATGTTTACAAATTATATTCCTTTACTATTTCGTTGTTATCTTCGTTGCTTTCTTCGATTGCGTTTTCGCTGTCTACCACTAATTTAACAGTTCCCTGGTCCGGATATTGATAAATCGTCTTTGAAATCGGATATTTAAAGCTAAATGCGTCGCCCGGTAAAAGTTCGCTGTACGAATCACTGTTTGAGAATACTTCCATGTCGTTTATATATATCGCGTATACGAAAGGCGTTCCTCCTTCTATTTGGCCTTCACCGATATTTTCCATTGTGGCTTCCACTGTAAGATTTTCTTCCTCATTTTCCGGCAGGATAATTTCTAAATCCACGCTTAAGTCCGGTAATAATTTGTCCTGTGATTCTTCTGTTACCGCTTCGTCATCGTTCTGATTGAATATTTGCCCTTTAAAAAGCTGTGGGTTTTGTATGGTTAATATCAATACTCCTACAACCGCACCAACCAGTATGACTGTAACTAATGTTTTTGTTCTTATTCCCATGGTAAATTTGGGTTAATTAATGATAAGGTGTCCGCCGTTATGAGGCTCCCGCGCTGGGTTTATCTAAAGCGACGGTTTTAATGTCCCCTCCCTCTGCGCCGTCGGTTATTTTATATACGTCTTTGTCGATTTTGGTAAATTCTTTGTAGGCCGAGTTGTACATGTTTACTGTTGTACCCAGGCTATTGCCCATTTTTTGCAGATATTCTTCGTAAGATCCCATGTGACGGCTTAAATCCCCTACTTTTTTGATTATTTCCTTTACCGATTCTTCCATTTTTAGAGCTTTTAGGCCCTGGAGGACAGTTTCCAGATATGCGAAGAATGAAGTTGGGGATACTATGATTACGTGCTTTCTGAAGGCGTATTCCACGAGGTCACTCGCGTTTATTTTCATTGAGCCGACTTTGTAGATGAGGAGGTTGTAGTAGACTCCTTCCGCTGGAATGAACATAAACGCAAAATCCGTAGTATTTTCTTTTGCGCGAATGTATTTGGCGGTTTCGTCGATTCTGTTTTTTATGTCCAATTTGAATTCTTTTTCGAGCTTTTCGCGTCTTGAAGCGTCTTTTTCTTCCATTATTTTGTTGTATTTCTCGAGTGAGAATTTTGCGTCGATTGGAATGATCTTATCCCTAAAGAAAACTACCGCATCCACTATTTCGCCATTCTCGAATTTATACTGCATTTTATACTGGTTTGGCTGGAGGACATGGCCCAAGAGAGTTTCCAGAAAATATTCACCCAAAATGCCCCTTTGTTTCGGATTTTTGAGAATGTTTTCAAGGCTTTGCATTTGTTCCGAAAAACTCAAAACCTGTTTGTTGGTGTCATCAAGTTTTGTCAGTTTTTCAGTTACTTCTGAAATAAGCTTCGAGCTTTGTGAAAATTGTTTCTGAATAGTTTGTGATGACACTTCTAATCCTTTAGCGAGTCTGTCCTGTATTTTATCTAGCTTTTCTTGTACTTCTTTGCGATTTTCAGTTCCACTTTCACGCATTTCTTTACGTAGAGCTTCAATATATTCAAAAACCAGTTTTTGATCTTCCGGTTTTTTGAGATCCTTTATTTTGTATGCCATGTAAGCAATTCCCAAAAGTATCCCAATTCCAACTATAAAAAGTAAATTTTCCATCGGCCCAATGATATACTGTTTTTCTTTACATTAAAACATTTTTTCCGTAGACTATTTTTGTTTTTTACTTAGGAATCATATATGTCGGCAAAGCTTGTTGAATTAGCGAAAAAATTGAATATTTCTTCGGATGAGCTCAAAAAGAAAATTATTGATTTGGGATTTGAGCTTTCTCCCCGTGCCCGCGTTATTGAAGATGACGTGGCGGAGCTTGTTTTTGAAGAATTAAAAAGTGATTCGCCGGACGCCGGAAGTACCGTAAGTATCGAAGAGCCTACAGATGTGGCGGATATATATGATGAAATTATTGGTCTTGAACAGGATCGCGAGATTATCAAAACACAAAGAAAAAAAACGGCCGGGAAAGATTCTTTAAAAAAACCTTCCAAAGAAGAGCCCGAGGAAAAAATTGAAGTGGATACCAGCAAGCCTATAGAAATACCGGATTCAATTACAGTAAAAGAATTTGCTGAAAAGACGGGTATTAAAATCGCCAAGATAATCGGAGAATTGATGAAAAACGGGATTTTGGCGAATATTAACCAGCAAATTGATTTTGATACCGCTCAAATTATCGCGGATGATATGGGGCTCAAGATTAAGCGAAAAAGATCTGTTGCGGGGGTTGAGGAACTTATGGCGGGTGACATCAGCAAATTGATACAGGAAGATGATTCCAGCGATCTTGTGGTGAGACCTCCCGTTGTTGTAGTTATGGGGCATGTCGATCATGGTAAAACCAAATTGCTTGATTCTATTCGGGAAACCGATGTTGTTTCCGGAGAGTCAGGTGGAATTACCCAGCATATCGGAGCTTATCAGGTTAAGAAAAAGGGCAAATTGATAACTTTTTTGGATACTCCCGGACACGAGGCTTTTACTTCTATGCGTGCAAGAGGCGCAAAGGTGACGGATATTGCCATTCTGGTTGTGGCTGCGGATGAGGGTGTTAAGCCTCAGACTATTGAGGCTATTGATCATGCCAAAGAAGCGGGTATTCCTGTTATTGTTGCCATAAATAAGATGGATAAACCCGATGCTACGCCCGATAAAGTTAAAAGTGAACTGTCGGAGTATGATTTACAGGCTGAGGATTGGGGTGGAAAGACCGTAATGGTTCCTGTTTCCGCTTTAAGAGGTGATGGAATTGATGATTTGCTTGATATGGTCCTTTTAACCGCTGAAATGGAGGATTTGAAGGCAAATCCTAATCGTGAAGCGGTAGGTACCGTTATTGAAGCGAATCTTGATCCCAGTTTGGGGCCTGTCGCAACGATTTTGATAAACACGGGCACATTGAAAATCATGAATAATGTGATTGTCGGGAACACTTACGGAAGAATTAAAATAATGAAAGATCATAATAGCAAACCTTTACGAATTGCCGGTCCTTCCACGCCGGTATTGATCGCCGGTCTTCATAAAACTCCAAAAAGTGGAGATATTTTACAAGTTGTCGCTAATGAAAAGACCGCAAAAGAAAGAGCGGAAGAAGTTACTTTACAGACAAAACAAGAAAATGAGGCCAGATTAACAGGAATGAATCAGGTTATTTCCCATGTTAAATCTGAAAAAATTCTAAAATTGGTAATAAAAGCCGACACAAAAGGTTCTCTCGAAGCGATAAAACAATCGATTGCGAAAATCAAAGATGAGGAAGTAGCTGTTAAGGTAATTCACAGTGGTGTTGGGAAAGTCAGCAAGTCGGATGTAATGATGGCATCAGCCAGTGGTGGCCTTATTGCGGCTTTTCATACTGATTTTGATTCCGTGTATGTTGAGAAAACCGCGGAACGCGAAGGAGTCGAAGTTCGGAAATATACGGTAATTTATAATCTTTTAGAGGATGTCAAAAAGATTTTAAGCGGGCTTTTAGAAGCTGAAATTTTGAAAGTGGTGGTGGGGAAAGTCCAGATTAAACAAATATTTCTGACCAAAAAGAAAGAAAAAATCATTGGATGTAAAGTTTTGAGCGGAAAAATTTTGAATAAATCCAATTTTGATATAATCAGGGGGAAAAATGAAGAAAAGAAAGATGATTATATTGGAGAAGGCGTGATTGAGTCATTGCGGAAAGTTGATAAGGAGGTTAAGGAAATCGGCGAAGGAAATGATTGTGGAATGAAAGTTATCAGTGATGTTGTGTTTGAAGAAGGAGATATCTTGGAGGTGTACAAAGAAGAGGAAAAACGGAGAACTATCTAATTTTTTATCCATATGCTCTATAGTGATCTTTTTGGAAAGACAAGGCACAATCCGCCATGTGACGCGGACAGCATAAACGCAAAGTTACTTACTCAGGCGGGTTTTATCGAAAAATTGGCCGCGGGAATTTATAATCTGCTTCCGCTTGGATACAGGGTTTTTAATAAAATCAATAAAATAATTGAGGAGGAGATGAATGCGGTGGGGGGCCAGCGACTACTGATGCCGGCTCTACATCCTATTGATATATGGAAAGTGACAGGACGTGATCGCACCATGGATGATATTTTGTATAGAACTCACGCTTCCGGCGACAAGGAATTTGTTTTCGGGCCAAGCCATGAAGAGACAGTCACTCCCCTTGCATGCAAATATATTCAATCTTATAAAGATCTGCCTTTGAGCGTTTATCAGATCCAAACCAAGTTCAGGGATGAGCCGCGTGCCAAGTCCGGATTGCTTCGCGGGCGTGAATTTGGAATGAAGGATATGTACAGTTTTCATGTATCCGAAGAGGATTTGGATGAATATTATGAGGAGGTGAAGCAGGCTTATCTTAATGTTTACGAGAGATGTGATTTGAAGACACATGTTATCGAGGCTTCCGGTGGTCCTTTCTCAGATAAATTTTCTCATGAATTTTCGGTTGAAACTCCTATTGGGGAGGATACTGTTATTGTTTGTGAAAAATGCGGGACTGCTCAGAATTTGGAGATTGCCGAGGGAAAAGTGGTGGATCCTGATGAAAAGGAGGAGAAAGAGCTACCTTTGGAGGAAGTTGATGTTGAGAGGGGCTTTTCTGTTGAGGATAATGCAAAAGCTCATAATGTTCCCGAATATAAAATATTAAAAAGTGTGGTTTATAATGTTGAAGATGAAGGCTTGGTTGGAGTTGTTATTCGAGGAGATTTAAATGTTAGCGTAGTTAAGTTGGAAAATTATTTAAAGAAACGGCTTAGGTCTGCAAGTCCGGAAGAGCTTGAAAAAATGGGGCTTGTTCAGGGATATATTTCTCCTGTAAACATTCCAAAAAATATAAAAATATCTTTTATCGGTGACCATTCAATCAAAAATGTTAAAAATTTCGTTACCGGAGCCAATGCCCATGCCAAAGATTATAAAAATGTGAATCTGGCGCGGGATTTTGTCGTCAAAGATTTTACCGATCTTGTTGAGGTTAAAAGCGGATTTGAATGCGCGAAGTGCGACAAACCTTTGAAGGAGATACAAGCTGTGGAGGTCGGCAATATTTTTAAATTGGGAACCAAATATAGTGAAGCATTTGAACTTAATTACACAGATAAGGATGGAAAAGCTAAATTAGTTGTTATGGGATGTTACGGAATTGGAAATACGAGGCTTATGGGTACGATTGTCGAGGTATATCATGATGAGAAAGGGATGATTTGGCCTTTAGGTGTGGCTCCTTACCACGTTCATATTGTTTCTTTGGGAAATGATAAAAGTGTTACTGATAAATCCATGAAATTGTATGAAGATCTTAAAGATTCCGGAGTTGAAGCTCTTTATGATGATCGTGATGAAAGTCCCGGTGTAAAATTGAATGACGCGGATCTTATTGGAATTCCTTTACGACTGATTGTGAGTAAACGAACGCTTGAAAATGACAGTGTTGAATGGAAAGAACGATCTTCCGATAAAGTTTCTGATGTGAAATTTGCGGATTTAGCGGGAAAAGTTAAAAAATTTATAAATAAATAATTTGAAGGTTCTTCTTTTAGGTAAGAATGGGATGCTTGGTTCTCAGATGCTAAAGACTCTTTCGGGAGGCGTTGACTTTGAGATGTATGCTTTTGATAAAGAAGACCTGGATGTTACCGATGAAACCGCTTTGAAATCGATTTTTGAGCGTATTTCCCCTGATTTTGTGATAAATTGCATCGGTTTTACGGCTGTTGACGATTGTGAAACTAAGCGTGAGACCGCTTTTAAGATAAACGGCGAGGCTTCCGGTGCTATCGCGGCTGTCTGCAAGGCGGAAAATGCGGTTTTATTGCATATCAGCACCGATTACGTTTTTGATGGTGAAAATTCTTCGGGTTATCGGGAAGACGATGTTCCCTCCCCTATTAATGTTTATGGAGAATCCAAGCTTCGCGGTGACGAGTTGATCGCTAAAAACTGGGATAATTATTATATTGTTCGTACTTCCTGGTTGTATGGTGAAAATGGTCAAAATTTTATAGATACGATGCTGAAACTTGGAAAAACTAAGAAGGAAATCGATGTTGTTGATGATCAAATTGGTTCTCCTACTTATACAAAAGACCTTTGCGAGGAGATTATAAGATGTTTTTTGATGCCTTATGTTTCTAATTTGCCGAAACAGCATGACAGAACAATGGGACTTGGACATGATTCTCCTGTGGAAAAACCGTCTTTTGGCATTTATCACCTTACAAATTCCGGAAATGTAAGTTGGTGCGAATTTGCGAAAAAGATATTCGAATTCATGAAAATGAACATAAAAGTCAATCCGGTAACGTCTGAGCAATTTCCAAGACCGGCGCGTAGGCCACATTGTTCTATTCTTTTAAATACAAAATTAGATTGTAAGATGAGATCGTGGGAAGAGGCGTTAAAAGCCTATTTGTCTTTTTTCTGTTGCCATAAGCGCTAAAATGCGCTTAAATTCTACTGTTTAAACAATTCATATGAAAGGAATAATATTAGCGGGGGGGACAGGAAGTCGACTGTCACCATGTACAAATGTCACAAACAAGCATCTTTTGCCTGTTTTTAATAAGCCCATGATCTATTATCCGCTTTATTCTCTTAAGGAAGCGGGAATTACCAATGTGCTGATTGTTTCGGGGAAAGGCCATGCGGGCGATTTTCTTGAGCTTTTGGGGTCCGGGGCGCAATTCGGCATGAAGTTATCATATGAAGTTCAGGAAGAGGCTGGTGGTATCGCACAGGCGCTAGGTTTGGCCGAGAATTTTGCCGGCAATGAGAAAGTTGTTGTTATTCTTGGGGATAATATTTTTGAAAATAATATTTCCGGTGCCGTCAAAGATTTTGCCCTTCAACCAAAAGGGGCAAAAGTTTTTCTGAAAGAAGTTAAAAAGCCTCAGTCTTATGGTGTTGCCGAACTTAATGGCGGCGTCATCAGGTCTATTATCGAAAAACCTGAAAATCCAAAATCAAATTTAGCTGTCACCGGCATATATATGTATGATTCCCGGGTTTTTGACATTACCAAAAACCTTGCTCCTTCTCATCGTAATGAACTTGAAATTACGGATGTTAATAATTATTACCTTAAACAGGGGACGCTTACACATGAGATCTTTGATGGATTTTGGGGTGATTGCGGGGAATCGTTCGAAAGCCTGCATGAAGCTTCCACTTTGGTGAAAAACAGCCATTTAGCCACTATAGCCAATGATTTATCTATAATTGACAGGAAACAATCCGGATTAAAACCTGAGAATGAAAAACATACTCGTGTCGGGCTCCATAGCCTATGACCATATAATGTTCTTTAACGGCCAGTTCAAGGACTCTATAATCCCTGATGAACTCGAGAATTTGAGCATTTCTTTTTTGGCTAAATCCAGGGAAATTTTTCATGGAGGGTGTGCGCCTAATATTGCTTATTCTTTACGTTTGTTGGGTGAAAATCCGATAATTTTGGGTGTGGCCGGAAATGATTTTGATGAATATCGAGTTTGGCTTTCCCAAAATCATATATCAACTGATTGTATTTTCATTGATAACGATAATCCCACGGCGGCCGCGTATATTTTGAATGACAAAGACCAAAACCAAATTTCAATTTTTTCGCCCGGGGCTTCAGGCAACCTCAAGCTTTGTAAAGATTTGTCGTGCTGTGATTTTTGTTCTGTGGATTTGGCGATCCTTGCTCCCGGTGTTCCGGAACGGATGTTGTCGATGGCGGAACATATGATCAGGAAGAATATTCCATATTTATTTGATCCCGGACAGGCTATTTCTGCTTTATCAAAGGAATATCTGGCCATTATTATCGACGGGTGTATTGGTATTATCGCGAATGAATATGAAACCAGCCTGTTGGAGGAAAAAATGAGAATGACGCTTTCGCAAATAACAAAATGGGCCGGATTTTTTGTTGAGACTTTAGGGAAAAACGGATGTATTTTGCATGAGGGTAAGAAGCAAAAAGATATTCCCGCTATTAAAGGGCTTCAGGTTGTGGATGTCACCGGTTGCGGCGACGCTTTTCGTTCCGGATTTTTACATGCCTATGTTAATAAAAAATCCCTGGAAGAATGCTGTAAAATGGCTTGTACGGTGGCTTCTTTTGTTATAGATAAAATTGGGACACAAACACACAATTTTACAAAAGACGAATTTAATGCTCGTTTGAAAAAGTTTTACAAAGATTGAGCGCTTCCATTTCTTTGTGTTTAAGTAAGTATTTTTGGTTAATTTTTGCGAGCTTTTGTTTTATCTGGTGAGTTTTTCCCAAAATCACCTCTGTTGATTTGATTAGTTGGATTTTGGAATCGATACCGTCTGCGTTTATCATGTATTGCTCCAGAGATGAATCTTTTAAAAAGTCTCTTATTTTCGGGGCATAAGATAATGCGATAAACGGTTTTTCCGTTTTAATCGCGGCTATTATCGAATGTAGTCTCATTCCCAAAATCAGTCCGGATGAAGAGTACAGATCGAATAATTCCACTGAATTTTGAGGTGTGGGAATGATTTTTACTTGTTTTTTATTCGAAACATTTTGGATTATTTTGTTGTGTATAATCTCATCCGCGTCTTTAGACGGCTGGCTTTGAAAATTAATAATTTTTACTTTCCATTTTTTTTCATTAATTATCCAGTTTAAGTATTTGCTGACCGCGGTTATAAATTCTTTGCTGATGTTTGGTTTTTGTCTTAATGCCAAAATTAATGTTTTTCCGGCTCTTTTGTGAGGTTTGTATGGAATGTTGAACGCCAGATCCGGAATTACATATATTTTTTTGTTTACTCCTAACAATTTTAAGCGATTTTTTGAAGCCTGATCTCTTACTGCAATTAATTTGGCTTTTTGGAACAGGTATTTTACAAGCCATTTTCTGAATTTTCCTTTTAATTCTCCTATGCTCTGCCCGTACATTATTACCGGTTTCTTGTAGAGATAAGCCATAAATGCCTGTATTCCCCAGATTATATTTGCTCTGAATGTCAAACTCCCAAATAGTCCCCCACCGCCTAATATGAAATAATCGCATGCTTTTACTGTTTTTGCTGTTTTCCTTTTAGGATTAAACATTGATTTTATGAGGCTTTTTAAACCTGATGGAAATTTTTGATCTCCTTTCAGGACCGTTATTTTCGCTTTTGGGAAACAATTTTTAACTGAATTCAGTAATCCTTCGAGAATAATTTCATCTCCCAGATTTCCCGCTCCGTAATTTCCCGCTACAACTATTTTCATGGCTTTATCATATAAGTTTTTCTATGAATTTCGCAACGTCCATATTTTTTAATATTTCCCCTATGTTGTCTTGTTCCGTACCCCATGTGTTTTTGAAATCCATATTTTTTATATTTTTTTGAATAATGTTCCATTATCTTGTCTCTTGTCACTTTTGCGAGAATGGATGCCGCGGCGATGCTTTTTACATATTTGTCCCCCTTTATTATCGTTAAAAATCTTACGTTTATAATCTGTTTGTCTCTGCCGTCGATCAAAACAATGTCCGGTTTATGCCTTAATTCTTCAATACAAAGGAAATTCGCCAGTTTTACTGATTCTACAATATTTATTTCGTCTACGACTATATGAGAAATGATTGATATCGTGAAGTCCAGTGAATTTTTTACTATCAGCTCGAATAATTGTTCTCGTTTTTGCTTTGGTACTAATTTGGAATCTTTCAGGCCGGGAATTTTTGCATTTTCTTTTAGAATGACCGCCGCTTAAATGAGTGGTCCGGCCAGAGGTCCCCTTCCCGCTTCGTCAATACCCGCAATAAATAAACATCCCACTTTTTTTAGCCTTGATTCTATAGGGATGAATGAGGGCATGAGCCGAATTTAGATCTTATTCTTTCGGAGCTTCTTCAGTGCGAGGGGCTTCTTCGGTTTTTGGAGCCTCCGCTGTCCCGACCCTGCGGGTGCCCGGGAGCTGACTCTGCGAGCCTTCGCTACGCGTCTGTTTATCACTAACAAAAGTTTCCTTGAGCCGTGCGGATTTTCCTGATCTTTTCCGCATATAATAAAGCTTTGCTCTTCTTACTTTCGATTTTTTCTTTACTTCTATTTTTACGATATTTGTAGAATAAACCGGAAATACTTTTTCCACACCGATTCCTCCAAAGACTTTCCTTACGGTAACGGTTTTGTCCGCGCCATACCCGCTGTTCATTTTTATTACCAGACCCTCGAAGATCTGAATACGTTCTTTTTCGCCCTCCTTGATTCTTTGGTGGATTTTTATCGTATATCCTGGTCGAATAACCGGAATTTTCTTTTTGATCGCCAGTTTTTGAATATCCTGTAAAACGCTCATTTTTGAGATTAAATGCTTGTGCAATATATAGAAGGTCTTGCTTTAAATCAAGAGAATTTGTTTATCAGGATCTGATTCTCCGGGTTATCTATTATTTCCTTGATAAATTTGTCATGGCAGTCTTTGCGGTAGCGGAAATCCTCTTCATTCATTATTGTAAATTTGACCGATCGTTTTGTTCTTAAGTCGTTACTTAGATAATTTGCGAATCTGTCTTTATCTATGCTTCCTACGATTAACATATCTACCGTTTCCGTCGGTTTGTTTAGAAATTGGCCGGATAATGCCAGCAATTTGACTTCTCCCATTTTGGCTATGTCTTTTCCGATTTTATCCTGAGAAGACAACGCTTTTATTATTATTCCTTTAAGCTCGTCAAGTAGAATGAAATTTTTGTTCACGTAGTAATATTTTTTACGGTTTTTTGCCCTTGATTTAAGGACTCCCATCTTTTTTAGGTTGTCCAATTCCCGACGTATGGAATTAATTTGTTCATCTAATTTTCTTGTAAGTTCGCGAATAAAGTATTCCTCATCCTGGTTCATCATGAATACGGTAAGAAGTTTTATGCGGGTATTAGATGTAAAAAGCCGCTTTAACATTGTTCTGGATTAAATTTTGCCCACGAACGTATACAAAATGTATACATTTCATACGAAACGTACATTTTTTTTAAACGGATTGCAATATTTTTTTATTCAAAATCTTCGTCGTCCTCTACGCCTGAGCTATCCAGGACTCTTCCAATGAACGCGTGATAGAGTGCACCCGTGATTATTCCGATAACCGCGAGACCTAATATTACAACGGTTGGATTTGTTTGAACCGGATAGAAGAAGAATGTTAGTTGAGAACATTGGGCTTGAATGTTTCCGAATGCAACAACCAAAATCACTACCGTGAATATAATGGAGCCTGCTAAGTAAAGACCTTTCATAGGATTTAATTTATTGAATCTATTTCATTTTAACTTTAAGCAAGAACTTTATCAAATAATTTTCTTAGGGCCAGTTTATTTGAGAGCTGTGCTTTGAGTTGTCCTGATTCGAATTCTTTGTCGATTTTTTCCGATTCCGTAGGCGGATATTGAGCTTTTATTTTTTCCAGTTCGGCCTTTATCTCCCCGTCTTTTACCTCAATTTTTTCTTCTTTTATAATGTGTTGGAGTGCGAGTCTGATCTTTATACGTTTCTCCCCTTCCGGTCTGTATTTTTTCCTTAAATCATCTTCTGTTGTTTTTGTCTGTTCCAGGAATTTTTCAAATTCAAGGCCTTTCATTTGAATATCCTCTTTCATTTCCTGCAGAATGTATTGCGCTTCCTCGTCCAGAAGCGTTTCGGGGATGTCGATTTTTGTTTTCCTTAGAAGTTCCTCCATATATTTGTTCTCTTGTTCGTGCGTGGCTTCGGTTTCTTTTTTCGCTTTCAGGTTTTTTTCGATTTCTCCTTCGAATTCCTTGATCGATTGCTTTTTCCCTGTCATTTTTTCAATGAATTCTTCGTTTATTTCGGGTTCTTGCGGTTCTTGCACCCCTTTTATTTCGGTTTTGAATTTTACTTTTTTGTTGCGGAAGTTTTCTTTGCCGTAATCTTTTGGGAATGTGATGTCAAATTCCTTCTTTTCGCCTTTTTTAAGCCCGATCAGCTCGTCTTCGAATCCGGGAATCAGAGAATCCCCTCCAAGTACCACGGGGTGGTTTTGGCTTTTTGTGTTTGGAATGGGCTTGCCATCCTTATCGAAGCCTTCGAAATCCACTTCCACCCTATCCCCTTTCTTAGCGGGGCGATCTACGTC
>SDBT01004400.1_pt1 | contig 23966 bp, 23 predicted proteins | sample 2277101 | NCBI WGS metagenome assembly SDBT01 (sample SAMN10404973, study PRJNA504765) | marine sediment metagenome | isolation source: marine sediment core GS10_PC15, 103 cmbsf | place: Arctic Ocean: Southern Knipovich Ridge | collected 2010 | reverse complement strand
CATGGGCTTCAGTTTTATGCAGGAGACTATTATCCGGTTGATTTCCCGGACGCCGATGTAATAATAATGCTGCACAGGGCGGGATTAAAAATAAAGGAGATCCCAGTGACCATGTATCCAGGCGTGCAGGGAAAATCAATGCATTCCGGCCTGAAGCCCGTATATTACATATTTAAAATGTTTCTTTCTATTTTTGTTACATTGCTAAGAGCAAAGAGCTGAGAGCTGAGAGCAGGGAGGAGATTATGCCGATCAGACAACAGATATTTGCCTTGATTGTTGGTATAGCGATATCTATTTTTATAGTGGAGATGGTTCGCAGAAAAAAATTGCGGGAGGAATACTCCTGGTTGTGGCTTATTACCAGCTTGGGCATAATCGTATTAGTAATTTGGTATGACCTTTTAGTCTTTATTACCGAGATGATCGGCGCAGTGCTTCCCACGACCACCCTCTTTGTTTTCGGCTTGCTTTTTCTCCTTTTGATAGCGCTTCATTATTCTGTAAAGATTTCATCCTTGACAGATCAGGTTAGGAAGCTGGCTCAAAAAATTGCTATTTTGCAGTCGGAATTAGAAGAGCAGAAAGAAACATCACGAAATCACGAAAGCACGAAAGCACGAAAGAAATAAATATGATGTAACTATTCAGCCACAGATTTACACAGATGAACGCAGATAGGTTTAAATACAAAGAAATCACAGATATTATATTTAGAAGTTTTTATGAAGCTTATAATGAGCTTGGCGAGGGGTTTTCAGTGATGATCAGCGTAGATCGGTGGCTGAATAATTACAATATAATATAAAGGAGATTTCGCACATGTCCGGTTTGTCAAATATCCAAAAACATCTTCTTGCAATTTTTTTGATTTCCGCCATAGCAGCTATTGTTTACTCTAACAGCTTTGACTGTTCATTTCACTTTGATGATCAGCCTGCTATTGTTGAAAACTATGCTATCCATAGATTTGACTTAAAGGAAATCTTCTCGACCTCTAACCGCCCTATATTAGACATTACATTGGCGGTTAATTATTATTTTGGAAAACTCAACGTATTCGGTTATCATCTGGTCAACCTGCTGCTTCATATCTCAAACGGCATCATGCTCTATTTTATCATTTTTCAAACAGCCAACCTTCCCTCAATGAAGGAAAAATACGGACAGCGCGCTTACAGGATAGCACTTTATGCCTCCTTAATTTTTATTGCACATCCTATTCAGACGCAGGCTGTTACGTACATTATAAGCCGTTCTTCAGTTTTGGCCACGACCTTTTATTTACTAACATTGGTACTATTTATTAAGGCTCTTCGCTCCACGCTCTTTGCTCCACGCTCTCTGCTCCTCGCGGGCGCTTTTTTCTCCTCATGTCTCGCCATGGGGACAAAACCGATAGTTGCCACCCTTCCTCTGATGCTCTTGATCTACGATTTTTACTTTATATCGGATGGGGATTGGAAGATCCTGAAAGGCCGCTACAAGGTCCATCTGGCTATGTTTTCCACCATAGCTGTAACCATTTATCTGAGCGCAGCCAGTCTGCAAGAGTTTGTTTCATTTGATTATGCTAAAGGGGTGCAGATGCCATATGATGAATCTATTACCTCTTTTCAGTATTTTATGACGCAACTGCATGTTATTCCATACTATATTAAACTGTTATTTATCCCGACAAATCTCAACCTGGACTATGACTGGCCCATTATCAGGCACTTAGATCTTACGACAGTTCTTTTTTTCATTCTCCTGTCTTCAATTGCATCCATTTCCATATGGACGTACCGGAAAGCCAGACTGGTTTCTTTTGCTATTGCCTGGTTTTTTATTACGCTTTCGGTTACTTCAAGTTTTGTTGTAATCTACGATGTTATTTTTGAACATCGCCTTTACCTCCCATCAATAGGTTTCGCCTTATTAATTGCAGTTATGATCAGCAGAATATCTATGTTAAAATTTGGGCGAACTGCATAGAATTAAGCATTTATGGAAAAATGAGGAATGAATCTGACAAGATACATCGAACTTGCTGTGCTGATGGGGTTGGTTATGGTATTTGGTACTGCTGCACTTCAGCGAAATTTTGTCTGGAAAGATGATTTTTCTTTATGGTCTGATGCTGTCAAAAAATCCCCTCGCAAGGCCAGGCCATACAACAATCTCGGCGAAGCATGTGAAAGAAAAGGTTTTATAGAAAAGGCTATTATGCTTGCCAGGCAATGCATTGCTCTTGATCCTAATCTCGCAGAACCGCATAATAATTTGGGCGTATGTTATCTTGACAAGGGATGGATAGATAAATCTGTAGTTGAATTTAAATACGCCATAAGGGTTAATCCCGATTATGGTCTTGCGCACAAAAATCTGGGTTCAGCTTATCACATGTTAGGTCAACTCGATCTTTCGATTGCAGCTTTTAAAGAAGCATTAAGGGTACAACCATACTCATCAGATGCATACAATAAACTGGGCATTTGCTATCTTGAAGAAGGCCATGCGGATAAATCTTTAGTTGAATTTAAACATGCCATAAGGGTTAATCCCGATTATAGTCTTGCGCACAAAAATCTGGGTTCAGCTTATTACATGTTAGGTCAACTCGATCTTGCAATTGCATCCGTAAAGCAAGCATTGAAGATTGATCCATACTTGGTGGATGCACTTAATAATATAGGCACTTACTATTTTGAAAAGGGGCTTGTTGATGAAGCCATTTTGCATTTTAGACATACCATAAAGATAGCTCCGGATTACGCTGATGCGCATTATAATCTGGGGGTGGCATATGGAGCAAAAGGCAACTATGAAATGGCTTTCAAAGAAATGAAAATGGCCAAGAATCTTGCCGATGGTGTTCAGTGGAAGAAGATTGTTAAGGGGATTAATAGAGAACAACCTAAAATTAAAGGACACAATGCAGAAAAAATAAAATGAGGTATAGTTTAAATATAGAGTTTCTGGTGATAACAATAGTTGTGGCGACTTTTAGTTTTACAGCATTTCAGCGAAATTTTATATGGAGTAATGATTTTGCTTTATGGACGGATGTTGTTAAAAAATCACCATATAAAGCAAGGGGCTATAATGAAATAGGTATGTATTTTTATGAATTGCGGAAACCTGATAAAGCAATTCCTTATTTTAAGAAAAGCATTTATTATGAGCCGGAATATGCTGTTGCTCATAATAACCTTGGCCTTTGTTTTTTGGCAAAGGGTTTAATAGATTTAGCAAGTTATGAGTTCAGACATGCTATAAAAGACAGACCGTTAAATGGAATGTATCACGTTAACCTTGGAATTGCCTATTTAAAAAAGGGCTGGCATGAATTGGCTGACCGAGAGATAAAAATTGGCAAAACCCTTAGGCGAAAATATCCAAGGAAACAATAAATTTTGAAAATTACATCTTCAAATATTAAGGAAATAGTGAGATCATCAGAAATTTTGTTAATTATGGCTATATTGGTAATTTATTCTTTTGTAGCCTATCAGAGGAACTTTATCTGGAAAGATGATCATAGACTTTGGGGTGATTGTGTTGAAAAGTCTTCTGAAAAGGCAAGGCCGCATAATAATTTTGGCGTTGCCTGCAATAACGGGGGGATGATTGATAAGGCAATTAAAGAGATAAACAAGGCAATAGATTTAAAATCATCCTTTGTGAATGCTTACGTCAGTTTGGGGAATGCTTATCTCAATAAAGGCTTATTTGATATGGCAATAAAAGAATATAGAAATGCCTTGGGACTAAGATCTGATTATGCGGAAGTATATGTAAGCATAGGAAATGTTTATATAAAAAAAGGAGATATGGACAGAGCAATAGAATCATATTCCAGGGCTTTAGCTTTAAAACCGGATTCTATTAGAGCAAGGCTTAATATTGCCTCAGCTTATAGCCTGAAGGGATTTGCAGAAAAGACTTTAATTGAATATAAAGCTCTGGCCGAGTTGCAGCCCGACAATCCCATTATACATTATAATATAGGGGTGGCTTATGAAAAAAAAGGATTATTTAAAGAAGCAATTGTTGAATATAACAAAACGTTAATGCTGAATCCCAATGATTTTCAGGCTCGAGGAAATATAGAAAGAATTAGAAAATGGAGCAGAAAACAGAGCCCTATAAACTAAAATATATTGAGCTGCTATTTATAGCGAGCATTGTGACCATATTTGCTTTTGCTGCGTATCAGCGGAATTTTATCTGGCAAGATGATCTTACCTTATGGAAAGACTGCTTAAATAAATCTTTTAAGAAATATAGAATACATATAAATACAGGTGTTGCCTATTTAGATGAGAAAAATTACGTTAGAGCTGTTAAAGAATTCAAAGAAGCGCTTAAATTAAATCCTTTTGGAGAAAACGCATACCTTAATATAGGTCGGATTTATGAGGAAAAAGGAGGGATTAATGACGCAATTGATCAATATCAGAATGCGCATAAGATAGCTCCAAATTCTATTGATCCTATGCATTTTATTGGAAATGCATATGCAAAAAATGGGCAATTGGATATTGCAATCTCTTATTATAAAAAGGCTCTTGAATTAAAGCCTGATAGCCCGTCAATATTGGTCAGTCTTGGCTCTGCTTTACACAGAAAGGGATTAACAGATAGTGCAATGAATAAATTCAAAAAAGCAGTCAGAATAGCTCCGGACATGCCTCAGGCTTATTATAATCTTGGGGTAATCAGTGATGAAAAAGAGCTTTCAGAGGAGGCAATACACTATTACAGAAAGGCATTGAATATAAAACCTGATTATCCTGAAGCCCTGTCTAATCTCGGTATAATCTATGGAAGGATGGGGTTATTGGAACAGGCTATTGAATATTTTGAGCGGTCCCTATGGATAAAACCGGATGACCCTATAACACTAAAAAACCTGTCTTATGCCAAAGAGCAAAGAACGGAGAGCTAAGAGCGAAAAGCGAAGAGTTCAGTCTATCTACCTAAGTAGTTATAATAAATGAAAAGGTATCTTATTGAAATAATAGTTATCGTGATCATATCGGTAAGCTATGGTTTTGCTGCATATCAGCGCAATTTTGTCTGGAAGAATAGTTTTTCTTTGTGGACAGATGTAGTAAAAAAATCATCTGATAAAGCCAAGACCTTATAATAATCTTGGCCGCGCTAATCTTGTAGAAAAAAGATTCTTTCAAGCCATTCCTTACCTTAAAACTGCCCAAGACATAACCCCTATTTTTTTCTATACGCCCATTTTAATCTTGGCATAGCCTATTAGGGTATTTGCCGGTATGACAATGCAATTGCAGAATACAAGAAAACTACTTTATGGTACCAGGCGGCCATACTTTGCAGAGCTTAGGGGCATGCTATTTTAATAAAGGTTGGATTGATATGGCAATTGAAGAATTCAGGGAGGCAATTAATATAAATCCGGATTATTCAGATGCCGACTATAACCTGAAAGTTGCGTTAACACGCAAAACAAAAAAATAGGGCTCGAAATTTAATTCCCGAACCCTATTTTATATGAGATTTATTAATCAGCGTTCTTTGTAGTATGGCAGGTAAAACATCCGGTATCGGCTGTGCCGGAGCCGGCTACCATGTCATAAGTCCATCTAAGGAGATCATCTTCTGGAGAACCGTGAGCCCTGTGACATGACAGGCACATAACTACTGCACCGGTTGTGGTTGTGGCGCCTTCTGTAACTGTCGCACTGGAGGATGATGGGATAGCTCCCCTTGCAACAGGAGTCACAATACAGTACTCCCCGATACTAGAATCGCCTGTGCCATCAGGGTTATAGGCACTGTACTCTTTACCTGCTGTGGTCGGCAGAACAATATCTGTAGGATGTCTGAGCCAAGGGGAAGCAGTTCTTCCAATTGCAGCAGTGCTGTGGAAATCACCATGACATTGAGCGCATGCATAACTTATAGTGGTTTTATCAGCGAAATCGTCGTTTCCATCTTTACCCATATATTCATTATGAACTGCAGCGGTTTCAGCCCAGTTCCACTGTGAGTTTTCAAGCCCCCAAATACCACCTAAAAATCTGTAGCTGGCGCCAACTGAACCCGGGGCAGAGCTCACCTGTTGAGATGATCCGCCTGTATTGCCGTGATGTGCTCCACTCATAGCTGCATCAGAATCTGTAACACTGTGGTTTCCATGACAGCCGTACATACCGGCGCAGGTCAATTGACTGAGCCATGTACCTGCACCGCCTGCCATTGTTCCGTCGCTTAATGCGCCTGGGGTTGCGCCAGTAGCCCAGCCCGGAGGTGTCTTGCCCATGGCGTCATCACTGTTTATTCCAGCAACATTGTGCCCTTTACTGTCTGTTGCACCAAGTCCGGTGGCTACCCAATAAAAATCACCACCAGCCAGAGTTGCATTAACGCCTTGAGTGGTTGGGTTCGTTGTATGGAGAACAATAGGAGCGTCGTGGCTGTTTGTAGCGCCTGAGGTGCCCACATGACAGGCAATACAGCTTGCTTTTAGAAGCTGATTCTGTGGAGTCGCTTGTTGAGTTGATAAAGTTCCGCCTGAGTAAGTTTCAACCTCACCGTCTCCGCCTTGACTGTTATGCATTGTGTGGCAATTAGAGCATGAACCAGCAATAGCGTAGCATACCCTACTGCTTCCCACAATAAGGAGTAGGGATATCACTACTACTACCACCAGACTCCATAATATTTTTATCTTTTTTTCTTTCATAACAGCTTACTCCTTATTTTTAAGAACCCTACTGGCTGTTTTTCAGCTAAGTCTAATAACTTTTAAAGCAATTTTTATGCCAGATACCATTTATTTTTAGCGAAGTTATTAACAGGTTATCATTACAGCTTATTTAAACAGACAATTATTTTTTAATTTATCCTTTATTTATATAATAATCACAAACTCCGGTTTTTGCAATAAAAAAGTTACAAAAATTGGGAAGTTATGTTACATAAGCTTAAAAGTTTGTCAGCAATACTTATTAAAATGTCGTTCTTCTCCAATTTAGTTGAAGAAGAGGGAGGTCAAGGATTCGAGTGGTCAAGGGGTCGAATCCTTTCACTTGAACCCTTGAATCCTTGTACCCTTTGTGATCATACCTGCTCAATTGGAGATAACCCACTTATTTTGCCTTAATTAACTACAACTAATCGGGAGATGATCCTAAAATAATCACAACATCCGATTTTACGGTAAAAAAGTTACAAAAATCGGAAATAAAAGTTACAAAAATTGTAAAAGTTCACCACGTAACAACATGGACCCCAGGTTCTTCATTCCCCGATTGCCGATTCCTGAACCTCAATCCCAATCCCTGAATCCTGTATCCCTGTGTCTTTTGTTGTATGGCAGGCAAAGCATCCTGTTGAATTATTTCCGCCTCCGGCAATAGTGGTATCGTAGTTCCATCTTAGCAAAAAATTATATGGCGTCCCATGCGGTCGATGGCATGACATGCACATGACCCGCGCAGTAGCCCTTTCAGGTTTTTTCGGATTTGGAAAACCAACAGGTACGTCTTTTCTGTAAGCCTCGTACCCGGCATATTCTCCTTGTAAAGGAAGCTGAGTATTTGTAGGATGTCGGATCCATCCAGTGCCGGATCTCTGATTTTCAGGCCCGCAAAAGTTGGCGTGACATGCAATACAGTACTGGTCGCCACTTTTGTATATATTATATCCATCACCATACTCATACATTGGATCCCCAATCCCTTCAATGTCTTTTCCAAGAAAACGATATCCGGTTTTGGTCGCATGGTGCCTGACATCTATGTGGCACGAGGTGCAATAACCTGCTTTTTCTAAATGTGTCTGGCCTGAACTGTAATAAAAATTTCCGCCGGCTAGAGGAACTTCCGGTTCTTTTGCAGATTTTACAATCGGTACGATGTTATCTCCTGACTTAATAAGCGTTTTGCTGTCTGCTCTTGCGTGACATGCTTCACAGTTTTTTTCAAGGATTGATGCATACAGCTTTTTGGAACCTTTCATTATTTTTTCGTCCTGCCAGGCATGAAATACGTGACAGTCTGTGCAGCTTTCTGTATTTAGAGCGGGGCCAATAGATGGAAACAAGAGAATTATAGCTATGGCTACCCAAAAAATGGAAAATGTAAAAGCTGCTTTTCTAAAATAGCTATGGTTTCCAATATTGTTAAAACTTTTATACATAATTTCATTTAACCGGCTATTTTTTATTATATCCCAATTATAAAATAATGCTTTGAATTGAAAACGTCAACTCTAATTAACGGCTTTGTAAAAAGTCCATTTTTTGCGTTGCGTTGCATCCTTCGTCATTGCGGCGTAGCTATAAGTACGCCTTTCTCCTCAGGACTTGCATGCCTTGAAACTGGAGCTTTTTACTTTGCCGTACCAATTTCGACTTTACAAGTTTATCTTGCATCCTAATAACGCAAATTATATGCCAACCTATTGGATTTCTGATTTCTTGATATTTTATTTCCTTAAATCATGTGCTGTGTAGTGGCAGTTCGCACATTCCGGATAATATTTTATTATCTCGTACGGATGTGGATGTCCGTGGCATGCCAGACAAGGCGGGATCGTTTTATGTTTATCCCTATGGCAATAAACACATGCAAGATCATGGTGTTTGGTGGTATTTTTATGAAGCAGGTCTGCGGCTTCTTTATGGCAGCTTCCGCAATAATGTGATGGGGTCTCGCGTATGTAAGTTACTTCAAGAGGCTTATGAACGGCATGGCAGCCCTTGCATGCCTCAAAATCCATATCATCGGTGTGTTTTTCATGACATTCCATGCATTCTGGAATTGCCCTGTGTGCTTTATGGCATTCACTGCAGGCCAGGTTTGTATGAGCGCTGGGATGTTTTTTTATCTCTTTTCCCTGCTGCGGGTGGCATGTCAGGCATGGATCCGTAATATCGCCTTCCAGTTTCAAATCAAGAGGAGCATGTGTATTGGAATGACAGCCGGAGCAATGCTCAAGTTTATAGTGTGGCGCTCTGCTGTGGCACATACTGCATTGAGGGATAGCTCCGGTTCCTAGTGGAGGGTGCTCTATATGACAGTCAGTACAACCGACTTTAGTTTTGTGCTTTTTCCCTCGGTTATCAATGGTTGCAGGCTGCTGAGAATGGCACTTTATACAGATATCATTTGTTAAAGGAGGCGCTTCAGCAGAACTATCTGCTCTTGAATAATTGACTAATATAACAAGTCCTATAAAAATTATACTTATATAGCCTAATAACGTTATTATTTTTTTCCAGCTTTTCATATCCGCCACTCTAATTATAGTATCCTAAAAATTTCGTAAAAGTTCATCAGGGAACGACACGGAACGAGAGCTTTGCATAACTGCCATTTTCCCGTGATGCGGCGTCAGGCTTCAAAATTTAATTCTCGAAATACTCAATGTATTCCTCCAGTTAAATTTTTCGCCTTCCTTGCCTGACGAAAAAATGTCGCATTATGCAAAGGTCTCAGAGCTTCACTGAAAATTGTAAACAATGAGGTAACTACTCAATAAATATCTACCATTACCATAAAATAATGGCAAGTAATTTTCATTGACAATTTTGTCCAAAATTGTACTATATTAATAAATTTATTATATTTCAAACAAAACAACCGGGTTGAACTTATTTTCGCACGTGAAGCAGAGTGCCTGTAATGAATTTATGGCTTTATGAATGAAATAATAAAATTTCGGAAATGGCAATATAGAGCCGTTATTGGTATTATTGCCTTAATTTTAATGCCCGTAAATACATCATTTAAATATGGTTTGATAGACTTACTTTACGCCGAGGAAGTCGGAGGTGTTAAGGCCGGATCAGCTTCTTCAACGGGCAAGCGAAAATTAGTTTCTGCAAAAATCACCTGTATTCAAATTATCCAGGAAGACTATGAAGGCTTGAAAATATCTTATCCCAATGAGGTGTTGGTTGACTCTGTTAAAAAGGAAATATATGTTTTCGATACAGGGAAGAGCAGAATACTGATCTATGCAAGCGATTTCTATCCTCTTTTATCAATTAACAAGACACATGGAATAAACTCACCAACGGGGCTTGCTATAGATTCCGAAGGTTATCTTTTTATTACTCAGGCTCGATCTAAAGGAAATAAAAATGGAATAATTTCTGTCCTGAACCCATCTTTAGGGTGGAAGAAAGATATTTATTTTAAAGGTTTTGAAGGCGCAGATGATTTTGCGCCAAGTAATATTGCAATAAGTAAAAGGGGTTATCTCTATGTAACGGGTAGTTCCTATCACGGAGTTGTAGTTTTGGATAGAGATGGCACATTTTCTCATCTGTTGACACCAGTTGACAGGTTAGGAAAGTCTTCGGAGGAAAAGGCTACAATTTGCGATGTTGAGATAGACAAAAAAGGGAATATATACCTTTTAAGCGAAGATATGGGCCGTATTTACGTTTATGATTCACAAGAGCGTTATCTGTTTAAGTTCGGACAGAAGGGAGGCAGTACCGGCAAGCTTAGCCGGCCCAGGGGTATTGCTGTAGATAGTGCTGGGGAAAGGATTTACGTTATAGACTATATGCGTCATACCGCAAATGCCTACTCGGGCGATGGCCAATTTTTATTTGAGTTCGGCGGAAAGGGATGGGGGAAGGGCTGGTTCCAATATCCTACTGATATAGCAGTGGATACTTTAGGCAATGTTCTGGTTGCTGATACATTCAATCATAGAGTGCAGGTTCTTAAAATTCAAGAAACCATTTCTATTGAAGAGGAATCTCCTTCTATTAAAACCGGATATGTGAAAGAGCAAAAAACAATAAATGCAACTATTATAAAGGAATTTGCTAAAGAACCTCAAATACCTGCCGAAAAAGCCAGCGAAGATGATAAAAAAAAACAGGAAATTTTCCCAAAAGAAAGCCAAATCGTTGAAGATAATTCAAATCAGAAAGTTGAAACAGGCAGGTTGAAGTCCGCAGCCAAGATGGTTGGATATTTCTTTCTGTTTATCGGCCTTCTTGTTTTAATATTGAAAAGGTTAAAGAGTCTAAAATAGGAGGCACATACTATGAGAAATTTATGCCGCATGCTTATTGGTTTTTTTCTTATTTTTTTGTTTGCTTCATGCGTCCTAAAACCCGGAATAAAAGAACCAAGATATTCTGATGAAGGCCAAATCTTTGTTTATCTTTCTTCTTTTCAAGAGCCGGCAACGGATATCACCTTTGTAATTTCCGGTATGAGTTTTATGGACAGAAATGGGATATGGTTTGATGTCCCAATGAAACCGCATACGATCAATTCAATAAAACTTTCAAGGAACCAGATCAAGCTTAAGGAATTTTATCTTCCTGCCGGTAAGTATAAAAAATTAAAGTTAATTATCGCTGAAGCAAGTATGAAGCGTGGTGATAAAAAGCATAGCCTGGCTCTTCCTGAGGCAGTTAATAATCAGGCGATTTATGGTGAGTTATTGGTTGGTGTAGATTTTAACGTTTTTTATCGTGAAAGCTTATGTATTTTTGTAGATTGGAATATAAACAGATCTATCGTTGATAAATATCTTTTTCAACCAGGACTTGTTGCAAACCCGCAGGGTCTGGAAATAAAGAACATTCTTGCTTATGTTTCCAATGAGGGTTCTAACTGCGTTACGGTAATTGATAGACAGGAGGACCTGGTAGTAGGGACAATTGCTGTGGGAGAAGCGCCAAGGGGTATTGCGGCAAGCAGTGACGGGACAAGAATTTACGTGGCTAACTCTGGATCAAACAGTATCTCCGTTATTGACACATCGGTGAACAGAGTGATCGCTACAATTGACAATTGGGGATATTCACCTGAGGAGCTTGCCTATGTTGCCTATGATAATACTCTTTTTGTTACCAACCCTCGTTCGAATAATGTATCTGTTATAGATCTTGCATCCAATATGGTGGCTGCCCGCATAAATGTTGGGGAAAAACCGATTGATATTGTGGCGGATACTGAAAGAGAGAAGATTTATGTATCAAACTACTATGCGCTTTCAATATCTGTCATCAACATGGTTACACGGGCGGTTGAGAAGGAGAATACCATAGATCTCAGCTCAAATCCTAAATATCTGGCGTTGTGTGATGACGTTTTATATGTAGGCAATGAAAGCGTTAACGATGTATATCTTATTAGTATCCCGTCATATTCCATCAAAACGGTAAATATAGGTTCCAGTCCGGAACGTCTCGTTTGCGGTCTTGCAAACAGAGTGTATGCAGGGAATATTGCTTTTGATGAAATTTCTTTTTTGCATACCGATTTAGATACGATTACAAAAAATATTGCCGTAGGTGGTTCACCGGCAGGAATGGATGTTGATGCTATGCGCAGGAAGCTTTATGTGTCGAATAAGTCGTCAGAAGATGTTTCTGTAATAGATATTAAGACAGAGAGAGTGGTAAAAACTGTTCCGGTTGGCAAGAAACCTCATGATATAGTTCTTGTCGCAGAATAGGAACCGTGAACCGTGAACTTGACTTACATATGATTAAATACTGGCTGGTTGTTTTCCTGTTGATAGTGGCTTTGTTTCAAGGCGCTCATGCCGCTGATGATATAAGTGGTAATTTTGATATTACCCGGGAAGTAGCAACAACGACAACAGAAGGCGAAAAAGATATATCACGAAGCCTAAATCAGAGCTATCGTCTTGATTTAAGAAAAGATTTGACATCAAGGATGTATTTTACCACCAATGCTAGTGTAAGTATGACTGATACTGATAATACAGGAACTACCCGGCTTTCCCCCCAATTTCGACTTAACATAGCAAATGATCACTTTAATGCCAACCTGGGATATCTGTTAAATGAAACAGGTGTTGACATATTTGGCGCGCACAGACAGGCAACCCGCCTTACAACTGAGACATGGACGTCTAGCTTTTCTACTAATTCCGTAAAATATCCTAATATAAGATTCCGTTATGACGAAGACAGAACTTACGACCACCTTTCTCCTAATCAAACAGATTCGCTATCCAAGTATTATGATCTTACCAGCGATTATACTTATAAGTTTGTGACAGTTGCTTTAAGGCACAGTAACGATAATAGTTACGATTACATTGGCGGTACAGAGGATACTACCACTGTAAATGAGGGGAGGATAAATTTCAGAGAGTCTTTTTGGGGAAGCAGGATAGCAACTTCCGGCACTTACACTGTGACCGATACAGAAAATGAAGATGTCACCTCAACCGGCGCTACTTCTACTGGTACGACCCAAAAAGACCTTATTTTTGATGCAGGATTAAGGCTAAGGCCATTTAATTGGTCTCGAATCTCATATAATTATGAACTGAATGATAAAGAAACAGATAGAGATACAGGTGCTGATACTGAGCAGACAAAACAAGCTCACAATATAAGCATTAGAGGAGATACAAGGCTTCATAAATACTTAAAGTCGTGGGCTCAGTATCAGAAAAGGCTTGAATATGATTCTGAAGGTGACAATACATCAACAGATACTTTTACCCTTAATTTTGATTCCACACCAATTGAAACACTTAATACAAACCTTATCTTTAATCATTTGATAAATAAGATAGAATCCGAAACTCAATCTAAAACTTATTCCACGCTTCTTCATATAATTGCAAATATATGGGAAGGAGTTGACCTGAGTGTAGATGGTCAAATTAATTATGCGGATAACGTTGTCGGAAATACAGAGACATTAACAAAAACCATTAATTCTGATCTTCGTTTGAAGCTTACCAAGACCTTGACAGCAGAAATTAACTATACTACAGGATGGACAGATACCAAGAGTTCAGATGGAACAGAAACATCAACATACAGTCATACTGTAAGAACAGATCTTTACTATCGTCCGGTTCAGAGTTTTTATTTTAAATTCACTCATGACTTACAAAAGAGTAAAGATACTGCAGCGTCAAATAATTATATAACAAATATTAACTGGCTTATGACCGAAAAACTGAGGCTCAACTTGCAGTACGAGGCGGATAAAAATTCCAATGATGATACTGCATTTTCTTCTGATTTAGTGTGGAATATGAGTAAAGTTTTTGTATTAAGATTTAAATATGACTGGAGCAGGGAAAGGGATACCACTCTCACTAAAACTAATACTTTTACAACCATGGTATCTGCAAAATTTTAATAAATGCAGTGCTTGAGTTCGTAAGAAAGAAGAAAAATATGGGTAAAAGGGAATATTTTACAATAAAAGCAATCAGGTTAACCGGCCTTCAATACTTAAGCTTTCTTTTAATTTTACTGTTTTCCATTTTATCTTCGTGTCACAAAAGTCCTATGACTTATATAAATCCTTCCGTTGATTTTAGCTACATAAGGAGAGTTGCTGTTGCGCCCATAATCAATCTCACAAAAGATAAATTCGCTGGTGAAAAGGTGATGAACGTCGTTGCAACTGAGATACTCAGGCGGGGCGTATTTGATGTTGTTGAATTCGGAGAGGTGTTAAAGGTTTTAAGAGAGGACGGCCTGAAGCGGGATAACCTTATTGGCAAGCAGTTAGCAGCAAGATCCGGGAAGCGTCTTAATATAGAGGCAATAGTTATCGGCTCTGTCATGCAATACGGTATTTCAAATATACCAGGGGGCTCATTACCGGAAGTTTCCATTTCTCTGAAATTGGTTGACGTCAACTCCTATGCTATTCTCTGGGAAGCAACTCATAATATAAAAGGTGCGAACGTTCTTGATCAATTATTAGGCATACACAGGGATAGTCTTGAAGATCTTTGTAAGGCTGTCGTCAAGGAGATGTTTGATACGCTTTTCGGTTAAAAATTCGCAGCTTATGAAACGATATCTTATTATATTTCTTCTTCTTGTTTTCCCATTACAAATATCGTGGTCTGAAGATATTCGTAGTATAAAAACGATTGCAATTATCCCTTTTGATAATATTTCAGGTGAAGATTATTCTATGCAGTTTAATTTTAATAATTTTCTCTATGATTATCTTAATAAAAAAAAATTGGATCTGGTGAATAAAAATGAATTGGAACAATTTTTTATTAAAAGAAGGATTCGTAATATCGGCTCAATAGGTCGAGCAACTGTCAGAGAGCTGGGAAAGGCGCTGGGGGCAGAGGCTATAATTATTGGCTCAATTAATGAACTGTCGGGCGATAAAAATCCCAAGGTGGACATTAGCGTTCAGATGATTGATACGTTAGACTCGTCCATAATCTGGATGAATTCGGTTTCGATTTCAGGAGATGATTTTGCTACGGTCTTTGGTCTCGGCAAGATAAAATCCATAGAAAAACTTGTTGAAATCGCTACCAAAGATCTATTCAAGGGATTGCCTGACACCTTTGAAGTAAAGAAAGAAAAAAGCACGGGCATGCCTCCTTTTGAGATAGAGCAGGCAATATTTTATCCTAAGGAGGTAAAAGGAGACAGCCAGGTAGGGTTGATGGTAGAATTCAGAGAAATTACCTGTAAGCCTAAACAAATATATGCCACTTTCGAGGGTATGAAAATTTCTCTTATTTCAGATGGCGGCAACTGGTTTACTGGTTCTTTTCAAGCGCCTGTTGTTGAAGGAACTTATATCTTGAAATTATATGCATATGGAGAATTTAACAGGCTGTATATCTTTGATGCTATGGCAAGCCTTGTTGTTGATAACACTCCTCCTCTCATTAATATTACATCGCATAATACACTTATTTCTCCTAATAATGATGGGATAAATGATTATGTTGTATTTTTTCCGGAGCTGCTATCAACTGATTCGTTAAAAAGCTGGAGATTTGAGGTTACAGACAAAGACGGGAACCTTATCCGTTCTGCCGAAGGTGGCGAAGAGCTTCCAAGTGGATTGATCTGGAGGGGTGAAAATAATAATTTTAAACAAGCTAATGATGGAATATATTTATGCCAATTGTTTGTTGAGGACAAAGCAGGCCATGAAGTTTCAACTGATAAAGTACTGGTCGTGGTAGACAGAAGAGCGCCTGAAATTGAGATAGCTCAGGGAAAAATTGAGAATGATATCATTTCATTTGATGTAAAATGCAATAATATCAGTGAGATTGTGGAATGGAGTAGTGTAATATATAATCAGAATGATGAATGTTTTGGCATATTCGGCGGCAAACAGGATTTGCCTTCAACCCTGAGTTGTACACTTAATAGTAGTATTGATGATAAAAAAGAAAAATTTTTCTATTCGATTACAGTCAGGGATGCTGCTGGTAATATATTGAATGTTGAGAGACAACCGGTTAAACTGTACGAACTGTACGAACTCGATGGAGTCGCTGAAAAAAAAGATTCCGAATGGGTCGATGATTTCTAATAATCATGCATTTTTCATCAAATCAGAAATATAATATCTGTTATCCAAAATGCTGCAGTTGCTGTATTATATTAGTTATTGTATGTTTATTTTTTTTGTCAGGAAGTTGTTCGTTGCCTTACCCAAACAGCTTTATGGCAAAAGATTTTGATGAATATAAAATTAATCGGGTTGCAATTCTTCCTTTTTATAACAGATCAACTGCAATGGCTGCAAGCGCAATTGTAACAAAAGCATTTATTGGGGAATTATATGATTCTGGAAAATTTAAAATAGCATTTTCGGGCAATGTAAAAAAAATCATTGTAGGAGAAAGAATAATAATAAGGAAGGGGATTGGAGCTGACCATATTAAACTGATTGGGAAAAGACTGAATGTTGATGCAGTTATTATCGGATGCGTTGAAAAATATGAAAGTGAAGGGAAGAGAAAAACTGCCCAGATCCCTGTAATTTCTGTTGTCGCCAGAATGATTCATGCAGATTCTTGTTCCATATTATGGATAGGGCGGAACTACAGAAGAGGTGACGATTATGAGACGGTTTTTGGCATCGGCAGGATAAAATTTCTGGCCGATCTTTCTCGTAAGGTTGTTAACGAATTGATTGCCACAATTCCATAACAGATCGGGGATCAGGGTTTTCAGAAGTTCTCACAACCAGGCCTCTATCTGATATGTTTTGATCAATCGTTAACCGTGAACGGTTCAGTTCATGATAGCAATTATTGAGTTATATTAAAATTTATTGAGATGAAAATTTTTTTTAATAAACGTATTAATTTGATTATATTGATTTTTATTGCTTCCGTGAATTCCGGATGTTTTCGTTACTCTGTTTTTCACGATAACTCGTCGATTATTGCAAATGTTAATGGTTATAATATCAGTCTGGATGAACTGGAGGAGAAACTCGTAAATATTCACAGAATTAAACAAATGACTAATCTTGAGGGAAAGGCAGGCAGTATAAATCTTGATAAAATTATTGAAGGATTAATTAATGAACGCCTTATAATTCAAGAAGCTTACATGGTGGAACTTGATGAAGATCCGTTTTTCCAGGCAAAAGTTAATAAGTACATAATAAGCCGTTCTGTAATCCGCTTAAGACAAGAAGAGGTTCAGGACAAAATAAATGTAACCGAAGATGAGGTATATGCGCATTTTAAAAAATATTATGAAGAGAAAAAACATTCTTCGGAGGACATGTTTGAGAAGGTAAAAGATGGGATTAAGAAGAAGCTGCTAAAAGAAAAAGAAAAAGAAAGATCGAATGATTATATTTCTGAGTTAAAAAACAAGGCAAATATATGGATTGATACAAAGCGTCTTTATTCAAGGAGTCCGGATCAGAAAGATTGTGATAATAATATTATAATAGCGAGAGTGAATGATGGACCGATAGATGATTGTGATTTTATAGAGGAAGAAAGAGGACGTCTGTCAAAGCTTAGGGGAGATATCTTAAATAAAGAGAAAATTAAAGAGGTAAGTTCAAAAATACTTGATAGTTTGATAACTTATGAATTGATCGAGCAGGAAGCTCTTAATCGGAACTATCTGAAAAATGCTATTTTTAAAAAAAACGTTGAAGAATATAAGGGAAAGCAGCTATTAAATTTGTTTAAACAAAAAATAATTCTTCCAAGATCAATTCCGTCCAAGGACGAGTTGCTTGAATATTATGAAACCCACAAAGATGATTTTAGAAAAGATTATGAGGTCTGGTTTAGTGAAATAGTATTGCCGACTTTAGAATCTGCTGAGGCGGTATTAAAAGAGTTAAAAGAAGGCGCGGATTTTGAATTTTTAGCCCTAAAAAAATCAGTAATAACTCCGCGCACAGGAGTTAATGTATGGATACCGCTTGGGCACTTATTTCCTGGTAGGACACAGGCAACCATTGACCTTGAGATTGGTGGAGTTAGTGACATTATTCAGGAATCGAGGAACTATAAGATAATTAAATTAAAAGGGAAAAGAGGCGGAGAATATAAGGAATTTTCCAGCGTAAAAGACAGGATCGTACAAATTCTGATAAAAATAAAGTTTGATAACTGGTCAAAAGAATATATGGATAGATTGCGCAATGTATCGCAAATTGATATTAATAAAAAAGTTGTTAATGAATTAAGGGAACGGTATACTAAGTAAGGTATTTGAGCATATGAAAAATGTAAGGCTGCCGTTATATTTTTTGCTTATCATGGGAATTATCGCATGGGCTATTTTTTCCTGTGCCCATAAGCCGTCGAGATTTGCAAAAAGATGTGTGGAATGTCATCAGGAAAAGATAGTGGTGTTTAAGGATAATAAGGTTGTACATTCTCCGGTTTCAAAAGGCGATTGTGAATCATGCCACCGTCCTCATGGCATAATCGGCGGCGTTTATCTAAAGATAGATGGAAAAAAACTTTGTTATAAATGTCATAAAGACAGCCCGAAGATGATAGAGAAAAAACACATGCATGCGCCGGTTAAGGATGAAAAATGTGTTAGTTGCCATAATCCCCATGCTTCCATGAATAAAAATTTATTAAAAGGAAAAAACCAAGAACTTTGTTTTACGTGTCACAACAAAGAAAGTTTTGAAAGAAAAACAAGGCATGAGCCCTTATTTGATAAAGAATGTATTTTTTGTCATAAACCCCATTCATCAGATCATGAAAATCTTTTATTTGATTCTGTTAACAATGTGTGCGCTGAATGCCACAATTTTAAAAATAAAGGTTTTATCAAAGGCCATTCAGGTTATGATGTATCAGGCGCGTCTTGCGTTTCCTGTCATACATCTCATTCATCAAATAATGACAAATTGCTTCGAAAGTTTATTCATAAGCCGTTGGATAAAAATCAATGCAATGATTGTCATGACGCGCCGGGCGCTTCTCTAAAAATTAAAGAAAAAGGCGCTGAGTTTTGTTATAGATGCCATACAGAAGAAGAAAAAACGTTTGTTAAAAACTATATTCATTCACCTGCAAGCAAAGGGAATTGTCTTGACTGCCACAGCCCCCATTCGACGGATTTCAAAGGGATTACACTTCTTCCGGATGGCGAGATATGTTATAAATGCCACAAGGAAACAAAGGATAATTTTGCTAAAAAATATATACATAAGCCGATTGAAGAGAAGCAATGCACTTCCTGCCATGACCCTCATTCCTCCGGAAATAAATATATATTAAAGAAAAAAGGAAGCTCCCTTTGTTATAATTGCCATAATAATTCTGGTTTTATCAGATCTAATGTGCATGCGCCTGTTAAAAACGAGACTTGTATAGTATGTCATAACCCCCATGCTTCTGATAACAAGTTTGAACTTAACTACCCCGAGATCGAGCAATGCTATACCTGCCATCAGAAAGAAAAGAAGCTTTTTGATCGTGTGAGCGTGCATACGCCTATAAGAAGAGGGAGCTGCTCTGTTTGTCATAACCCCCATTCATCTGCAAGAGATAATTTATTAGTCCAGAAAGAGCGGGATTTATGCTTCAAGTGTCATCAGCAGATGTTGGATGAAGTAAAAGATGAAGTCGTGCACCGGCCTTTTGGAAAAGGAGAGTGCTGGACTTGCCACAATGCTCATGCCGGTAATAATCAATACCATTTAATAAAAGTCGGCGGCGAAAATTGTTATAGATGCCATAATCGTCTTAGCGTTGCCGGAAAAGACAGCGCTTATAAGCATATGCCTTTTAAAGAGGAAGATTGCACTTCCTGCCATAATCCACACGGCAGCAAAATAAAAGGGCAATTAAACAGACCGTTAGGCAATCTTTGCCTGTCTTGTCATAATGATGTTGCTTCAAGGCTTGACAAAGAAAAGTTTAAGCACGATCCCGCGGAAGATGGAAAATGTTTAGAATGCCATACACCTCATTATGCTAAAATTGAATATTTGCTGGTTGCGGATGGAGCTAAACTGTGTAGCAAGTGTCATGCTACAGGATCGCCATTAATAACTAAGTCGCACAATGGGATTCCTATAACAAAGGCTAATTGCAGTGGATGCCATGAATCGCATTCTGCTATAAATAAAGGGCTGTTACGCCCGATTATGCATACTCCTTTTGCGGTTAAGGACTGTAAGCGCTGTCATGAATAAGTACCGGGCAATTCGGTGGAGTTAAATACTTATGCGGCAAGAGAAAAAATTTCTTTATAGTTGCATTTTTTTACTATTGGCTCTGATTTATGCAGTTACGGGCGGAGTTCGTCTTGCAACTGCAAAGACATCTTTTAAAAAATGCCTTGAATGCCATAAGGATCTGCAAAAAGAAATTAAGTTAAAGGGTGCGCATAGGCCGTTTAAAAACTTTAATTGCGGCAGTTGTCACAATCCTCATGCATCTAAACATAAGTCTTTGGTAAAGAGGGAAATCAGCAGTTTGTGCAAAAGTTGCCATGAACGAAAGGGAGTTAAACAAAAATTTTCACACGATCCCGTGGAAAAGGGCAATTGTTTAGAATGTCATGATCCGCATGCATCAAAGGATAGAAACCTGCTTGTCGCAAAAGGAAAAGGACTTTGTTTTAAGTGTCATAAAGCTGAAAGCATTTTTCCAGGTAAAGTAAAACATGAACCCGCAAGAAAGGGCTTATGCCTTAAATGCCATAATCCTCATGGGTCGAATGATTCTTCGCTGCTTCGTAAGAATAAAGAGAAGATTTGTATATCATGCCATTCAATAGAAAATGCTAAAACAAAAAAAGCGCATAAATTTTATCCTGTATCAGGCACTGAATGTGTTTCATGTCACAATCCTCATGGGGCAAAGAAAGATAATTTAATAAAGCAGAATAAACATAGCCCTTTTGCCAAGGGCAGTTGCCAAAAGTGTCACAATTCTCCGGAATCCGGAAATCCTTTAGGCTTGAGCAAGAAGGGACCACTGGTCTGTTTACAATGCCATAAAAAAACAGATGAAGATTTCAACAAAATTAACAATCATTTTTTTGATGGTGTTTTTTGCATCAACTGTCATAATCCACATGCTTCAGATCAATCCGGCATGAAAAAAAGTGTATTGAAAAAAATATGTTTTGACTGCCATCAGGATACAAAGTGGCGAATGTCTGATGAAAAGACAAAGTTTTTACACCCTGAGGTGAAAAAAGGGAATTGCAATAGCTGTCATGATCCTCATGGTTCAAACCTAAGGTTGCTATTAGTGAATAATGAGTTCACTCTATGCACATCGTGTCACAAAAGGCATGCAACCTTTTCTCATCCAATAGGGGCCGATGCCATTGATCCAAGATCTAAGAGAGACATTTCCTGTATTACCTGTCATGCATTGATGGCATCTAAACATGAATTCGCACTGCGATTTGATGGGAAGAAAGAATTGTGCATACAATGTCATCCCTCATATTAATACCTAAGTTGAGCGATTTTTTACTCGACCTGCACCAATCTCTTGCGCATCAAAGACTTGCGAAAAGTCTCGACATATCCATTGGTATGCCTGCGCTTTTCGCAAATTTTGCTGCATCAAGATCTTGGCACATTTCTTCTCAAAAAATCGCTCAACTTAGGTAATACCCTTAAGGGGAAAGGTGTCTAATGATTAAGAAGTATATATTGGTTTTTAATATTTTTCTTCTTTTGATAGTACCTCTGAAAGCCTATGGCAAACAAGATGCTATTAATATAATTACTACATTAAGCAGCAACCAGAACCAGGATGTAGGCATATTAGGGCTCATAGGGGGTGTATTTTTTGATGAAACTAAAAAGAGGTTATATATCACAGATTCTTCAAACTGCCGCATTCTTTCCTATGATTCGGAGTTTAATTATTTATCTGCCTTACATCCAAAAGGAGGCTTGAAAAATCCCACTAGTCTTTTAAGAACCATTGACGGAAGATTTCTTGTTGTTGAGCCATCAAAAAGGAACGTCGTTGTAATTGATGTGGCGCAGAAGTCAATTGATTTGTTAGATTTAGCAGAAGTTCCTGATTCCGCTACATTCAATCCCGGGAGAATGGCAATAGATTCTGACGGCAACATATATATTATAGACAGGGCTAATAATAGGATTCTTGTTTTTAATTCAAATCTGAGGTTTAATAAAGAAGTAATTAGAGAAAGTAAAATAAGATTTAACGATATTAAAGTTGACGGGGATGGGAACATATATACTCTTAGCACATTGGAAGGAATTGCAAGAAAATACGACAGGTCAGGCAAGAAAATTTTAGAGTTCGGGAGTCGAGGAAAAGGCAAGGATGAGTTTAGTTTTCCTACTAGTTTGGCAGTTGATAATAAGGGGCTGATTTATATCGTTGATCAGCATAAAAGCAAAATTTTCGTATTTGACATAAGAGGAAAGTTTGTTTTTAATTTTTCAAGACTAGGGTGGATAGAAGGCCGCCTGGCAACGCCAACCTATATATTTATTAACAATTCTGATACTATATTTGTTGTTGATCGCGACAATTCAAGGGTGAGTATATTTAAGTGAAAGACAACTCAATGCTTTTATATAGAATAATAGCATTACATCTTTTTTTTCTTGTTATTCCATCAAATATCTTTGGAGACATGACAGTTGATCCCCATGGCAGAAGAGAAATGTGCAACCATTGTCATATGTCAGAGGCAGTTCATAAGGGGGAGAAAAAATTTCGTTTAGATACCATTGAAGCAACCTGTTTAGCATGTCATGCTAAGATGGGGGCTAGTTTAGATGAATATCTGAATCGCATGACTCCAGACGTAAAAATAAAGAATGAAATGATACAATACTTCACAAAACAAGCTGATTTTTCGTGTCATACATGTCATTATGTTATGTGCCAGAGTAATTCAAGAGAAGAACTTCAACTCAGAGATGCCCATATTCAACTAAATACTGAAGGAAAAATTATAGAAAAGACTTGCCTTTTTTGCCACATTAAAGTGCCTGACTATAAAAAACCGAGCTTTAAAAACGCTGTTATGCGATACGATATTTCATATCTTTGTTCTCTTTGTCATGCCATGTCTTCTCAAAAGAGAGGTTTGGGTTTTGGTGAACCCATGACTTATGATATGGTTCTACGCAAGAAAGATTTTGAAGAAGAATATGACATTTCTCTCCATCTTGGTCCAAACGATACCGTTATTTGTGCCTCCTGTCATAATCCACACCAGCAAGGCGTAATTCTAGGCAAGGGGGGATATTCAAATGCGTCCGGTGATCATCGTTTAGTATTAGATGACCCTTGGCAATTATGTACGGCCTGTCATCTTGTCAATCACAATTAGTGCCTGAACGAAAACTGCTAATTTCCCCAATTTCTGCGTCAGGCTTAAATTTTAAGCCTTGAAATACTAAATGTATTCCTGCAGTTAAAATTTGCGTCTTCCTTGAACTTTAAAAAATTTTATAGTTTTCGTTCGGGCACTATTTAGCCCATATTTTTCTCAAAGGGGCAAATTTACTTTTTACGAATGCATCAAACTTTACAACTCAACATTATAATCACTTGCAACGGGCTCTTTAACAATGAGTTCAATAGATTTTTTTGCTGTTTCAGCGGCTTCAGGGAAAAATTGTTTGAGCGCCCTAATATGTCTGAGGTTGTCGGCAGTCCTGAGTACAAGCATGGCAAGATTTCCTTCCGCTATTTCGGAAGCTGAAACAATTTTTTCCCAGGGCTGT
>SDBT01004399.1_pt1 | contig 23969 bp, 23 predicted proteins | sample 2277101 | NCBI WGS metagenome assembly SDBT01 (sample SAMN10404973, study PRJNA504765) | marine sediment metagenome | isolation source: marine sediment core GS10_PC15, 103 cmbsf | place: Arctic Ocean: Southern Knipovich Ridge | collected 2010 | reverse complement strand
TCGGCACGATTGGCCGCAGGCCCACAGCGTCCTCGGGCCCCGGGTGCACGTAGATCACCTTCGGCTTGCCCTCCGCCACTGCCGGCGTGCTCGAGCTGCGCTCCCCGAGCTCGACGAACGGGATGGCATCCAGCAAATTGGACACGAAGTCGAGCATCTCAGCCCCCGCCTCGTCGGCCTTGGTCACGTTCTCGCAGACGTTGTTTTCGTCGCAGCCGTCGCGGATCTCTCCGCCGCCAAAGGCCACCTTGACGAACCCGGCATTGACAGCGCACCCTGCACTGCCGATGAAAACGGCGATGAAAACACCGATGAAAATCACTCGCATAGCGTCCCCCTAGTCGCAGGCCGGGTCAGGGTCGGCGCCTGTGACATACGATGGTCCGATGTTCTCCCCGAAGTTGGCAAAGGTCAACGTGAGATCTGGGCCACCTACTGCGGTGTCGCCGTTGACGTTGTAAACCTCGCCGTGGCCTGAACCCTGGCTGGGATCTTCCGCGTCCCAGTCGTTCCCCTCCGCGTCTCCAAAGTGCGCAAACACGTCTGCCAAATCAGGCCCACCCGTCTTGCAGTCTCCGGTGACATCGGTGTCGCAGACGTTCCCATAGCCGTCACCGTCGTGATCTTCTTGCGATGGGTTTGCCCATAGCGCATTGAACCCGCCGCAGTTGTCCCCGCCGGTCCCAGTGATTTCGCAGACCTTGTCGCCGTCGATGTCATCATCCCCGCAGTCGGTCGAGCCCGCAACGTCTTCAACGGCAAACTTGACCTCACCGGCATAGGTCTTCGTGGTCGACGTGTCCTTGACGCACTCGCCAGCGACTACGTGCCACTGGTTGACGTTCCGCAGAACGACGGCACCGGGCCCAGTACGAGCAGCAGTGGGATTCGCTCCGGTTTCTAAGATGACCTGGAAAATAGCCCGCCGCTCTGCGCCGAGTCCCATCGACAGATCGCCGTCGGGATTGTCATCCCACGCATCTTCGGAGGTGAAACAATGGGCCTTTGCCGTCAGCCCAGGCCACAGTGGATCGGGAGCGACAGGCGGCGAGACACCGAACTTCGGAGCGTTACATCCGCCCTCAGTCCCAGGACTGGCCGTCGCTACACCAAGATTTCCGCCACCATTGAGAGTCAGGGTAAGCGGGTCCCACTGAAGCACCCACTCGGCCCTACACAGATTCGCGTTGTTGTTGTCTACCTGATCCATGTAGACGTTGAATCGACGTTCCCCGTCTGGAGCGTCGTTTCTGTCAAGCGTCCCGTCGGAATCGAGGGTGTTTGGCGGAGTATCCAGATCCTCGGTGATTGTGTCGCCAACCTCCGATGCAGTGCATTCGTCGGAGCCGTTGCGATCGGCGCAAATGTAGGCGTCTACGTCTTCCGCCGAAGCAGGTGGCGCGAAAAGCATGGCGATGGCCGCTGCCATCAGGGCGATTCGTTGCATGTCGTTCTCCTATTCGTGTTTTGTGGCGGCGTGGATTTCCCGGATCATTCTCGCTTGTCCAGGCGGATTTTGCCACCGCTTCAAGCCCGTGTCCGGGTCCGTGTCCTCATGCCAAGCCCAGAGATCGCGCGACTCTTTCGCGATTGTTTTCAGCAGCTTGCTCTGGTCTCTCATCGTGTCGCCGATAGCCCCCAGCGTCGCGTTCAGCGTTGCCAGCTCAGTGGCAGGCAGCGCCCCATTGCCGGCCCGTTTTTCGAGGAAGCCGAACACGACCTTCATCCCTACGATCAGCAGCGCCATCGTGGCAAGCGCAGGCGGCCAGTTCCCCAGGTCGTCGAACATTCGGCTCTCCGATCAGGTCAGCTATTTGAGAGTGATCGCGCCCTTGGTCTTGAACCGCAGCGCGATGCCGATCAGGGCGAGCGCGCCCGCGACGATCGCGCCCTGGTCCTCGATGCCGATCGGATCAACCCCGAACGACGCTGCGACTGCTGCCGCCAGGGTCACGAGTGCGGTGACGATCGTGGCGCTCTTGATTGCTGGCTTTGTTTCTCCGGCCATGTCGATCTCCTTAGGTCATTTGTTGATGTGTCAGATAGACGATGATGTGGTCATTCGATTTGGTGGAGGCTAGTCCAGTGCAGTCTGCCCCGCCGTAGGCATAAGCATCGAGCTTTACGATGTGGCTGCTACCCGTGACGCTGATGATAATTCCACGCGCCTCGCCCTGGGCGTCCACGTTGCCGCACCAGACGCGATCGCTGGGCCTGCCCGGGTCACCACCCGGGACGAAGACACCGACGCTCATCGCCCTGCCGTCGAGCGTTCCCCAGTTGCACGGGATCAACGACGGCCCGTTGGGATAGATCTTGTCGGTGGCCGAGGCCGTCGAGACGGTGAACGAGAAGACCAGGAGCACGATCGTCAGCCGAGTCATAGGTCACCGCCGTAAACCTTCTCCCAAGCACCTGTACCCGTCACACCTGAATAGACACCGATGTCCGTCTGACCTATAGCCGGGTACCCCTTACACGCAGTCGGCGCACCGCCACATTGGTTGCTGTTGGTGTCCCAATCTTCATTGAGTGTCGGTGTCCCGGCGATTGCCGACAGCTTGGGGTCATCAATCGAACCATCTTCACTCACGCACACATCAGCGTTGCCGAAGCTCAGCGGATCTCCAGGGGTGGGCTGGCTGTCCCCGGTATCCCAGAACCACGCACAGAGTTCAGTGTCCGTAGTCTCAGCCGAAACTGCAATCGCTATAAGATCGCCCGAAGCCTCGATGCCACAAATGGCGTTGCTGGAGAAGTTCATCGTTTGACATTGCCTGTCTTCACTGCATACCCGGATCAGCAGGTCATTTGAGCTGCACCGGGCCACAAAGTTGAACTCGCTAGTCGATGGGACCGATGACCCCGACTTCGTGCGCAGTGAAGGTCCGTGATGATCTTTAGCGTTACCGCCATACTCAAACAGCGCCCATTGATCGCGGGTCAACGGCTGCGTTCCGCCCCCAGGCTTTGCGGCTGGGCTGCCGCTGTCGTCGTACCAGCACATCCCGGGAAAGCTGGCGTCCAGAACGAGTTCGCCAGAGCTATGGTTGCATTGAAAGCTTGCCCCCCGCGCTGACCATTCGTCGATGTCGTCCGAGAAATCGTCTTCCATCGTCAGGGTGGGGCCACTGGGAACCAAGTTGACCCCAATCCCCACGAACTGCTGGCCGAGAATCAGGACCGCAATGAATGACAACAAATCGTTTCCCCTAGAACGTGGTATTTGGACGACCTAGCCTATCGATGATCCCATCCGTCTCTCGTTGCAACATGAAGCAAGCGTCCTCGTCGTCTTGGTCCGGACTGTACGATCCTTGCCAGTCTCCACCTGTCGTCAAACAGTCGATGAAGTTGTTCGCGCTATGAGTCGGACCCGTGTCTGCAATCGGCTGCTCGGCATCGAGTACGACGTAGCGATCTCCTGTTCCGGCGGTTGCGTAGAGTCGCTCGAAGTAGTTGCAGTTTCCATTCATTTCGTAGACGCGGTGCAGCAGGTGGCGATCGTTGAACTTGTGGGTCCAACCGCCTAGCTCCATCAAGTCCCAATCCGCCGCAGCGTCGGTGAGACAATCGGGCATCCGGTTCGGCATCGTTCCCTTGGTCTTGTTGCTGCCCGTTGGATGCCACTCGGTGTATGGAACGAAATCATGCGCGGGACAGTTGCCCACAGTCACGGTTCCGTCCAAGCAATCCGCGAACGATGAACCTGCACTGGTGTAGCCACTCCCGGTGCCACCCATCATTTGCTCCAGGGTTTTTGGCAGATCCGTGAGTGACCGGAGCGCGGTGATGTGCCCGGTGATAGGAACGAAAGCCGCGGTTTGTACCTCTGCACCCGCGATCACCATCCCGTTCTCGACACCGCACGGGAATGGAGTCTGCTTGCCGCCTGCGCTGTTCTCACAGTCAGTGGGTCCAGTGGGTGCGAGAGGGATTCCATTGTCCCAGGTAAAGAACAAAGTGTCGAGCTTGAACTCGTTTGGATTGTCATCGCAGCGACCATCTGGATCACCAGTCGTCTGCCCACAGGGCGGGGCGCAGTTGTCGAATAAATCGGTGCAGAGCAAGCCCCCCGTGTTGTTCATGTCAGCCATCAAATCGCCTATCTCTGAATCTAGGTCTTCAATGAACTCCTCGAATATGCAGTCTACCGTCGTACACGAAGAGCCAGAGATCCGGTCGTTGCAATCTTCAGTGTCCACTGGATCACCGCAATCATTGACGCCGGTCCAGTTGTAGGGATTGTGAGCCACGGGGGGGAAGAAGAAGTACAGCGTTTTCGTGTTTGTGTTTGCGATTAGATCAGCCTGAAGGGCATCCATGAAGTAGACCGTTGAATGCTTTGCAGTCTGAACCGAGCAAACCCCTTCGAGAGTACACACGACAAAGTTGTTGTGGCTCGACTGCTCGATCGCATTGCTATTGAGGGTGCCGTCTTGTTGCAGATATGAAACATTGCGCACGTTGCCGAGCATGTAGTCTGCCCGATCGAAACCCATCGCTTTGAGCATCGACACATCGGAAGCGCCGGGTGTGTCGACCTCGAAGACGGTTTGCTCGTGCCAACTGAGACGTGCGTTGTGCCACTTGCCGATGAACACCACTTCGTAGGACTGGTCGTGCGCATAGTCCACGATGCTCTTGATGTAGGGGTTGATCTCGGTGGTGTGGGTCACGTCCTGAAAACCCAGGGTTACCTGGTCACCGTCCATCGTCTGCGTCCGACCCATCAGGTTCGTCGGCATGTACTGGTAGCCGTACCCCATCACCATCGCTCTGCTCGGGGAACACACTTGGGCGGTGATGAGATGGTCGATCATCACCCCGCCCTGGCCGATCAAATCAAGGTTTGGAGTGGTCGTGTCCCCGGCTCCAGTCCAAGTGGTATCGACGCTATCTGTTCGGAACTCTTTGACGTGCCCGCGCAGCGCGTCGTCGGCGAGGATCATGATGATATGGGGCTGCGACTGAGCGAAGGCGAGACCGGGTACGAACAGCAGAATGAGCGCGAGTATCAAGACCACCACGCGAATTTCTCCCATATAGTCTTTAGTGCGCCAAGGAAGAAAACGCCTTGACCACCGCCACCGGCTGATGCGTAGGTCACGTTCCACGCCATCGCATTGATCCCGGGAAGTCTCTTGTTCCCCCCGCCACCCCTACGCTTCAGGGTAATCCTGATCTCCATGCTGGCCCCGGCGTCATCGCAGTTTACGCCACCCGCACCGGGCCATGTGAAGCTGTGACTTGACTCCTCGTCGAGAGCTGTGATCTCCACCGCAGTGACAATCGTAGACTCAAACGTCCCGTCGCAGAACAAACGAAGCTCGATTCTAGGATGTGTCCCACCCGTGTCCTCGTCGCACTCATTGGTGACACCATCCACCAATACCCTTGTCATGTTGACCGAGACGGACTGGGCGTCGGTTGCCTGGGAAGGATCTTGCGCTGGCGTGGGGAAGAAGATCTGAAGGAGAGTGTCCGCGACATCTGTGTTTACGGTTAGGTAGTCGTCCGCGTTGGGAGAAGATGTATCCTCGTCGATGGTTGTCTCGCAGGTCGCGGTGGCGCAGTTGGTCCCGTCGCACGAGTTGGCCCCCGTCACCCAAGGCGCGACCCCGGTATTGTCACCTACGTTGTCCGGCGCGAGCACTTCATCCTGACTGAAGGCCGGCATGGCGAACAGCAGCAGAACACCCAAGACCCATTTAATCATCGCGGGTGTACTCCACCGTGCAGAACAGGAACTGGGCTTCGGCGGTGATCGCTGCAAGCTCGATGCCCCACCAGTCGGCGTCATCAATGTTGGCCCCGCCCGCGCCTGCGAATGCGACTGTGCCAAAGTTGGCGGTATTACTCGTAACCGCGAGCGCGGCGGTGGTGTTCGAGACGCATGTCTCACCAGCGCTCGTGCACTCAACCACGTTGACCGTCACGTTCGAGGTCGTGGCTCCGTTGGCCGAACAGTCGAGAGAGACAAGGGTGATCGCTCCGCTGGCCTTCCGTAGCAACTCCTCACCCGCAGCCATGACGCCGGGGGTGATGACCACCGCGAACTCATCTCGGTAGAGTTCCTCGTCCGCGTCGAGCACGTCCGGGTCTGGGGTTGTGTTCAGCGTAATGCTGCGACCCCCGATGTTCGTATTGACATCGTTACCGTCGATCCCGCCCGCCGGGTAGTCTCCTGCCTGAATGGCAGTTGAGGAGAGTTCCGCTGCTCCGATCAGGTCAGCGAGGGTCGAAGCGTTCGTACCCCCCTGGGCTATCGGGAGGAGCGTGGGATATGTCCAGTCGCCAGCAGTGATGATCGGGACTCCGGTTGTAGAACTCGTATCGTCCCCGGTTCCACCTCGCACGTTGTCGATGGCCGTGCCTTGCCACGTACCCGAGGAGATGGTCCCCACCGATGTCAAGATGCTTGCGAGGGAAGCGTCCGTCAGAATCTCTCCAGCAGGAGCAGTGTCGAAGGTATAGTTTTCGTTTGATGCTGCCGCAGACACCGTAATGTTCATGAATGAAGTTCTAAGCCCATCAGAGAACCTATAGGTGGACGTGCCTGCTTCGCTGTTGCCGTAAAAGGTTATTAGGCTGGTGTCACCTTCGATCTTGATTCGGTCTACCAATGCGCTGGCAGTGAAGGTTCTAATCGTCGCATCTGCATCACCAGCAGTGACTAGACCGCCCTGGTACATGGTCGAGATGGTGACGCCATCGTCCTTGGTGATGTTGTAGTTCGTGAACTTCGCAGCCGCAGCAGAAGTGACTACGCCATTACCTTCGATGGCGAGGACGAAGACGTTGGCACTGTCGGTGATGCGTAAAATGTCGGTACCGGAGCCGGGGGTTTGATCGTGTGCCGAGTCGAGACGCCAAGTTACTAATACCTCGTCCACATCCCCCTCGACGTGGAACTTCGATGCGACGGGTGGCGCTGCGATGCCGACCGAGAATGTATCTGTGAGGACTGTGGGGTGAAGTACAGGGTCAGCTTCACTGAAGAAGCCAGAGCCCGTGGCGTCCGCTTCCATGGTGAACTTCGTGCCAGAAAGGTCATACTTGACGATGTCGTTGTCGGTCGCGTTGAGATCGGCGGTGGGAATCGCGATGATGGTCATGTTCTGCGTGCCATCGAAGTATTGCAGCAGCGGGTTGTGGCTGGTGATGGTGTCGTCGAGTGCGACATCGCCTTTGACGACCGTGGACGGAGCCGCCGCAGAGCCCAACTGGAACGCCTCTTCACCGAACGTCCCGGTCTCGAAGCGTGCGAAGCGGCGCTCGTCGCTGTTGTCGTCGCACATCCACATCTCGTCCGCGCCTGCCGAGTTGTCGCCGTAGATCTGGAACTCGTTACCCGTCAGACCGCTACAGGCTTTCGTGGTGTTGCGCTTGAATGTGATCGCGTTGTTGCCGTCGCTGTCTATGATATCGAGCCCACCCAGCGTAAGGACATCAGTCGCGTCGTTATAGGTCGCGCCTGCATCACCAGAGAACACGTTGCCATCGATGTAGACCATCTGCTGGTTCGCGGCCGTGTGCGGACCCGCGTTCTGGTTCTGGCGCTTGTAGTCGTAGAGATCCCACTCCGTGCCGTTGTGGATGAACGTCGCAACATCGTCTTCGGCCATCACGATATCGTCGGTGCCGCAACGAAAATTCGCGTTCCCTGTGCAGTCAAGCGTCGTGAAGTTGACCGTCCCCACCTCTCGGATCGTGATCCAATCGCCCGAAGCTCCGTCGTCGAATGCAGTCACGATGATCGTGGTGGCGCTGGTGTTCCAGCGAACCGCGCCGCTGATCGTCGGGGTAGCCGTCCCGTCCAGCGTCCCCACTGCACCGAGGTTGATCTCGTCGTCAAAGATGTGGCGTGCACTCCAGGTGGGTGCGATGGCCTGGGATAGAGCGTGGGTGCCATCCGTTCGCAGCGCAGTCCCGTCAGTGCCATTGTTCGCGGAGAGCCCGATGAGCGCAGCGCTCGGATTTGCAAGCGCGAGGTGGACCCCCTGGGCAACGTCGATCGCAGTACGAATTTCTGCAGCCGTTGCCCACTTGGCGCCCTGGGAGGGAGTGGCGTCGGCCATCAGCATCGTATCGTCCGCGCCCACCGGCAGTCGAGCCGCGGTGTTCGACCCAGTACCCAGCGCCAAGTCGCCCTTCACATCCCAGATCGCATCCGTAGCAACCGATCCGCCAGAGCCGCAAGCTGCCGCCGATGCGGCCTCAACCAGATCGCCGTCTACATTCCATTCGGCGCAGAACCCGGTACCGCCTGGCGTGCCGGTGATGAGCTCGGCATCGGCACCCGACTTCAGCGCAGCCGCGATCTCGGTAAGCAGGTCGATGTGCGCGGCATCCACTCGAGCGGCGGGGATGAGCCCAGCGGTGAGTTCTGAGGCGTCGATTGTCTTGACATGCAGCTCGCTATCTCGCGCGATCGTAGAGACGATATTGGCGTCGGGGAGTAGGCCCGTGATCGCATCGGGGTCCGCGAGATCAAGCTGCCCGTCCACCCAATCGCCCCCGCTCTTGATGAGCGTGGCTCCTGTGGCCGGCGTAGTGATCGAGACATCGCTGAGCTCGTCCAGCGAGTTGACGCCGATGGCATTCAGGTCTCGCTGCTGGGGGATATACGACACCAGATCCCAGTTGACCGAGTTGCGGCGGAACACCATCCGGTCGCCGAGCGCCAGCACGAGATCGACCAGCCCGCAATTGATACTTGACGAGGAACAGTCGAGCGTGCTCAGGGAGGCCGCATCCTGGCGCATCTGGAAGGTCGTTCCCTCCGTGCCCCCCGTGAAGTTGGTGATGGTCTGTCCGACCAACGGGGCGACCCACATGGCGCTGCCCACGATCGAGGGCGTGGTGCTGTTGGTCATTTGCTGGACGGTGCCGATGTTCCACTCGCCGTGCGCCGTCACATCCCCGGTGAACACGAAGTCGTCGGTGAGATCGAGGTTTGCCGCTGGCAGCAGACCCGTCACAGCGTCCCCGTCTGCGAGATCAAGCTGTCCGTCGATCCAATCTCCGGCGCTCTTAATCAGGGTCGCACCAATCGCGGGGGACGTGAGCGTCACATCGGAAAGACTGGCGAGCGAGCCACCACCACCTGAGCCGCACGCCGCGGCCGATGCGGCCTCCACGAGGTCTCCATCGACGTTCCACTCGGCGCAGAAACCAGTGCCGCCTGGCGTGCCGGTAATCAGCTCGGCGTCAGCGCCAGACTTTAGAGCCGCCGCGATCTCTGTGAGTAGATCAATGTGGGCGGCATCCACTCGAGCGGCGGGAATGAGGCCGGCGGTGAGCTCGGAGGCGTCAACCGTCTTCACATGCAGCTCGGAGTCTCGGGCTATCGTTGAAACGATGTTGGCATCGGGCAGCAAGCCCGTGATCGCGTCTGCGTCTGCGAGGTCGAGCTGCCCGTCGATCCAGTCTGTTGCGGTCTTTATCAGCGTCGAGCCAGTCGCCGGGGTGGTCAGCGTCACATCGGATAGCGAGGCCAGAGACCCACCACCACCCGAACCACATGGGGCCGCAGAGGCCGCCTCTACGAGATCGCCGTCCACATTCCACTCGGCACAACGGCCAGTGATCCCGGCCGTGCCGGTGATCAGTTCGGCATCATCACCCGACTTCAGCGCAGCCGCGATCTCGGTGAGCAGGTCGATGTGGGCTGCGTCTACTCGAGCGGCTGGGATCAATCCCGCAGTCAGCTCAGAGGCGTCGACCGTCTTGACATGCAGTTCCGAGTCTCGTGCGATCGTGGATACGATGTTCGCATCGGGCAACAGCCCTGTGATCGCATCAGCGTCGGCGAGGTCAACCTGGCCGAATGCAAACGTAGTCGCGCCGGTAGCGCGCATCACAGCGCCGACAGTCGCGCCGGCCAACGTGTGATCCCCACCGTCAAGCGCGTGAACTTGCGTGTGGTGAGCGGCGCCCATGTCCGTCGAAACGTCCATGAAGTCTTCCATCAGCCAGCCGAATCCGTTGTACCGCCAGGTGGTGCTGTCGCCGTCGGCTGTGACGATGTCGACCGTGCCGCAGAGCAAGTCCGCACCCGTGCAGCTAAAGGTGATGTCGCCGTCAGACTCAACATAGATTTGGTCACCCGTGCTAGGGGTGCCGGTGAAGTCAGTGATCGTCACGGTGGTGGTGCCGGTAAGCCAGAACGCCCCACCTGAGACAGAGGGGGTCGCCGAGGCATCGGTAAGCATCTGCTGCGTTCCGATGTTGATATCGCCTTCGAGTTCAACGACCCCGTCGAACTGATGGGGTCCGGTCCATGTCGGGGAGATGCTCTGGTCGAGCGCATGGGTGCCATCGGAGCGCAGGAACGTCCCCGCCGATCCGTTGTTGGCCGTCAGGCCGATGAGCGCGGCCGAGGGGTTCGCGCCCACCGGGAGCTCGGAGTCCCGAGCGATCGTGGCCGCGATGTTCGCATCGGGCAGGAGGTTCACCACCGCGTCCGTGTCCGCGAGGTCTACCTGCCCGAATGCGAAGGTGGTCGCGCCCGTAGCGCGCATCACAGCGCCGACAGTCGCGCCCGCCAGCGTATGGTCGGCACCATCGAGTGCGTGGACCTGAGCATGAAGCTCGGAGTCTCGAGCGATCGTAGAGACGATGTTGCCGTCTGGCAGGAGCCCTGTCACTGCGTCGGTGTCCGCGAGATCCAGTTGCCCGTCCACCCAATTGCCCGCCGACTTTATCAGCGTAGCCCCGGTGGCAGGACTCGTCAGCGTCACATCGGACAGAGACGCGAGCGAACCGCCCCCACCGGACCCGCACGGTGCAGCAGAGACCGCCTCCACGAGGTCACCGTCCGCATTCCACTCGGCACACCGCCCCGTGATTCCCGCTGTGCCAGTCACGAGATCGGCGTCTACTCCAGACTTGAGAGCTGCGGCGATCTCCGTCAAGGCGTCGATGTGGGCAGCGTCTACTCGGGCGGCAGGGATCAGCCCCGCAGTCAACTCCGAGGCGTCGATGGTCTTAACGTGAAGCTCGGAGTCTCGAGCGATCGTCGATACGATGTTCGCGTCAGGAAGCAAGCCAGTGATCGCATCGGCATCGGCGAGGTCAAGAGCGCCGAAGGCGAAGGTGGTCGCTCCCGTGGCTCGCAGCACCTCACCGGCCGTCCCGCCTGCGAGCGTGTGGTCCGCACCATCGACCGAGTGGGTCTGGCTATGGAGCTCCGAGTCACGCGCGATCGCCGCAGGGATGTTGCCATCGGGGAGGAACCCCGTGACGGCATCCGCATCGGCCAAGTCGAGCTGCCCGTCGATCCAATCACCAGCCGACTTTATCAGCGTGGCTCCCGTTGCGGGCGTGGTCAACGTCACATCCGAGAGGCTCGCCAAGGAGCCGCCGCCACCGCAGGCTGCGCCGGAGGTCACCAGATCGCCGTCGGCGTTCCACTGAGCGCAGTGCGTGTCCGAGCCAGGCGTCCCCGTGATGAGGTCGGCATCGGCTCCGGATTTCAAGGCTGCGGCGATCTCGGTCAGTAGGTCAATGTGCGCACCGCCCACGCGAGCGGCGGCGATGGTCCCTGTCGAGAGCTCCGAGGCGTCGATCGTCTTGACGTGGAGCTCGGAATCGCGCGCGATCGTCGAGACAATGTTGGCATCCGGTAGGAGGCCCGTGATCGCATCGGCGTCTGCGAGATCCAGTTGGCCGTCGATCCAGTCCCCGGCGCTCTTGATGAGCGTGGCCCCGGGAGAGGGGGTGGTCAGCGTGACATCCGTGAGGTCAGTGAGGGCGACAGAGCCGGCGCCGCACGTGGCCCCAGAGGTCACGAGGTCCCCATCGGCATTCCATTGCGCGCAGTGGGTGTCGGACCCGGCGGTGCCGGTGATGAGATCCGCATCCAAGCCGGACTTGAGCGCGGCAGCGATCTCGGTCAAGAGGTCGATGTGCGCGGCGCCCACGCGCGCGGCGGCGATCGTGCCCGTGCTCAGCTGTGAGGCGTCGATTGTCTTGACGTGGTGGTCGCTCGAGAGCGCCCGGTGTGTCTCGACAATCGAGTCGATCTCAATACTGGCGTCGGTGCAGTCCTGCACGGCGCCCTGATTGTCCATGCCTAGCGGGTAGTCTCCGGCCCCGCAGTTCCCGCCATCGCCGTGGCCGGCCACGTAGCTCGGGTGATTAACCCCCGGGTCCGTGTCCGGGTTGAAGCCGCCGGGTGCCACGTCCGGGCACTTCCACTCGCCGCCGGAGCCCAGCGAGTCATCCCACTGGACGAACAGCGAGGAGGAGGTGCCGCCCGGGGCCGTCGGTACACTCGCGCAGTCCGCACCGGCCGCTGCGGCATCGGTGACCTCGGCCACCGAGGCGTGTGACTTGTCGCCGCACACTCGGGTGAGGCTTCCATCGATGGAAATCTGGGCGGGGCCCGCGGCGAACGTGCACTTGGGGATCGTCTCCCCCCAGGTGAAAAACTCGTCCTGCGCGGAGGCCGTGCCGGCGGTGCCGAGCATGACGATGAAGGCGAGAAGGAATTTCCGCATATCTACGTCCCCTGATCCTTCAGCTGGAGGTGGTGGCGGAGCACCTGAACTTGCACGCCCACGGCGCTCGGGTCTCCGTTCACATCCAGATAGTTGACGGTGACAAGCCCATTGACATTGAACCGGATGGCGGCGAAGCGGCCTGTCTCGACCTGCCGTCTGCCCGGTAGCACCACGATGTCATAGGGCTTGTGGTCGCCGAAATTGCACTGGCGGCCGTTGCTGAAGCGCACCGTGTAGCCAGCCGAGGGTCCGATGGCCCGGAAGATCACCGCGCCGTCATTCTCGAAGGTGTCGCCAGGGGCGGGCGAGGCGAACTGGAAGGAGGGCGTGCCCCCGTCGATCGTGTCCTGCACCGGAATGTCGGCCATCTCTCGCGCCCCCCATCGCTCAGCACGCTAGTGCTTGGATCTGGATCCCCGTCTCGTCTGGCAGGTAGGTCACTGTAACGCGCCCGTTCACGTTGAACCGGAAGGTGGAAAACTTCCCCGTGTCATTCGGGTTGGCATCCGGCACCACCTCGTCGAGGTCCCCGTGGTCCCCGAAATCGCAGTCGCGCGCATTGAGAAACCTCAGCGTGTAGCCCCCACCCGGCCCAGTGGTCCTGATGAACACGGAGCCATTGTTCTCGAAGCTGTCGCCTCCCGCTGCTGCGGCCTGGAAGCTGGGCGAGCCGCTCTGGCTCTGTACGGGAATGTCAGCCATCAGAGGAGATCGTCGCTCCCTCGGTTGTAGAAGTAGCCCGGGGTCACAATCTCAACGTTGGGATTCCACGAACCGCCGATCTCTGACCACGACGCTCGATACCTCCACTGCCGGTTCGCATCAACGTGGACGCGGTGACTTGACCACATCGGGCTCTTGGCCCCGTTGTCGGTGAATATATTGCCGTGGTGGAAGGTGCCGGATGGGAATGTATCTTCCATGACGAGCGCCGAGATCCACTGTTGGTAGGACTCGTTATTGGCCACCGTCTCAGGGATCCCGACGCTGATCAGAACCCAGGCGTCCGTGTCGGGTGGTGCGTTGGAGGTGATCGTCTCGGCGCCCTCGGTGAAGCTGCCGCCGCGATCCTCGACCTCTCCCTGCCAGGCGATCCACTCGGGCTGATTCGGGTCATGGAAAAACGTCTCGATCTCATTCGAGGCGTTCGTCCGGATCCATCCGATCTGCCGCGGGTAGTCGTAGCCGTCGCCCGTGGTGTCGGCCAGTAGCTGCGCCGCACCGGGCTGGTTGACCGCATCGAAGCCCACGTCGAGCGTCCCGTCTGGCTTGCCGACCACAAAGACCCGGTAGAAAGTGTCGGCGGCTACGCTGATTGCCGAGGCTCGGCCACCCATTCCGGTGCCCTCCTGCCACTCAACGTCTAGCTGCTTGGTGATCGAGGCCGTCGCGTCGAGGCCGAACGAGAGCCCGGAGACGGTGTGCGAGCGGCACCGGCCTGCGCCTACGTCGAGGTCGTTGAGCACGTCCACGGCGTTGTTCTGCATGATGAAGCCTTGGATGTAGCCGCGCGGGAGGGACTGCAGAAAGGCGAGTGGCAGCCACCACGCGGTGTCGCTCGTCTGGTGGTTGACGTTCGACGCCTGCTGGCTCTGGTAGAGGACGCCCGCGGACATGACGATCGCGTTCAGGCGATAGGTGACGGTGGCGATCCACTCGCCGATGCCGATCTGCTGGACGTACTGCACCTGCTCGTCCATCCGATCCTGCCACCAGTTCTGGAAGTCGTGGGCCGGGATCTCGGCGATCCACCCCAGGTTGGCCTTCGTGGTCCCCGGGTCTGTCGTCGCCCCCGTGGAGCCCCAAACCGTGTCTATGAGTCGTTGCGACATTTCCTCATCCCTATGTAAAAAAGCGGCATGTGTATTAGAACGGCCCCACCGTGTCCTCGTAGTCGAGATCGACGCCAGCCGGTGTGGGCAGCAGTGTGTCCCCGTTCCCGTTGAGATCGGTGAGCGTGAACAGGATCTTCTCCACCGAGGAGAGCGCGCGGCCGATGCTCACCGTGGCGTTGGCCTTGGCGGTCTGGTTGATCGTCGTCGCTGAACCGGGGCTCGGGATCACGAGTCGGATGATCTCGAGCATGTCCTCGGCCGTGCCGCTCGCGCGGTTCCGCACGATCTTGGCCTTGATGTGGAGCCGGTATTGGTCGTCCTCCATCGGCACGGAGCCAGACAGCGGGTTGAAGCTCGAGGAGTAGATGCCTCCGAGCTCCGGCATTGCAGAGTCCCCGTAGCTCTCCGGCGAGGGCGCACCGATGTAGCCGAAGTATCCGAACAGGTCGGCGTCGAGGAAGATCCGCGGCAGGCCGACCTCGCGCCCCAGGGCGTCGAGCGCCACCCCGATGGCCGTCTCCAGGTCGTAGCCGTCTATGATCGTCCAGGCCGCATCCTGCAGGACCTCGCACTCGGTCACGTAGAGCGCGATCAGGGCCTTGAGCTTCGGGCTGTCCGCGTACTGCTCGATCAGCCGCTCGGTGGCCAGTGCCTGCAGGTCGTTCCTCGGGATCAGCTCGGCCACGGGCTAGGCCACCTCCATATTGGCCAGCAGGAAGCGGGCCTTCTGCAAGTTGGTGATCGTGATGTTCACGAGCCCGGTGGCCGGTATCGACGTCGTGTCCATGTTCAGCGAGTCCACGCTGTGGCCCGGAACCAGGTTGATGGCCTCGTAGAGCCTCGAGTGCTCGACGTCGTGCCCGATCGGGAACCCTCCGTCGCCCATCAGGTCCCCTTGAGCGTCCACGAGAATGCCCGCCGCGTAGTCGATGATGTTCTGCAGCATCGTGGCATCGCCACCGCTGGGATAGTCGGTGGTCTTGGTGAGGTCGATGGTGATGAAAATGTCGATGAGCACCGGGCGCCCGAAATTCTGCACCTTCGTGTTTCCGTTGCTGTCCACGGCGTTGCCAGATTCGGCGCCGGAGGTCTCGATCCCCACCACCCCATTGTCCCAGATGGCCTGCGCGATGTCGTCGTCCGCGCCGCCCTCGGTGACGTGCCGGTAGCTCTTGGCGGGCAGCCCGTCGCCGTCGGTGCTGTTGGTGTTGTTGATGAGCAGGAGTGAGTCCGTCACCCCCACCACCGCCTTCACCCCCTGGTCGAGGGCCGTGTAGCTGGCCACGGCGCCGGCCTCGGTGGTCTGCTCCTGCCGGAGCCTCAGGTCGCCGTCTGCTTCCTCGAGAGAGCCGACGAAGGTGGCCGCCGCGGCATTCGTAATCGAGGTCCACCCGGTGCGTGGGGTCGTGATAACCGTGAGCGTGGCCGTGGCGCATGGCACCGGACCCGCATTCTCGGCGATCCAGCTCGAGGTGTCGGAGCCCCCGGTGAACACGACATCGGCCTGGAGCACGAAGCGGTCCCCGGTGTCGCTCGTCTCGGCCACTGCGCCGGCCACGAGCGTTTCGGAGGCCGTGCCCACCACCTCGGCCGTTACCAGCGTCTTCGATTCCTCGCCGCGCTTCATCCCGTTGAGCCGCACTTGCCGGGACTGCAGAGTGCCGCCCACGGTCTGCGGGTCGAGGATCGTGAAGGCCTCCTGCATGGTGTCCCAGGCCTCGCCCAGCGCACCCGAGAAGACCCCGATCACCTGGCCGTCCGGGCTGTCGGGAGACACGTCCTCGTTGGCCCCGAAGATCCCGATCATGCCATTCTCGAGCGAGGTCTTGACCTCGGCCAGGGTTTTGGCGAGGAACCCGGTGGCGCTCAATCCGTAGTGGCTAGGCACTGATGATGATCTCCCCACTGGGCCCGAACACTGTCAGCACCCGGAACGTGATCGTGTAGGCCCGCGTCGCGCCCTCGAAGGCCGACGAGAACTCCTGAATCTCCACCACGTCGGGGTCGTCGAGGATCAGTTTCTTGATGATCCGTTCGTTGTTTTCGATGTCCGCCGGCGTGCTGAAAATCTTCTGGAACCACGGCACCCCGGCCGCTCGGTTGAGGTACCACTCGCCGAGGTAGAAGCGCAGCTTTGTCCGGAGCCTCTGCACCACGGCATCGGCACCCACCGCCCGCGCGAGGCTCCCGTCCCGCACGTAGATATCTCCCGCACTGTCCAACTCAAAAGCAGTCACGCTGCTGTCCTCAGGGTTGCCCGGTATCCTAACAGCCCTCGGCTGGGGTGGGGAAATCAGGGCTTCATGTTCGTGATCTTCGTCTTGACCGCCAGGATCGCCGTGCTCGTTGCGCTGTTCAGTGATCCGTCGGCTGCGCCGTTGACGATCGAGTCGATCAGAATCGCGTTGATTACGTCGATCAAATCCTCGAGCAGCGCCAGCAGGTCGTCCGTGCCGTCCCCGATCTTGAGGTCCGCGCCTTGGATATCGATGCTCCCATCGGCCTCGATCCTGATCCGGTTCGTGGTGCCCGGCGCTCGGATTTCGAGGGCCGTAGCGTTGTAGCTCGCGATCTGGCTGGCCTTCGTATTCATGCCCACCAGCACCACCGCATCGCTCAGGTCGTGCGCGCGGAGCGTCTCCGGCCGCTGCTCCTTGCTGGCCTCGAGCCACCGGCTGGGGTCGCGATCGAGAAAGATGAGCATGACTTCATCGCCCACCGCCACCGGCATGGTGATGGCGAAGCCTGCCGCGTGGGGGAAGACGACCGGCACCTCGGTGAGCTTCGGCCAGTCGTAGGTCGAGCGGTTGCCGTCCAGGTCTTCGTTCACCCGCTTCAGCGGTATCCGCACCTCGGCGCGCACCGTCACCGGGTCGAAGGCCTCGATCACGCCGGGCAGGCAGACGTGCGTCTCGAGGAGCCGGGCCCGTATGCCCTCGCGGATCATGCCCGAGATCGAGCTCTCCCGTCTCCGTGGGCTCATAGCGGCAGCGCATCCTTCCTGTAGGTCTTGATCCTCGAGTACCAGTCGGGGCCACGGGTGTCGCCCTCGAATACGACCTCACCCACCGTGTAGGTGCCCTCGTGGAGGGTCGGGATCTTCTTGCGGATCTCGATCGAGCCCACCCGCACGTTGGCCCCCACGCTCTTGATGATGATCTGGCGCCGTGGCTTCACCGCCGGGTTGAGCAGCGTGGTCACCTCCACGCCGAGGTCCGTGACCACCGGGCTCTTTACCATGCCCGTGGAGGCCGATATCTCTATGGCATCGTCATCGAAGTGAGAGGTCTGCCCCCAGACCTCGAGCCGGCCGTCGAGGAACCCCCAGCCGAAGCCGTAGTCGGCGGCGAGCCTGTCCATGGCATCCTTGGATGGCCCGCTCATCTCTACAGGGCTGAGCAGCGTAATCTCGTCCAGATGCTCTATGCCCACGCTCCCGAACTCGGCGCCGGCCTTTCCGAAAGATGCGATCACGGCTTCCAACACCGCCCGGACACTCAGGCCGGAGCGCATGGAGATGGTGACCTTCGACTCACGCATCGCGATATAGGTGTCCCAGCCGTAGATGATCGAGATCCAGTCGGTGCCCTCATGGACCGGCACATGGTGGGCGAGCTGCCCCGTAAACAACGTCTGCAGCGCCTCGCCATACCCTACGTCGAGACGCACGCTGGTGCCGTGCTCCGAGATCCGCTCGCGCGTAGCCTTGCTCAGGTTGTAGATTTCAAGCCTCAGTGTGTTGGGGAGGCGGTTCGAGAACTGATTCTTGACGCACTCAAAGGCCATGCGGAGGCCCTCGTGGGGATCGTCTCCTCCCAGCCGAAAGTGGCCGCCCCTGATCTCGAGGGCTGTCGTCCCGAACCCGATGAGGACGCGCGCACTACGTAGAAACTGCTTCAATTTCGTCCTCCGAGACGTGGATGAGCTGCAACCGTTCCTCGAAGTCGTTCCGGCCTGGGTCGTCTCCCGGGCCATCGCCCGCGATGCAGAAGAGAGCGCCGAGCTTGAAGTTATAGGCCCCCAGCATGTCGATCCCCGTCACCAGCCGCTGGCCGGAGAGGATCGTCACCTCGTCACGATCGAGGTCGATCGTCCATCGGTCCAGCAGCGCGATGTAGACGAGCCGGATCGTGACCTTCCGAGTCTCGAGGATCATCGAGAAAACCTGGGAGGCGGCCAAGCCCACGGGGATGATCGTCATTCAAAATACTCCGCGATGCTCTCAAAGGCGCTCTTCGCGCCGCCTGCGATGGCGTCCTTGATGTCCTTCAGGAGCGTGGTCTCCTCGCCGTTGATCTGGCCACCGGGCTCGGGCTCTATGACCTGCTCGGCCTGGGTCCCCGCGTCTACCATGTCGGCCGTGATCTTCCGCTCCTTCGTCTCCACCACGATGATCTGCACCACGGTGGCCTCAAAGCGGAAGGTGTGGGCGAGCGAGGCATCCTTCTTGGAGGTGAAGCCTGCGAGAAACACATCCTCGAGATCCAGGTATCCGGTTTGCTCGATATCAAACAGCTGCTGCGTGGCGAAGAGGTCCCGCAGAATCGCGTAGGCCGAGAGGTGCCGGATCCGCGAGTCGCCGTGCTGGTAGGAGGTGGTGAACCACTTGAGCGGGTGGTCAGAAACCACCCCGGTGAGCGTGTAGACCCCCGGCTTCGGAATCACGTGGTCTGTGATCTCGGCCCCGATCTCGATCGGGTGCGTCGTGTAGTCCGCCTCGAGCGCGATCGCTTCCTCGAGCACCGCGTCGATCAGGAGGCCGCCCTCCTCGGGTGAGGGCCCGAGCAGACGCTGAGGGCGCCTCTGCAGCAGGGTGACGACACTCATGCGAGCTGCCCGCTACCGGCCCACATATCGGTGATCTCATCGTGGACGGCTTGAGTGACGCCGGCCACGTCGGTGGCCCGGATGCTAAAGTTGGCGGTGAAGGACCGTATGACCGGGGTAGGGATACCGCCCCCGCCTGGAGACACACCCAGCGGCGACACGGAGGTCGGCGGGAACAGGAATCCCTTGCTGCGGTTAAACAGGTTCTTCAGGAAATTGATGTCACCCCGGAACATGCTCTCGAGGGTGCCGCCCAGCGTGGGCACCGAGAAGTTGGACCGGCCCCACTCGATCATATCGTCGAGGAACGTGCCACCCTCGCCCCGCATGAAGGCGATTATATCGTCGAGCAGCAGCGAGACGGCGGCGATGGTGATCGCGACCGCGGCAGCCACTGGGGAGGCGATGGCTGCGGCGATCAGGAGGGCCGCGGCGATGAGGGCCATGAAGATGGCCAGCGGCCTGGCGGCCTTCGCCAGCAGGTTGGCGAATTTCACGATCCCCGAGTCGATCACGTCCCGGTTGGCCTCTCGCCACTCGAGGAACTTTCCGATCATGTCCGTGATCCGTGGCTGCAGGCGGAGCCCGATCTCGGTGGCCACGCCACGCAGCGCCAGCCGCAGGCGTACCGTGGCGTCTACGAAGTCCTCGGCGATCTTCCCCTGCGCCGGGGTGAGGATGAAGCTGTAGCGCGCCACCTCGTCGCCGAGTTCCTCGATCCCCTTGGAGCCCTTGCGGAGGAGCAGGATCATGTTGGGCGAGATTCCGAGCTGGCCCAGCAGGTCGATCTGGCGGGCCTCCGAGCCCATGGTGTCCATCTGGTCCGCGATCTCCTTGAGCAGGGCCACCGTGTTCTTCGGGCCGCCCGTGCGCGCGTCGGTGGGCGATATCCCCAGGATGCCGAAGATTTCACCACCCCCACCGCCACGAGCGGCCTTGGAGGTGATCGTCGCCAGGCCTGTGATCGTGGACATAACGTCGGCGGCGGTGCCGCCCCAGATTTCCGTCGCGAGCGTCAGCCGCTGCACCTCCGCGAAGGAGGCCCCGAGTGTCTGGGAGAACTTGAAAGTCGCATCGGTGGCCACGGCCACGGAGTTGATGAACACGCCGAAGCCGGCGGCTGCGGCGGTGCCCACGAGGGCGATGCGCTTCAGGGTGGTGTGCGCCTCAGCCGAGAGCTGGTTGAAGCGCTTCAGATCCTTGTCGTCGAGATCGAAGCCGAGGACGGTGACGAGCTCCTCGAGCACGCTCTTGCCCATCTCCTACCCCCTTGCCGCCTCTGCCGCCGCCCTCGCGTCGTGACGTTTCTTGAATATTTTCTCAACAGCCACCTGCATATCCAGAGCCTCATGCATGTCCGCCAGGTCGTCAATTGAGTACGTGCCGTCCTGTAGCTCCTTCAGCGTGCACAGCTGCGGCTTGGATACAATCGGCCGCCACATGTAGGGGATGATGTTGGGAATGACCCCCTCTAGCTCTTCGATGGCAACGCTGTCCTCAGGGCCCCCCCCAGCCGGCTGCCCATGAGTCCGGTAAAAAACTTTGCGTAGTTCACCTCGAGCACGAAGCTCAGCACTGGGTAGAGCTGCGCCATCGCGTCCCCCATGAACTCCTGCTCAAATATGATCGGTGCCACGTCGCCTGCGGTGTCCCCGGCCAGCACGTAGCCCGAGTCCTGGAGGAGATCCTTGGCGAGGTCATGGAACTCTTGGCCTGTCATCTGCTCGGTCAGCTGGCCAGCGATGGTGCCGAGGGCCTGGATTATCACGGACTCGGTGCCCTTTGACTCGAGGCCGGCGAGGGCCGGGATGGCTGGGATTATGAGAGCGCCGAGCCGGAACTGAAGCGGCAGCGCCCTCGAAGGTGGCATCTGGGTGACCACGTAGTACCGCTCGCCGATCTTCCGATTCTCCGTCCGCGGTCCCCGCTCTGCCATCCTCTCACCTCTCCCACCCTCAGATCATTTCGATATGGTGCGCCAGCAGCGTCCATATCCGATCGTTCTGGGCCTTCCCGTAGACCTGTTCTGCGGGCATCTCCACAATGCAGGCAGCCGCGGCCACCAGCTGGAGCTGGGTCGAGGCGTCCTTCAGGAGAAACGGCTGTGATTTGAAAAGCCCAGCCTCCTGTGCCTGCACGAGGGCTGCGAGGAAGGGGATGGACGGCGAGGTTTGTAGCAACTTCAGCACGATGGTGCCCGAGAGATCCGCACTCCTGGCGGCCACCCCGTGCCCGTCCGCGCCAACCGTGAGATCGAACGTCGGGTTGCGGCGCGTGACAGTGATCGCGTCATCGCCGTCCGTGAAGCCCTCGAGGGGGACGAAGCCGAAGATCGGCAGCACCTTGTCGAACGAATAGCCGTTGAAACTCGTGCTCATGGTCCTGTCCCCTTATACGGTGACGATCCCGGTGATCGCCTGTGAGTGAATGGCACCCGCCCACCGGCCATCGAAGGTGATCGGGGGCCCCACTCGCAGAGCCCTCTGAGCCTGCGGGTGGGCGAGGATGGCCACGGTCGAGATCGTATAGGCCGGCTGCAGCTGGTCGTTATCGTCGAAGTCCTCGGCGATCAGCTCCGCGGCTACGGCCTGGTCGAGCACCTCTTTGACCTTCGACTGGAGCCTCGCCACCCCGGAGTCCGTCATCGCCACTTTATTGACCGCCGTGTAGAGCTCGCCGAAGACGCCGATGGCCATCGTGTCCTCGATCCAGTCGGCGCCGTGGATGATATCGGTGAACTCGCCGCCGCTCTGGACGCCCTCCTCGAGCATCGTGACGTTGCCCCTGTTCACGTAGATTTGGGCGTTCTTGCCGATCAGTGCGTTGCGTTCACTGGTGGAGATGGAGACCGCGGTGATCCCCGGCAGCTGCTTGAATTTGAGCGTGATCGCCACACCCGGCGTCGCATAGTCCACCGTGGCCAGCCGCGCGAGCGCGGAGACCTCCGGGTACTGCGTGGAATCGGCGCTCCAGTGGCAGAAGGTCCGCTGGTAGCCCGCGGCCGTGAGCAGGAACGGCAGGTCGAGCACCGAGAGCGGGTCCAGAGCGATCAGCGAGTCATCGAAGGCCGCCAGGATCTTCTTCCGCGACTCCGCCCATGAGGCCGCCGCTTCGTAGTTGGCCACCGTCTTCAGGTCGCGCGTGAGCGCCAGCCCGTACCAGTCGTCGTTCCGGGCCTCGATCGCGTCGAGCTCGCCCGTGAGGTCCACGAACGTGTGCCCGTTGACGATCACGGCCACCGAGCTCAGGGCGTTGATGAACCCGGCCCCGGAGAGGTCGGTCCCCGTGCCCTCTGGCGTGAGCGCCGAGACGGTGGAGGTGGCCCCGGTGGTGCCGCTGTCGATCTGCAGCCTCCCGGTGGGGTTCTCCGAGACAACGCAGAGCGTGTAGCCGCCCGTGCCGATCGCCCGCAGCGCCACTTGCAGCGTGGCCGCCACAACCGCCAGTGTCACGTCCCCGGTGAAATCCACGGCCGTGATGTCCTGGGGGTCTCCGTCGATGGAGATCGTGAACGTGCCATCGGAGACGGCGGCGAAGGTGGCCGGGGTGCCGGCAGCACCTCCGCGCATGAAGCCCGCAGCGGAGGCCGTGAGCGCGCGCCCGATGCCGATCCGAGTCGGTGCCGGGTTCTGGGCGAAGCCTGCAGAGGCCGCGATGTGTTCCTCGTCGATGGACGCGAAGTCCGCAGTAACCTCGGTGATGTTCGAGTAGAAACGCACTCGCTCGCCGTGGTCGATCACGTCGGTGGTGCCCACGATCGTGATCGTTCCGAAACCGAAGAGGGTCGGGAACAGCGTCTGGCGCGTGATGCTCACGGTCACTACATCGGAGAGTGGAAATTCTGTCGGCATTTTAGGCCCCCGTTGTCTGGTCGATCGTTTGGGTGCTGTCAGGATCCAGCAGCTTGTTGGTAATGTCGATGCTCTCGATGCTGAAAGCGTCGGCGCTCAGCTCGTCCGTCGTATAGAAGAACCAGTCGGCCTGCACGCGCGCCTCCCAATCCTCTTTGACGATCTCGGTCAGATCGCGCGGGCCCAGCAGTCTCGAGAACCCCAGGCCGCCCTTGTCGAGCTCCTCCTGCCACTGCAGGAGCCCCAGCGAGGTGCGGAGGCTCCGCATATCCGCCGCTGGGTCGCCCATGATGAGATTCATGGAGACGAAGACCTCGACGAACATGCTGACTTTCTCGGTGAGGTTCGGCGCCGGGATCACAGGCGGACCCGCCTTCTCCGTGTACTCCGTCGCGTGCTGGCCGAGCGGGATAAAGATCAGCACCATGGCAGCGAAGGCCCGGTCGGGGCGAGTGCCGCCGCCCTCGAAGTGGTCCCAGACGATCTCGCGGCCAGTGACACCCGAGACCCAGGCCGCCAGGGCGTTCGAGGCCGCTGTCCTGAGATCCTGCTGGTTCCCTGTCGTCATCTATGCGAGCTCCATCTTCGTGGTCCCCGCGATATACATCCGGAAGCCCTGCCCGATCCAATCGAACTCCTGGACGACCTTGTAGAAGCGCCCGCGCCTCTCGATCCGGTCCGCCTGCTCGCCGCCCACCTCCTGGCTCGTGCGCAGGCTCGTCTTCGTGTAGATCGTGATCGCGCCCGCCACCTCCTCGCCCCCGGTGAGCATCCTCATCTGCTGCGGGGTCGTGGGCTGCACGTGGGCGCCGAACGGCTCATCGGCCACGAAGCCCATGCCAGAGCGGAAGCCCCCGATGCGGTCTCCGCCCTGCTCGCGGAAGCGCGTGATCTGCTCGTGAGGGAGGGCCTGCAGCGCCCGAGTGAGATTGATCTCAGCCACCTGT
>SDBT01004398.1_pt1 | contig 23975 bp, 18 predicted proteins | sample 2277101 | NCBI WGS metagenome assembly SDBT01 (sample SAMN10404973, study PRJNA504765) | marine sediment metagenome | isolation source: marine sediment core GS10_PC15, 103 cmbsf | place: Arctic Ocean: Southern Knipovich Ridge | collected 2010 | reverse complement strand
TTTTGCTACAAATTACAGGTGGGAAAAGACGACATGACCAAACGTAAGGACGATGAGTTGGCAGAACGGTTGTTGGATTTTGCGATACGCGTTATCAAGCTGGTTGACGCATTGCCGAAAACTGCTACGGGCAAACACGTAGGCAATCAACTGTTGAAAAGCGGAACTTCACCCGGAGCCAACTACGAAGAGGCTCGAGGGGCCGAATCCACCGCCGATTTTGTGCACAAGCTAGGCATTGTCCTAAAAGAGCTAAAAGAATCGCGCTATTGGCTTAAGGTCATCCAGCGCGTTCCTCTGGTAAAACCGGACAGTTTAGCAGTGCTGCTGGCTGAATGCGAGGAACTGATTGCTATCATAGCAAAGAGCATATTCACTGCCGGACGCTCAAAATCATCAAGGCGCAAGATTGCAGCCTCAAAGCTCATCGATAAATGAAAAATGATAGCTGACAAGTGACAAATGATAAATGTAGAAAAACTCAGTGTTCAGTGCTCAGTGCTAAATGATAAATGATCAATGATAAATGACAAATGATAAATGTTTAACTGATCAAGGAGGTCCTATGCCAACCAATCGGCCTTACAAACGCAAAAGGTTATTCAACTATTCCGTAAAGACAAGGTTGCAGTTACGGATGTTTTTCAAAGTCCTGGGCGTTGTGCTCGTGGCATTGCTAGTCGTTGGGACGATTTTCTACTTCTACAGCGACATTAACGTTGGAACGTCCTATCGCCTGTTTCATGTGAAGGCGACAAATTTTCTGGACTTCCTTTTTCCTGTGCTGCTTTCAGGGTTTTTTGTCAGCCTTTTTGTTGGGGCTTTCGTGGCACTGTTTTTCCCTCACAATTTTGCCGGGCCTCTTTTCAGGATAGAATCGGAACTCATTGATATTGGCAGGGGGAATTTCAGTAAGAAGCTAAAGCTTCGAAAAGGAAGTGAGGTCAATGATCTGGCCGATGCCGTCAACGCCATGGTTCAGGGCTTGAGGGATAACATCAAAATGATCGGTGATATTTCCGATCAGATCGGAAATCTGTGCGAAAAGGCCTCGGCTGAAAACGTTGACGATATCTTGGAGAAGGTGAAAGCTGCCAATACCGATCTTCAGGAGGCGGTAGGTAGGTTCCAGTTGTAACCACGAGGTGCGAAGGGAGCATTTATCATTTATCATCGATCATTTATCATTTATCATTTGAGGAGTCAACTTTTGTGATGTCAGTTGGAAGTGACCAATTGTATGTCGGTTATCCCAAAATATAGTAACCACGGACCACGGACCACGGACCACGGGCCATCTTTCCATGGCTGTTGTCTTGTTTTTGTCATATGCTTGCTGTTGCTTCTGCCCCTGGGTTGTTCGCATACGGGGCCTAATGTGTATGTGAGAAAGGGCAGTGATCAGTCAACGGTCAGGAAAGTTGCTGTTTTCAAATTTCGGAATAGCACAAAGGCTGCCGAGGCCAGCAAGATTGCGACGAGTTTCTTTATGGCAGGGCTGGTTGAGACGGGGAGGTTTCAAGTTGAACTTCCCGGAAACATAAGGAGCTTTCTTGTGGGCGAACGCATTATCATAAGAACCGGCGTCGATCTTGACACCATGAACGTTATGGGTAAAAGATTGGGTGTGGATGCAGTCATCTTGGGCTCTGTGGAGGAATTCGTGGGCGCGGCCGAGGCGAAAAGAGCGGTTGAGCCCTCGGTCTTTATCAGCTCAAGGATGGTGGATGCCAAGACCGGACAGATCTTGTGGATGGCCCAACACGGGAGAAAAGGCGATGACTACACAAAGGTCCTGGACTTCGGAAAGGTAAGGTCCGTGGGCGCGCTGACCAAGAAGGTGGTCGAGGAGATGATCCAGACGATGCCGTAACATTTATCATTTATCATCGATCATTGAACATTTATCATTTAACAATTCTCAATTCTCATTTGTGATTGGTTGTCGGCTTAGCCGGCTTGAGTGATAGATGAAAAATAAAAAGTGAAGAATGATTGATGCCAAATGCAAATGTTCTTCAATGATAAATGACAAATGATAAATGATAAATGATAAATGAGGCCGGGCTTATGAGGAAGTTGTTTTCAGTCGTTATTTGTCTTACCTTTTTGCTTGCCCTTACATATGCTGCCGGGCTTTGCGGGGCTTCTGACGACACAAAGGTGCTTGCGGAAGTCAACGGGGAGACTATTGATGAGGGTGCGCTCGGGGAGCGGATCAAGGCTATTCACAGATACAAGCCGGGGATGCGGCCCGAAGAAGGGGTTGGCGGCATCAATTTGTCAGAGATCGTCGATGAGATGATCGATGGGCGCCTTATGATCCAGGAGGCCCGCAGGGCAGAGCTTGATAAGACAGGGGCGTTTGAAAGAAAGATCAAGTCTTTTGTGACAACGCAATCGGTCCTCAGATTGAGGCAAGAAGAGGTCCTAGGCAGAATCAACATCACCGAAGACGAAATGCTCGACTACTTCAAGGAACATTATCAAAAGGAGGGCGAGGCTGATGAGGAAAGATTTGATCGGCTGAAAAGGCGGATCGGAAAGAAAATGAGAAAGGAAAAGGAACGACAACTCTCCGACGAGTTTGTTGCCGCCCTAAAGAACAAAGCCGACATATGGATCGATCAGGCACTGCTGGACCTGCTGGACCCTGAAAAGGACTACACAGGCAAAAAATCGGTCGCTGCGCGTGTGAACGGTGAACCGATTCCTGTTGACGACTATCTGCGCGACATCAGGCAGGCGGTCAAACGGCAGGCCAGGAGATTTCAGCGGGCCAGGGGCAAGGACCCGGCAAAGACGGAAGATCTCAACGCCCTGAAGCAAGAAACTCTTGATCGCCTCATTACCTTTGAATTGATCGAGCAGGAGGCCCTGAGACGCAACTATATGAATGACCCGGCCTTTGTCGGCGTGGTCGAACAGCGCAAAGAGGCCCTTCTCGTCAATGAATTCAAGGCAAGGCTCATCTATCCCCTGGCTATTCCGACAAAAAAGGAGTTGACACAATACTACGACAAACATATAGATGAATTCTCAAAAGGTTACGAAGTATGGTTCGCTGAAATCCGTTTTAAGGACCAAAAAGAGGCTGAAAACATTCTGAAGGAACTCAGACAGGGGGCGGGCTTTGAATTTCTGGCCACCCGCGTGTCTGAAAGCCCCTCGCCAAAGCGAGGCCGCGTGTGGGCTCGCGTCGACAGCCTTTCTGCTCCGGTCAGAGAGGCCCTTAGCCAACTCAATGTTGGTGAGATCAGTGACGTCATTGCCGTTGACAGAAAGTACAAGATCGTCAAGCTGAAGGGCAGAAGGGGAGGGGAGCCCGCAGAATTTTCAAAGATAGAGCACGCGTTGAAAAGAAAGGTGGGGCAAGAGAAATTCAACAGAGTCCTCGCTGACTATATGACAAAGGTTAGGAAGGCATCCAGGATCAAGATCCACAAGAAGGCCTTAAAACGAATAGAGGAGCAATACTGGAAAGACAGACCAGCGGCCGGTGAATAGTGAAGATTGAAGAGTGAAAATTGAAGATTGTTGATTGGAAATTCACCAATTTCAACTTTAGGCATTTTCTTGACCCAATGACCAATGATAAATGATAAATGATCGATGATAAATGTTCAATGACCCTCAACCTTAGGCACTTGTCTTCACCCAGTAACCCATGAAACTGACAAAGCCCATAATTCTGTCCGTCCTGCTGATAGGGGTCATCATCGCCGGTGCTATTTCTTGCGGCAAGCGGGTGCCCAAGCAGTTTGTGACGAAAAAGTGCGTTGAGTGTCATCAAAAGGAGATCGAGGAATTTCGCAAGGCAACGGTCGTGCACGGGCCTGTGGACAAGATGGATTGTGAATCGTGCCACAGGCCCCACGGGGTGATAGGCGGGGCCTACCTCAAGGTAGAGGAAAAAAAGCTGTGCTACACGTGTCACAAAGAAACAGAGGCCTTTGTTGGCAGAAAGCACGTGCACGCGCCCACAAAGGACGAAAAGTGCACAAGCTGCCACAACCCCCATTCGTCTATGAACAAGAACCTGCTCAAGGCAAAGGGAAACGAGCTTTGCTTTACCTGCCATGAAAAAGACTCTTTTGTCAGAAGTACCCAACATGCGCCTATGGCTGAGAAATCGGACAAGGGGTGTCTGACATGCCACGACGCCCATGGCTCAGATCACGACAAGTTCCTTTTTGACTCAGAGGCCAATGTCTGCGCAAAATGTCACGAATTTGACCGGTCCGACTTTGTCAAAGGCCACTCAGGCTACAAGCCGGCCGGGGAGGCCTGTGCGTCGTGCCACACGCCGCACTCGGCTTCCAACACCAAGCTGCTTAGAGAGTTCGTACATTCACCTCTCGATCAAAACAAGTGTAGTGGTTGCCACAACCCGCCTCAAACCACCAACCCGTTAGAGGTCAAGAAAAAGGGGGCAAGTCTTTGCTACGATTGTCATACAAAGGACAAGGCAGCTTTTGCCAAGGCGCACGTCCATGGGCCGGTCAAGGAAGGAGATTGCCTTTCCTGCCACAGCCCTCATGCCACAGATCATGTGGACCAGACACTTATGCCGGATGGCAAACTCTGCTACGTGTGCCACGAAAAAAGAGAGTTGTTGCTCAACAAGTCCAACGTTCACAAGCCTATCCAGGAGGGCCGTTGCACGGCATGTCATGATCCCCACGCGTCAGACAACGCCAACGAACTGAAACAAGCGGGCAAGGCCCTTTGTTATGAGTGTCATCAAAAAGATGATTTTACGCGATCAACCGTTCACAGCCCGGTAAAGAAAGGCACATGCACTGTCTGTCACGAACCTCACGCGTCTGATCACAAGTTTGAGCTGAGGCTTTCAGAGGTGCGGCAGTGCTACACGTGCCACCAAAAAGAAAAGGTCCTGTTTGAACGCGTCAATGTTCACACGCCTATCCGGATCGGTCAGTGCGTGGTTTGCCACAGCCCCCATTCAGCAGCAAAAGCAAAGCTTTTGGTCCAGGGAAAAGACACGATGTGCTTCAAATGCCATCAAGGCATGCTCGATGACGTCAAGGGCGGCACCGTGCACGAGTCTTTTGCAAAGGGGCGATGCGAAACCTGCCACGATGAACACGCCAGCGACAATGATTTTCAATTGATTGAAACCGGGGCGGACATTTGCTATCCGTGCCACGACAGCATCCAGAAGTCCTCTGCGCGAAATAGATACAACCACAGCCCCCTAAAAGAAGGGGAGTGCACCACGTGCCACAACCCGCACGGAAGCAAGATAAGCGGGCAGTTGAACCGGCCCCTGGGGCCGCTTTGTTTGTCATGCCATGCGGATCTGGCCGCCGGCATGGAAAGAGACAAGTTTCAGCACGAACCGGCAAAGGGGGGCATGTGTCTGAAATGTCACGTGCCGCACTATGCAAACAAAGAAGGCCTGCTTGCAGGTGCCGGTCCGGGCCTTTGCAAGGACTGTCACGACCTGAAAGATTCTGCCATGGAAGGCGCCCACCGCAGGATCGCACTCGAGGAAGCTGACTGTACTGGCTGCCACGAGTCACACAGCGCAGAGAACAAGGGCCTGATGCACAAGGTCATGCACACTCCTTTTAAGGAAGGCAATTGCGAGGGGTGTCATTAGGTGCTGATCATTTATCATTTATCATTGAGCATTTATCATTGAGCATTTATCATTTGTGATTGAACATTGAGCAGCGTGATTATTAGAAAAAGGCTTTTCATGCGGGTCCTTATCATCTTGTTCTTGTTCGCTTCGGTGATCTGCGGGCCTGCTATCGGTGAGGCGTGGGCCAAGAAGGTCGAAGTGAGTTTTGAGAAGTGTCTCAAGTGCCATCCTGATGTTAAGGAGCAGATGGGTCAGGAGGGGGCTCACGAGCCATTCAGGAAACTCCAATGTTCAAGCTGCCACAATCCGCATGCCGCAAAGTATGAGGGTCTGCTCAAAGACGAGGTGGGCAAACTGTGCAAGAGCTGTCACGAAGGCGAAAAAGGGCTCATGGCGAAAAAGTACAGCCACGACCCTTTTGAAGATGGACAGTGCCTGAAGTGCCACAGGCCTCACAATTCTAAGAATTCCAAGCTCCTGGCAGCCAAGGGAGCCAAGCTCTGCTTTGGGTGCCACTCCAAAAAGGGGAGCTTTTCTGCCAAACACAAGCACGACCCTGTGAAAAAGGGCAAATGCCTGAGTTGTCACAGGCCACACACATCTGACTATGACGGCCTGGCAAAAGCAGGGCGCAAAAAACTTTGCGTGGACTGCCACTCCATCGATGGCGAAAAAATACAGAAATCTCACCTCAACTATCCTGTGCAGGGCACGGACTGCGTGTCATGCCACAGCCCTCACGGGTCCAAACGCACATCCCTGATCAAGGAGACCCTTCACAAGCCCTTTGCTAAAAAACAGTGCAAGACCTGTCACAACGGGCTGGGGTCAAGTAAACCCTTAGGGGTTAAGGGCAAGGGGGCGTCCACCTGTATGAAGTGCCATCCAGGCATTAAGGAGGATTTTAAAAAGGTAAACAGCCACGTGGGCCAGGGTATGTTTTGTGTAAACTGCCACAACCCCCATGCCTCAGATGAGGGTCACCTGAGAAAGGCAAAGGAAGCCAAGATGTGCTTTGACTGCCATGAGGACACCAAGAACCACGTCAAAGACAAGAAGAACCAGCACAAGCACCCCCTGGTCAAGGAGGGAAAGTGCAGCCCCTGTCACAGCCCCCACGGGTCTGACTTCAGGCTGTTTCTTGCAAATGACGAGATCCGCTTGTGTACGGAGTGTCACGAGAGGCACGCAAAGTTTACGCATCCCATAGGAAAAGATGCCATTGATCCAAGGTCAAAGCGCGACATTGTCTGTATCACCTGTCACAACCTCATGGGTAGCCCCTACCAGTTTGCCCTGCGGTTTGACAGGAAGAAAGAGCTGTGTATTCAGTGTCATAAAGGGTACTGATCATTTATCATTTATCATCGATCATTTATCATTTATCATTGGTGATGAGCTGATAGTGGGGAGTGAGGAGACAGTGGTCAGTGGTCAGGCGTCAGTGGTCAGTGTTAAATGATAAATGTTCAATGATAAATGCTAAATGTTCTGATAAATGTTTGATGTTAAATGCCCAATCCTCAGCGTCCTCAATGATAAATGATCGATGATAAATGTTCTGATAAATGTCGTAGAGGTATGATGCCTAAAAGACTCAATTTCGTTACTCTTAGCTTGGTATTGTTCCTGCTCCTGCCAGCCACGGGATTCTGCGGGCAGAAGGCCCGTATCAAGCACCTGACCTCCATTACGGGAAATAGTGACATTGGCCAGTTTGGTGTGCTTGGGGGCGTGTTTTTTGATGAAGGCAAACAAAGGCTGTATGTCACGGATTCGACCAACAATCGCATCCTGGCCTTTGACGAGGATTTTGGATATGTCACCGAATTTACCGGAGGGGGCGCGTTGTCTTCGCCCACCAGCCTGGTCAAAGACAGCAAGGGGAGGTTTCTGGTTGCAGAGCCCACAAAAGGCCATGTCCTTTTGATTGACATGGCCAAAAAATCCATGGAGCCCATCGATTTTTCTTCCGTTCCCAAGATAAACCCGATTTATCCCGGCAACATGGCCATTGATTCTGCGGATCGCCTGTACCTTGTGGACAGGGCCAACCAGCGGATCCTTGTTTTCGATTCAAACCTCAAATTCGTGCGGCAGATTCTTGTAAAGGACGGCCAGGGTCTGAGCGATGTGAAAGTGGACTCGGAAGGTTTCGTCTATGGACTAAACACAACGGATGGCTCTGTATGCGTGTTTGACCGCAACGGAGGCCTGGTTCGAAAATTCGGAAAAAGAGGGCCTGCCAAAGACCAGTTTCGATTTCCCGTAAGCCTTGCCATTGACAGGAAAGGGCTTGTGTATGTGCTTGACCAACACATGAGCAAGATCCTGGCCTTTACCAAAAAGGGTGAGTTCCTGTTTGATTTCTCACAAGTTGGCTGGAGAGAAGGAAGACTGCATTTCCCGTCTTATGTCCACACAAACAACTCCGGCCGCATCTTCGTCGTGGACCGCCAAAACGCCCGCATCAGTGTGTTTGAATAGAAGATGGCTGTCAGCGTTCAGCTGTCAGCTCTTCTAACTCCTGCCTCCTCATTATGTGCCATCCCCTTTTTCACAAATGATAAATGCTCAATGATAAATGAAGAATGACCAATCCCCCCACTCTGTGCCCTCTGCTCTATGCTTGTTTCAGGCCCTTCGAACTTTAGGCATTTTAGTGCATTCTAGGCATTTCTTTTGCCCCATGCTCTCTGCCCTATGCCCTGACCCACCCAGCATCCAGCCAATGTCCTTTGTATTGCTAATATGTGGTATTTTTTTTCATAGGTGTGACTTTTATTATCCAGTCTCGCTCCGACTGACCAAGATTTGTACTTGAAATTGCAGCCATATAACTATGCGAAACAAAAAGACAAATAAAAAAAAAGCGCTTCAAATGCTCTAATGGCCGAGTCTAGCACGCTTCTTGCACTTCTCCTGGTTGCTTAACGCTCAGCGCCATTGTTTGACCCACAACACCGGGCAGACAATCTCAAGATGGCCGATTTGATAGAGCATCGTGGTTTTTGCCACGGCGCAACTGAAGAGAAGGCGCCTCGCAGTAGCCGCTTCATTTTTCCAGGCAAATGCGTTGTGTCATTCACCTCCGAAAGTTGTGTATGAATCAGAGCCGTCCGTAGTGTTGGAAGGGAAGGAGTGAGATGAAACCATTGAGAAAGGAGAAAGTTACGAACATGGCTATGAGCACCTTTACCAGGATTGTTATGTTGTGTGCGGTGTGTTTGATTTTTCCGGGCACCGCCATCCCCGTTGCCGTTTCAGAAGAACTCGCCACGGTAGATGATATCGTGATTCAGGACAGCGATTTCAAACACATGGTCAGTCTTTTGCCGTTCTACTGGCGCAGCAACGTAGGCAAAAAACAAGTGGATAAGCAGAAACTCTTAGACAAATACATTAACGAGGTGCTGATCGCCCGTGAGGCAAAGAAGCTGAACGTGGGCCAGAGGCAAGACTACAAGAAGCGGCTGGAGTCTCTAAAAAGAGAACTTCTGGTGGATGTGTATCTGAAGAAGCTTTCCGAGGACAAGAACACGGAAGCGAACCAGAGGAAATATCAGCACGATAACAAGGAGCAGTACACTGTTCCGGAGAAGGTGAGGATTGCCGTTATCACACTTCAACGTTCAGAAGATGAGGCAAAAGAGATACTGGAGAGAATAAAGAAGGGCGAAGATTTTGCTGAACTGGCCAGGGCTCATTCGGTTAGCCGTTCTGCCAAGAAGGGCGGCGACATGGGATTTCGCACCAGAAGAGACTTGAAGAAGGGGCTGGCAGATGTGGCATTTTCCATGAAAAAGGGGGAACTCAAAGGCCCTATCAAGACAAAGGACATGGGCGGATTCCACATCATAAAATTGCTCGATCGTAAGGAGAAGGAGCTTATCGAATTTGATAAGATCAGGACCAAAATATCAAACGACTATGCCCTGAAGCTTCGAGATGACGAGATCGCAAGGCTTCGCAAGGGCGCAAGGATTAACGTTAATGGTGAAATACTGGAGAGCATAGAGATTCGGTAGTTAATGCGCAGTACGACACCAACATAACAACATCGAAGATATGCAAACGCGGAAGGGGGTGAGCAACACACGGTTTCGTGAAGGTTGGAGGAGATTTTGATATTTCCATAAGTTTGACGATGTTAGAGAACGTTGCTGAAAACTTGGAGAAAGAGGATTTTATTTCAAGAAGGCAACCAACAAAGGGAAAGGAGGTGGTAGAGTTCCAGGTGGATTATCGATGATTTTGACCATTGGTTTTTGGTTAAAGCAAACCAGAAGAAAACTTCTGAGAGTACCTCAGAGCAAAAGAAGTGAAGGGAGGGAATGGTAAATGGCGATGTTAAAGCCCAAAGCAAGCGTGGTTTGGCTGCTTACTGTGGCACTAGTGGCATTGGTCCCTGGTATTGCCATGGCAGTGGCTCCAACGTTTCAGGGAGTTCAACCAGCAAACCCTACGATGGATTACACACCTCAAAATTTTGGCATCTATGACACCTACTATGAGTACTTTAATGAAGGCGATTGTAGATCATGTCATGGCGCCTCAACAGCTGAGCGTCACCATGCAACGGAAAAAGCCACAACTGGACAGTGTTTAGACTGCCATTGTGATTATCCTAACGTGACGCCCCCGGTAAGGAACTGTTTAGACTGTCACAACGATGGAACCAAGTGGTGCGGCACTGGTGAGCCGCAAGGAAATCCACCAGATGACGCCCTTGGTTCTCCGCACCATAGGACGGATGCGTCAGACTCGTTGCAGTGTACGGCATGTCACAGCCCGAGCCTGATAGTGGAAACCAATACGGTTGACGTACCAAGTTATGGTGTATCACTAATTACACCGACACCTCATGCATGTGGAAACTGCCACTGGCCGACGAACTGTCAGGAGATATTACCTGACCGGCTCGATCCCACGGGGGCTACTGACGATGTGGGCAGGGTGGTAACTTCTGCGACAGCGGATGGGGATTTCGACAATCTGGCTGACAGTTGCGCTGACGATGATAGCCTGTTTATGACGGATTGGAACGGCTGGCCCTATTTGAATACCAACGCATCCCCTGCCAATGGCTATCCCAAGCCGCAGATTCAGGATGGTGTTGGTGCCCGGCCGGCGCCCATCATGGCAAACGGAAAGACCTACTATGGCACCTTGCAGGTAGGTAAGGCCTTCATGTCAGTAACCGGAACCCACCATGAGGTGGGTGCAGGATCGATTTATGACGGCAATGTGTATGACGAGTGTTCCACCTGTCACGCAGCCGATCCTGACAGCCCTGTGGCCACAGATGTTGCCAGTGCTGATTACGGACAGTTTATCCGGTACTGCGAAAATTGCCATAGCGTGTTAACACTGCACTATGGAATTGCAGAGCACACAACAGACGGCCCAAGTACAAACAGGGATATTAACAACAACCCTAATCCAGTAGACGAGATCTACACGATAGGTGGAGTCCTTGGCCAGGAAGTTGCCGCAAACGCAAAGTGCGTGGCGTGCCATGGGGACGACATGGAGGATCCGCCAGAGGAAACACCTCTTACGCCCACCATTACCCTTGTAGAGCCTAACACGGCCTCACCTGGTGCAATAGTGGTTTTGGAGGCAGCTACGGCGGCCGGTTTTGGTAACCAACAAACAGACGACAGGATCGTGATGGCGGTGGAGAACCCACCCCTGTCAGGAATTTTTACCTGGGAAGAGGTTCCCATCTACTCGTGGGCCGACAACCAGGTAGAGTTCTTGTTGCCCGGCGGTAGTTTCTGGCCGACACTGCCAGTCAATAGCGGGGTTAAGATCGGGAAATCCGGAGCCGGATTCAGCAACACACAGGTGCTTACGGTAAGAAAGCATCCCGAGATATGGAGCCTTGCTCCGAATACAGGGAATTGGAATGCTTTCGTTACCGTCAATGGCATTGGTTTCGGCACTCAGCAGGCAGGACTGATGGGTGGAGGTTATGGTTATACGACCTACGTGGAGATGCATAACTCAAACGATCATTACCGGATGAGCTGGTACGGACAGTTGGGACCGGCTATTCAGGCGTGGGGCTCATCGAGCTTCCAGACCGTGATAAATTATTTGCCTGCCTTTCCGCGGGTGGTGGACCTTAAGACCGGCCTACCCGTTCCTGAACCGCAGCTGTATGAAGGCACCTGGCAGATACAGGTGATTACCGACTACTTCCAAGATGACGGTGATAATCAGTACTTCTCCGTTAATAACGTCGGCGCGGACATGGGCAAGCTTGACCTGTCCTTGGAGTCGTTGATCAAGTATGGTCAAGTAGATGATCCGGACACCACAGATGTTCGAGAAGGCCTCAGTGGCGTATATCCCGAAAACCAAAATATCCTTGACGGAGACTTTGGCACCTTGAACGGTGGCGACATCCTGCTTCACCGGGAGCGCAGTGAGACTTTCGGCTTCACCGTAAACCATACACCTATCCTGAATGCTTTCATGCCCAGGAAAGGCGTTTACGGCAAGAACATAGTCTCGGCTATCGGTTACGGCTTTGGTACTGAGGAAGGTACTGTTACCCTTGGCAACCGTGAGTGGGCCCTAACCTTGGGCCAGGGCTTGCCAGCCGACCCCAACGAAAAACACGTAGTTCTGGGAACCGACAAGGTCGGGGCTTGGGCGACTACGAAATTTAAGTTCAAGATGCCCAATCCACAGTATAAGGGGTTTATATATGGTCACGTGACCGTGCCGGGTTTTGGAACGAGTAACATCGTGAGAATAAAATACCTTGGCAAACAGTTTTAATTAACCATACCTGACGAGGTGAACGCAATTTGCTCACCTTGTTTGGATAACACATAGCAACAACCCTATAAGAAGGGAGGGAATAGACAGTGAATTTTAACATCACCAGAAGGCAATTTTTGCAATACTGCACTGCTTCGGCAGCTGCCCTCGGCCTTAGCCAGACAGATCTGCTTAAGCTGGAAAAGGCCATGGCAACGCCGCAGACAGGTTGTTCGAGTTATTCAACGCCTGTGGTCTGGGTGTCAGGTCAAGCCTGTTCCGGATGTCAGACATCCCTATTGAACAGGGTGGTGAACGTCACTGGCGGTTATTACGACGCAGACATGATCAACGCCGTTTACCCCGGGACCGGCGCCTCACAAGGCACGCCCAAAGGCTTGCCAGTTGAAGAGCCGGAACTTGGCGTGGTAAACGATGTTGCTGACCTGCTCGTCGGCGACGGTATAAGGGCCCTGACTCCATTAACCAGCAGGGCTCTGAACTGGGCAGACGATTTTGGCGGCCTCAACGCTCGCCCGTTTCCACACGGATATATTGACCTGAGCGGGCTGGCTACGGTTAGTGCCGGAGCCGGTGACTTAAGTGTTGGTCAGATCGCACCCATAGTGGCAGCCGAAGATTTTTTTCTCTTGGTGGACGGTAGCGTTCCCACCGCGGACGAAAAGTACTGCCTGGTCTTTGATAACGAGGTAAATGACGGGACTGGATCAGGCGGAAAGATAGTACCAGAGCTGCCTGCCGGGTCCATCACCATGGCCGATGCCTTGAGATGGATGATACCCAAGGCAGCAGCTGTCATCAACATTGGCACCTGCGCAGCCTTCGGCGGCATCCCGGCCGCACGTTTTGGAGTGACCGGTGCCGTCTCTGTGTACGACTTCTGCGTCACTGAGGAGATCGCACCTAAGTTGGGGTTGGGGGCCGTCATCAATATCTCGGGATGCCCACCTCATCCGGACTGGATAGTGTACCCTGTGGCATACTACTTAATCCACACGGCATTGCCAGTAATGTACCCGGCACCGGACAACAGGCCGGTTGCCATGTACCCAGGGTCGAACTGTGACCACTGCGACAAGGCAGGCCTTGAAAGAGCCCAGTGCATGGGTGATGACGGGTGCTTGGCGGACCTCGGATGTAAGGGGTCAGCGGTAAAGGCCGATTGCTCGTCACGCATGAAGAATACCTTTGACGACGGAACCATCCCTAACAGCTGGTGCGTCGGAACCCCTGCGGGTTCCAGTGCGGGCATTGGTGACGCAAGGCATCCGTGTCAGGCGTGTACTGAGGCCACTTTTCCGCCCAGCGTAATTTCAGAGGGATTCTACGTTGGAAAGATCCATTGTACGGATTGCTAATTTATAAGGAGGTGAGAATATAATGGGAACGGTGAAAATTGCACCAGTTAATCGAATTGAGGGCCACATGGATGTGGACGCCACAACCGGCTTGGACGCATGCGGTAACACAATCGTTACTGCCTGTGACAACAAGGTTGTGATGTTTCGTGGCCTCGAAAATATCATGCTCAGGCGTGACCCCAGGGATGCGCCTATTATCACGCCACGTACCTGAGGCGTCTGACCAATTACACATGGCTCGGCGAGCCATAAAGCAGTCGGAGAAGCCTTTGGGTTCATGGTCGATAATGACCACTCTGCGGATGCCAGCTATCCCTACGCTGGCAGTAGGACAACTACTGTGCCCGCAAATGCCGTGGCGATCAGAAATCTTGCCATGGGGGCCAACTATCTCATGTCTCACATATTGCACTTTTACCATCTGGCAGCGCTGGATTATGTGGACGTGAACGGCACTGGCTTGATCCCAAAAGGGTTCATGTGCCCGAACTATGACAGTAACTACTATGCCAGGGGGATCGACCCGGTATTGCAAACGGGCGGCCTGCCAACAGCAATTGGCTATAATGGGCCGGCCTACACGGTCAACAACGCCCCCAATGCAAACGGAGGCATTCCGTCCGGTGCTTGCGGCGATCTTACCCCGTATCTGGCGGGCCAGTACGTGCGTGCGTTGAAGTTCCGTCGCATGGCCCAACAGCTCGGGGCGCTCTTTACGGGCAAGATGCCTCATGCGTCCATGTACACCCCCGCGTGTGTAACCACAAAGCCTTACGATCCAGACCCCACCGGAGTAGATGCAAAGGTTGTGGAGAAATTCCACGAGCTGCTCTACGGTGGGCCTACTCTGGTAGCAGGCGACATAACTGATTACAACACCGGAACAACTACCAAGATCCATCCGTTAAACGGTGGAACGGTCACAATGGCCAACCCTCATCCGGAAAGTATCATGGGTTTTGTTGGAAAACCCGCTGACTTCTGGGCGTGGGCCAGTGACACCACTGGCTCCTTGGGTGCTGCGTTAGGCTGTGGTTTTTCACCCGAGTTTCTGCCCATTTGGGCAGGGGCAGGGGCTTCAACCTTTGGGCCGGTAGCAGGCTTGCTTGGGGACGGGACTACAAACGGAGGATGGAAACACGGCGGGAGCTATCTGTTTGACGTAGTAGCTGCTGCGCACTGCTTCCCCGAGTACTTCTGGTATGGTACCGGCTATGGCCGGATGCTGGCCTGGGGTATCTTTGAAGGGGCAGACATCATGGGCCAGGCCGACAACAGGCTCATTACCAGAGGCCGGATCCACGTACCTGCTATTCCTAACGGTACAGGAGCAGCAGGGGCCGCCTGGAACCGCTTTCCTGCGGAACATTTCAATTCAGGGCTCCTTGCGAGTGATCCAAAAAGGTTTGTCGTCAAGGAATTCACAACGCACTCCTGGTACAATGATGCAACCGGTGATGTGAACGGAAGGCATCCTTGGCTGGGTTCGAGCTTACCAAACACCGCCAAGTCTGGCGCCTACACCTTTGGCAAGGCACCGCGGTATCTGCATGATGCCACCGAGGTGGACCACAACGGTGCGGGCCCGGATCAGTGGGTACCCTACGAAGTCGGACCGCTTGCCAGGATGATGTCCAATGCAGACGCGCTGCCCAAGAGCGGCGGAATGCCTGCTCCCACAGCAGCTCACGTTCTTGCCGTGCAAGGCGGGACAGCGGGAGTTTACGCCCCCGGCATCCTTGGTGCGGTGGATTCAGTGCTTGGCACAACTGGCCTGCTGGGGCCTGGTATGAAGGGCAGCCCCATCGGCGTGTTCCCTGGTGTGGGTGCGAACCTGACAGGTCACGTTGTCAGTACGCTGGGCGCCAACGTCCAAAACGGTGCCGTGGTTACAGGCTCACTCGGCGACCCGGTTTTCTACCTGCCGGCTGGTTCTGTGTCGGGTGCGTTACTGAACAACCAGTACGCCTACGACTACAGTGGTATCGGCACGCTGGACCGGATAGCAGCAAGGGCGCTTGAGACCTATTTTGTAGGCGCACAGATGCTCTCCTGGTTTAATTCAATCAATCCGAGCCAACCCAGCAACACGCCTAAGGTCTTTAAAGGCGGTTTGTGTCTGCCGGTTTCGGGCGGCGGCGCGGGGCTTACTGAAGCACCCAGGGGTGCCCTGGGTCACTGGGTAAGGATTGGCAAAGGCAAAAAGAACGGTACTACTAAACAGCGAAGAGACTACAAGAATTACCATCACAGGGTGTCCTATTACCAGATCATCACACCCACGGCTTGGAACATCTCGCCCAAGGATCATCTCAACGTTTCGGGGCCCATGGAGAAGTGTATCGAAAACACTCCTCTCGTGAGCGAATCAGAGCCCATTGAGATCCTCAGGGTAATTCATTCCTTTGACCCATGTTGTGCATGCACGGTGCATGTGATGAACGTGAAGAAGGAAAAGGTGTTTGAGGCCACGATGGAGGCTATGATATAGCTTAACACTAACCCGGGTACAAAGGAGCCCTCGGTTCAAGAGGGCTCCTTTACCGGTTGACAGACTCAACAAAAACATTTAAAATCAAAGTTCAAATAAAAAGGGGCCTGTTAAAGGCCCCTTTTTAGTGTATTAATATTAGAAGAGACAACCACGAAGGGTATTTTTGAAAGAAGACATAACCACGAAAGCACGAAAACACGAAAAAGTGAAATTATGAAATGTGTTGCAGAGAGATTGGAAGTACGTGAAAAAGTGCAGAAGCCGGGGTACAGGTTTGAAGAGCTAAGCGAGAGAGTCATTGGAGCGGCCATCAATGTGCACAGAGAACTGGGGCCGGGATTCTTGGAAAGCATCTACGAAGAGGCGCTAAAAGTGGAATTATCTGAATACGGATTTCGCTTTGAGTCTCAAAAAGAGGTCAAGATAGAGTATCTTGGAGTGAAAGTTGGGACGCACCGACTCGACCTGGTTGTCGAGGACATTCTTATTTTAGAGCTGAAGGCGGTGAGAGAGTTAACAGATATTCATCTTGCCCAAGTTCTATCCTATCTCAAGGCTACTGGCTTGAAGGTTGGATTGCTACTAAATTTTTCAAAGCCCACGTTGGAGGTAAGAAGGGTTGTCAAATAACTTTCGTGTTTTCGTGTTTTCGTGGTTAAGGTTATTGTTTCTAGTTCCCGCTTGTGCGGGTTAGGGGCCATTTTGGAAGAGAAAAAGCCTATTTTGATTCTGGGTGTGGGCAATCTCCTGCTCAGTGATGAGGGGTTCGGTGTGCACGTGGCCAGAAGACTTATGGATATGGACCTGCCGCCTGACGTCGAGGTCATGGACGGTGCTACAGCGGGCCTTGATCTTCTGGACTATGTGGAGGGGCGAGAGAAGGTCGTTTTTGTTGACATCGTCAGGTCCGGCCAAGACCCAGGGACCCTGTACCGCTTTGCAGCCGAGGATCTTGAAGATCAGGCCAAGAGCTACCTGTCTCTGCACGACATCGACGTGACGGATCTGCTAAGACTCATGGATTTGCTGGACGTGAAGAAACCACAGATGGTGGTGATCGGTGTTGAGCCCAAGGACATGGAGACCGCCAGCCTTGAACTCTCACCCGAGCTCGAAGCCCTAGTTCCCAAGGTGATCAAACTGGTGATGAAAGAAATTGGAGAAATTGATTAACCGCAGACACACGCAGACTGACACAGGCCTTCTAATCGGCCGATCTGGCCGATCAAAAAATGCAATCCGCCTTGCGGCGGAGTAAGAGAGAATGTGGATATTAACGACATTACCTATGCGATAAACGGAGCAGTGTTTGAGGTAAATCGAATCCTTGGGCCTGGTTTTCTAGAGAGGGTTTACGAGAATGCTTTGATGGTGGAATTGAAAAAGCGTGGACTACAGGCTGAAAATCAGGTTCCAATCAAAGTCTCTTATAAAGGGAACAGAGTGGGTGAGTATGTTGGTGACATACGTGTCGAAGGGAAGGCCTTGATTGAACTGAAGACAGTTGAACAACTTGACAGGATACATGAAGCACAGCTTTTGAACTACTTAAAGGCGACAGGACTGCAAGTTGGGCTTTTGGTAAATTTTAGGCATGCAAAAGCGGACATCAAAAGGATGGTTTTAGATTTGCCCGAAGGGCATGACCGTTAATGGCTCCGCAGGTCGCGGAGACATTAGTCTGCGTTTGTCCGCGAAAGTCTGCGGTTCAAAATATCTTTCTGCAAATAAAAAGGGGTTTGGAGCTTATGAAAAAAAGACTTGTTAAACTGACAGTTATTTTGTCCATTGGCGTGTTGCTTCTGTTTGCAGTCGGTTGCCGGAACGAAAAAAACACTAGCGGTGCCGGGGACAAGGCAGATCCGAACGTCCTTGCCGTGGTCGGCGATGATGAGATCACCAGAGACCAACTTGAACTGGCTCTGGCGCGAATACCGGAAAGCAAGCGGCAGGCACTGAAGCGCAGGGCACTTGATGATTTGATACGGGCGAAGGTCTTTTCCGCAAGGGCGAGAGAGGTGGGGTTGGATAGTGATCCACGGGTCGAGAAGGCCCTTGATGAGGCCACCGATGACATCCTGGCTCGAGCCTTTGTAAGCAAACATATCGACAAACAAGCAGAGCCTGCGGATGAAGAGGTAAAGAAATACTATCAGGATCACAAGGATGAGTTTTTTGCCCCGGAAGGTGTCAAAATACAGCACATTAGAGTTAAGGAGAAGGAACAGGCTGAAAAAGTGTTAAAGGCCTTGAAGAAAGGGGCCCCTTTTGAGGAGTTGGCAAAGAAGTACTCTACTGCCCGTTCAGGAAAAAAGGGAGGTGTGCTGGGGCTGCAATACAGGGGTTGGCTGGACCCGGCCTTGGAAAAGGCAGCATTTGCGCTCGAGAAAGGAAAGATCAGCGATATCGTAATAACAGAGAAGGGTGATTATGAGATTGTCAAGACCCTGGACAAGAAGGAAAAAACACAGATTCCCTTTGAAGAGGCAGAGGCAGCGATTCACTCGAGATTGTCTTCGGCGAAGAAAAAGGAACTTTTTGATCAGTACTATGAAAAGGCAGGCGTGGATCTGGATCCTTCTGAAGAGGGAGTGCTGGCCAGGGTAGGGGATGAGGCGATTACGGAAGAGGCGTTTGCCACAGAACTTGCCAAGGTTTCCGAAAAGGAAAAAGGAAAGGCGAAAAAGCAGTGGATCAGCTATCTGATAGACAGCAAGGTCTTCTCCAACGAAGCTAGAAAGGTAAAACTTGATAACGACCCGGAGGTTGCGGCGGGAATTGCACGAATTACGGGCCGGATACTGGCCCAGACCTATTATGAAGAGTTTGTCAAAGGCAGAATCCAGGTCAGTCCGCAGGAAGTGCGAGACTATTACGAATCTCACCAGGAGGAGTTCAGAACCCCGGTGAGACTGCGGGTCAAGTCGATCCAGGTCGAGACAAAGGAAGAGGCCCAAAAGATCTTGGCGGAACTGGAAAAGGGGGCATCCTTTCGCGGGTTGGCCGAAAAGTATTCTCCGCACCCTTCGGACTCGAAAATGGCTGGGATGACAGACTGGTTTGTCGAGGGAGAAAAGGACCCTGCCCTGGAACAAGTGGCTTTTTTCCTGAACAAAGGGGAAAGAAGTGGCATCATCGAGACCGAGGCGGGTTATGAGATCATAGAAGTCGTGGGCAAGAAAGGCGGGGAGGTTACACCACTTAGCAAAGCCAAGGAAGACATAAAGAAGCTGTTGTCGAGGCAAAAATTTAGGGATGAAAAACAGGACTATTACAAAAAGGCAAGGGTCAAGGTTTACGGGCCCTGACATTTAGCGTTTATCAGTTTTGATTAGTGGTCAGTGGTCAGGCCCGTTCCAAGCTGCGATCCACAACAACTTTTGAGACCTTGTTTCTGAGTTGGTATTCCCTATAGCCCCCCATATTCCTTCAACTAGTGCCAGATTTTGGAGTGTGAAATAGTGTTGCCGGATTTCATAATCGCAGGGACTCAAAAGGCAGGTACAACTGCTCTGCAGCACTACCTCACTCAGCATCCGGACATTTTCATGGCAAGAGAGGAATGTCATTACTACGACAAATTCCATCATATGGGGCTGTCATGGTATGAAGAGCAATTCAGGAAGGGTAATGGCAAAATAGTCGGGGAGAAAACACCCGGATACATGTATCACGAAGATATACCAGGAAGAATGTACGAAGACATGCCGGATGTCAAACTCATTTTCATGTTGAGAAATCCGGTGGATAGGGCCTATTCCGAATACTGGATGGTGAGGCTGATGGGTGATGAGCCATACCCTTTTGACAAGGCAGTTCAACAACCACACAGAGAATACTTGTCAAGAGGATTATATGCGCAGCAAATCAGCCGCTTTTTGGAGTGTTTTTCTCAAGACCAGATGCTTTTTATAATATCAGAGGATTTTCGCGAGAATGGACGTGAGTGGCTTGACAAGATTGTTGAATTTCTTGGTGCCACTGGCCATTGTGGGTTTGAAGATCTGGAAGAGAAACACGTTGGTGGACATCCAAGAAGTGAAATATTGCTCAAACTTACCAATGTTCCCAACTTCCTTAAGAAGCGCGCTGCACATCCAGCCGCAAAATTGCTGCTAGCGTACGCCGTAAGATTTTTCAGGGGCATAAACAAGACAAAAGGATACCCTCCCATGAACCCTGAAACAAGAAGACAGCTTGAAGAATACTTCAGAAGACCAAATGAGAAATTGGAAAGAATAGTGGGTGTGGATTTGTCGAAGTGGTGGTAAGGGCTTGCGCCAGAACTTGACATTTTGGCATCTCGGCTTCAGGCCATCTTTGACCGACACTTTTTCTGTTAAGGTGTTACTTTTTGTGCAACCATTCGGCAGGCTCTTTCCCTCAGTTAGAAACAAAGTTCCTAATTCTATGGGAACCACTCCAATCGCCAAATCCCTAACCTTCTGAAATTAGGGGAAATACTCTGAATGCCCTGGATTGGCATATTCTTTGCGAGGGATTGAAAACGGAGTATGTTTTAAGGACTTAGTTATCTTGTTCGTGATGTTACGTTTGGCAAAACGGAGGGAGAAAAATGAGGAGCCTTGAAACTCCAGTAAAGATACCGCGCATAGGTCCTTGGTCGAAAAGAATCCGCCTGCTGTTGTTCTTTATCTCGGTCTTGATTCTTTCGACCACCGTTCATGCTCAACCAGCAACGGTTGTTGTCGACGCCTCAAATGGCCTGTTGTCGCTAGAGAACATAGCTGGAGGAATCAATTTTTGGGGACAACAAGAGGCCCAAGAGCGATTCATGGCCGAGATAGGTACAGGTTTTTACAGGATTAAAGCGAATCTGTCTCTGGTTCATAAGTATGGACCCAAATACACTAACTTCAGGTTGGAAGGCGCAGACCTTGCCACAGTAAATGTTCTTATCCAAAATGCAAATTTGGCGAGGGCCATGGGTTGCAAGATTGTTGTCCAGATACTTGGGATGCCCAAGTGGCTCTCCACCTCGCAGGACGAAAGGGTCGTGACCAACGGCATGCCAAACTATGCAAAATATCCTCCTACTGATTATGATGAGTGGGCGAGGGTTGTCTACAATGCGCTAGATGCCCTTGGGAGGGCAGGGCTGCAAGGCGTGGACTACTATGAAATCTTTGGGGAACCCAATGTCGGCTCCACCTGGTACCAGCAGACGATGCCCTGTAAGCAGGACGGAAGAATAGTACGCCTTTGCGAACCAAACGAACTTGGACACAATACCGTGGAGGTAATGGAGAATTTCCTGAAGGTCTACAAGTATACCGCAATCGGCATCACAGGCTATGACTCAGGTGCCTCAGCAGGAAAAATTGGAGGCCCTGCCATACTCCCCGACTTATCCGGAATGTTGTGGACCAGGTTCATTGCAAAGAACTGCAATCTGTATGCCTTGCCCTTGGATTTCTATTCGTGGCATTGGTTTCTTATTGATGATTCCTTGTCGACGCGTCTCAGTCAGATTCAGCCTCACAAGCCTTTGACCATTGAAAAGGTTCACGGGTATTTTAACAATCGCCTCAAAGGGCAAGGCTTCAGTGTTGCTCAAAGAGCAGTTATCATTAATGATTACTATAATTACCTGAAAGACCTTGAACAACTGGACCAACAGGCTGTACGTCTTCCTTACTCCTTTGTGAGCACCCAACTCAGCAGGATTCTTGAGGAAGAGGGATATATTGACCTGCAGTTATTCTTGACGGAGTGGAATGTGGGCAGGGTTCGAGACAGAAGGCGTGACACCCATTACGGGGCCTCGTTTGTCACCAGAGGGCTTATCGACATAACCGACTCTGGCACCCACGCTCAGGCCTTATATTATCTGTCTTCCAACAAGCTAATACTTGGCGACAATGGGTTCGGTGGATCCCACAGCATATTCACATTGGATGGAAATGATGTTCCCAAGGCGAGTTTTAACGCCTTCAAACTGTTTTCAATGCTTGGTGATGGCGTACAGAGAGTCCAAGTGGATGTTTCTGATTATGACATCTATGCAATTGCGACAAAGGATGAAAATGAAGTCTCAGTGTTGGCTACCTACTATGTGATGGCCCAAGACCCAAGAAATCCGGATTATGGCTTGAGTAGATCTGTGAGTATAAGTATTGGCAATATTCCCTTTTCACAGTATGAGTACCAAGTGTATTTGATAGATGGCGATCACTCAAATAGCTTCTATGGCTCCGGCCCAGAGTTGGAAGTTGTCGACAGTGGAACCGGCTCAGGGGATTTTGAAAAGGTCATGGACCTTTCAATCTACGGGGTGACCATGGTTAAAGTCAACGAGGCGATCTAGGAGGCTGTCGGAAAACGCCCAACTGCTGCGTTACCCTCATTCCTCGTCATTGCAGAGTACTTCTATGTACGCCTCATTCCTCGGAATTTCGGAAGCCTTGCATCTGGGCATTTTCCATCAGCCTCAGAATAAGGGGGTTCTCCGACAGGCTCCTGGCCAAAAATTGCGAAGATCCTTCTGGCTGCTCAGAACTGAAAATAAATAAACGGGGATTCTTTGGTGGGAATGAAGAAATAAAAAACAACCGTTGCCACGATTAATGACACATATAAACTTTTTCCCCATTTAGGGGCCTGCCTATCCAGTTCACCGCTTATGAAAGTAAATGTGTGAAAAATATAGAACATAAGTATTATGACAAGCGTTGAAAAAAAGTTCAACTTTCCTAACCCGACATTCTGTATTGAAAAATTGAAATCAAATAATACAAACTTTTTCAACGCCACAAACATTTTACTGAAGTCCGTAATCCTGAAGGTGATCCAAGTCATTACAACAAAAAGCTGCATGCCAAGGAGAGCAACCCCTTGTATGAGTTTATTGGCTTTTTGGATATGTTCATCAAGGTCAAAAATTCGGTATATGATCAGAATCAAACCATGCAGCCCTCCCCACAGGACAAAGTTCCAACTTGCCCCATGCCAAAGGCCTCCCAAAAGCATTGTTAGCATCAAGTTCCGGTACAAAACATACGTCCCTCTCCGGTTGCCCCCCATGGATATATATATATAGTCGCGAAGCCACGTGGAAAGGGTGATATGCCATTTTCGCCAGAATTCTGAAGGTGTCTTTGCAAAATACGGCTTCTTAAAATTGGTTGGAAATGCAAACCCCAGCAGTCCCGCTATTCCAATAGCAATATCGGTATAACCTGAAAAATCACAGTAAATCTGCACGGAAAAACCGACAGCTGCAATCCAGATGATAAGGCTGGGGGCTGCCTCAGGGTTGCTGAATATGGCATTCACAAAAAAATCGAGGTTGTCTGCAATAACCACCTTCTTGAAGAGTCCCTTGTATATTAGAACCAGATTATTGAAATCAAAGTTGTGTCTTCTCTGCTTTTTCAGCTGGGGCAAAAATTGGGATGCTCGAACAATCGGGCCGGCCACCAGTTGGGGAAAGAAGGATACAAAAACTGCAAAGTCCAGGACGGAATTCGTGGGCCGCATTTTGTCCCGGTAAACGTCAATTGTGTAGCTCATTGCCTGAAAGGTGTAGAAAGAGATCCCCACCGGCAGGACAATGTTCCGTGACACCCAGTTTGCCTCGTAGCCTACACATTGCAGGAAAACAAAAAGATTCTGTTCAAAAAAGTTGTAGTACTTAAAAAATCCCAAAATACCCAGATTGGCACAAAGACTTAATGCCAGCCAGATTCTTCGC
>SDBT01004397.1_pt1 | contig 23976 bp, 17 predicted proteins | sample 2277101 | NCBI WGS metagenome assembly SDBT01 (sample SAMN10404973, study PRJNA504765) | marine sediment metagenome | isolation source: marine sediment core GS10_PC15, 103 cmbsf | place: Arctic Ocean: Southern Knipovich Ridge | collected 2010 | reverse complement strand
GCCTCGACGAACTTCTCCGGAGACACGTCAATGCCGACATCGACGACTTTCAGGCCGCCACCCTTCATCATCATGCCGACAAGGTTCTTGCCGATGTCGTGCAGATCGCCCTTGACGGTTCCGAGAACGATTACGCCGGCCGGTTTGACTCCGCTGTCCTTGAGGTGCGGCTCCAGAATGTCCAAACCGCCGTGCATGGCCCGCGCGGCGATCAGCACTTCGGGCACGTACACCTCGTTCGCCTTGAATCGCGCCCCGACCACGCTCATTCCGGCAATGAGGCCCTGCTCAAGGACGTCGGCGGACGGAACGCCTTCCTCGATGGCCTTTGTGCATAGCGTCACTACCGTGTCACGATCGCCCTGGATCAGGGCGTCGGCAATCGCTTGCAGATCCGGCATGAATCACTACCTCCAATCTCAAAGCGGCTTCTCATTTGGCCGGCGACGTCTACGGCCGCATCAGGCCGTTCATATTCCACATTAACCGCCCCCTGTAAACAGCCCAGCGGGAAAAAGCGCCCCTAGTTTTTCGCCACCGGGCGGGTGGCCGGACGGGTCGCCGGTTGAGTGCTCGCCGGCTGCGTACTCGGGAGAGTCGTGACGAAGCGTAGAGGTTGCGTCGCCGTGCCAAGGACCGTCAGGCGATGGCTCGCCTCCAGGGCCGCCGGCGAGCCGGGCTCCGCCGCCGAGCGGGCCAGTTCGTATTCCTTCTTCGCCCCCTCCAGATCGCCCGTGTTCTCCGCCAGTACGCCCAACCCGATGCGGGCGTGCGCGATCTGGGATTTCTGTTGGGGGTAGTCCCGAATCACGCGCTGGTAGTTCGTGCGGGCCTTAACCAGAAGCTCCGCGGCCGCCGGGTCCCCTTCGCGCAGGGCCGTCGCGTGCCCTTTGCAGAAGTAATTTCCGAGAAAGGCAGCCGCACGGGCGCCCAGCAACTCGTCTCTGGCGTTGATGGCCAGGCTTTCGATGGAGTCCAAGGCCGCCTTCTGCTTGTCCGGGATGGGCACTTGCGCCTTCGCAGACTCGAACTGGGCATTCTCCGCGCTGAGAGTCCTGTCCTCCCGCCCGCCCCGGTACCAGACGATCAGCCACACAAGCAGTGCCCCGGCCAGGAGGATCGCGATCCAGTTGCCGTACTTGTTGAAGAACTCCTTGATCTGGACCAGTTCGTGGGCCAGCACGTTTTCCTGCAGCTTGTGGCGTCTCTCAGACTTCATGTGCCCGACTTGCCCTTCTGTTCGTTCTGTTTGGGCGTCTCAATTCGCCCGGACGTCCATAGCTGTACCTTCACGTTAGTGCGGTGCCAGATGTTCCCCTTCGAGATGATAACAACACAGCGTTCCGTTTCCTTCTCGAAGTCCAGCGTGATATCACCTTGGGCGAACCGGTCGGTCACGAGAACCCACCGGCTGATGGGCATCTGCCGCTTGTAGAACCGATACACGGCAAACTTGTTCGCCTTACCCTTGTACAGGTGATCCACATATCGGGCGCCGGCGGCGGCGAAGTTGCGGCTTCGCCCCTCGTCCAGATCAAATCCGATCGGCACGGGCACGTCCGCCACCCACGGCCTCGCCTTGGCGACGAGTTCGGCCGGCAGAGACACCTCCCGGTAGGCTCCGCTGGAAGAGTCCACCGCCTGCGGATTGTTGTTGCACCCGACCAGCAGCATCGCCGACGCCAATGCTACGCTCGTCGTCAGTATTCGCATGGCCATAACGACCTCCCTGTCTCCCAGGACAACGCAAGGGTGGTTTATCTGCTCGTACTTGTCAACCAGTAAGGTATGTCCAGTATGGTAATCGGCTCAAACGGGCCGTCTCGATGAGCCCTCCTGACGTCCCGGCCGGTCCACGATGTTGACCTTTGCCGGCTAAGCCCTTATCAAGGGGCCGCTGCCGGGCGGCCGTACCGCGTCATCCCGGCATTTGGGCGAGAGACGGGCCCAACAGAAAAACGCAGATTCGCAGAACCGACGGACACAAAGGTGCGTACGAACGGCTAGCGGTAGCGATTGCGCTCGAAGCTCGCGCTCGATGGCCTTGATCTGCTGCCGGACTGATAGATACGGTTCCAACTCCCGCGGAGAATCGCATGGCTCACGAGATTCTGGACCACTCGGCCAAAGCTCAGACCGGCCGGGCGAGCTTTTTCATCGTCGGCATCCTCTTGGGGGGGATCTTGGTGATCTGCTCCTATGTTGTCGAGTGGATTCCCATTTTCTCGCGTGCCACAAGCGAGATGGACGGTCGGAACTTCTTCGCTGACTCCCTGGCCGCAGCCGGAGCGTTGCTACTGGGGATTCCCATCATTGTCCGTGCCTTCAAGCACTTGGCCAAAGGCCGTGTGCAGATGGACGAACTCGTGGCCCTGGCGATTGTGGCTTCGCTGGCGGCCATGGACTTCAAGACCGCCGGAGTCGTAGCCTTCTTCCTGCTGCTGGCCAACCTGGTGGAAACACGAACCGCCCTTGGCGCCCGGGCCAGCATCGAGTCGCTGTTGCGCATCTCCCCGACCAAGGCCCATCGACTCCGCGACGACGGATCGGAAGAGATGGTCGACCCGTCGGAGCTGAGGGCCGGAAACGTCGTCCGTGTTCGCCCCGGCGACAATATTCCCGCCGACGGAATCATCATCGCCGGGCAGACGTCCATCAACGAGGCCAACATCACGGGCGAATCGCTTCCGGCGGACAAAGAGGTGGGTGACGAAGTGTTCTGCGGAACGTCCAACCAGGCCGGGAGCATCGACATGAAGGTCACCCGCGCCGGAGAGGATACCACCCTGGGCAAAGTCCGTAAGCTGATCCTCCAAGCCCAGGGCACCCGAATCCCGATCATGCGTCTGATGGATCAATACGCAGTCTGGTACACGCCGACGATCGTGATGCTGGCGGGCATTGTGCTGTTCTTCGCTCGAGATTCCGGCGGCATGGAGCGTGCGATCACCATGCTGGTGGTGGCTTGTCCATGTGCGCTGATTCTGGCCATGCCGACGGCCATGGTGGCGGCATTGTCCTGTGCGGCCCGGCTTGGAATCCTGATAAAGGATGTTTCGACGCTCGAGGTCGCGCGAGGGCTCACGGCTGTCGTGTTCGACAAGACCGGAACGCTGACGACCGGCGAACTGGCCGTCACCAGCCTCCAGCCGGCGCGGGGGGTGGACGGCGAGGATCTGCTGGCCACAGCCGCATCGCTGGAGCAGATGTCCAAGCACCCGGTGGCCAAGGCGGTCACGGCCATCGCAAGGGAGGCCAGGTTGACACTCGCCGCGCCCGAAGGTTTCGAGGAGTCAGCCGGCCGTGGCGTTTCCGGTCGCGTCAACGGAAGCGAGGTGCTTGTCGGCCGCAAGGCGTGGCTGGAAGACCATGGCGTGAACTTGGAGGCCCTGTCCGACCCGAAGCTGGCCGAACCCGAGGGCGTCTCCACCCTCTATGTCGCCAGGGCCGGCGGGGTCCTCGGCTGGGTGGGTCTGGAAGACCGAACCCGCCCCGAAGCCCGCCGGGCCATGGATCAACTCCGCGAGTTGGGCATTCACGAACTCGTGATGGTGACCGGGGATCGGTGGTCTGTGGCACGGCGTGTCGCCCATGAGATGGGGTGCACGGAGGTTCAGGCGGAGGTCCTGCCGGCCGACAAACTGGATCTCGTTGAATCGCTCCGGCGGAAGAAACACACCGTTGCGGTCGTAGGCGACGGCGTCAACGACGCCCCCGCCTTGGCGGCGGGCGATCTGTCCGTGGCCATGGGCGCGGCCGGTTCCGACGTCGCGATCAACTCGGCCTCCGTCGCGCTGATGAGCAACGACCTGGAGCGGCTGCCCTTCCTGATCCGGCTGTCCCGCCGGACCATCAGCGTGGTTCACCAGAACCTGATGTTCGGCATCGGCTTCATCGTCGTGATGGAGGTGCTCAGCGCGATTGGGTGGATCAAGCCGATCATGGGGGCGGCCATGCACTTTGCCGCGGCGGTGATCGTCATCTTCAACAGTGCCCGGCTGGTGCGGTTCGGCGAGGAACTACACAAGGAAGGCGAAACACCTGAACTGAAGTTCCGGGCGGGAGCAGAGCCGGAGCCTGTGCCGGCAAGCTGATGGGAACACCGCATTCGCGGGGCGGTCAGCCGCCTCGGGTGCGGGCCTTCTTGGGCATGAATCCGAAATGATATCGCGTCTTGGGCAACCAGAGGATCAGCAACACCAGGGCATTGGCGACCACGCCGAGCACGAGCCATGTACTGCCTATGCGCCGCCAGGCGCCTCCCCAGGCGTCGGGCGCGAGCCATGCCGCAGCGCTGCCAGCCAACGCGATCGCCGACATGACCAAGGCCAGGAGATACGCCCACTTGGCGCCCCGGCCGAGGTAGCCCCCGAACATCCAGATCGCTGCCGCCGCCAGCAGCACGCCGGCCGAGGCGACGATCCGCAGGAGCTGATCGACGTTCCCCAGCAAAGCCGCCGCCACCAGGACCGCAGCCACCGCCAGGATCCGGAAGCACCACGCCAGCAAGGCCACCAAGGCGGGCGCCGACGAGCTTGCGCGGGCTTCGGTCTCCAGATTCTGGAACAGCACCATGCCGATCGCCAGAATGGCTGTGATGTGCAGCAGCGCGTAGGCGGTCGGTTTGATCAGATAGGAGAGCGGGATCGGAACGTCCTTGATGATCGCGTCCATCGTGAAGAAGAAGGTAATGTTCGGCCAGACTTGATACGCCAGCCTTGCCAGCAAGCTCGATTCCATCCATCGCCCGAACAGAGAGTAGCTCCACAAGCTGACCACCGCGAAGCCGACACACACGACCAGAGTCATCAACTGTCCCAGGCGGGTGGACGCCGCCACGGCCACAGCCGCGAAGATCAGGCTGCACAGCAATACCAACAGCACCGCGATCAAGACGTCGGGGGGAATGTCGTGCCCGAAAGGAACGAGCTGCCACCCCTTGCCCACGAAGCTGATCACACCCATCGCGACCGTCAGGAAGATCAGCTTGAAGACGATCCCCGCGGAAGTGTATGGCCAGCCAAAGAAGTAGTTGCATCCCAGCGCCGCCAGCATCGCCAGAACGAACCCCGAACAGCCCAGCACGATCACGGGCCAGTCGAAGGGGTCGGACGCCGAGGTCATGACGCGATGGCGGACCGTCATCAGGAAGACCAGCGAGCAGATGTAGAGCGCCATAGCCAAGGCGCCGGCCACGCCCACGAATTTTCCGAGCACGATCAACGGCCGGGACACCGGCTTGGACAACACGGTCAGGATCGTCTTCTCTTCGATCTCGCGGCTCAGCACGCCCGCCGCACTGAACGCGGCGATCAGCAGGCCGGAGCCCAGGAGTGTCGAGAGGCCCCACACGATCATGTTCTGCTGATCCGTCTGGGAGTACTCGGCGGCCCCTCGTCCCATCGAGAACGTCGCCAACGGCACCGACCCCACCAGCATCGCGAAGGTTACCAACACCAGAATGGTGTATACAGGCTGCCGTATCGTCTCGACGAAGGCGTTCCGAGCTATGGCGATCAGGCGCATCATGTGGAAGAGAACCTATCCGGTATTGGCGCCGGGCCGGTCAGGCCGGCGGTGTCATCCCTTCTACGCCGACGGCACGGTCGCGGTTGGCGTGTGAGGTGGGATTTTATCGAGGGCATCCTCCTAATGCCAGGATTGCGTCAGCTCACTGCCACGGACGCATACGACAGGACAGATGGAGAGTTCCATGCAGGCAAGTAAACGCGGACAGAGAGTAGCCAGCGGCGGCTTGGCGGCGCAGGCGCTGCTGATCGGCTTGGCGATCTGGATGTACGTCAGCGGCGCCCCCGGGGCAGCGGCTGCGCTGTGGCTCATCGTCGCTCCCGTCCCCATCTGGGTGTTCACGCTTATTCTGTTCTACTGCCGCTACCTCCAACGGCGTGAGGAGTTCGAGTTGGCGGAACTGGCCTCCAAGAGCCAGGCCGAGAGCATCTTCAGCGAGGCCGACGAGGAGCAGGTCCACCTCGCCGCCAACCGAGTCCGATGGATGGAGCGGTGGGTCGTGCCGGTTTTCACGCTCCTGCTGGCCGCCTACCACCTCGGCCTGGGCGTGATGCTGCTGCGAGGAATCCGCCGGATCGGTGGGACCGCCCTTCTCATGGACCCCGCCGATGCCGCGGGAGGGTTCTTTGTCGCTCTGGGCGGGGGCTTTGTGGCGTTCCTGTTCGGCCGTTACGCCCTGGGCATGGCCAAGGTCAAATCCTGGCGCATGCTGCGAGCGCCCGGCAGCTATGTCTCCACCAATGCGGCGGTTTTCCTGCTGCTGGCGGTGGTCATGGCGACCGAGTACTTCGGCATCACCGCCATCGGTGGGGCCGTGGCCTACGTCCTTCCCATCTTCATGATCTTCATCAGCGGCGAGCTGCTGCTGAATTTCGTGCTCGATCTCTACCGGCCCCGGGTGCCCGGCGCCGACCGGCGATTCAGCTATGACAGCCGGCTTCTGAACCTGATTGCCAGCCCCGAACGCCTGGGCCACTCCATCGCCGAGGCCGTCAACTACCAGTTCGGTTTCGAGGTGTCCTCCACGTGGTTCTACCGTCTGCTGCAGAGGACCATTGTGCCATTGCTGCTGGGCGGAGCCCTCATCATCTGGCTGCTGACCGGCGTGGTCGTCGTCGACGAGGGCGAGCAGTACGTGCACCTGCACCTGGGCCAGTCAGAAGGCGTACTCGTGCCTCGCGCGCGCCCGTACTTGATCTGGCCCTGGCCGATCGACACCACCCGGAAGTTCCAGACCGGCCGGATACACGAGATCGTCCTCGGACTGGGCGAGACTCGCCAGGGAGCGCCGGACGCACATCGATATGAGGAAGATCAGGCCGAACCGCACGTGCGCCTGTGGGGTGAGGAGCATGGTGACCGCCGCGAGTTGGACACGCTGGTCGCGCGCGTGTCGCCTGAGCCGTCCAAGGAGGGCCAGGCCCCGGCACTGGGGATCACCAAGTTGGTGGTGTCGGTTCGCTATGTCATCGACACCGATGCCATTCACCAGTTCGGGTACGAACACACTGCCCCCGCCCGGCTGCTCGCACACGTCGCGCGAGGCGAGTTGATCAAGTACGCAGCCTCGGCCACGCTGGATACTCCCCTGCCCGAACGGCCCGGCGGCACGGGCGAGGCCATCATGACCTCCGGGCGTGGACGAGCAGTTCGCCAACTGCAGGATCGCATTTCCGCGGCCGCTGACAGGCTGCGCCTGGGGGTGAAGATCGTCCGCGTGGAAATGCTCGCCTGCCATCCGCCCGTGACGCTCGCGGAAGCGTTCGAGAAGGTAGCCATCGCCGAGCGTGAGCAGGAGCGCACGCGGCACCAGGCGCAGGCCAACGCCAGGAAGATCCTTGCGGGTGTGGCCGGCGACCCGGACGAAGCTCTCGCGCTGGCGCAGGAAATCAGCATTCTGGGCGATCTCGAGAGATTGAAGATGCTCCCGCTCCAGCAGCGCCCCGGAAAATCGCGCGAGTTACAGTCCCGGACCCAGACGCTTCTCGATGAGTTGGATAAGGAGATCCGGCTGGAGAGCCTGCTGGGGCGCATCAGTCCGGATTCGGGCCAGCTTACGCCCGCCCAGCGATTGCGCAAGCGGCGGCAAGTCCACATGGACATGCTCAAGGCCATCGAAAGCAGCTCCGGCTATGACGTCGGTGCCGCATACGACAGGCAGCAGCAGGCCGTGAGCGGCTTGTTCCGGACAGTCCAGGGAGAGGCTGCCGAAGTCCTTGCCCAGGCAAGAGCGACGCGATGGCAGAAGGAATTCAACGAGCGGGCCCGGAGAGAGACCTTTGAGATCGAGTTGAAAGGCTACCGGGCCGCCCCGAGAGTCTACAGGGCCGACAAGTACCTGGAAGTCCTTACCGAAATCCTGCGTGGCCGGCGCAAGTACGTCCTCGGCGTAGACCCGGACCGCGTGGAGAAGTGGTTTGATGCGGAAGAAAAGGCGAGAACGACGACCGATCTTCCGCTCGGCCCCAACAAGAGTTGATCCGCTCCACAATTGACACAAGGAGTGTTTGAGATGAAGAAACACGGCTGGATCGTCTTCCTGCTGGTCATCGTCGTGCTGGGACTGGGAGCGTACTCCTCGGCATTCATCGTAAGCTCCTGGCAGGTGGCGATCGTCACGACCTTCGGCAAGGCGGGCGAGCCCATCGTCGGCCAGACCCAACCGGACGGCACCTCACAGGCGGGCCTGCATTGGAAATGGCCTTGGCCCGTCCAGAAGCTCATCCGGTACGACGCCAGGACGTTCGTCCTCGAGGGCCAAGCCGCCCAAGTGCCGACCAAGGACCAGCTCAGTATAGTGGCGTCGACCTATTGCGCCTGGCGGATCAAAGATCCGATGCGCTTCCTCAGCAGCATCAAGACGACGACTGCCGCCCGTCAGAGCCTTCGCGGACTGCTTGGGCCTCAGAAGAAGGACGTCATCGGCCGCTACCCCCTTGCTGCCCTCGTCAACACCAACAGTGATCTGGTGAAGATGGACGAGATGGAAGACAAGATACACAAGGCCGTGGCCAGGAAGGCACTTGAGGATTACGGCATCGAGGTGGTCACCCTCGGGTTCCGGTCACTTTCCGTCCCCAAGAAGGTGAGCGAGACGATCATCGCCAATATGAAGAGTGATCGGGAGGTGATTGCCGCCGAGCACAGGAACCTGGGAGATTCAGCGAAGACGGCCATCGAAGGCCGGGCCAACACAGCCCGCAGGCAGATCATGGCCTATGCCAATAACCTTGCCGCCAGAATCCGCGCCAGGGGCGTCAGCATCGCTTCGCAAGACTATGACACCTTTGCCAAAGATGAGGACTTCGCGATCTTCCTGAGACGGCTCGAAATGATGAGGAAGGCATTTGCCACACGCACGATGTTCTTCCTCGACCCGACGGTGGAAGCGGGCATCAGCTTCTTCAAGGACGGACCGTCATTGAACCCTGAGGGCGGCCCCGGACCAGACACGAAGATCGCGCCGGCGGACGCCGCCAATCCCGAAAAGCAGGACCGTTAACGAGGCCGGTTATGAGCCAGGAAAGCCAACCCAGAAACGCGCCCTCCGCCGGCGAGCCGACGGAAGAGATGGCCACCGCCAACCGATCGCTGGCGGACGCACTGCGCCTGAGCTTCCGCCTGCTGACGGGAATCATGATCGTCGCCGTCATCGCCCTGATCCTGACCGGCATGAGGCAGGTCGATACCAACGAGCGCGGCATTCGACTGCTCTTCGGGAAGATCCAGGGACAGCAGGACGATCGCATGCTGGACAGCGGGTTCAAGTGGTCCTGGCCTGAGCCGATAGGCCAGATCAGGACCGTTTCCACCGAGAAGCAGATACTGGAGATCGACGACTTCTGGATGCACGAGACGCCCGCAGAGGCCGGCCAGGAGCTCTCCGAGCGGACCGCCCGAAGGGGCGGGCTCGAACCGGGCAAGGACGGCATGCTGCTGACGGGCGACCGCGGCCTCGTGCACGTCAAGCTCAGGTGCGAGTACGGCTTTCGCAAGCGGAAAGAAGGAGAGCAGATCGATCCCGACGCGGTCATCAGCTATCTCAATCTCGCCGACGCCAGGCGACTCGTGCGGGCGGCCGTCTGCAATGCGGCGATCCAGGCCTCGGCCCAGGCGACGGCCCAAGCGATCACCGCCAAGGACCCCAAACCGTTCACCGACGCCATCACGGAACTGGCACAGAAGCGCCTCGACCTGGACAAACTGCAATCCGGTCTGAGCATTGAAAGCATCCAACTCACCAAGTCGACCCCGCCCCTGGCCGCCCGGCCCGCATTCGACGCCGTCCTCAGCGCCCACCAGGAGGGGAAGACGATAATCAGCGACGCCAAGGCGAAGGCCCACCGACTGCTGAGCGGAACGGTGGGTGGCGAATGGCGGAGACTCGCCGGCAATCTGATGGAGCCCGGCCTGCTGGATGGTTACGCAATCGCCCGGCAGACGGGCAACCAAGGCGAGGCACAAGCCACGCTGAAGAAGATCAAGGCCGCAGGGCTGCTGACCATCTATCCGGAGAAGATGGAGCCCACCGAAGCTATCGACCGCCTGCTGAAGGAAGCCGACGAATTGGGCCTGATCGAGATCGGCAGACGCGCCGCCGAAAGAGGCAAGAAGGACGCGGCGAAGGCGCTGGACAGGGAGATCGAGCAGATCGGGCTTATTCGGCTCTACGGACGTGCTCGCGAAAGCGAACGGGCTGAACTGGCCGCGGAGCTGTTGGCGGAGATCGAGCGCACGCTCCTGTTGGATACGACTCAGGGGGAGGCCGCTGAGTTGATCCAGAGAGCGGAAGGTGAGAGCACGCAGATCAGCCAGCGTGTGGCAGCCAGGGCCGCACAGTTCACGGAGTATCTGCCCAAGTATCGCCGCAACCCGAGGCTGTGGCTCTCCCGGCTCTGGGCCGAGGTCAAGGAGGACCTCCTCACAAGCCCCACCAATATCAAGTTCTACCTCACGCCGGGCAAGAAGCTGGTCATCAAGCTCAACGCCTCTGAGATGATGAAGGACGTCGAAACCGAGCTGCTCAAGAAACAGGAAAAGTAGAGAAAGCGGATGCCACCGGTGGGTTGGCCCGGCCGGCACGAAAGCGCCTCTCGAACCGACATGGCCGAAAAGACTGAACAGACCGTCGTCCGAACCGTCGGGCTGACCAAGACCTTCCGCGACTTCTGGCTACGCGAGAAGGTCACAGCCGTACGCGACCTGGACCTGAGAATTGACAGCGGGGAAGTTTACGGTCTGCTCGGCCCCAACGGATCGGGCAAGTCCACGACGCTGAAGATGATCCTCGCCCTGATGTACCCCACTCGGGGTCGGGTGACGGTCTTCGGAAAAAACCCCTCCAACGTGGCCATCAAGGCCCGCATCGGATTCCTGCCGGAGGAGTCCTACCTGTATCCATTCCTGGACGCCTACGAAACGCTCGACTACTACGGCAGACTGTTCCACCAGCCGCGACAGGAGCGCAGACGCCGCATCGGCATGCTGCTGGACATGGTCGGGCTGACCGGCGTGGCCTATCGCAGGATCGGCGAGTACTCCAAGGGCATGCAGCGAAGGATCGGAATGGCTCAGGCCTTGATCAACGACCCCGACCTGCTCATCCTCGACGAGCCCACCAGCGGCATGGACCCCCTCGCGGCCCGACAGTTCAAGGACTTGATCCACGAGCTAAGCCGGCGAGGGAAAACGGTCATCCTCTCCAGCCACTTGCTGGCGGACATGGAGGACGTCTGTGACCGGGTGGGTATCCTCTTCGCCGGACAACTGCGATCGGAAGGCTCTCTGGACGATCTGCTGGCACAGAGCAACCTGACTCAGATCACCACAGAACGCCTCGACGACAGCACCGCCGAGCAGATCCAGCAGCTTCTGGCCAGCAACGGCAAGCAGGTGTTCTCCGTCGAATCACCCAAGGAGAAGCTGGAGAATCTGTTCCTTCGGATCGTGCGGGAAGCCAGGTCCCTTCGGGTTCGCACGGCCGACGTCGTGAATACCGGGCAAGTGGCCGAGTTCCTGCGTGCGGGTGGACGGGCGGGAAGTCGGCGGATCGTGGAGGAACTCCTGGCCCCACCGGCGGCAGGTCTCGGCGAGCCGGAGCCCCAAGCTCCGGCCGAGCCGGAGCCGGCCGATAGCCCCCCGGCCGCAGAGGTCGTCAAGGAGTTGCTCGCCGACAAGGCGGTCGCCCCAGCGAAGGAGGCCCCCGCGGAAGAAACGCCCGCCCAGCAGCCCCCTGCGGCCCAGCCACCTCCCCAGGCCGACCGCAGCGTGATTGATTCGCTCATCCGACAGAAGGACAAACCGGAGACCCCGCCAGATGCGTAACATCTGGGCCGTCACACGCCAGACGTTCATTGAATGCGTTCGCGCCAGGGTCTTACTGACCTTCCTGGTCGTGCTCGGCGCGAGCGTGCTGGCGATCGCCCTGATTGCTCAGGGAGACGGTTCGCTCAAAGGCAGAATCCAGACATTCCTCTATTACACGACTCTCTTGACGCAAGTTCTGCTCGGGATGGCCACGGTCTTCCTGGCCACGGGCATCATCGCCAACGACATCCGTCGCAAGACCATCTTCATCGTCGCTTCCAAGCCCCTGTGCCGATGGCAATATGTGGTCGGACGTTGGCTTGGAATCGTCTGCCTGAACGCGGCGCTGCTGGCACTGGCGATGGCTGCGATCTACGGGCTCGCCTACTACCTGCGGGCCCAGCCCACGGCGATAGAGCGGAGGGTCAGGGCCGGCCGGCTGGACCCCAGCGCGCTGGGCCGGGACATGGATCGCCTGGCCGTCAACAGCGACATCTTCACCGCTCGGCGAAGCCACCATCCAGACCCCATCAACCTGGACAGGTTCGTAGCCGAGAAGCTCCAGGCGCGGGTGAGGGCGGAGGGGCTGGACAACATCATCCTCCAACGGATCAGAAAAGAGCTTCAGCAGGAGATCGCCAGTGAGAGCGGGGCCGCCGTGGACGAGGAGGAGGTGCGCAGGCGGGCCCGACACGAAGGCACACGTGGGGCTGTCCTCGCCAGGATCGCTCAAGATATCCGCAATTCCGAGCTGGGAGACCTGATGCTGTTGCAGCCGGGGCAAGGCCTAAGGATCGTCTTCAGCGGCCTGAAGCTCCCGGTCGGATTCGACGAGCCCATAAAGCTGCAATACCGCTTGCGCCCGATGACCAACCCTGAATCCCGGACGTTGATAAGCTTCTGGCAGTTCCATCATCCACGTGAGATCATTGAGCCCGTCACCCAGACCGATTCGACAGATGCAGCGTCGTTCTTCCTGCTGAAGCCGTTGGCCGTCGGGGAGGATGGCCGGCTGGTCGTCGATTATGTCAACGATCCCCGGAACCCCACGGCTGTGAAGCTGAACCTGGAAGACTTCGTGTTGATGTACCGGGCCGGCAGCTTCGAGGCGAACTTCGTCCGTGCAGGCGTGCTCATGCTATTGTGGCTGATGTTTCTGGCGGGCGTGGGAATCCTGTGGGGCTCGATCCTATCCTTCCCGGTCGCATGCCTGGCGACGCTGATGGTGTTCGTCTTGGGATGGATGAGCGGCTTCGTGCTGGACGCCACGATGATCTACCCTCATATCCAGCAGGATGTCAGCTTCTTTCAGTACTTCAGCCACTATCTGGCCAAAGGGGTGTATCTTCTGCTCCCTGATTTCTCAGGCACGTCGCCGACCGACTCGCTTATCGACGGGAGTTACATCCCTTACGGCCGCCTCCTGCAAGAATCACTCCTGGCCGTCCGCGGATCGGACGGCGTCGGAAGACCGTCTGGAATCGACATCCAGACGGGGGTCGGGCTGCGGACGTGGATCTTCCTGGCGTTGAGCTGCCTGTTGTTCCGACGGCGAGAGTTGGCGAGAGTGCAGGTGCAATAGAGCGATGCGCAAGAGAAGGTTGACACAACTTGCGATGCTGGCGGTCGTGGTGGCGGCACTGGCGGGTGCGGCGGCGCTGCGAGGCCCCATTGAGGCCGACCGGCGGGAGCTTCGTCTGACGATCAGCACCTCCGACCTGACCACCAGCAAACATCCCAAGATCGCCCTGCTCGAGGCCCTGCCGGGGGGCATCAAAGCGCCTTTCCTGGCATACCTGTGGATCCGATCGCAGCAACTCAAGGAACAGGGCAAGTTCTACGACGCCATGGGACTGCGCGACATGATTTGCGACCTGATGCCCCATTTCCCCGGCGTGTGGTACTACCACGGCTGGGATATGGCCTGGAACATCTCCGCCGCCACCCATACGCCCGAGGAGCGATGGATGTGGGTGCACAACGGCATCCGCTTGCTGCGTGACAGAGGACTGCGCTACAACCCGGATGATCTCTTGCTCCACCGGGAACTGTCCTGGATCTTCTTCCAGAAGATGGGTGAGAGCATGGACGAGATGCACCGTCTCTACAAGGTCCGCTGGCTGGAGAAGATGGAGTTCGTTCTGGGCCAGCCGCCGCTTCCGGAGATACCGGATTCCACGCAGGAGGGCAAGCGGTCCGAAGCCGGCGCGCCGCTGCCGAAGGAGATGATCCTCCCCGAGATTCGGGCTTTTCGCATGATCGCCGAAGCTCCGCCGGCGTTCGAACAGCTTTCCGCCGATGCCCAAGCGTTCGCCGCCAAGCTGGCCGAGTCCAAGGTCGTCCCGGGGGAGAGTTTCCTGCTCTACTACAACCGCTACAGCCGTGACGAAAACTTGCCCGCTCGCTTCGCACGCCGCCCGCCCCAAGGCGACCAGCCCGATGAGCGCAGAGAGAGGCAAGTCGCCGAGATCATGTCCGATCCGACCCACGCCGGCCCCAGGGGGGAGTTGCTGGCTTTCTGCAGAAGGAAGGTCCTGGTCGAGCAGTATCGCATGGACCCCGCCTGGATGCTCAAGCTGATGGAGCGATATGGCCCCTTGGACTGGCGGCATGTCATGAGCCACGCCATGTACTGGTCATCGGTGGGCCTCCATCGTGCGGTCGGGTTGGAACTGTCCAAAGAAAGCCCGTGGGGAGGCCTGGCCATGGCCGAGGCGAAGATCCGAGGCCAGGACCGATCCTTGGCCCAGGAGGGGGAGCTGCTCGGTGCGATCAACGTGCTGAACACTGAACGGAACGTCCTCAATGCCCTGAAGGCCCTGGCGATGACCGGGCAGATTCGCTATGACGTCCGCGGCCGGGAGCCCATTCAGTATGCTCCGGACTGGCGTTTCATCGAGCCCGCCATTCGAGAATACGGGGCCGCCGGCAAGCGGCTCATGGAGAGCCCCAAGGAGCCCATCGGCGACAAGAACGCCCTCCGCAACGCGCAGATCAACTTCATGTCCAACGCGATCCAGATTCTGTATATGGCCGGCAGAACGAAGGACGCCCAACGCTACTACGATCAAATGCGTGACAGCGATCTGCTCACGCCCACAGGGGAGATCTACGAGAAGGATCTGCACGACTTCGTCGCGGCCAAGATCAGCGAAGCCGGCGGGCCGACGGTCATGGTAGCCCTCGCCTTCCGCCATGGCGTCTTGGTCCGCGCGTACCGGGCCCTGGGAGACGGAATGGGTGAGGAATTCGACAGGAACTACAACATCGCCAAGAGACGCTACGCCGTCTTCAGCGAAGGGACCGGCAAGATCCCTCGGCACATGCTCAACACGTTCGAGCAGGAGGACAGGATCTTCCTGGCGAAGCTGCTGCTGGATCCCAGGTCCGTGGGCATGCACATGCCGCTGCTGGCCAAGGTACGAATCTACCAGTCTGATCGCCTGACAGACGAGACACGTCGCGCCATTTATCCGGTCATCCAGAGGCGCCTTCGCTTGGAATGCGAGCGAGAAGGCTTCGATTTCGAGAAGGCATTCCCCGCCCCGCTCGGGGTGCAGCTTGGGCCGCCGGCCGCTCGGGCAGGATAGAAGCTATTTGTCCAGGCGCAGGAGATCGCAGATCTCTGCCGGTCCCACCGGCTCCTCGGGTCGCCCCACCAGACCGTCACAGCGAGGGTCGAGCCAGTGGGCCGCCAGCCACGCCACATGACCGTCCGCGAAGACCGCGCCGCACTCCCCCCCATGGCGGAAATGGAACGTCGCGGGCGTGACGGAACGGTTGTCGAGGTAGTACCACTCCTCGAGCATGGGGTTGTCGGGCGAAGCCGGCGCCTGCCAGGTGTTGATCTGTATGGACTCGGCCCAGGCCACGGTCTCCGCCGGCCGGCTGATGGCGCCGAAACTCACCGAGCCGCCCAGCCCTCCCAGCATGTGGCGGTTGATCGCGTAGCCGTAGCTGGGCGCGGCGAACTTGCGTTTGAAGTAGGACCGGTCGTAAGGAAAACTCGGGCATGTCTCCATGTTCCCCACGTGGGGAAAGTAGCGGGCAAGACGGGCGCGGCTCTTGTCCAAAGGACGCCCCCCCTCCCCGCCGGGCCCAGACCCTTCCAGACCCCAGTACCAGAGCGTCCCCTCCGGCACCGTCTGACGATACGGGAAGTAGTTGCCCTCGTTATCGTCGAGATAGAGGACGAACGCCATCTGCGTGTGCCTGAGGTTGCTGGCGCAGATGGCCCTGTGGACGGACCGCTTCGCGGAGACGAGACTTGGCGCCAGTATCCCCGTCAACAGGGCAATGATGGCCACGACAAGCAGCAACTCCAGCAAGGTGAAGCCGCGGGCCGCCACAGAACGAGATGTGCTTGATCTCGCCATTTCATTCATCATCGGCCCGGGGCGACTTGGTCGCCCCGGGCTCCAGTCACGTTGTCGTCAAGCTATCGATCGGCACGTCGGCGCCGCGCTGCCCGCGCCACCGCCGCCCATCCGGCCGCCAGGAACAGCAGGCCGACCGGCTCGGGCACCTGCTTTATCACGTAGAGGTCATCGAAGGTGCCCGCGCCCTGCCCGTTGGCCCCGCCCCAGTTGGCGCCGACGTAGTTGTAGAACGCCACGTCAGTGAGGGTGAAATGGTCCCCGCCTGGGAGGGCCTGGGTCCAGTAGTACTGCTGGACGCCGTTGACCGACAGCAAGGTCGTCCGGGCCGAGTCGGTGTAGATCGCGCTGTGGGCCCGACGACTCTGGGAATCGTAGGTGACCTCCACGAACAGGTCCTGGCCGGTCGGCAGCCAGTTATCCGTACCCATATCCGTATCGTGCCACAGCGGATCGCCGGCCACCCCGCTGCCGACCGTGTAGTTGCCGGCCAAGCCGGTCACGTGGGCCCCGATGGAGGCCTGCGTCATGGGGTTGAAGCCGAAGGAGTTATTCTGAGTGAAGTAGTTGAACTCGACGAAGTCGCTTCCGTCCTTGATGAGGGTGGTGTTGCCCGAGTAGTTGTCCGACATCGTGCGATCCTGGCCCATCTGTGACAGGCCGTACAAACCGAAGTTGGCAATCTGATAGAACTCGGTCGTGTCCACCACGGAACCGATCCTGAGGGTCACCCCGACTTTGAAGGTGTCGCTGTCGGTCAGGGATGTGCCCAGGGATCGGGACAGCCTTGAGGACTCGATTGTGTAGGGATCGCCGGTGCCGTTGAACCCCGTCGACTGGTCCCATTCGGCAGCTACCTGCCCGCCGCCGCCGGAGTCCAGGCGGATCAGCGATTGGGAGCTGCCGTTGAGCCGGCCGCTGTAGGTCCAGGACGAGGGCGAGCCACTGAAGTCCTCCGTCAAGATCGGCTGCCAGGATCCCTGGGCCACTCCCGTTGCCGCGGCCAGCGACAGGACCATCCACAACAGTGTCTGAAGCCTCATAACATCTACTCCTTCCGAAAACTGCGAGCGCCGAGCAAGCATTGACGAGGGGGCCTAGGCGCAAGGCCGCAACGCCGGCAGCCTGGAAACAGAGGGGTCCGTAGCGTCGAGCGAGCGTTGGGCGATGAGCACTGAGCTGATTCACCGCAATCCGCGCGCGGCTGTGAGCACTAAAACAAGAACCCCGGTCTCCGCGGGAATCGGAACCGGGGCATTCACTTATGCGTCGGTCCCGGGCAGCCGATAAACTCGCGAAGGCAACACCAGGCTGGTCACAGGCAGGTCTTCTGGCTCCCGGGTCTTCCTTCCGCCGCGCCTTCCCACCCCGATAACGCATCGAAGCAGTGGCATGGTTGCGGCGGTCGTCGCCGGTAACAGCGGCGCGTCCGCGGCCGATTCTCACGGCCTTCCCTTCGCCCGCCTTCCGACGGGCAACCTGCAACGAGGGAGATAGTATGTCCGAATGCGGGATCTGTCAAGCCGCAGCCTGCCGGCCCGGCAAGAAAAAGTCGGCCGCCCTCCCTACTTGTCGGCCTCAGCGAGTGCCTGCGAGCAGGCGGCGAGGAGTCGCTGGCGCACGGATTGGGGGTCGCCTCCGGCCGTAAACCCCGCCGCCCGGGTGTGGCCGCCGCCCCCGAAGCTCTTGGCCAAGGCCGCTACGTCCACAGCCCCTCGGCTGCGCAAACTCACGCGGGCGAGTCCGTTGCCGGCGGCGATGACTATGACCGAGATCTCCACGGCCGCGATCCGCAGCGGCTCATTGACGAAGTCCTCCGTTTCGTCCTGGCCCGCACCCGCGGCGGCAAAGTCCTCCGGCCCGAGGGCCATGATGGCAAGGCGGCCACCGGCGTGAAGCTCCAGGGATCCCAGCGCAGCGGCGAGCAGACGAATGCGCTGCGGCCGGTCGGACTGATAGATCCTCCTGTAGACCGTATTGAGGTTCGCCCCGGCCGCCACCAACTCGGCTACTGTCCGCAGGGCCCTTTCATCCGTATTGGCGTGGCGGAACCAGCCCGTATCGGCGAGTATCGCCGTGGCCAGTGCTTCGACCGCCGGGCCGTCGGGCTGCCAGTTCAACTCTTCCAGCAGCTCGGCCACCATCACGCCCGCGGCCGCAGCCGAGACATCCGCCCAGATCAGAGCCCCCACGTCATCGGCGGTGGCGTGATGATCGATGACCACGATCTTGTCGCGGAGCGCCCCAAGCTGTTCGGCAATGGGCTCGAGCTGCGTCAACGCGCATGTGTCCACGACTACAATCCGGTCCGCATTCGCCGCCGCCGAGGCAAACTCGTCCGCCGACAGCAGCGACTGGTCCGCCAACAAGTACGCGCAGCGGCGTGGGACAGCATCGAGCAGGACGATGCGACTGTCTTTGCCAACGCCCACGGCCCACCGGTGCAGCGCGACCACCGAGCCGATCGCGTCGGGATCCATGCGAACGTGCGTGGTCAACACGAGTCGCCGGGCGGCGCCCAGCGCATCGGCAACCGCGACAAGGCTACCGACAGATTTCTTTGACACGTTGGACGTCCTTTGCGATCTGGGCTTTGAGTGATTCCGCGTCCGGAAACTGCCACTGATCCCGGAGCCGCTCCAGGAATGTCACCGCGATCGGCTGGCCGTAGAAGTCTCCCTCGGCACCCATCAGGTTCGCCTCGATCACCCGTGCCGAAACCCCGAAGGTGGGTTTGGTGCCGATCGAGACCGCCGCGGGAGAGTCCAGTCCTCCGACCTGCGCCCGGCCCGCGTAGACCCCGTCGCCGGGGCAGATCATCGCATCCGGGTCCACGTTGGCCGTAGGGTATTCCAGCGCGCGTCCCCGCCGCTCCCCGCCGATCACCCGCCCGAAGAGCGTAAACGGCCGAGACAGGCACGTCGCCGCCTGAGCCACCTCGCCGGCACGAATGAGCTCGCGAATCAGGGAACTGGATACGCGCACGGGTCCTCGGCCGGGAAGCTGCACCTCAGCCGGGGTGACCACTTCAACGTCGAACCCCAGCTCGCCCGCCATCTGCCGGAGCAAGTTGACATTCCCGGCCCGTTTTCGCCCGAAGAAGAAGTTGTGCCCTTCCACGACCCAGCTGGGGTTGATCTGTTGGGCGATGACTTCGCGCAGGAACTGCTCAGGCTCCATCGAGAGGAACTCGATAGTCGTTTCGACGACGACGACCATGTCCGCCCCGCACTCGCCCAGGTAGCGGTGCTTGACGGCCTCGGGCATGATCCGCTCGGCAGCCCCCTCGGCCGCCAACAGCGCCGCCGGAGGCGGATCGAATGTCACGGCGCACAGGCGCACACCCGCCCGGTCCGCCAGCCGCCGGCCGGCATGGAGGATGTGCTGATGGCCCAGGTGCACGCCGTCGAAGTTTCCGATCGTGACCACGGCCCCGGCCGTTGCGCCGGCAAGCCGCTCCAGTCCTTCTATGACTTCGCAAGTCATTCGCTCATGACGTCCTCGGCGATGGTCAGGCCCCGTCAATGAGCCACGACCAGCCGCCCCTGTCCGCCGTCGATCAATTCGACCTCCACATCGTACGTTTCACGCAGCACCTCGGTGCAGATAACCTCCTCCGGCGAGCCCGTCGCGATAATCCTGCCCTCGCGCATCATCACCAGTTCGTCGGCAAAGCGGCTCGCCAGGTTCACATCGTGACTGACGCAGACCACGGCCATCGGCCAATCGTGGGCCAGTCGGACCATCATGCGGTAGATGGCCAGTTGATTCTTGATGTCCAGGTGGCTCGTCGGCTCGTCCAGCAGCAGCACCTGCGGCTGCTGGGCCAGGGCCCGGGCGATCATCACGCGCTGGGCCTCCCCGCCGGAAAGCTCCGACAGCGTCCGATCCGCAAAGGCCAGCGTCTCGGTCATCGTCATCGCCTGCCGGGCGATGGCGCGGTCCTTCTTGCGAGCCAGGCCCAGGACGCCGGTGTCCGCGAACCGCCCGAGCAGCACGATCTCCTCGGCGGTGAACGCGAAGGCCGATCGCGGAAACTGGGGCACGTAGGCCATAACCCGCGCCAACTCGCGCTGGGAGTGGTCGGCGAGTGAGCGGCCATCCAACAGGACCGATCCACCGGTGGGGACGAGGGACCGAAGCATGCACCGCAGCAGCGTGGTCTTGCCCGAGCCGTTCGGGCCGAGGATGCACATCAGCCGTCCCGTCGAAACCTCCAGGTCGACTCCGTGTAGGATCGGCAGACCCGGACGGTAAGCGAAGGCCAATTCCGTCGTACGGAGAATGTGGCGCGATTCGCTCATGCCGGCTCCTCCCGGAAGCGACGACGCAGCAGATAGATGAAGAACGGCCCACCCGACAGCGCCGTGAGTATCCCCACGGGGATGAGACTCACCCCGATCCAGGGACCGGCCACACGGCATAGGGTCTGGGCGCCCATCAGGAAAGCCGCCCCGACCACCCCGCTGGCGATCACGCCCACCCGATGATCGGCGCCGAAGACCATCCGGCAGATGTGCGGGATGATCAGCCCAAGGAACCCGATGGGCCCGGCCAGTGATACCGCCGCCGCCGTCATCAGCCCCACGCACAGGAAGGTGATGAATCGCAGTCGTCGCACGACCACCCCGGACGACGAGGCCACCTCATCGCCAAGCCCCAGGACGTTGAACGCGGCCGAGTTCAGCAGCAAGACCAGCCAGCCGATCACCACGCACCCCCCACAGACCCACAGCAGGGACACGTCCACCGAATCCGGCAGCCGCCCCATCGCCCAGTAGGCGAAGTCCGCGATGCGGTGCGGGTCCAGGTACAGGTAGATGGTCAGCATGATCGCTGCGTTGAAGGTGTTGACGATCACCCCCGAGAGGATCAAGGAGTACGGGTCCAGCGTGCCGCGTCGCTGCGCGATGGCGTACACGGCCGCACACGTGGCCAGCGCCCCGGCGAACGCCAGTACCGGCGTGGATACCCAATCCGGAATGACCCACGATGCCGCCAGGGCCATTCCCAGCAGCACGCCCACGCCCGCCCCGCTGGAGACGCCCAGGATGTAGGGCTCGGCCAGCGGGTTCCTCAGCAACCCTTGCAGCGCCATTCCGCCGGCCGCCAGCGCAGCCCCCACGATCGCCGCCGCAAGCATCCGGTACACCCACGCGCGCCATAGCGGCATGGATGGCTCGGCCACGACAACCGTCTTCGAGTGGATCTTCTCGGCGAGTTGTCTGGTCAGCTCCGCCAGCCGGAGGGACGGGATCGACCATTCGGGACCGACCGCATGCACTCTCCCGCTCTTGGCGGCCGGGAGATCCTCCCACTGAAGCCAGTACTTGCGAGCCTTCTCCTCCTGCCCGGTCGTATGAGTCTGGCAGATCAGCACATCCGGTGCGGCCTTGACAATCGCGTCGATGTGCGTGCGGACCCATCGCGTCTTACCCGGGATGTCGGCCCCGGCGTTCACTCCGCCGGCGGCTTCGATCATGTCCGCCACGAAGTTGTCCGAACCCGCCGCCGTTGGCCGGTCCGTGCCCATCACAAACAGGACGCGCGGCTGCGCCAGTCCCGCCACCTGGCCGCGCACGGCCTCGATCCTGGCGGCCAGGTCCGCTTTCGTCCGGTCCGCGAGACCGGGCCGGCCGACCACTTCGCCGACAAGGTCCACCGCCGCGGGGATGTCCTCCAGGCGTTCCAGCCGAAAGGAAATGACACGGACGGCCGGCGCCACGTCACGGACGCCCTTGAACCTCTCCACGGCCACCTGGGTCAGAATTACGTCGGGCTGAAGCTTGAGGATCGCATCGGCGTTGATCCCAAAGACGTCGCCGACTGTGGGCCGTTCCACGCCGGCCGGCAACTTACAGAACCGGGTTACGCCCACCACATGCTCGCCCAGGCCCATGTCGAAAAGAATCTCCGTCATGGCAGGCGAGAAACTGACGATGCGCGGGCGCGGACCGCCCGCGGGAACGGACGCCTTACGACAGCCCGTTGCCAGCGCTGCCGCGGCCAGGATGATTGCCAACAGACGTTTCATAAGTGCATGTTCGCGCCTGACGTACGGGCGCGATGGTAGGTCCGGCCGGAAAGCCTGTCAAGGCGAGACGAATCCGCCCAATGCGGCTGGGATGAAATCGAGCAGGTCGGATGCGATCATGGACGCCTGGCCCAGCTTCTCGGCCGCCAGATCGCCGGCCAGCCCGTGCACGTGCACGCCCAGGCACGCCGCCTCGAACGGGCCGAGCCCCTGGCCGATCAACGCCGCGATCAGGCCGGTCAGAACGTCCCCTGTCCCGCCGGTGGCCATGCCCGGGTTGCCCGTATCGTTGACGTAGATGCGGCTGGCGCTGGCAACGACCGTCCCGGCACCTTTGAGCACCACGACTCGCAGCGTAGCCGAAGGGGCGTCCGGCCCGGCCCACTCGCGGGCGGCGGCAACGGCGGCCCCCTGTCGATCGGACTGGATCTTGTCGATCGGTTGGCCCGTCAGGGTCGCCAACTCGCCGGGATGGGGGGTGAGGACCATCGGACAGCGCACGATGCCGGGCCAGTGCTCGATCCTGGCAAGGTTGTTGAGCCCGTCGGCGTCCAGGACGACAGGCCGATCCCCCACGAGCACGGCCCGCACCAGCCGACCGGCGCCCGCCGAGACGCCGACTCCCGGTCCGACGGCGAGGACGTCACAGCGAATGGCCGCCGAACTCACCTGTCGAACGGACTTGCCGGACAGTTCACCCGAGGCCGCGCACGCCAGCGGGATGGACGTTGCGCACGGACATAGTCCGGCCGCCGCAAGCTGCACCGTCTCGGGCACGGCCAGCGTCACCAGCCCCGCTCCCCCGCGAAGCGCAGCGTTCGCCGTCAGCGAAGGCGCGCCGATCATCCCGCGCGACCCACCCACCACCAGCACACGCCCGAAGTCGCCCTTGTGGGCATCGCTGCACCGCCCCGGCAGTCGCGGAACGGCCTTGACTGTCTGAATCCCTTCGCTCATGGGTCCCTCTTGCTGCCCTGATGAAGCTGCCTCAGTTCTCGCCCCGGCCGTCGCCGCTTGCCAGGCGATTGACCATGGCGCCGATGTATCCGCCGGCGAAGCCGTTATCGATATTGACGACCGACACCCCGGCTGCGCAGGAATTCAGCATGGCCAGCAGGGCCGCCAACCCGCCGAAACTCGCCCCGTAGCCAACCGAGGTCGGCACGGCGATCACCGGCACGGCCACCAAGCCGCCGACCACGCTGGCCAGGGCCCCTTCCATGCCCGCCACAACGACAATAACGTTGGCCTGGGCAAGCTGCTCGCTCGCCGCCAGCAGCCGGTGCAGACCAGCTACGCCCACGTCGTAGTGCGTCGTGGTGCGTCCGTCCATGATCTCGGCGGTGACTCGGGCCTCCTCGGCCACGGGCAGGTCGCTCGTCCCGGCTGCCGCCACCGCGATGTGGCCGACCGGCGACGGGCCCTCGCCCTGCCGCAGCGTGATGGCACGGGCCAGTTCATGATATTCCGCTTCCGGATGAGCGGCCGCAACGGCTTGGTAGGTTTCCGCATCGGCGCGCGTCGCCAGCACGTTCCCACCGCCGGCCACGAGGCGGCCGAAGATCTCGACGATCTGCTCGTCCGTCTTGCCGGGGCAGAAGATCACTTCGGGAAAGCCGCAGCGGATCGTACGGTGGTGGTCTACCGAGGCAAAGCCGATGTCCTCGAACGGCAGTCGGCGGAGCCGCTCCAGGGCGTCGTCGAGGTTCGTATCGCCGGTCTGAACGGACT
>SDBT01004396.1_pt1 | contig 23977 bp, 24 predicted proteins | sample 2277101 | NCBI WGS metagenome assembly SDBT01 (sample SAMN10404973, study PRJNA504765) | marine sediment metagenome | isolation source: marine sediment core GS10_PC15, 103 cmbsf | place: Arctic Ocean: Southern Knipovich Ridge | collected 2010 | reverse complement strand
CGGAATCCATTTATCAAGAAAGGTCTTAAGTGTTCCTCGACCAAACGCTGTCATTGACTCATCTCGGAATATCTTCTCGACCATCTTACCGAGGTATTCTCCGTAGACACCGTCGAAATATTCAAGAGAAGCACTCATTACCTCAGCAGTTATTGGACTATCCGCTTTCCTCTGATTGATTAACTTGCTGATATCATCTCTAGCCTTTCTCATTATATCAGTATCGAATTCTCCCTTTGACTTTTTCAAGGCGTCACGAGAGATCCGATTGATGTCATTGAGCGTTTGAGCTACATCTCGAGAAACCTTTCTGGTCCATCCTTTAGTCTTAACCAACTTCCCCGAGATTATATCTCCTTGCAACTCAGCTAATCCTCTTTCCTCAAGAATGGCAAAGAACTGACCACGCTTCTCCCCCTGATAGATAAATAAGGATTCCATCGACTTCTTAACCGGCTCGTATATTTTCGAGAATGTTCCCCAGCTCCTCTCAAGAGCACCATAGAATATACGATAAGGTAAAGCTATGTCTGGAACAATAAACTCAGTCTTACCAATGAACTCTCCTCTAATCCACTGCTGATCGTCAAGTGCATCAGCGAAGAAAGAGACCACCTCATGTTCAGGGGCGTCGAGTATTGTCTTACCATCTGGCAACCTCTTACCATAGAACTTCTCATATTGTCTACGGTAAATCCTCTCAACAGCATTGTATGGTCTACTCTGTGCTTGGTAGAGTTTCTGATTAATACCCTCTCCCTTAAGAAGAGTATTATTAATATGCTTCTCAAACATACTCTTCTCAGAGAATGCCTTAGACTGATTTTTTGCTATATCCCATCCCTTTCCCTTTGTCCAAGAGAAATACTTATCAAAAGCCTTGGATGGGCGCTGCTTAGATACAGCCTTTCCCAATATATAAGCATTAAGTGATTTGGTATCACCGGCATGAGCAAGAGAGAATAGGTCCTTCTCGATCTTACTCAGATTAGAGCGATTGAAGAAAGCCTTCCTACTTGCTACTAGATTAAAGGATTCATGACCAAGTCCCTTGAAAGAAGCCTCGAAGTTTATCTTAGGTTTAACTCGTAGAAGCTCTCTAGCTCCCTTAATACCTTTAATAGCCTTACCTCCGGCAAAAGCAACACCTTTGATTGCTCCCCTGAAAAGGGGATCACTGAGAACCATCAATTGGGCAAAACCAACGTCCGTAATTTGGACAAGATAGGAGAGACCAGGATCAGTCTTGTCGAGATAGGCAAGTTCCTCTTGCCTCTTCTCGGTAAGCCACAGGAGTGGAGGAAAGAATGTAGCGAGTGTCTTCCCCAACGCTGCTCCAAACGCATAAGTATTCGGGTTGTCCTCAGCAAACTTTTGTAGCTTAACTCGGCTCAGGGCAGGAGAAGGATCAACAACCTCTCTTATTGCTGCCTCCTGAAGTGACATTGGAGGTCCTGAGAATAGTCGATGAAGGCCAAAGTCAGGAAGGACGAGCCCTCCAATCCCCGTATCTGGGGAGGGCCCCCTAATTGTTGTCTTATCATAGTCCTCGAAGAATGAAGCAGGAGCTTCCTCTGTTGTTGTTCCAGGAGCCCTATCATCCTCATCAAAACCTGGAAGTGTGCTGACAATCTCAGCCATTGTTATCTCTCCTCGTAATTACTTATTGACTCAATGAATCTGCCGTAGGAATCAAAGATTCTGTTCTTGGGATAATCAAAATAGAATGTCCCTGTCTTGCTTCCTGCTTTGAGTTGTCTCGGCTGTCCCGGCCACACTCTCACTGTAAACTCAGGACCAGTAGTTTCAAAGATTGGACCGTCAAACCAGAGTAAAGTAGGCGGATCTATCTTAACATCAAGATCTGCCATCCACTTATACTCCCCAGTCTTATTATTCTTCGTAACAGACACAGGAGTTATTCTAAAATTCAGTCCAAAACGTTGAGATAAAGCAGACTCTATCCCTTTGGTAACCTTGGCTGTATCTTTACCGTGTGTAGAAACAAGTCCTTCTATAACACGATGAAGTGTCAGTGAATCAGCATTTGTACTCTTACTAAGTCCTGCTCTTATGTCAAAGAGTACTCTCCCAACATCATCTGGAATCTCAAATCGTTGCTGAGGATCGGTTCCCCCAGTTGTTTTCTGCCCAAGAAGAACCTCTCTCCTATCTGTGAAATCAAATGCACTAACCTCCGCGGCATAGGTAGATTCAACACCATTAGCTGTTCTTGTGTAAGTTTTCTTCGAGCGTATCCAACCACCGTTTGCAGCTATCTCGCCAGGATTCCTGTCATACTGCTCTCCCAAGTCCTTAACAACCAGTGACTCGTTGGTGATAATTTGAGTCAACCCAGTTGGTGATCTCCTTGCCCAGAGGCTTGCTGAGTCGTCCATAGGAATGAGCGATTTTGCCTCAACCTTAGTTCCTCGTTTAACCGATTCTCTAGCAGCTTCCCATTCAGCATGATCTAGGAAGTACTGTCCCTTAATACGGAGGTCAGAATCATCCGGCGGAGGAGAAGGCGGTCTATTATTCTCGTCAAATTCAAAGAGCTTCATCTGATTAGGACTCAGTATACCTGTTTTAAAAAGAGGTACCCAAGGAGTACTAATAGAAGGATCAAGTCCAGGATATAGTGACTTCATAGTATTAAGCAGTGATCTCTTCTCTAACCCTGTTGTAGCACTGGTCACAGCGGAGGAGAAAGCAGTAACTACCTTTTGTTGTCTATCTAGTCTTTTATTCCTCTCCCCAGAAGTGAATGAGAGAAAATCTTTTTCCTGCTCATACTGAAATTTCCCCTGGTCAAATTGGAATCGAGATGCTCGAAGTCCTTGGTCAAAAGCAGCCTTCTGCTGATCGAGGATAAACTTCTTTTGCGCAAGCTGAGTTTTACGTATAGAGGATTCAATTTTAGCGAACCTTACAGGATTATCCTGCGAGTCTGCCCACTCCCTTAACGTAAGTTCCCTTCCCCACCTTTCAGACCAGTTAAGGGATTTCCTCTGACTAAGCTGATTGAGACGAGTTATTGCTCGTTCCCTATCCTCTCCGCCACTGAAAACGATATTGCCGAGACGTTGCTCCCTCTCCCGTCTTTCCTCATAGAAGGGCTCATCTTGTGCAAGACTTGGATCGGTATCAAATTCTGGACCAAGTCCAGACCCATAGGTTGACATAGTTAAGTCCTCCGAGTTTCTCTAGTTCTTTGCTGATCATCAGGAGAAGACCAGTATCCTCCAGTTGCTGCAGTTGGATCAGACACCCAACGATAACCAGACTGCTCAGCAGTGGTATTTGTTCTCCTTCCAGTGAACGAAGCTGCCCAATCATATGGAAGATCGTAACCGCCTTGTCCGGCTGATCCTGACCCCACACTCCCGCCCCCCAGTCTCTGGTCAAACTGATACTGATTCTCTTCAAAAGTCAAATTGAATTGGTTCTGACTCTCTCTAAACCGCTGACGATCAAGATTAAGTGAACCTCTCCCTAATTCCTCTTGGAGAGAAAGACTGCCTCTTCCGAGTTCCCCTCGAAGAGCTAGGTCCTCTCTCCCAAGCTCTCCACGAAGAGACAATTCATCCCTGCCTAGATCAAGCTGTCCTCTACCAAGTTCTTCACGAAGAGCAAGATCCCCTCTCCCGAGCTCCTCTCGAAGGGAAAGATCAGACGCCTGAATTTCTTGGTAAAAGGCAAACTGTTCTCGGTACAACCTCTGTTGCTCGTCATTATACTCGTCTTGATCTTCCTGAAGCTCAGCACGTAAACGGAGTGTATCCGCTCTTGCTTCAGAACCTTCCCTCTGCTCGAGTTCGGAAAGAGCCAACCTCTTTCTCTCCATCTCAAATAAGGTCTTCTGATTTGCGGCAGCGGTAATACGGTCCCTTTTCGCAAACTCCTCAATCATGTTCTGTTGTCTGGAAGCGAGATCCCTGCGAAACTTGTTCTCCTTATCAGCAGAAATCCTCCTCCTAATATTCTCATTGTAGATGAGACTGAATTCGCGTTTCTGCTGAGTAAGTCCTTCTCTCTGAACTTCCTCAGTACTTTCCTGTATCAAACGCTGATTCTCGTATGCCCGATCCTGCTCCCGAACACCTCTCGCAAAGTTAAGAAACCCATACGGAGAATCCGTAAAATATGCTTCTGTCGGAGTAAATGCTGCTGTGCTCATAATCCTTCCTCCTCTTGCTTAGGTAAAATCTGTGCCCAGTCCCTAACTGTTTTTCTTGAATAGTTCTCGAATATGCAATTGTCTTCCTCACAAAACCATAGTGTTTTCCATCCAAGCTTATTCTTAGGCCCTTCAGGTTCGGTGATCTGAGTTAGGAATAGATCTTCACCACAGTCAGGACAGATTGGTCGTTCGAAAGTATCGAAAAATCTTCTTCCCCTTGTTCCTTCGATAGCACTGTCGAGGAGAACCATAAAATCTTCTTCCGCAAGTATCTCCTGGTAAATCTGAAAGGCTGTGGTAATATTCCTTCCGGTTAAGGGACCAAATATCTTCTTAGCTTTAGCTAATTCAATCGTCCTCTGCTTGAATTTCTCTTCACTCAGTCGTCTCACAACACAAGACTCTGTGGGCAACATCCCGCTGTCTTTTGCGCTCCGGTTCTCATATCAGCAGGGTAAGTCTGATCAGTACACCATGGGGTTGCTCCGCATCCAGGACCACTGCTAAATTGTGTTCCAGAAGCAGTGCAAGCATTCCACCAGTCTGCATGATTATCAATACAACTCTGTTCAGAGCCTCCCACCCAATTGCAGATGGTAAAAGCAAAGTCAAAGAAGACATCCTCACAATCATAGTCACGAAGTAATCTGCGAAAGCGACACTCACCAATGGCATTCCAGTATCTAGTACATTCACAATCTCTAGAGGCGAGTACGGAAGTTGGTGCTGTATTAACAGCTATTTTAATTACATCATCCTTCCACCCATCACAGGTTAGAACTATTGTAGGATTGTTATTGCAATCAGTATTAGTTGTGTTCGAAGCTGTGAAGATAACCGTCTTCCCCTCATTTGTATTAAGACTTCCAAGCCCTGATCTGATCCTCCAGGAGAAACAACCGTCAGGAATATTAAGGTTAGCGCTGAGATTCTGAGCATCCCCACCACTCATTTGAAGCGTGGTGTAAGAGATTGACAATCCCTCACAGTCACATAAGCCAAGCTGTGTTGGAAGTGGAGGTTCCACCTCTGGCGTATTCCCCGGACCTGTAAATGGTCCCGGATTAGGATTGGGATTAACAGATGGCCCTGAAGTGGGACTGGGAAAAGGCCCAGGCATAGTCATCGGAAACGGCTCAGTGGGACTAAGTGATGGAGCAGGTATAGGGGAAGGCTCAGGATACGGTGATGGATCATACTCAGGAATAGGAAAAGGAGCCGGTGGAGATGGAATCGGGTCTTCCGGAGGTAGCGGTTCGAGTGGAGGTAAAGGAGGAAGTGGGTCCAATGGATCAGGAGGAGGAGGAATTGGAGGAATAGGAATGGGTGCCGGTGGAGGAATTGGCACTAAGGATGGAAGGTCGTAATTGCCATACTTCCAAGGATCAGAAATAGGAAATCCTCCAGCAGAACCAAATCCACACATCTCCGGATCAGCGTAAACAGGAAGGCCAAGGTTGATAATTTGACTATCCCATTGACTAACAACAGGACAACCAGGATAATCTACCAAGTAGGAGTTACTTATTGCATACTCAAAAGGAAGGCCTTCCCGCTTATTCCTCAAGCGATAAGGATCAGTATCAGTATTATAACTGCCGCCAGCAGCAGGAAGATTAATTCCTTGTGGTCTCCAGTCATAGTCTCTTCCACGAAAGCTACCAAGCGTTGGTAGATTAATATGCATTTGGGAGTAGTCTCCTGCCCCTTGCTCATACGGTTTCTCATATTGGCTCTCCATTATTCCCGAGGCATGGAGGAATCTCGAGGGACGTCTCATTGTTTGAAAGTAAGACGCGCTCTGTTCTCCATAAAGTTTTCTGTTAGGAAGGGCCAAAATTGCTCCATTGATTCAATATTTGAATCGATCCAGGTTATGTGCCTGTATACTTTCTCTTTTCACTCTCATAAGTCATCGACCATATCTCCATCTCCTGATCGATAACCGCTAGGGAGAATTCCACTTGGAATGCTGTGATGTTCTGGATATTCATATCAAGTTGGGGACTTATCATATTTGTAGAAGCACCAACCATACTCATTGCGCTGGGTGTAGTTTGGGTAACTCCAGAGCTTGCTATATCCTTAAACGTCTTTGTTGTGATCGATCCTGCACTCCTCGTCTTAAGCTGGGCCCAAATGTGCCGCAGGGTTGAGGAGAAAACTACTCCTGCTTCTTCCTCGCTTCCAATTGCTCTTGATTTAATAGAATGGTCAATTGCAACATCTGCGTTTGAAGAGTTTTTATCCGCAGTATCATTTTCAAGTCTAAAGACGAATCCGTCTGCTGAAGCACCATAAGTGTACTTTCTGTTATCTGTTCCAATGAGGCTAATTCCTGTAGTAATGGGTATAGATCTCGACCAGGGTGGATACCACTCATCTGTAACATAGTTATATACCAACTCTCCACTTGGTATTAGCAAGTGATATTCGTTATTAACTGGATCAAGAAACGATTGCAAGCTATCTATTGAGGCTGCAGCAATCACATTAGCGAGTTCCGGATTGAAGTAATCGTCAACTGGGAGTGAGACCTTCTTTGGCTTTCTCCCGTCAAAGACATAGACACCATCTTCTGCCTGCCAAATTGCTACGGTTACAGACTCGGTACTTGTCATATCTGGAGCACCTGCCTCAGCAACCAAAGCTGTCTTCGGAGAGGAAAGTCCTACTGAAGCAGTAACTCTAAGCGTACCAAAAGTGTTTGGGGAATACCCCTCGAGAAGCCAAACCCCACTCTTCTTAAAAACAAGCAACTCATTGTAGAATGGGATAGCGCAGAGTATCTTATCCTCCCCACCAAACGCTTGTGTGTAACCGCTGTCTGATCCTGAAAGAACATCAGGACGATTGGTAGCAGTAAAGCGAAGTCGATTAGGAAATTCAGGATCTCCCCAGAAAAATGCCCTTGACTTAAATTCTACACAGCCATCGTAGAATGGGATAGCTTCTGGAAAGGTTGCGTAGACAAGCATGAATATCCTAACATCACTACTTAACGCAACATCCCAACTTATTCGATACCAGTAACCAGGAACAGGATCACCCTCAAGTATTCTACGCTGTGGGGTAGTTGCTGATCCATCAAAGAAAATGGCTCCGGTATTAGTGAAGGAATTAGCATCTCCTCCATCGAGAGTTCCATCTGTAATGCCTGTTGTTATCGCAGTCCAGGAGTCTCCATCCCAGTAATCAATTTGATCTATCTTTGCGGCATCAGTATTTGTAAATCCTGCCGGGATACCTAGGCCAAACCCTGTGGCCGGCTCAAATGTCTTAATGTAAAGGTAATCACTTGTCGTTGCAGAACTAATATCGACAAAGTCGTTTGTTGAGGTAGTCGATACCTTAGCAATCACATCTAAATACTCATCAGCAGACTGATCATAGTAGCGGCATCCAGCGGCCCACTCGTAAACCCCATTCCACTTATTTGTAATAGCTGCTGCATCTTGTGTCACTGTGCAGGAGATTACATCAATACTACCGGAGAGAGCACCGGAGAAACTCACCTCGTAGGCATAACCAAGAACACCAGAGATGATCCTCATCTCATCTGAAGAGTCCTCAGTCCAAGAAACTGTTCCATCAACTGCTAGGGTCTTTCCGCTATCCAATGTTCCGTCAGACATAGAGGTGACTGCTGCCCAAGAACCGCTCTGCCAACTCTTAACTGTCATAGTCTCCGCATTTGAGTTAACATTAGTACCAAGATCAAGAGTGAAAGCTTTAATTATCTGCCGGGAAACTATATAAATCTTGTCATTAGCTGCACCAAGAACAATAGCCTGTGTGTTAGTTCTATTATCAGTAACCTTTCTTGTGTAATCCACATAAGTAGACTCACTATTATCCCAGGCAAAAAAGGCCATAGGCGCTGGAGTAGTCCCTCCGTAGATGATCGGAATCCCACTTCCGTCAGCATAGACAAAATACTCATCGATCTCCATAGAGAAACCCGGGGTTGTTCCTACAGTTACTCCAAGGTCAGTTCCAAAAGTAGTCCCTGCTGCAGGAGGATCATTAGTCGCCTCAAGCAACTTTGAATTAACTTGAGCAATGAAGTGTCTATCATTGTTTATTGGATTCTTATAAAGATGGAGTGATTTAACCGCTGATCCGGTCTCCGCAGCTGTTGTGTTATTGAGGAGACACCCCTTTCTTGCTTTCCATCCACCAAATCCAGCCACCTTTCTAACATTCTTCCCTCCAGCAATCCAACCACGAGGGAGAAGAGTAGCCGGAGCAACTCCATCATACTTACCAACAAAATGCTCTTTCTTAATTTCAAGACCCAAGATCAGTCACCGTTACATATCGAGAATTATCATATCGTGAGGAAAGAAACTCATCGAGATCATTTCTTGCAAGAGCGGTTAAGTCCTTCATATGCTCGAAATAATCTATATTTAATGAGGCACTTGGTCTCATAAAGGAAAGGAGAGTTGCTCGCATAACGATTAAGTCCATAGCCTCTTCCGGCAGGGTTGATACTGTACCAAATGTATCAGCTGAGGCACTAGTTCCTGTAATCGTTGCGGAATAAGTACCGCCATCATAATCAGAGATTGTGTCCACAATACTAATCCCTGTGCCAGATACAATCTCAACAGTGGTATCATTATAGTAATCATCGATAACCCTAGGTGAATCAGCAGCTAAGAATACAATCTTCTGAGCTCCACTTGACGCATCCGCAACCCCAGCAAAAAGGTCGATTACCCTCTTCTGATACCAAAGAGTAACTTGAGTTGAGTAGGTACTGTCGTTAATAACCAGTGTTCCGCCAACAAAATAGGCACTACGATCAGCTAAACCGCTTAATCCACTTATCGGAGCTCTAGTCAACTGCCTCTCTCTAACAGTTTGACCAACAACAATAACTCGATTATTCCCTTTCTCCTCAAGGTAAACAGGCTTAGCACAATCGGAAGGAAGTGTAATAACACCGGATGCCGGAGTTAGATTGGTAGAGGTAAGAAGCCAGTCACCTGGGGCGTTCATAACCTTAGTAGAAACAGCCCGGTGGGCATTATTAAGCATACGTATAAGTGATGCATTAGTCCAGAGTGCAGCTACCTCTTCACCTATGTTATCCCTAATCGTGAGTATCATATCATAAGCGTTCATAGCCACCTCCGGTTCCTTGCTGAGCCAGCTCACTAAGTGGGATTGCTTCTCCTTCTCCCTCGGGACCACTCTGATCAATATCTACAACAGGCTCTTTGGGTACGGCCTGGAAAAGTTGTTGCTTAGCTACAGCGAGATTCCTCATGGTTTCTCTTGGATCAATACCAGCAGCAACCGCTTCCGGAACTCTATTCTGAACCATAGCAAGGACTTTATTAATTGAGCGGATATTATTCAACCACTGCTTTGTTTCCTTAGTCAATCTAAAAGGCTCTACCTTATCACCCATTAGTAATCACCCTTTGAACTTTGTATTTTCTCGGCACTTGAACCTTTAACACGTTTCTGACATAATCGAATGTTTCGAGTGTTACTGCCTCAATCTTATTCAAGAAGTCTTTCCTCTTCCTTCTCTCAAGCTGATCATCCATCTCATCGAAATAGGCGACAAGCTCGTTGAGGGTGAATCGAGTAGTATCTCCCTCTTGCAATTTAAGCAAGATATCAGCACCGAGATCACGATAACTTCTCCCTTGTGTTTGAATAGTAGTCACATGGTAGGGAATCCTTCCCTTCTCGAAATTCCATATCTCCCACTTCTCACTTGCCCAGTCCCAAACAACATCAAAATCCTTATTGAGCATTTTCAATTGCTTAGTGAATCCTTTATCTGGAACCATTCCAACGTGGTTCTGCTTTCGATAGTCAGTAAACGTTGGGTTGCCCTGGTTGAAGTGTGGTGTTAGAGGAGCCCACTTATCAGCACCGATAATCTTAGCGTCAGGCTTTGGCTTCGCCTCTCCGGCGACAACAATACCCATTAGATATCATCCATTGATACTACTTCACCCTCCTCAACGGGGGATGATGGGAAGTCAATAGACGCGTGAATGCTATTCATCCAATCAATTCTCGGCGGAATGTGTGGCATCTCAACATACTTGAGATAGGTAAGATCACCGTGCTCAAAAGCACGATCAATCCACTTGGACTTAGCATTAATCTCTTGAAGGTATGGCTGCTCCATAATATTATCATCGTCAGCAAAGTGCGGACTAACCTTCTCCTCGTCTGTGTCAAAAGCGGAAGCAAGAATCTCCCAAGAGTCAGCAGGATAATACTTCTTCTCCATCTCGGTACAGCCACGACGGAGATTAACCGTTGCATCATGCTTAACTTCTCGACGAAACTTCTTTTTAATAAGCTTAGCTTCCTCTCTTTGTTTTTCGAGAGGATCACCGAGCGGGAGATACCAAACAACAAGATACTGACCAACATGACCAGTGTATCCACGATTCTCCATACCCACCTTGCCAACCGCATCATAACGGCGAAGATGATCAAGCGAGTTAAATGCGTCTTCAACTGTTGGGACATGACAAGTAACTTTCCAGCACATCCGACAAGCTTTTGGGATGAATTGATAGTACTCGAATAATATATCCTTCCAAAGGAAGCACATCCTGTCCGGGCATATCTTCGAGGAAACCCAAGGCCGCTGGGCAAGTATTCTTTTATTGCCTGGACGAATAATCTGATCTGTTCCCATCTTGAGCAAGCCTGTAGCAAGGGGCTGAGCTACAGCTGACATCACATCTTGGGAACAAAGTTGGGCAAAGTAACCTTTATCTCGTTTCTCTTTTTGGTAATCGGACATTCTCTTCTCCTTTATATCTCCATTGATTCAATATTTGAATCGATCTAGAATTAGTAGGAGGATGCTGGGAAGTCGCCCAAACCTCCCAGCACCCATTCACCTACTACCTATACCTACCTTTTTGAGTAACCATCTTGTCTTGTCCTTAACTTCGTCACTTGGAAAAAGTGGGGAAGAGAACCCACTCTTCTTCAGTTCATCATCAAGGGTAACACGATCCTTCAGTTTCGGACCAGAGTTTCCCCGGACAATGATTGAAGCAGCTGTAGGAAGCTTCCTCATTGGGCCGGCCTGACAGCTAGGACAGTTGGGCTCCTCGTCGGAATTGAAAATTCCTTCAAGAAGCTCATGACAAGAACAGCACTTAAAAAGGTAAATTGGCATAGGATACCCAACTGTTAATCGGCAATTGCCAATTCGAGGGAGCTTGTACTCGTACCTGTGATCGCTCCTTCGTAATTGCCTGAAAGAAAGGTTCCAGTACCGCTGTCATCAATGTTATCAGCACAGGTGACATGAAACCTGTTTCTAGTTATAGAGGCTTGATCAGCTCCGGAGACAATAACAATACCCTTATCTCCTGTACCCCCAGATAGGTTAAAAATGTTATGATCTACAACACAACGATCAGCTGTATTCGCACCCAAATTAACTCCCAGCGCGGCAGCGTCGACACTCTGGAAGAAGTTATCTTTAATTATCGTCTCCTTGCCGATAGTATCAATGGCCAGCTTGCACACGAAAAAGTAGTTATCATTGAGTACCCACCGTGCTCCCTCAAGATCAAGAAGGATTGCTGTGATAGCCGCTCCACCTAGGGTTGTATTATGGTGAAACCAGACACCCTCTGCACCAGCATCATCAATTAAGATGTGACTGGTTGCGTGCTGGATGAATGAAATTCCTGCGATTTCCGCACCGTCGGCAGCGGTTGTAGTTTGCAGAGTATCATCGGTAGCAATACAAGTGTATTGATAACCTCGGTTGAAAAGATTTCCTGCTCCGCCACCACCAATACCTATGATATGCGCATCACTCTCAGCAATTTCCACTGAAGCAACTGCCGTCTCTGCGCCAAAGGCAAGAATGTAATCCTGGTGACCGTCAACAAGCTTGCCTACCGCTGTTTTAAGTGACTTAAGTCCTGTGGTTTGATCCTCTCCGGTCGCATTGTCGTCTCCGGCATCGCCGTCGAGGTAGAAGATATCGCCAAGTAACTGACCGTTTATCTTAGCCATTAGGCCAGGATGAATATTATGTTCTTGAATCATTTCGGCTCCCTTTGCATAGTTTACCCCTCTCCCTCCGAAAAGGGAGAGGATACTTAGTTTGAGGTTAGGTTACAGAGTATAAGCTAGATCGGTTAGGACCCCTTGGGAGTTCCTTCTTGTACAACCCATCTCGGCGTAACGAAAGAGGACAGCCTCATATGCGTCGTATCCGGTAAGCATATGAAGTACCGAGCCATCCTTATTCATCCAGTTGTAATCACTCATACGGTAGATTTGAAGATCCTGTGTGGAGAGGAAGTACATCTCCCCATCAATGGCATCCTTATCAGTTGTTAGAGGGATTCCGTTATAGTCAAGTGCCTTCCAACCACCGTCGAGAGTCATCGTATTGACATTCCTTCGATCAGCTTGCATGATCTTGAGATACTCTCTCCGGATTGGCTTAGAGGTTAGGATGAGATTGGGACCATAGTCCTTCCCGGCTTTATCCTCAACCTTGTCAAAGACTCTTTGCATAAGATCGAGAGTCAAGGCGCGTTGAGCGGCATACCTGCCACTTGCGTGAGAAAAGACGCTTGATTTCCACCAGGGATAAGTTGCAATAGCCAATCCCTGAAGAGGATCATTGAGTCCAGACATTCCTTGATCGGTCCCATCGTAAAAGACGATCTCGTCAATATCCTGATCAGTAATGATCCCACGAAGACCCATCATTTCTAACCGACCAGCCCCAGCGGTAGAAGATGCCGCAGTTACAGTAAGAGCAGAACCAAGTCGTACATAGTATGTTCCAGCCGCTTCGGAAACACTTGGATCGGTTACAGTAATAGTATCATAAGTTGCACTCTCAACAATAGCTGAAACAGCGACATCCGAGGCGTCAACAGTGGCTACAGTTACAGTACTACCCGATGTAGTCAGAACAACAGGAGTACCGCCGAAGATTTCCTCGAAGTACTTCGCACCAAAGGTTGAGCCAAAGCCATTACCTCCAGCGGTGTTCCCAGTATAAGCTTTCTGAACAGTATAAGAGGTACCACTTCCGGTGGTGCGCCACCTGGCGAGAATACCGTAACCAGCTCCCCACAACTGTCGATTAAGGTCCTTTTGTACATCCGAGACAATCCCGGTAATTTCTGCATCCAACGCACGAGCGTAAGCACCTTTCTCATCACGTGTTGCAGCTATGGTTGGGCCACTGACGGTGATCCGGCCGTAGTTATATTTCATTGGCACAGTAGCCTTTTTGAATTTCTGATAATCAGCTTCGGGCATGGCTCCACCATCAGCCCTTGCTCCGATGCCTTTACTCCTACCATAATGACACTCTATGGTAGCCTCTTTCCCACTGACGTCTTTCTCATTAACATCGACCAAGTCGGCGAGAATAGTTGCTGAATTCAGCTGCTCTTGAATAGCGGGGAGGTAGTAAATTTTCAATACCTCATCGTAATTGCTAAGAATAGCAGCTGTAGAACCTGAATAAGCCATTTGATTCTCCTATCGGTTATTAACTAAGGCAACGATCCAAAGCTTGCAAGCATTGCCTCTCTAGGGGTTATCGTATTCTCATCCCCCTTCTTAGGATTGAAGGAGAACTTCTTGCCTTGAAGAACAGCCGCTCCACCTTCCGATGGAACCTCTGGTAACTTGTTCGGATCAAAGCCTCTAGCAATTAGAATCTTATCACCGATAGTCTTCAAAGCATCCCACTGTCGCTTATTAACACCTTCAGCGTGCTGGAGGACAGTTTTGCTTCTTGTCTTATCCATAGTTGCTTCTCGGATAACTTCAGCAACAGCCTCATCTGACAAATCCGGGTACGCCGCCTTTATGTCGTTGGCCACTTTCTGACGATACAATCCACTTGTGTCCTGTTCGAGACCACCTACTCGATCGGTAACATCTTTCATACCTTCAGCGAGCAGTTCCATCTGCTTCAGGAGCTTAGTTGTGGTTGAATCCGTGAGATCTTTTGACCCATCGGCAGGCTTGAGTTTCCCATCCTCAATCGGAGGAGTAACCTTACTTTTAACGTCGCCGGCTTCGTCAATCACACCCTGTTCTACTAAACTATTGAGTACTGCAAGAGCACCCTCTGATTGTGTTACGTACTCTTCGGAAGTAACTCCATAACGACTGATCGTTTCCGAAACAGCATCGAATTTACCTACCTGTTCTTGCAAAGCAGACTTCTCACTGAGTAGGGCATTAATCTGCTCTGCGTTGAATGATTGACTTTCTTCCCCTACCTTAACATCTATTGCTTGGACTTTGCCTTCGCCCTCGCCTTTTCCTTCTCCTTCTCCGGGCATATTGTTTCTCCTTTAATTATTTTGTGCTTCTTTTTGTTGAAGATAAGCCTTTCTTATATCGTCATGAGAGGATGCCTTTTTCTCAGGTGTCTCCCCTTCCTCCGGAGGAATATCCTCCTCAGGAATAAGCATTTCCTCAAGACCACCATAGGCCCGCCAATAAGCATTCAATCGGTCGAGGGCAACTTCGAATTCAGCTATATTAGTTGTCGATGCAAGCACCTGTTGCATGCTCAGTGGGAGAAAGTCCGTGCTCGTAAGCATCAAGCAGTCCTCCCTATGCTCATTCCAAAGCTCCTTCGCTTTGATCAGGCAACCAACAAACTCATTCCATCTAACGGCTATTTTTCTTTGGTCCACTATCTCCTCCTCCACCACTTAGGGCTATTTGTAGTTGTATCTCCTGCTCTCTTGCTGCAGCAATAAACTTCTGGTGCATCTGATCATGCTGAATAAAAGCAGCCTCGCTTATAGCAAATTGCTCAGGATCAGACAAGCGTAACTTCTGATAGTCAAGCTGCTTCCTATAATCATTATGCTCGTCAACATGAACAGGGTGATTGTCGTAGTCGTTGATAAGGTAGACATCGACGTTGCCAGAGGCAAGGATTTGATTCTCCCATCTTGATATTTGCTCATCCTGACGGACGTCTCCGGGAAGGCCTTCAACTATAGCATCGTCTAACTTATTAAGAACCTCACGACGAACCTCCTGATCGTTAATGTTTCCATAGAGTCCTGTAGAAAAACGGTTAAGAATTGTTGACTCTCTTGCAATACGTGAATCGGGCAGGGACGACTGTTGCTTAACAGAGACATCTGTGTTATTCCTCAGATCTGCCCCTTTGAAGGATTCAATCTCATACTCCCCATCATCACCCCTCACCTGAATTATCCTTTCCTCAGTATACCCGAATTGAATCCTCTTCAAAACGCGACTCGCCGTTTCCTCAAGTGCCTCCTCGAAAACAGCATGGGTTGGTATTGCTCCATGAGCATCTTGCTCCCGAAGTAAGGCAACCATTTCTCCACTTCGAATATCTGACTTGTTCGTCCCCTGGGTTATCTCATGTTGAGAGAATAGGTCTTGCATCGACTTATCGATAAGTTGGAGAATAAGCGGATACGTTGTAGGCAATCCTTTAAGGTCTACCATCTCAGGTTTGAGGCCAAGGATAGGTACATACTCAAGCATCTGACCGTGACTGTCATCAGGATTCTGCTGCAGTTGAGCACCTTTAGGAGAAATCCATTTCCCCTTCCCCATCATTCGATTGTACTCTTCAATACTTGTCAGTGTGGCATTCCATGTTCTCTGCGGCCTAATCGCTTCCTCGAGTGTAGCCTTTCCCCAGAACATTCCTGGAATGTCTATATCCTTAAAATGGGAAAGGAAGTAATGGTTGAATGGGTAGTCCAACTTCTCGAGTATCTGCCCATTGGCAGCTACGATGAAAAGTCCCTTTGGATGCTTTTGGTTAGGTTTGAGGTAGAAGTTAATCAGTCTAACCTGAGGAATATCATCCCTCCCACCGTGATGTCTAGCATTAATCACCTCAAGAGTAGGAATGAAAGAGGACAAGTCTTCTGCAACCAAGTCCTTAGTGTTAGGATAATTAGACTTAACCCAGTCAAGAGGCTTTTGCTTGGTTTTAATCATCCAAGGCATGTCATGAAGGTCCTCATCAAAGAAGGCTCCTCCAGGTACAACCACCTCAAACGGAGACCAAACCGAGCAGACTACATCTCCCATATAATTGAGTGTTCCTTCCTCAGGATCAAGTGAGATAGGTCCAGCCTTAGAATCCCATCTGTCATCGAGAAAACCATTTCCTACTCCAAAGATCCATCCGCCAAGTTGCCTAATCTTCCTTTGCATTTTAGCGGTGCGCCAGAAGCTCTTAAGTACTCGATCACCAAGCTTAGCCGCTTTGACATCTTCCTCATCCCTAGTATTAGGAACAACACTCATTTGAGGTCTGTTCTTGATAAGATCGGAGACTTGCCTCCTCCACTTAGGGAGAATCTTATTATCTATTGAGCGGATTTGCCCAGGACTCCTCTTGAGATTAACAAGACTATGAGAGATAGTGTTGAAAAAGGAGTACTGTTTCCCTGAGAGAAAGGCCAGATTGATTGTCCATTGCATCTCGAAGGGACGGCGAAGAGTCAATCCAACGTCAAGGGTATTCTTCACCTCCATCCAAAGCGTGTCCTTTGCAGACTGCTTCTTCTTAACCCGATTACTAACGGGAAGTTTCTTCGATGCTTCCAAGCCCACTGTCAGATACCTCCCCAATCAGTGATTCATCCTCATTTGGATTAACCGGAGGATAGGATACAGGTACATCAGGATGGTCAAATGTTCTTAGTACTCGATAATCTGTTGCCATTAGCTTGTCTGTCAGGCGGTCATTCTGGGCCATAAGCAACTTGTTCATTTCTTTAAGGGCAGAATTCTCAGCGTTCTGCTCCCTAATCAGATTAACTAACTCTCTAACTTCTTTCTTCAATCCCCAATTAAACATAGTCTCTTCTCCTATTTCTGGATTGATTCAAATATTGAATCGATCTAGTCGGCTATTATTTTGTCTTGCCTATTCTCTTCTCTATGGTTCTTAGTGTCGCTAGGCCAAGTAGTGCTCCAGTTAATTCGAACAAGCCATCAGCACTGACGGGATAAGGTAAAATAGCCTCCGCTGCCCAAGATGCCTTGGTCCATAATATTGCTCCTAGTACATACTGAGGAACAAAGTAGAAAAACAAAGAGATTGCACACACCCAAAGGATTGCTGGACGTGGACCTGAGACAAACCAGTTACGATGTCCCTGCGCTAAAGCATTGATCTCATTCTGTGCTTTATCCAACCACTGTGCAGCAGCTCGCTTCTCATCAGGTGTTTCCATAAAGCGATCAACAATGTCAGCAACACCAGTCGCTAAGCTGATTGCCTCACCGCCAATTAATTTACTAAGAAAACCCATTATCTCGTCCTTCCCGATTGAAAGTGATAAGGATCAAAAGGCTTACGCCAACGTCCTCCCCATTTTCCTCCGATTGATTCCCAGAATTCCCCGGCCTTCTCATACTCAGGACCGGACCAGAGTATCTTTCCATCTTTCCAAAGGAATAGGTCAACGGCAAGCTTCCTCTGATGATGCCCACTTTTCAGTGAACTCTTCCCCTGCTTGAAGTATATCTCCTGCACCCATCTTGGTCGATGCACTTCACCTAGGGTAATTTGCAGCTTGGTGGTGTTATAGATATAGCTAAGTAGACGATTAAAATCGTGAGCGAATTCTCTCTGTTTCTCCGAGAGTTTCATACATCTACCCCATCCTTAAACTCGTCCTCCTTCTTGAGTTGGACATAACACCACTGGATAATGTTATCACCAGGCATTAAATTATCTTCCGGCCAAGGAAAGTGAATATTCGTTTCCTCAATCGGTTGCTTTTCATCAATCCGAGCCTGCTCATTAATAAAAATCTGCACATTGACTGAAACGTTTTGCGGCGGATGCCCCGAAAAATGATTAATTCGAGCATACATATCCGGAGTTGACTTCAATCCAAATCGAGGAACCGTTTTTGTAATTTTTAACGCCATCTTCTTTCTCCTGTTTAAAAAATAACCTCAACATAAAATACTTGCCCCGCAAACCATGTCGCGTTGGTTGCGTCGCCAGTAACGGTTATGGCCAGCGCGTCATTACCATCATCCGCCGCAAGGGTCACGTTCCAGCCGGCATCATCTTCATGAACAGTAGTCACGGTGCTCTCTAACAAAGTAGTGGTGGCGCCGCTCCGTTGAAGTGTGCCAGAAATAGAGTATCTGGCTGAATGACTGGCCACATTATCTCTTGCAACAATTTCCCCCCAAAAGACCAAGGTACTGTTGGTGGCAATAGTTAACCTTTTGTTTGCCACATCCCCTAAGAACATTTCAACGGGAGTAGCATTCGCTGTTTTGTCTGCATAACCTACAGAGCCGCGCATAAAATCATTTCCAGCAACCCCGCTAATATTTACATTGGTTTCAGCAGTTCTTACCGCTTCTGCATTATAACCAAGACCAATAGAATATTGCTCACTATTGGTTACTGCTGTCCATCCAACGGCCACTCCTCTGTTTTGACCGTCTGCATTCCTCCCGATAGCAACGCCGGAAGTCTGCCCGTCTGAATCTCCTCCAACCGAAACCCCGCTGGACCTACCGTTTGCAAGATTACCAATGCCAACACCAGAACCCGATCCATCAGCATCATGACCCATAGAAACATTCTGTATTTCATCATTACCTACTCCACCAGAAAAAACATTTACAGATTTCCAATCTGTGCCATCGAAACTATATTCAGCACTGGATCCTGGGTGCACATGTTGAAGATCAACAGCATCATGGTTATTAATCTGCAAATAGGAGGTGTCGCCAAAACCACCCGTATTCTTAATTTTAAAAACATTGCCGTCAACAGCGCCAGTATTATCCAGCGTAATAATTCGAGTAGTATTATCATTATCCAACCGCTGGTTGATAACATCAGTATTGGCCGTTAAGGTTTTTCCGGCGGCTAAAGTCTCCTCGTTTACGCCCTGCAAGCCAAGTAAAGACCCGCTTCCGCCTGCCGCAGCATTACCTAACTGAGACTGCATCTGCATTTTAGGGCCGGTGGCATCATAGATAACATGAACGATCTGCCCAGCTTCAATATCTCCATCAGCAGGGTCCTGGTCATGATGCTTTTTAATTGCAATTGCGCCTAGAGTATTAAAGTTAATAGTGCATGCCCCAGTATTGACCGTATTAGCCTGAAAGTAATAGCTCTTACCATCGACATAGGCCGAAGGCACAGGAGAAAGCGTTGCTACATAGGTATCATTAGCCTCACCATCTGCTGCGTAATCATTAGCGTTATCAGTAATAATCGCACCAATACCTGCCGCGGTCACAGCTCTTGATGTATCTGCTAAGGTCTTAGCCTCGGTTGTTGTAGCAAGCTCAACCTTCCCAGCAACTGTTTCGCTTGCCGCAGGAAGACTGACCTCCGCAGCAGGAACACTTAACCTAGCTTGAGTTGTTCCTTCGAAGGACAGGGTAACATCTGGAGCAACACCGCTTCCAGATACAATACAACTAATCTTAACAACAAGACGATCATCAACAAGAAGAATTGTATCTGTTGGATTGAGTACCTCCAAGTTGTAAGCAACGGAACCACTTGTCAAGGCGGGACTATTCGGAGTTGTCAAAAGAAGTGTTTCAGAACCACCGGCAGCCCTTTTAAATAGCTCAGCATAGATAACCACAACCTTAGTAGAAGCATCCTTATTAGCGTGGAGATGTACTTGAACCACTCCAGAATTGAATAAAACAATTCCAGGAACGTTCGGCTCGGTAGCCCACTGTTCAATCTCGGTATCTCCTGCGCTTGCGCTACTCTCAACAACTGTAGCAAGACTTCCTGCGGTAAGACTCTCCGAAAGTAACTCGTAGCCGCCAACGTCTCCAGATGCAGTATCACTAATTAGCAACTGAAGGTTAGACGCGGTAGCCTGGGCACGAGAATCTTGAATAATATTCCAGTGGTCTGTAAGGTGCTGAGTAGCCTGAACAGTAATCGCCTTCTCATCTGCGGATATAACCTGAGATACAGCATCTCCGATGTTCTGACTACCAGCAGTGATAATAGTCAGATCGTTGTTTCCACTATCATTAACAAAAGTAGCGACCTGTCCGTAATTAGCCGAACCTGAGTCTGGAAGAGTTACTGTTATAGCTCCACTGGTTGTATTGCAGGAGTAAATGGCATTATTCGTAAAGCTTGTGGAGAGGTCTGTAGTAGATGAAATAAGAAGATCAGCTCTCTCAGTTACTTCTGCTGCTGTTTGATCCCAAGCCATAATTTCTCCTTAATGAACCGCTAGCCACATATTGATTGTGTTAGTTCCAACGTTGCCAGTCTCGGTAACTTTGAATTTGAAGAATGGGGAGACAGGAGGCGCTATTGTGAGAATGTCATTTCCTTGAACAAGCAGGACAACTGCAGGATCAGCCTCACTAATTCCAGTCACGCCAACAGCATTGGGCACCTTCTTGATATTATTCGTAGTAGTGATTGTTCCGACAATTCTCGCCTTTGGGTTAACCGCTCTGACCAAGCCACCTGAGGTAAAGCTGGTGTAACCTCCACTAGTGTCAAGGGCGCCAATTGTTACACTTACGTTGGCGGAGATTGCCGTGATCAAACCTACTGTTCCCTCGATTTCAGTCATCCCTCCGATACCCTCGAAGATGATTGAGTCCCCAACGATGAAGCCGTGATTCCCGGTATTACTTGCATTGGAGAGTCCGGTGACTAAGTCAGAGACTGAGTTAGGGGTGAGGAATATCTCCCGTTCCGAGGAGCCTTCAAGAAGCTCAATCTTCGTTGTAGTCCCTGCTCCGCTAATCCCATAATGAAGAGCAAAGCTTGCTGAATGGGGATATTGACTGATATCAATTGCTACTGAAGTTATACTCCCATTCTTAGGAACAGTTGCTCCGTTGAATATTTCTATCATATTTACTGCAGAAGCGCCTAATACCATTTCTCATCCCCCCCTTTTTAAGAGTTCAGTTATCTTAGTTTGTATATCACTAGTTGTTTCTTGAATAGCCTCAAACTTCTCGTCTACATTTTTAAACTTTACGTCGAGGAGATCATGAAGGCTATCATGTCTCTGATCACAGAGGTCCTTTCTTACCATATTCTTCTTTCCAAATATCATTCCGGTAGTGCCTCCCATAAATGCTGCAATGATAGCAACGAGTCCAGCAATTATAACAGCCGTGATAACACTTTCCATACTATTGCCCCTTACTAAGGAGAAATGAAATTCTCAAAGAAGTCAACGTCGCGCAACTGTTCCTCATTGTTTCCAAGTTCTCTTTGTTCAATCAGGGAGTCAAGGCATCTCTCTGCCAGGGTTTTCTCTTTCTCCCCGGTAGCTGTTTCCTTCCAAGATTTGCCTACGATAACAAGTGGGCTACCTCTTCTTACTCCCTTCGGAGGTGCTTCCTTTTGTGGAACAAGCTGATCTACCATTAGGCCTATACCTAAGGCGATTACCTCATCATCGTGAGCACCTGCTTTAGCTTCAGGACGACCAATCTTATTTTTAATAAAGGTGGTTAGTTCTCCAACACAACGACCATCAGCCCAACCTTCTCCCTCGATCAGCCATTCTCGGATTGCAGCGATGAGCTTGTTCCGGGAGGAAGCGGTTGTTCTCCAGCCCTTTTTCACACTGGCTCTTTGTGTGGATTGATCGAAGATTGGCATCATGAAGAGGAAGGGGTAACCGCTTGCTGAGACAAGATCAAACGTGGCAAGGCCGGGACCGTTGGTCTCAATGGCCACCCAAGGATAATTTGGTAGGTATTCTGCTAAGGCGTATACAACTTTGGCAAGCTGAACTTCATCGAGACGGGAGTAGTAGGAAAGGTCGATTGACTTGGTCTCCCGATTTAATACTTTAATTGTCGAGAAGTCTCCTGTGATCAGCCCTTCTGCGACATCAACTGAGATAATAAAGCTGTCTTCTTTGCTTGGCTGCTTGTATATAGAAACCACTCCGTCTGCATCTCTGACCGTGTCAAGTCGGTTGAACCCGCCTTCAGCAAGATTTGGCTCAAGGTAAGCAACTGGGCTCTTTCCACGCTTGAGAAGTCTTCTGACCCGCCTTCCCGCAACCCCATCAAAAACTGGGTTACCTGCTCCAATGTAGTCAATGTCAAGCTCTTGTGCGATTTCGAGTGGTGTTCTTCTTGAGCATTCCCTGTCATACCATGGACTCCTTAGTTCGACGTCGTCGTCTTCTTCTCTCGGCCAGACGCAATAGAGGCCGTCTGCTTTCTCTGGGTGAAGGGACCAGTGGAGACGGAGCTTGTCATCTCCTGCTTCGGTGATAAGGGAGTAGAATTGTCCTGCTGCACCATTGGAGGTGGAAAGGGGAATTCTACAGGGTGAAGCATCTCCCGCAGCCGTCCAAGCAGAAACGTCGGTAGTTTCCCACTTGGCAAACTCATCAAATAGGATAGCAAGGAATCTGCCTCCGGTTGAGTAGTTGGCATTGTTGCTCTCTCCTACTACGGTAGAACCCGTTTCAGGATTCTCCAATTTTAAAAAGGTATTATGTGTTCTCTCCTCGAATCCGTTTGGTTTAATCCAGGAAGGGAGGCGGGAAAAGAGGTAACGAAGCTTGGGGAAAAGTGCTCTCATCGAACCCTTCTTATCCACGTAATCCTCAACACGTGAGCCGATAAGGAAGTCTGCTCCGCCTTCAGGATCAAGCCAAAACCAGAGGAAGATTCCGCACATTATCCAGGAAAGGCCCATATCTCGAGACTTCTCGATAGGGAGATCCTTACCTATTATGATACGGTCAACTATTTCAAGTATTGATTCATCCTGGAACAGGTAGGTGCAGAATGGTTGGTGATGATTGGGCCTCTTTCTTACATCAAGCGTGTAGAAGAAGGCATTAAACGCGAAAAGGATATCCCGGTGGAAGAGATTCTTAACTTTCCTCTGATAAGCGAGGTCATTCTTAGCACGGAGGAGTATTTTCCTGCGCCAGATAAGGTTATCCCGATGATTCTTGGGGAAGTCCGTTGGTTCAGGAACTACTTGGAGTGCAGCTGCGGTCATTCTTCCTCCAGTAGATCAAATACGTCCCCACGGAGTTCCTTATCGCTCATCTTCTCAGCTTTAGCGTCCTCCGCCTGCAAGTTAATTTGAATATTCACACTACTTCCCTTCCCCGCCGTCCCCTTGTGAACACCTGTTGCGCCGAGCAACTCAAAAGCGGTCTTGGTGCGGAAAGGTAGGGGTTGATCCTTGTCGAGAAGTGCTTCCGCAATCGTCTCAACAGCGAATGGTTGGAGGAGGACAAGCTCATCCTGCGTATCAATTGCCTTCTCATCAGCCTCTCTTTGGAGTTCACTCATGTGTACTTGGAAAAGGGGACTTCCCTTAATCACGGAGATGGCCGAGGGAGTCATGTGAAATGCTGCAGCAACATCCCCAGATGAGACTCCGGCAAGGAGGGCTCTTGCTATTGCTCGGTGATGATCACGGAGTTGCTGAAGCTGCCCCTGTCTTGCCGCCGTTTTCCCCTCCTGAAGTTGACCCATTAGTTGTCCACCGAAGTGTTCCTCCGACGGAAGGCCAACCATAGTACGAATAAGATTGCAGCTATATTAGCCCAATAATTCATCATAACCCATTATACCATAGTAATGAGGTAATGTCAAGCCGCAATGTTGCAAATGCAATACCTTATTTTAATGGGTTGAGTGACAATCGAAGGGTTCTGCATTGATTCAATATTTGAATCGATCGAGTTACCAAGAGTGATCGAGTCGGCCAAAGGTTGCGAGTGGGTGGGAGTCAAAAAGTGGATGTGTAATTAT